>Ga0210057_1000085_pt1 | contig 179989 bp, 190 predicted proteins | sample CryGeyCG2114_010_2_FD_183968 | JGI IMG/M metagenome (GOLD analysis project Ga0210057, IMG submission 183968) | Groundwater microbial communities from aquifer - Crystal Geyser CG10_big_fil_rev_8/21/14_0.10 (SPAdes) (version 2) | ecosystem: Environmental > Aquatic > Deep subsurface > Groundwater...
TGCGTAAAGGTGCTCTAGAAGGCATGACTCTCCCAGGTAAACTCGCAGACTGCCAATCTCGTTCAGCCGAAGAATCAGAACTATTTATTGTGGAGGGAGATTCCGCCGGTGGTACAGCCAAAATGGGACGTGACAGACGTACTCAAGCTATTCTTCCTTTACGAGGTAAGATTTTAAACATTGAACGAGCTCGTCTAGATAGAATGCTGGCATCAGAGCAGATTAAAAATCTCGTAGTCGCCTTTGGTACTGCTATTGGAGATACTTTTGATATTGAAAAACTTCGTTATCACAAGATCATCATTGCTACCGATGCCGATGTTGACGGAGCCCACATCCGCACACTTCTTTTGACACTTCTATATAGATTCTTCCGTCCACTTATAGATTCTGGCTATGTCTATATTGCTCAACCACCACTTTATAAAATCAAACAAGGCAAAGAAATTTCTTTCGCTTACACTGATGCAGAGAAAAACAAAATCCTCGGTACAGATGTAAATCTAGAAGATTTGGTAGAAGTAGACGGAGAAGAAAACAACGAACCAGAAGAAAACGAGGAGGAGGAAGAAAAAACTACCGCTAAGTCTAGAAAACCATCTAAACCTTCTATTCAAAGATACAAGGGTCTTGGAGAAATGAATGCTGAGGAACTTTGGGAAACCACTATGGATCCAAAGGTGCGTGTTTTGAAACAAGTTAATGTAGCAGACGCTAGGGAAGCTGATCGCATCTTTGATATTCTCATGGGTACAGATGTACCATCCCGTAAATCATTCATTCAATCAAACGCCAAAAGTGCCACTGTGGATATATAGTTATCTATTGACATTTATACATATATTTGTTATAAGTCTGACTAGGCAGCAATGGATGCTCGCCGAAAGTTTAGGGGGGGTAGGTGAGAAACCAGATAATTACACTCGTCATTCTTCTGAGTCTGGGTTCATCGGCACAAGCTCAGACTATCTCAGGGTTCGTCGAAGAGATGAACGTCGTGTCCGAATCCGGATCAACGACACCTGAGTTCAACCTCTACGTCAAAGGTCCAATCAAAGGCAAGTTCGGCTGGACTTCGTGGGGGCTCATCACCAAGGAATGGAGCGAGGCGACTATCGGAGTCACTTATGCTCCCGCTGACTGGATCGAGGTATCCTGGTCGGCAGGTGTCGAAACCAACGAAAAACCCTTACGCCACAGTCCGTCAATCTGGGTCGGCAAGGGGAAGTGGTCCCTTCTTTCCGTCTTGGAAGATGGTGGTAGTGGCTACTGGTACAACTATCTCGGGGCCTATCAGGTCTCAGGTACTGTCTCCGCCGGTGTTTACAGCCAGAAGTTTGTGGGTACCGGCCCATACATCTCGAAATCTTTCGGCAGATTTTCTCTCTGGGGTGCCTACGCGGTAGGAGACAACAGAGGTATCATCACCGCAAGGATGAAATTCTGAGGTAATTCTCAGTCCAACCAACCAAACCCTCGGCCGATCAGGAGATCGCGTCCGGGGGTTCGTCGTTTTAAATAAATAAATTAACCAAAGAGTACCTTATAAACCTGCCTGAAAGCAGGTCAGGTCGACTGTGGATAAGTATGGTAGCTATGTGGTGGGTGGTGGTATAAAATATCTACTAAGTGGGAGAAAGTGGGATGAGATAAAAAACCAATAAATAGAATGCTAATAGGAGAGTTCAAACACACAGTAGACGACAAAAACAGAATCTCTTTGCCAGCAAAATTTAGAAAGGAACTTGGTAAAAAAGTTGTCGTCACTAGAGGTTTGGATAATTGTCTTTTTCTCTTTCCTCACAAGACTTGGGAAACCAATGCCAAGGAAATGGCCAAGCTCGGTTGGCGAGCAGATGCCAGAGGCTTCACTAGATTTATGTTCAGTGGAGCATCTGAAATAGATGTGGACTCTATAGGTCGTATTCTCATTCCAGACTACCTTCGCACTTTCGGTGATCTCAAGTCTCAAGTTATCTTTGCGGGTGTGCATGACCGCATAGAAATCTGGAACGAAAAACGCTGGGAGACTTATAAAAAGAAGATTGAGTCCCAGGCCGACATGATGGCCGAGAAGCTTGGCACAGTCGGTATGAAGTAATATGCATATTCCTGTTCTTTTACAAGAAAGTGTTGACGCTCTAGATCTCGAAGCAGGTGAAGTCTACCTAGACGGCACCGTCGGATCTGGAGGTCATAGTGCTGAAGTGTTTAAGCGTTTAGACACTTCGGTGACTATAATCGGTCTTGATAGAGACCAAGAGGCCATTGTAAGAAGCGAAGAGAGGTTGCGGACTCTTGGAGCCAAGTTCTACCTTAGAAACGAAAGTTTCAAAAACTTAGATCAAGTTTTACTAGAAATAGGAATTCCTAAGGTAGACGCCATCTTACTTGACCTGGGTTTCTCAAGCGATCAAGTGGATTCATCTGACCTGCCTGCCGGTAGGCAGGGTAGAGGATTCTCTTTCCAGAAAGATGAACCACTTGATATGCGAATGTCTAAAGAAGGCTTCACGGCCGCCGACATCTTAAACTCCTGGGATGAGGATGCCATTGAGCTCATCTTGCGCGGATTCGGTGAAGAAGAACATTCAAAAAAGATTGCCCGAATGATAGTAGAGAGGAGGGAAGCCAAGCCATTCAAAACCACTTTTGACCTAGTAGAAGTAGTGAGACTGGCCAAGCCTCACAAGTATTACCACAAGGTGCACCCAGCCACCAAAACTTTCCAAGCATTGCGTATCACTGTAAACGAAGAACTAAAGGCTCTAGAAATTGGTTTAGAAAAAGGCTTCACCGCTCTTCAATCAACTGGTCGGTTTGCGGTTATCTCATTCCATAGCCTAGAAGACAGAATAGTTAAAAACTTTTTTAGAGACAAAGTTAAAGAAGAAGAGGCAGTAGCTATAAACAAAAAACCAATTACCGCAAGCGAGGAAGAGCTAGAACTAAATCCACGAGCCAGAAGTGCCAAACTGAGAGTAATAGAAAAAATTTAAAACCAAAATATTAATAACATGACTAGTAAGCACAGTAGCGTTTCTACATTTTCAAATATCAGTTACGAATATAGAACTCGTATTTTCTGGGCTCTTTTAGCTACTATTACTATCACTCTTTCTTTTTATATTTACGCTATAAACGCTACCGCTAGAAACATTGCTCTTCGCCAGAATCTCGAAAGACAAGTGACAGAAATGTCCGGCAAGCTTGCGACTTTGGAATTCACCTATATTAATCTCAAGAATGCAGTTACAATAGAGGTCGCCTCAACCAAAGGCTTCAAAGAAGTGAAGAACCCTCTATATATCTCAAGACACCTTACCAACTCACTTTCTTTCAATACTAGTCGATAATACTAATGTCTGGTTTCCAGAATAGACTCAGGATCATCTCACTTCTTATCATCTTATTTGCCATCTTGATGGTAAGTAAACTTTATTTTGTTCAAATAGTTTTGGGTGATGATTTCAAAACCAAAGCAGAACACCAGTATGTCTCTGGAACCAACTACTTTGACAGAGGATCAATATTCTTCACCACCAAAGATGGCACTCTAGTACCAGGCGCCACTACCGAGGACGGCTTTATCCTCCACATGAATCCAGTTATCTTAAAAGAAGAGAAAAGAAGTCTTGAAGAAATATACACTCTTATAAATGACATCACTCCTATAGACAAAGCTACATTTCTATTAAGAGCTCGCAAAGAAAACGACCCCTATGAAGAAATAACTAAACACCTCTCGCCAGAAAAAGCAGAAGCAATCCAAGCCCTAAAGATTTCTGGTGTCTCTGTTACTAGAGAAAAATGGCGAATCTATCCTGGAGATAGAATAGCTTCACACACTATTGGTCTTGTTGGCTATAACGGCGACGAGCTAGCCGGCCGATATGGCTTAGAGAGATACTATGAACCACTACTCAAAAGAAGTGGGGATGAGGCCTTTGTAAACTTCTTTGCCGAAATATTTTCTAATATCAAAAAAGTTGTTTCCAAAGATGAAAGCCCAGAAGGGGACATTATCACTACTATAGAACCTTCGGTTCAAGCCTTCTTAGAGAGCGAGCTAGCCAAGGTCAATGAACGCTATTCTTCTGAATTTACCGGTGGCATTATTATCAACCCTCAAACAGGGGAGATATATGCCATGGCTATAGATCCAGACTTTGATCCCAACAATCCTCAAAATGAAAGCAATTCACTTATCTTCTCTAACAAACTGGTAGAAGACAGATATGAAATGGGCTCTATTATCAAAGCCCTCACTCTAGGTATCGCTTTAGATACTGGGTCTGTGACAGCCAAGACTACCTACAATGACCCAGGTTGTATGACTTTGAATACAAAAACATTTTGTAACTACGATGGTAAGTCCCATGGTTCAAGTGTCACTATGCAAGATGTTATTAGTAAATCTCTAAACACGGGAGTAGCCTATATGGTTTCTAAAATTGGCACCAAGGTCTTTGATGAAAGAATGCTCTCCTTTGGTTTAGATGAAAAGACTGGCATAGACTTACCTAACGAAGGTAATTCACTAGTGACAAACCTTAAAGTTGGTCGAGATCTTGAAGCCGCCACAGCTTCATTCGGTCAGGGTATCGCTCTTACTCCTATAAACACTGTCAGAGCCCTTTCAAGTTTGGCCAATGGCGGGACTCTTATTACCCCTCACTTGGCCCAAGAAATTAGATACAAACTTGGACCAGTTAAAATAATCAATTACCCCAAAGAAGATGATAGAACAAGAGTCATAAGCAAAGAAACTTCCGAAGAAGTCTCTCGCATGCTTACTTACAGTGTTGATTATAGTTTAAGAGAAGGTCAGATGAGATTAGAAAATTATAGTGTGGGCGCCAAGACAGGTACTGCTCAAATAGCCAACCCAAGTGGGGGAGGATACTACCAAGACCGCTTCTTGCACTCATTCTTTGGCTACTTCCCATCTTATAACCCTCAGTTCCTTATCTTCCTCTACACTTACTATCCTAAAGATGTTCAATATGCTTCTGAGACCCTAACAGATGCTTTCTTTAACAACACCAAGTTCCTCATAAACTACTACAATATCCCTCCAGACAGGGAAGCCCCTCCTCCACCTCCAACAAACTAAAGCTTGTAATAGACTACACTTTTCTGATACAGTAAAGGGTCTTTATGAAAAAAACAAGACCTAGCAACAATTTTAAAGATGTCACTATAAAAGATGTCTTGAAAATATATTGGCAAGCCCTAAAAACAAGAAAATTCTTGTTCTTTTTCGCCATAACCTCAAGTCTTGTTTCAAGTATTTTATGGCTATTAGTTCCAATATTTTATAAGAAGTTTTTTGACATCATCTCTATTGATAATATAGATAGAATTTCTTTCTATGGTGATTTAGTAAACTTGATTTTAATAATTCTTATCCTGCATGTTGTCGCTGAAATCATAAACAGAAGTGGTATGTTTTCATTAAATATTATTGGCGGTAAATCTATGGCCCTAATAAAACAAAATGCTTTTGATTATTTAATGAAGCATTCTCACTCATTCTTTATAAATAACTTTTCTGGCGCCTTGGTGCAAAAGGTTAGTCGTCTTTATAGATCTTTTGATAGATTAATAGACCTTATATTCTTTGAGATAATTCCTCTCTGCATAACCCTAGGAGGAACAATTTTGATAGTTTACTTTTACCAACCTGTCATATCTATAATTATGATTATTTGGGTAATTTGTATAATCATAGTAAATACCATATTTTCTAAATGGAAACTCAAATATGACCTTTTGGCAACAGAGGCAGATTCTAAAACAACAGCCGTACTAGCAGATAGCATATCAAACTACAGCGCGGTAAACCTTTTTGCCAATTTAGACAATGAGTCAGATAATTTCAAAAAGGTCAGCGATAACCAGGCTTCTGCTCAAATATTAAGTTGGAATATGAGTAATATATTCTATTCTACTCAAGGTCTCCTAATGATGGTGGCAGAATTTTTCGTATTTTATTATGCTCTAAAATTATGGAAAGATGGTCTTTTAAGTATTGGTACATTTATCCTATTTCAGTCTTACATCTTATCAATATCTTACAGAATGTGGGGATTTGGAAACTTAATCAAAGGTATATACGAGAGTTTTGCTGACTCCAAAGAAATGGTGGTTATTCTCAAAACACCTCATGAGATACAAGATGCGATTGACGCCAGAGAACTAAATGTTGAAAGAGGAGGGATAGAGTTCCATAAAATTAGCTTTAACTTCAACAATGAGAATTCATTAATTAATGACTTTTCACTCTCTATTGGCGGTGGAGAAAAGGTAGCTTTTATAGGCCCATCTGGAGCTGGTAAATCTACTCTAGTAAAGCTCATACTAAGAACATACGATGTTTCTTCTGGCTCTATAAAAGTAGATGGGCAAGATATTAAAGAAGTTACTCAAGAAAGCTTACATAAAAATATTAGCTTTGTACCTCAAGAGCCTGTTTTATTCCACAGAACTCTCATGGAAAACATTCGTTATGGTAGACCAGAAGCCAGTGATGAAGAAGTAATTAAGGCTGCAAAGTTAGCCCACTGTGATGAATTTATAGACAAACTTCCACTTAAATATGAGACCTTGGTAGGGGAAAGAGGCATCAAACTTTCTGGGGGAGAGCGTCAGAGAGTAGCTATTGCGAGAGCCATGCTTAAAAATGCTCCTATACTAGTATTAGATGAAGCCACATCAAGTCTTGATTCACATTCAGAGGCCTTGATTCAAGATGCCTTAGATAAACTTATGGTCGGTAAGACTACTATTGTTATTGCCCACAGACTTTCAACTATCCGTAAAATGGATCGTATTGTGGTTATTGAAGCAGGTAAAGTTAGAGAGGATGGCAGTCACGACAAGCTTCTAGAAAATAAAGATAGCTTGTATAAAAAACTCTGGAACCTCCAAGCCGGCGGATTTATTGCTGGGTAAGTTTTTATTTTACTGTGACCCAAGTGGGGGAGGTTTGGGAGGAAAATATTACAATTAAATAGTATGAAAACGCGAAAGCCTCTAACTGTTAAGTAGAGGCTTTGATGACAGCGATTATCGTACCCAATGGTCGCTAACCAAGGGGACAGGAGAAGTCTAAAGCGATAGAAGATTCCCCCACGAGCATTAAAAAATCGCCTGACCTATAGCTTTCTGTATAGGTTGCTCCGCATATATAAATACATTATTAATTTTTATATGTCAAGAATAATTCCAACCGCCTAATTTGGTATCTGAAAATATGTTGTAAACAAAAGATGGGAAATTTGTATGCTTTGCATTCAAATCTACGTGAGCCACAATAATTTGCTCGCCGTCCCTGCCTGCCGGTAGGCAGGGCTCACAAATTTTCCAGCCCCGGACTCAGCTATTTTTCTTGCTAGAAAAATATGCTTCCGTCTTCACAAATCGCACGAGAGCAAAGAAGTTTGCTCTCTAGCGAAGCTACGATTTGTGACCCTGCGGGGAATCGGCTATCCGTAATTTTCTGCTGAAAATTCGGACAACCCGCCCTCGCGCCGTCGCGCTCCGGGCTTCGATTCATCTCTACCAGAGATTCATGTGCCAACAGAAAACCCCGCACTAGGCGGGGCTTCTGTTGGCATGACCCTACGGGGAATCGAACCCCGATTTCGACCTTGAGAAGGTCACGTCCTAACCGTTAGACGATAGGGCCTCTAAAACACTAGAACCTAGACAGAATAGCTAAAAATTGGGTTTATTTCAAGAATAAATACGAACGAACCCCGCCGAAGCGGGGTTTAGATCCAGCCGGCAAGCCGGAGGATGAAATGGAAATCATTTGAAAACAGCTGAGTGGCAGTTGCCCTAGCCGAAGAAAAGGAAAAACAAAGACCCATGAAGCTGAGGAGAAACACCCCCAGAAAAACTATACGATGTTTATCTTGGATTTCCTCCATCATGGTCCGTAGTGATGACACGATCATGGAGATAAAGTAGAGACTAATTATCACCATAAAAAACAAATAGCCCCAGTCGGTAAATTCGGCATGCGTCATTGACACCTCCCACAACAAACTACAATTTATAAAGACTCATGTCAAATGAGCTTTATATATAAAAACATTATAATAAAAAGATGAGTTTTAAAGATGAAGTATACAAAGTGGTGAAGAAAATCCCCAAAGGTAAAATCTTAACCTACAAACAAGTAGCGGAGAAAGTCGGTAGACCCAAAGCCTACCGAGCTGTAGGAAATATTTTAAACAAAAACTTTGACCCCAGTATTCCTTGCCATAGAGTTATCAAATCTGACGGTAAACTAGGTGGGTACAATAGGGGAGTAAAGTTAAAAACCAAAGTCTTGAAAGAAGAAGGGTATTTATAAAATGGTTAAGGGGCGGAACCACCGTTGTGGTCCGCCCCGAGCGAGCACTAGCTCGCATGTTTCTGTGCCGCCTCCTCGGCGGCCTTGGCCTTGGCTCGCATCTCTGCGATCTCGTCATTGAGCCTTTCCCGCTCCTCGAGCCAGCCTGACACTGGCTTGACATCCGCAGCCTTCATCTTGGCCATGAGTGCCTCCAAGGAACCAGGGTCAGGCACAACGACAGGCTTCCTTCGAACCGTACGACGACGCTGCCTTTTTATGGGCACTATCTATCCTCCGGTAACGAGTTCCTAATTAAAATTATAGCATTAAGCCAATTGGCTGTCAATCACTTCTTTGACAACCATACCGTCTGCTTTACCCTTTAAATCCTTCATTATTAGCCCCATAAATTGACCAGCCTTAGACTTATCCACAGTTCCTGCCTCAGCTATCTTTGTTTTAACATAACTTTCTATTTCTTCACGAGACATCTGGGTAGGTAAGTAAGCCTCTAGAATAGCGAGCTCCGCTTTCTCAGATTCAGCCAAATCTGCTCTACCGCCTTTTTCAAATTGTTCTATAGAATCTTTCCTCTGCTTTACTGCGCGGGATATTACTACCAGTGCATCCTCATCTCCAAGTTCTTCATCTGGCTTCTGTTTCTTGGCTAGAGCTTCATTGGTAAAAGAAGACATGAGTCCTCGTAATACATTGAGCTTCAAGGTATCCTTGGCTTTCATAGCTTCTTTTACTTGGTCTTTGATATTTTGGTGTATGGACATAAGGAAATTATACAGCTTATAGCTTTTAGCTTCCAGCCTTGCCTACCGGCAGGCAAGCTTTTAGCTTTGATATAAAGAAGTTATAATGTGGTCACATGAATTGGACAATTATCATTCTCGGCGTCATCCTCCTCATAAACGCTATAGCAGTGTTTCTCTTGTTTAAAAAATTAAACGAGAAAAAGCCTGAGGAAGGTGGAGAGGGTATGAAGCTTCTTTTAACTCAGTTAAATGAGCTTTCAAGAACTGTAGACCAGAAGATGTCTGACACTAATAAAATGATGAATGAGTCTGTTAGAAATCAATTTGGTGAATCTGCCAAACTAATCCGCGAGGTAACCGAAGGTCTCACCAAACTAGATGAGACCAATAGACAAGTGGTCTCATTTGCGGACCAACTTCAATCTCTCCAAGATATTTTGAAAAACCCCAAACAACGCGGAGTCTTAGGTGAGTACTATTTAGAAACTCTACTTAAAAATGTTTTACCTCCAGGCTCTTATGAGATGCAACATAGTTTCTCCGATGGCGATATTGTAGATGCTGTAGTGTTTGTGAAAGACAAAATTATCCCAGTGGACTCTAAATTTTCACTAGAAAACTATAACCGTATTATAGAAGAGAAGAATAAAGCCGAAAAAGAAAAGTTAGAAAAAGCTTTTGTAGCAGATCTCAAGAATCGTATTACCGAAACTGCCAAATATATCAAACCAAGTGAGGGGACTATGGATTTTGCCTTTATGTTTATTCCCCACGAAGCTATTTATTATGACCTTATTGTTAACAAAATTGGCTCTCTCAAAGAAGATTCAGAATCTCTCATACAACGCGCCGCTTCCAAATATCACGTGCTGATTGTTTCCCCAACATCATTCCTAGCTTACCTCCAAACAGTCTTGCAGGGCCTCAATGCTCTACATATAGAAGAAAAGGCGGTGGAGATTATCAAGAGGGTAGAGGAGCTTGGTAGACACCTCAAAAGCTACGAAGAGTATTACTCCAAACTAGGCAATTCTCTTTCTACTACTGTAAATCACTACAATACTGGCTATAAGGAGCTCGGTAAGATAGATAAGGATGTTATGCGCATTACAGGTACTGGAGCAGGCTTAGAGCCATTGAGCATAGATAAGCCCAGCATGGAGTAATCTTGCTTTATTAGCCTAATTATGTAGAATAGTGTTCCTATGGCAGAAGTTAAAACAGCTAAAAGAAAGGTCCCTACAAAGGCCCCAAAATCTCCTAAGGTGGCCAAAAAGCCAGCTTATAAAGCTGTAAATAAAGACCTATACGCTGTTTTTGCCAATGGTGGCAAGCAGTACAGAGTTTCAGTAGGAGATCTAGTTAAAATAGAGAAGATTTCTGATTCTCACAAAGAAGGTGATTCTATCGTCTTTGATAAGGTGCTTTTGGTAGACAATGGTTCTACTGAAGCTACTATCGGTACTCCTTTTATCAAGGGGGCAGAGGTAACAGCTACTTTAAATAAAATTTCTAGATACAAGACTGTTGATGTTATCAAATACAAGCAAAAGTCTAGATACTTCAAGAAATATGGTCACCGCCAACCATACTTTGAGGTAAAGATTGAAAGCATTAAATAAAATAACCCCCTAGGGGGTTATTTTATTATTTATATAGATTGGAATATTCCTATTGACAATTAGTACAAAAACTGTTATATAAACACCTGGAAAGGTACGGTGCACATGGGTGTGGGTGAAAAGAGCATGGTGGTTTTGGAACTCAGAAAGAAGTTCAGGAAACAGGACTTCTCCCAGTTCCAGGAAATCATCGAGATCTTCTGGGACGACGGCATTGAAGCCGTCATCGAAATGCTCATCTCGGAGGAAGAGCATGCTCTCGAGGCAGAGAGGCTCCGAAATGAGAAGGTGGAGGAGATGGTGGCGCAGATTCGTGCGTCAGAGCTCCACCATCAACTCACTATCCAGGTCCCCGAGGGGGTGGATCTGGAACACGCGCAGGCCATCCTGATTTACGGGTTCGTCATGCCCGGAAGCCAACAGACCTTCATGGGAGCCAACAAACTCCCAACCGAACATGTGAAGGTGAATGTCAAGAACAAACTCGGCGAGCGTTTTGACAATCACCTTTGGAAAAAGGCATGGTCGTGGGTGATGTCGTTGGGAATCATCCAGTCGACCAGGTCGAAGTCTGCGCGTGCGCATGCACTGCGCACGCGAGCAATCGCCACGACCACTGAAGAAGGAAGGGGGGTTCTGAAAGAAATATACATTTTCATCAACAGGTAAGGCGGGCAGTCGCCTTACCCACAAGCCGGCCACTCGTGTGGCCGGTTCGTTTTTTTATTTTATTTTGTCCTATGCAAGAAAGCATTCTTGAGAGTTTCTGGGTCTGCGTATTCTAATTCTGATCCAGTAGAAAGACCGCGACCCAAAACTGTTATAAGGACGCTAGACTCAAGATGAGGAGACAGTTCGTTTTTCAAATACTCTGCGGTGTTCTCGCCATCTAGATTGGCATTCATGGCAAGAATTATTTCTTTAATATTCTTATCATTCTTAATTCTTACTTCTAACTCCTTAATTCTAACCCTCTTCTCTGGCTCTTTTTCCAAAATAGGTACAGTACCGCCAAGTACAAAATAATAACCATTATAGCTTCCGCTTTTTTCTACTACTTCAAAATCTGCATCCCTAGGCACTACCATAAGCATAGAATGATCTCTAGTATCATCCGAGCAAACAGAACAAGTATTAGAGTTTGAACCATTCTTTACAAAAAACCTTCTACATTTATCACATTGCACTATTTCTCGCTTGAGGTTTTCTATTGCTTTTGTTAGCTCACCTGCATAACCATTGTTTTTGGAAAGGAGAAAATAAACAAACCTCTTGGCTTGCCTAGGTCCAATACCAGGGAAGTTCGCAAACATTTCGGCTAGTTTATCTATAGAATTCATCCCGTTAGAAATAGGAAACGCTTTAATCTATTTTTAATAAATCTTTTGCCTGGTCCACTTTTAAAATAAATTTCCCTAGCAAAAGCATCGCTTTTATCCTTACAAGCTTCATATTATATCAAATCATACGGTCTGTCTTTTTTTGCAAAATTACTCTTACCTTCATTATGTAAATTAAAGCGTTTCCGTAGATCATTTGTTGCCCCAGTATAAAATTTACCAGTTTTTACACTTTTCAAAATATAAGTGCAATACATAACTATATTATTTCTAACGGGATTCACTGGGTTATTTTATCATATATAAACGAACGACCCAGGCCAGGTGGCTTGGGTCGTAGAGCGGGAAGAACTGGCCGTAGAAATACCAGCTCCAGAAGAGCGCGGCGGCGGCGAGAGTGAACGTCACCCACACCAACACTCTGAGCGTCAGAGCGACACGGCGAGCATCATTGGAGAGTAACTCACTACCCTCGATAATGCCGTCGAGGAAAAACCGGAGTACAGCGAAGATGAGAACTAAACCGAAACACGCCACGAAGATAATCGTAGAAGTAACAGGAATCATCTCTCAACCTCCTCCTACAGAAAACCAGAATTAAACTAAAGAGTCAAGTTATTAAAAATTAGTGAAATCTTCTTCAGACTTACCATAATTTGAATAGTCTATTTCTACAAAAGTGTTGAACCGAGTATGGTAATCAAGCAAAGCAGAGCCGAGGGGACCGTTTCTATGTTTAGCGATAATAAGCTCCTTTCTTTGAACTTCTTTCATCTTGCCGTTTTCATCACGGATATCTTCTTCGGTCTGATGAATAAACATAACCAAGTCTGCATCTTGCTCAATAGAACCAGAGTCTCTAAGATCAGAAAGTTTTGGTTTACCTCCACGAGTTTCAATGTTACGAGAAAGCTGAGATAGGGCGATAACTGGGATGTTTAATTCTCTAGCCAAATGTTTCAACGAGCGAGAAATTTCTGTCACTTGTTGAACCATAGAATCACTAGAACGAGCCGAAGAAGGGGACATAAGCTGGAGGTAGTCTACAATCAAAAGCTTAAGGCCTTTCTCTATTTTCAACTTCCTCGCAGCTGAACGCATTTTCATAATAGTATTGCCTGGTTGGTCATCTATAAATATAGGAGTACGAGAAAGTTCGTCCAAAGCATCGCGGATGTTTTTAAATACATCATCTCTCCAAGTACCAGTCTGGACCCTCACACCTTTTCTAATCAAAGAAGCATCTGTTCTAGACTGAGCAGCCACAATACGGTCCACAAGCTGGTCGGCACTCATTTCAAGAGAAAATATTCCCACAGGAGTCTTATATTCTGAGGCAGTTCTTCTGGCGATATCTAGAGCCAAGGCAGTCTTACCTACAGAAGGCCTAGCGGCGAGGATAATAAGATCCGAAGGTTGAAAGCCTCCCAAGATATCGTCTAAAGCCTTGAAGCCAGTTCTCACACCACGAAGCTCATGCTCTGCACTAGAGAGTTTCTCAAATCTTTCAAAAGCTTCTGTCAGTAACGGCACGATGTCTTTGAACCTAGCAGAACCAGCAAAGCGTTCAGTAATATCAAAAACTTTTTTCTCGGCTTCATCTAGAATCTCTTCTAATTCACCGGCTTCATTAAATCCCAAATGAGATAGATGCTCTGAAGCTTCTATGAGCTGACGCATCATATACTTCTTCATTACTATTTCAGCATAGTGTTTGGCATTAGCAGAAGAAGGTACAGTAGAAGAAAGCTCTGTAAGGAATGTTGTGCCTCCAACTCTCTCCAAAACTTCTATTTCTTTGAGTCTGGTGGAGACAGAGAGAATATCTATCGGCTGATGCTTGCCAAATAGCTCAAGCATCGCTTCAAAAATAGTTTTATGTTTATCAAAATAAAATGAAGCCGGAGTAACGATGTCCATGATTTCATAAATAACATCAGGACGAAGCATAATAGAACCGAGAAGAGCCATCTCAGCTTCAAGACTGTGCGGTGGTATACGTGGACCAACTTTGGGGACACTAGATGAGACTACTTGCATAACACTATGCTAACAAAATAGAAGCCCTTAGCGAAGTTAAAAGTAGGGAAAACTTGGTGAGTAAGGTGTGTATAAGATATCAGAGCCCAAGTCCGAGTACTTTGTCAAAATCTTTGATAGTAGCCAATTTATCTTCACTAGAAATAGCCTTATCTTTAAGCATAGTCCAAATAACTGCCAAAGCTTGGGGAGTATTGAAGTCATTCTCCAGTTTTTCTTTAAATTGGTTCTTGTACGGAACATTTACAATACCTCCTTCCGGAAGGGCACTAGTAAGCTTTTTAAGTCTATTTAAAGCGTTCTGAGCTGCTTCTAAAGCTTCCCAAGTGAAATTTGTAGGGCTTCTATAGTGTGATAACAATAAGAAATAACGATAGGTGAGGGGAGAGAAACCTTCTTCCTCTAAGGCCTTTAGGGTCAAAATATTACCCTCTGATTTAGACATCTTAGCTCCTGATAGATTCACAAATTCATTATGAATCCAGTAATTGGCTAGGGTAGAGCCATAGGCCGCTTCTGATTGAGCTATTTCGTTATTGTGATGCACTGGAACATGATCTACACCTCCAGTGTGAATATCAAATGGTTGCCCCAATAATTCACGAGACATCGCTGAACATTCAATATGCCAGCCTGGGAAACCATTACCCCATGGGGAAGGGAAGCCGAGATGATCATCTGGAGAAAGTTTCCAGAGCACAAAATCCCGAGGACTCTTTTTACCAGAAGTATCCACTCGAGATTCACTTTCATTTATTGGAGTAAGACCTCCTAGCTTACCATAGTCGGGGAGTTTATTAGTATCAAAATAAATCCCATCATCTAATTTATATGCAAAGCCCTTGTCTTCTAATTTTTGAATTAGCTCTATTTCTTTTTCCAAATATTCTGTTGCCCTCGGCATGTAATCTGGCTTCTTGATATTTATAGCCTCTAGGTCTTTTACAAAAGCTTGGCTATATTTATCTGCCAATTGTTTTAAACCATCTATACTAATAGGAAGACCTTCTCTTTTGAGACCTTTGACCATTTTGTCATCTCCAGAATCTTCGTCAGAGGTTAAGTGACCTATGTCAGTAATGTTTATAACTTGTGTTACTTTAAAATCAGAATATTCAAAAGTGCGACGCAAGATATCAGCCAAAATATATGATCGTAGGTTACCAATGTGAACAAAGTTATAAACTGTAGGACCACAATGGTACATGGTTACCTCATGATCTTTCAAAGACTTGAAGTCTTCCAGTTTGTCTGTCAGAGTATTGTAAATCTTCATACTAATAACTTCATTATAACAGGAAAGGTGATATAATCTCACTAATGGAATTCTTGAGAAAGCACGGTGCCATCCTCTTTATCGGAGTAATCATCGCCTTCGGTTCTTTCTCTCTAGGCAAAAATGTCGGTGTTTTAGAAGGCTCAACCAATGCTACAGGCATAATCAACAAATCAGAAGGGGAGCCTTCTGGAGTAGACTTTGCTCCTTTTTGGAAAGCTTGGAACCTTATAAATGAAAAGTACGTCTCCGCTTCTTCTACCAGAAAGACAGCTACAGACGAAGAAAAACTCTGGGGAGCTATCCAGGGTATGACAAGTTCTTTGGGGGATCCTTATACAGTCTTTTTCCCACCAGTAGAATCTGAAATATTTGAATCAGATATTAGAGGCAACTTCGAAGGTGTGGGTATGGAGATAGTGGCCCAAGATGGAGCTATCACTGTTATCTCTCCACTCAAAGGCTCCCCAGCTGAAAGAGCTGGCATGCTTGCTGGTGATAAGATTATTAAAATTAACGACAAGGTTACTTCTAGTTTCTCTACCGAAGATGCTGTAAACAATATCCGTGGTCCAAGAGGTACAACTGTCAATCTCACAGTCTATAGAGAGGGCGTGACTGAGCCATTTGAAGTCAACATCACAAGAGATGTTATAGATATACCAACTATCAACACCAAAACCTTGCCAGATGGTACTTTTGTTATAGAGCTATACAGCTTCTCTTCTAATTCTCCTAATTTATTTAGACAAGCTTTGAGAGAATTCATTGTCTCTGGAGGAGATAAGTTAGTCTTAGACTTGCGAGGTAATCCAGGAGGTTATCTAGAAGCAGCTATAGATATGGCGAGCTGGTTTCTACCCCCAAGCAAAGTAGTGGTAAGAGAAGACTTTGGAGAAGGCAAGGAACAGAAAGTCTATAGAAGCAAAGGTTATGATGTCTTCAACGATAAGCTTAAATTTGCCATCCTAGTTAATAGTGGCTCGGCTTCAGCTTCAGAAATCTTGGCTGGTGCTTTGTCCGAACAGGGTAAGGCCGTCTTGGTCGGTACCAAGACCTTTGGCAAAGGCTCTGTTCAAGAACTAGTTAATGTTACTAAAGATACTTCTATTAAAATCACCGTAGCTAGATGGCTTACTCCCAATGGCACATCTATTTCAGAGCAGGGTATAGAACCAGACTATAAAGTAGAGTACACTCTAGCCGACAAAGAAGCTGGGCGAGATCCTCAATTAGATAAAGCTGTAGAAGTTTTAAACCAAATGTAATGAATCCCGTTAGAGATTAGCGATGTTTTATACATACGTGCTCAAAAGATGGAAAGGTGATAAATTATATACAAGCTATATAAAAACTCTAATATAATGAAAGTCATATTACTCAAAGATGTTAAAGGAATAGGCAGGAGATTTGAAGAAAAAGAAGTCTCTGATGGTTATGCTAATAACTCTCTTATACCCAAAAAGCTAGCGGTGCCCGTATCAGGTTCATCAGCTAAACAGGTTCTAGAACTCAAGAGCCAACTTGAAAAAGCTAAGGCTAATAAATCACACACTCTCTACGAAACTAGCCAGAAGCTCAAAAACGCCACTGTCACCATCAAAGTGAAGGCCAATGAAAAGGGTCATCTCTTTGCCTCTATCAACAAAGATAAACTTAGCGAGCTCCTTTCAAAAGAAACTGGAATTAATTTGCCAAGTGAGCACATTAAACTAGTATCGCCTATAAAAGAAATCGGCACTTTTTCTGTGCCGATTTCTTTGGAGGAGGGGAGTGTAGAGTTCTCTTTAGAAGTTATACCTCTTTAATTAACGAGGGATAACATTCATTACCTTCTTTTTCATAACACTGTTATCAAAGTGAACCTTGCGCTTGTAGGTCATAGAAACTAAACCGTCTTTCATAGCAAATAGAGTGTGATCACGACCCATGGAGACATTCTTACCTGGCAAAACATCAGTACCTCTCTGGCGCACCAAAACAGAACCGACTTGGGCTTTGTCGCCTGGAGTAACCTTGATACCCAAATACTTTGGATTGGAATCTCGGCCGTTTTTACTTGTACCTGCTGATTTTTTATGTGCCATGGCTGTATAATTAAGGCAGATATGAATATACACCATCTATTGAATAAAATCAACTCCAAAAAAGACTCTGACTTGGTCTCTTTTGATGAAAACGGAGAGGTTTATCCAGCCCTCGCTCTGGTAGACCGTTACCCATTTTTCCGGAAAATCTTCTTGGCGGTAGTTATTATCTTATCGGCTCTACTTATATTTGGCCTAGGCAGACTCTCTAAGGCAGGGGACAGAGAGCCTATACAGATAGAATATGACCCCACCTTAGCTGGCCTAGAGACCAACAAAGCCACTAAGACTCCCAACACGACCCAAACTGCCAGTGTTATAAATGCCACGAGGGAGGGGAGCGTGGTGGGCTCAAGCAAGGGTAATAAATACCATTTTTCATACTGTCCAGGGGCCAAACAAATCTCCGAAGCCAATAAAATCGTCTTTAGTAGTGTCGAAGAAGCAGAAAAAGCCGGTTATACCCTTGCCGGCAATTGTAAGCCCCGTTAAGGTCCAAAAATGGCTTAGAATATAGGGCTAATAAATGGCTTTGTTGAGCCATGAAACAATTATTTCACCACATAAATCACTTGACTTCAATAGTCAGATGTGCTAGTATTATAACAAGTCAGCAAGGGCTGGCTTTTCATTTAGGAGAAGAGTGTCTCACTTCGGTGAACACATTACGGATACGGACACCTAAAATTAAAAATTTATCCCACTGTTATTTTACAGCTTACGACTCTTAGTCTTCTTATCAGTCTCTCTACTTCAGCAGTCGCAGTGATGCCAGCAATGATATCACCTTCAATCGAACTTTCTGAGAACGGAGCTACCCTAGTCCATAACATCGAGGAAACTCGCGTTAAGGCCAAAGAGGTAAAGTCTGAAGACTATATGCCGATTACGGATTCAGAGAATGTAGAAAAGTTCATCAACGACTACTTTGCCGATATTCCTATCATGGTATCTATCGCCAAGTGTGAGTCCCAGTTTCGCCAGTACAATTCAAACGGTACTATCTTAAAGGGACGAAAGAACACTTACGATAGAGGTGTGATGCAGATCAACATCCTTTACCACCAGGAGACAGCAGAGAAGATGGGGTTGGACTTACACAACATCGATGACAACGTCCGCTATGCTCGTTATCTGTACGAGAAGCAGGGGGCCAAGCCCTGGATGTCCTCATCACCTTGTTGGTCAAAGTTCAGCAATTCTGAAATCGCTAAAAGGTAAGAAATCTAAAACAAAACCGCCACACAAGTGGCGGTTTTGTTTTGTTTGAATAAAATAAATGCTAATATCCTTTCTGGAACTTTCTAGAAAGGATTATATGGGGCACAAGGTTCGAGGTCGAAAAAATAACCAATCACTCAGAGCTTATCGCAGCTACCTAAAAAGAGTGTGCGAGCTCAAGAAAAAAGAAGGGAAAACAAAGGCTGACAAAACAAGAAATAAATAAACGACCAACAAGGGTCCCGCATCTAAGGTCTGTCCAAAAATCCGCTCTCCAAGCAATATGGTGAGCGGCTTTTCATTGGTGCTATAATCTAGACATGAATTTACACCTCAAAAGAATTGGTCTTATAAGCTTAATAGGTCTTATTTGGTATTCAACTAATCCAGCAGTTTTATCTATCAATCCAGAAACGGGCATTATGAAAAGAGTAGGCAAGGGCACAACTGAAATCTGCGTTCAATACAGAGAAACAAAGAACTGCATATTAGTTAGGAATTAGGGACTAGGGAATAGTGGTTAGAGGAAAGTCCTTATTTTGCTTTATTATTTTATATCTAGGTGTCGCACAATGTATCTTTTACACCATATAGGCTTAGCTAATAATGATAGTTAAAGAAGACTCAATAAAAACTAAAGAATTTAAAAAGTTGATACAAACATCAATTATCTTTTTTATATGCATGCAAAGACTTCTTAGACCAACCCCTTCTCTCTCGTGGTCTATAGGGTCTAGAGAAATAATTTAAAAGCCTACTAGGGGACCACTTCCCCACTTTCCAGTAGGGGACCCGCCAAAAAGTTATCCACAGGTGCCTTATAAAGACACAATTTTATTGTTTTGTCACAATACTCAAAAAATATTTTAATCTCCCAAAAGATCTTGCCACCACTTGAAAGTCGCGTTCATAAAAAAGAATATCGGCACATATATAGGTGCAAGTACAAAAAAGATAATAATTTTTAAAGCTTTCATATTAGTGTTAAAAAGATTTTACAAGCTCTATAACCTTATCCCAGACAAAGGAGATTGGTATCTGTAGGTAATGCCAAGATATAGAGACAATCTTCTTAATGTATTCTGCGGTCACTCTCCCCTGCTCTGACGACAAAGCATCAAATATAGACCAATCCAAATAATACTTTAATAAAGCTAAAGATACGATGATGAGTATAGCCCAACCGATAAAGCCTTTTTGACTATTCATAGCTTCAGTCTATTAAAGAGTCGGTAAGTAAGCAAGCGGGTCAAGATAAGCGTCTGTACCCTTAGAAATAGGGACATAAACCTGCTTACAACCAATACTGGTAGTAAACTGTCTTATCTCCACACCCTGACTAGCAAATAGACCTAGGTGTAAGTGTGGGCCAGTAGAATATCCTGAGCCAAAGACTCCTGGCTGTCCTCCCGAATAACCAATAGTCTGACCGGTCTCCACTCTTTGTCCGGCTTTTACGATACTAGCAGAGAGATGGGCGTATATAGAAGTTAAACCATTGTCATGTTTAATAAGAACCCAACGACCATACGAATAACAACCCTTTTGTTCATCGGTGTTACCTGTTCCCTCTACAGTACCAGAGAGCACTGCTTTAACTTTAGTACCTTGGCTTGCTCTAAAATCTACTCCGTTATGAAAACCTTGTTTATACAATTGTAGACCACCTACAGTAGTACCAAAGACTCCGGTGATATAAATATTGTCTAATGGCCAAGACAAGATGCTATGTTTGGCTTTAGGAATAAGGGATGGATCTAAGGCAATTTGAAGTTCAGATTCCAATCTAAAAAGATCTGATTCAGATTGTTTTTGTCTAGCAATATTTTCTTGTAAGAGTTTCTGATATTCTGCTTCTTTGTTTTTGGTCTGAGCTAATAAAGTTTCCTTGGCTTTCTTGTTTTCTTCTACAATACTTTTTTGTCCACCAAGTTCTGCTTTCAGTTTGGCTTGCTCATTTATCACCTTTTCTTTGGCCTCTTTCTCTTTATTTAAAATATCTCTAGTTTCTCTTAACACCCCTATCTCTTCTTCAAGCTTACCAGTAAGACCCTCTATCTGACTCCTATCTCTCCAAACATCAGAAAGATTAGAAGAAGCTAAGACATCAAACCACCAGGAACGAGATCCATACTCAGAGATAGCTTGTAAGGCATCACTAATAGCTTGTCGGTGGACGACAATCTGACTTTCTTTCTTAGTCATACTATTTTCCAAAGATTGTATATTCAAATTGGCAGAATTAATTTTAGATTGAGTAAGATTAATATCTGCTTGAATCTTTTTCCTAGTAGCATCCAGAGAGTTCACTGCCCCACCCAAAGTCTTGGCTTCTTTGTTTACTGCTTCCAACTCTCTTTCTAGTTTTTCTTGTTCAGCAATAAGCGCCTGACGTTCCTTATTAACTTGTTCTATCTGTTTTTGAAGAACGGTTGTATCAGCCCCAAAGCTTGGTTTCGGTAGGACTAAGACAGATGAGAGTAATAAAAGTATTAAGAATAATTTACTATAATTTTTTAAACTCATTTATTCAATAATATTATAGCTTTTTCTATCCTTTCAATAGATTTCTCTTTACCTAAAACAGCCATGAGAGTAAACGGGTCTGGAGATTTCTCCTGACCAGAAAGTGCGTAACGCACAGGCCAAAGCACATTCCCCCGCCCTCCGGACTGGGACAGGCCGGACTTCCCTATTTCATCAGCATAAGCCATTAGGTCTTTATCATTTTGAATAATCTCTTTAGCTTTTTCTAAATGTTTTAAAGTTTCTTCTGGAGAAACTTTTTTCCAATTAATCTTATCTCTATCTAAAACTGGCTCTTCTTTTATATATGGTTCATTCATCACTTCCCTCTTTTTGATAGCCAACTGTTCTTCTTCTGGCAACAATTTAATATGTTCTTTATTGACCCAATCCAACTTCTTTTCATCAAATATAGCTCCACCCTTTTGAACTTTGGCTAAATCAAAAACTTTTATCAGTTCTTTCAAGGTAAAAATCTCCTGCTCAGTTCCCGGGTTCCAGCCTATTAGAGCAAGATAATTTAGTAGGGCTTCTGGTAGATAACCTTTGTTTTTATAAGTATCAACCCAAACAGCTTCCCCATGTTTACGCTTAGAAAGCTTCTCTCTATCAGAGTCCAGAATAAGCGGTAAATGGGCATAAACAGCCCTCTTAGCCCCGATAGCTTCTTGGATAAGGATTTGCCTTGGCGTATTAGAAATATGATCTTCCCCTCTTATAATATGTGTTACCCCCATCTCATGGTCGTCTACCACTACCGCCAAATGATACAGTGGCTCTGTCTCGCTTCTGGCAATTATAAAATCACCCAGCTCAGTAGTATCAAACTCTATTTTCCCTCTAATAACATCATCAAAAGAAATCTTTTTATTTGGATTTTTGAAACGAATAACTTCACTTCTTTGACCTTCTTCTTTAGGAGTCTCTTTTGATACATAAGCACTACCTTCTTTAATCATTTTTTGAAGATAAGAAACATAAACATCTGTTCTTTCGGACTGACGATACAATTCATCATATTCAAGTCCTAGCCACTCCAATCCATTTAAAATATTATCTTCAAATTCTTTGGTTGATCTTTCTTTATCAGTATCTTCTATTCTTAAAATAAACTTACCGCCCATAGACTTAGCAAAAAGATAATTAAAAAGCGTAGTCCTAGCAGTTCCAATATGCAAATTACCAGTAGGCGAAGGTGCCATACGCACTACCACTCCCCTACCCCCACCTATTAGTGATTTAAAAAGTTTAAACATTTGAAATTATTTTTCTATTTCATGCTCTAAAGCAATCTTTAAAATTTCTTCGGCCACTAGTCTCGCTGCATCTGGTTTAAAAAAGGCTTTGGCACTAGAAATCATTTTTTCTCTCACTTCTGTATTAGTTATTAATCGTTCTATTTCTGCGTACAAAATATTAGCAGTGAGATTCCCCTCTTCTATCACCTCACAAGCTCCAGCTCTTGCATAGGCAAAAGCATTTTTTCTCTGATGATCTCCGTTGGAACTAGTGATAGGTATAATAATACTTGGTACTCTCCAAGAAGCGATTTCAAAAATAGTAGAACCAGCTCTAGAGACCACCAGAGACGAAGCACCACTTGCCATCCTTAAAGCCAAAGTATCCAAATAATCATATGGTTTATATCTGTCTTGGTGTGGTGAATCTGCAAGCAAAGCTCGTGAGGTTGCTTGAGCTTCTAAAATATTTTTTTTACCGGTCTGATGTATAACGACATATTTTTCTACCAACTTCTTTAAATCTTGTAAGACAACATCATTTATCTTCTCGGCACCTTGAGAGCCTCCCAAGATAAGTATCATTGGCACATCAGCTGGTACCTTCAAAAACTCTCTGGCTCCAGAGGCAATAGGACTAGCAATATCTTTGCGGACTGGCAAACCAGTATAAGCGACCTTACCACTAGGGAAATACTCAGCGGCTTCTTTATAAGCTACAGCGATTCTTTGAGCAAACTTCCCCGCCCAGAGATTTACCCTACCTGGCACAGTATCAGATTCATGTATAACAACTGGTATACGAAGCAGGCGCGCTGCCATAAGAGCTGGGAAACTAGCGTACCCTCCTTTACCAAAAACTACGTCTGGATAAATCTTATAAACTTGATAAATCGAAGTTAATACTCCCCAACCTGTTTTAAATAAATCAAAAAAGTTTCTAATAGAAAAATATCTTCTAAGTTTACCGGCACTGTTTTTCTTATAGATAATATTATTTTCAAAAAGGACTCCCTTGTTATAGGGTGTTGGCGACATGTAAAAAAGCTCCAAATCAAGAAGTCTTTTTTCTTTAGCTAGAGAGTTAAGTTCTTCAGCTATAGAGATAATTGGGTAGAAGTGTCCTCCTGAACCCCCGCCGGTAAATAAAATACGCATTATGTGTTTATGATTCTCTAGACTTAGAAGCAGAAAGAACTATACCAACTTCAAACAAAGTGAAGAAAAGGGATGTACCACCGTGACTGACAAATGGCAGAGTAATACCCGAAAGCGGTATCATCCCAAGCATTGCTCCAATATTGATAAACGCCTGGGAGGTAATCATTATAACAATTCCCACGATAAGGAGTCTACCAAAGGGGTCAGGAGAAGTAGAAGCAACCTTAAGTCCCCTAGTGGCAAACACTACAAAAATCAATATGAGCAAAGCACTACCGATAAACCCGAACTCTTCACCAGCGACAGCAAATATAGAGTCTCCTACTGGTTCAGGTAAATAAGTAAACTTCTGAACACTCTGACCAAAACCTGCCCCAAACAATCCTCCAGAGCCAATAGCGATGAGAGATTGTTGTATCTGCCAGCCAGCACCCTGAGCATCTGCACTAGGGTTAGCAAAAGTCATGATACGTTGCATAAGATAAGGTCTAGTCAAAGCCAATGCACCAATACAAAGTACCCCTGAGATGATGATAATGCCGACATATCTCCACTTACCACCAGCGGTGATAAACATCGCAGTCCCAGTAAAGACAAGAAGCATTAAGTTGTCTGTATCAGGCTGACTAAGCAAAAGTCCAGCCGTAACTGCGAGTAGAGCCATAAACGGCATAAAGCCATATCTCCAAGTCTTAACTTTATCCTTCACACTAGCAAACCAAGCAGACAAATAAATAATAAAACCCAGTTTCAAAAGCTCAGATGGCTGGAAAGAAAATGGTCCTAAATATAACCACCTCCTAGCTCCAGCATGCTCAATACCAATATGAGGTATAAGCACCAGGATGTTGACTACAATAGCTACCACCAAAACTATAAAGGCGTATTTTCTCCAAAGCTTATAGTTGAGCTTGGTCGCCACAATCATGGCAATTGAACCAAGGAAAAGTCCTAGAACTGTTTGAGAGAAAGCGACGTTGGAATAGTTGGAACTTTCTTTGGCCAAAAGGCCTAGTGAAGCAGAAGAAAATATAAAAAATCCTGCCACAATAAGAATAATAGTGGTTATAAGAAATGATCTATCAACACGAGCTTTTACCGCCATAATTGTAGAGAATTATAGCACGGCTAATCACTTTCTAACTTATAAGTGCGAGGATAACCCCCACAAAAGCAAATATAACTGAGACAATCCAATAACGCATTACCACTTTCTCTCTAGGCCAACCAATCGCTTGGAAATGATGATGCAGTGGAGCGATTTTAAAAACCCTATGTTTATTAAAAAACTTATAAGAAACCATCTGGATGATATTAGATAAAGAGGTTAGAGCTAGAGGAAAAGCAATAATAGGTAAAAGAAGTACAGAATCCGTCAGAAAGGCGATAACAGAAAGTACTACTGTCAAAGCAAGCATTCCAGACTCCCCCATATAAAACCTAGCCGGAGGAATATTAAACCAAAGAAAGGCAAGGATAGCTCCAGCAATAGAACCAGACAAAGCCGAGATATCAATCTGATTGTTAACAAAAGCAATAACCGCAAAAGCTACGAAACTAGAAGCAAGCACTCCCCCAGCCAAGCCATCTAGACCATCTATAACGCTAGTAGAAAATGTGGCGAGCATCACCAAGACAAAGAATGGTATAAACCAAAGCCCTATAACTAAATCACCTCCAAAAGGAATATGAACGCTAGTAAAATCTAGTTTGTAATAAAACCAGAAAGCGATAGCCAACCCAATAAGAGTCACCAAAACAATCTTAACCTTACGATAAACTAAAGCATCTTTAGCGTAAGTCCCCTTACCAAAAATCTGCAGGAGATCATCAGACAAACCAACCAAAGCTGCAAAGAAAAAAGCTCCAAGTGGCACTACAGTCTGAGAGCGACTAAAAAAGTTTAATTTATCAGCCACACTAATATCAAAGAAAATAGAAACAATATATATAGTACAAACCACCAAGAAAACAGAGGACCAGATAATAACACCCCCAACTCTTGGAGTACTCATCTCTGAGTCAGTATTATGAATACCATTAAACACTTCCGAAGTATCAGCCTCAGTCCTTGGAGACTTCTTCCACATCTTATATTTATAAAAATACTTGGTGAAAAAAGGAGTGATAGAAAGACCGATAAAGAATGAAAGTATGGTCGGGATAATTATCTTTAGGACGTCCATATTTATGATTGGTAGGCTTTAATAAAGGTATTATACCAGATAGAAAGAGCAAGCAGGATATATATCTTTCTGGAATTATCCACCTTCTTAGAAACATGATCTTTAATAAGCCCGCTAATTTCCCCAACATCTAAGTGGGACTTGATGTATTCATTTTCCAAAATACTTTCATACAGGTCTCCCCTACTTTCATCAAACCAATCTTTCACCGGTGTTGGAAAACCAAGCTTTCTTCTATTTCTAACAGACTCTGGCAAAACACTTTTAAAAGCTTCTCGCAAAAGATATTTAGTTACTCCCTTATTCCATTTAAATTTATCTGGCAAGGTCTCTGCTAGTTTAGCCACCTCCATGTCTAGAAACGGCACTCTAAGCTCCAATGAATGCGCCATGGTCATCTTGTCAGCTTTGGCTAAGATATCCCCTACCAACCAAGTGTTTATATCTATATACTGCATCTTCACTGAATCAGAAGAACCCTTAACTTCTTTATATAAATTATTTAAAGATAGTCTATTTTCTGGACCCCCTCTCCAAATTTTTTTAACCTCTTTTTCTTTAAAGATAGACGCGTTACCAATATACCAATCTTCAAGCTTCTCTGAAGCTCTAGTCAAATAATTTTTACCACGAAAGTTTATAGGTATTGAAAGTATAGCTTTCAAAATACTCCTTGGTATCCAAGTAATCTTTCCCCTCGCAAATGGCTCAAGATAAATATTATAGCCTCCAAAAAGCTCATCGGAGCCTTCGCCAGACAACACCACCTTAACTTCCTTTCTAGCCTCACGAGCCAAGAAATAGAGCCCCATAGCCGATGGGTCAGCCACAGGCTCGTCAAAGTGCCAAATAGCCTTTTTGAGCTCAGTAAAATACTCTTCACTACCTACTATAATCTCCTTATGATCTGTGCCTAAAGGCTCTGATGTCTCCAATGCTTCTTTGCCCTCACTCAAAGATTCAAAACCCACAGTAAAAGTTTTCACTTTTTTCTCCCCTCTCACCTTCTGCATTAAAGTAGCAATAATGCTTGAATCTATACCACCAGATAAAAACGAGCCGACAGGCACATCAGCAATCATGTGATGAGCGACAGAATCTTCCATAGTAGATAAAATCTTTTTCTTGGTTTCTTCTATATCCAAGTCTTCATTTGGTTTAAAAGAAAATTGCCAATACTTTTCTATCTTTGTATTACCACTCTTTAAATCTACAGTCATAAAGTGAGCCGGCAATAATTTATAAACTCCCTTAAAAAAGGTTTCTTCCAGAGGGTTGTATTGATAAGAAAGATAATTATAAACAGCAGAATCATTAACCTCTGGTTTAAAACCAGGTATAGATAAGAAGCTTTTAATCTCTGATGAAAAAGCCAAGGAATTATTTTCTTTGAAATAGTAAAGTGGTTTGATGCCGAAGAAATCTCTCACCACTACCACTTCTTGCTTCACCTTGTCATAGATAGAGAAAGCAAACATACCGCGTAGTTTAGTAAAACTTTCTTTACCATAAAACTTATACATCATTAAAACCACTTCGGTATCACTCTCTGTTTGAAACTTGAAACCATGCTTTATTAAGTCTTTCTTGAGCTCTTTGTAGTTATAAATCTCACCATTAAAAAATATCAAAAGATCTTTATCTGGAGTCTCTACGGGTTGTTTACCGTGATTAATATCTATAATAGAAAGTCTTCTCATGCCCAAGGCAACATTTTCCCCAACAAAATAACCGTCGTCATCTGGTCCACGATGAAAAATGGCCTTGGTCATAGATTTAATGACCTCATCTTGTTCTCCACTCTTCAAATTAATGATACCTGCTATACCACACATATTAGTTTTCTATATATTCCATAGTGGCATCTACTAAAGCTCTCACGTCTTCAAACCGACCTTCTCCAGTAGAGCCCATGACAGTTACAATTATTGGCCTACCAATCTCTGGGTCAAAGACTATTGTTAAATTTCCGCCAGCCAAATCAGTAAAACCAGTTTTAGAAGCCAAGAGTCCGGGGATAGTGCCGACAATACTGTTGGTGTTAGTAGCTACATGAGTACGATCGTCCAAAGACTTGATGCTAATACCCTTCTCACGAGTTACCTCCAATAAATCTGGATAATAAGTAAGCACATATTCCATCAAAGTATTAATGTCTTTCACACTTGAATAGGCACCTGCTTCGTGTAGAGACTCGTCTAAACCTGTCTCATTTATAAAATATGTATTAGTAAGACCAAGTTCCTCTGACTTAGTATTCATCTTAGATACAAAGTCTTGTATAGCTTCACCGGGAAGAGGGTTTGGTTTAGACAAAGCTCCCACAGCCAAAGCCACAGCATGCATACCATCATTAGAAGAAGTAATAAGAGAGAAATCTAAAATATCTTTTAGGGACCACTTCTCATCTCTATAAAGTCCACTATCACCAGTAATATCTAAAGCTTCCTTGGTGACAGAGACAGTATCAGATGGCCTTCCATTAGAAGAAGCCACTAGAGCTGTCATCACTTTACTGATAGAAGCTAGGGGTAAACTCTCATTTTCATTATAAGCGTAGAGGACAGTTTTATTTCTAGCGTCATAGACATAAGCACTCTTAGCTATAAGCTGAACCTCTGGAAAAGTTTTAATAACTGTTTGAGTGGGGACTGAATTATCATCTCTTTTAACCTTATAACCAGACACCAAAGAAACTACTAATAGCAATAAGAGAGCGACGAGTAAAACTGCAAAGAATCTAGTCTCGTGTTCACGATTAATAAAAAATTGGTTATTCATCTTTAGTTTCTTTAGTAGCACTCATAAACTCTTCTATCTTTTGGAAAGCTTGATTGTATTCTGGCAGGTCTTCTTGTTTTTTTACCCCCAAATACTCCAACAGCTTTAATGTCGGTTTATAACTGTGACTTCTCACCGCCCCATCTTCATGACGCTCTATGAGGCCTCTAATAAGCAAATTGCGGATGATAAAACTAGAGTTCACTCCCCTAATATGATCCACCTCTCGCCTTGAAACTGGACCCTTGTAGAGGATGATTGCCAGAGTCTCAAGACCAGCTCTACCTAAGTTTTTAGAGAACTCTTCCTTCTGTAAGCTCTCTATTATAGCCGAAGCTTCTGGGTGCGTACCAAAACTTATCTTTCCACCTAAAGAAATTATAACAATACCTCTGTCTTCATATAAATTTTCTAAATTAACCAAAGCTTCTTTAATATCATCTTGTTCAACTTCCAAAAGATTGGATAGGTCGGATATAGAAATAGGCTCGTTTTTGAAAAGTAATACTGATTCTATTTTGGCTTCTAAACTAAGCATTATTATAGTTATGATTTATTTCTTGCTCTATTTCTATCTCTCCTTTTTCTTCCTGGTTTACTCTCACTACTCCTTGCTTCACCAATTCTAACATGGCAAGAAATCCTACGATAATAGAAACCTTTTTTTCGTAAGTTAATGGTCCAGTATGACCATGGAAATCCTTGAAACTAAACTTCCCTGCCCTACTTATCCTCTCAGATAGTTTATCTATCATCTCTTCAAGACTCATAATCTTCTTTACTACCACCTTGGGCAAAGATTCTGTCTTAGGTATAGATTCTACGATATTTAATAGAGCAGATAAAAGAGCCTCGGTGTTAGTATCCTTATCTGGAGAAAATACTATGAGTGGTGACTTAGAAGGAGTCTTTTCAAAAATAATCTTTTTGCCGTATAAAGCTTTAAGCTTTATAGCAAGCTCTTTAATCTTGGCATAAGTTGCCAAGCGATCTCCTAGATCTTTGATACTAGTTTCCTCTTCTTGAGAAAGCTCCAACATCGGCAAAAGCGATTTGGATTTTATAAGCATCAAGGTAGAAGCTACCACGATAAACTCGGCTGACTCTCCTATAGGAAACTCCTTATGGCTTTCAATATAGTGGATGAAGTCATCTGTCACTTCGGCCAAAGAAATATCGTTTACGAAGAGTTTCCTCTTTGTTACTAGTTCTAGAAGAAGGTCTAGCGGACCTTCAAAAACCTCAGTCTTGACCGTGTATAAGCCTTTTTCCACCTTACGATTATAACCCCTCTAGTATTATTCTCCAATTTCTAACATTTCTCTCAATAACGGCTCCTGAACAACGAGATGACTTCCTCCATATTCTACAAAAATAGAATAACCACTCTTTATAAATCTTAAAATTTCCCCAACAATAAAGATTTCTCTTTCATGAGAAATCTGACGTATTACCCTAACCACAACATTATCATCTGAAAAATATGGATCGGTAATACTTTTAAAGAGACTTAGATCATTCTCAAACTTTTTGCCAAAAATATTTTCATGTATTCTTTTTATATTATCTATGGAAAAATCATAGTCTTTCCAATCTGCATGTTTACTTAGTTTGTTTAAATAATTATTTATATACTTACTAAAATCTATTCTAGGTTCCATGAATCTATGCCAAACCACAGACTGTCTTGCGAAGTAAGCATAAATTATCTCGTCTCTAGAAAACTTTTCCTCTAGCATTTTTATTTCTAGTGACCTATCTGGTTCCGGAGAATAAATTTCTATTTTATTTTCTATAGCAAGAAAAGTTGTTAAACCAGATCCTCCATTAGCCAAAATATTTTTAGATTCACTATCTTCACAAGGTGGAATTCCACCTTCAACAAAGACAATTCTTTTTTTACTCTCTGTCTTTATTAAAAATTCTTCCCAAAATTCTCTAAACTTTCCCCATTGATTATGGTCAGGGTTATTTGTATGAACCTCACCAAAATAATACAAGAGGTTTTCCTTATGTTTTATGATTAATGTATAAGGAAAATTGTATGATTTTTTAACATACTCCTCACTTGTCATTAATGGCATACTACTTAGGAAGTTAATTTGATTCCAAGCTCTTTTAACTGTTTTTCAGAAACTGGAGATGGCGCATCCATCATCAAATCCTTACCTTCGCCTGTTTTAGGAAAGGCGATAACTTCACGAATATTAGGTTCATTTTGTAAAAGCATCATGAGTCTATCAAAACCCCATGCAATACCTCCATGAGGTGGTGTTCCAGAACCGAGAGCTTTGAGCATATGTCCAAAGTTTGATTCTATCTCTTCTTCTGAATAACCCAATATCTCAAAAACTACTTTTAGAAGTTTTGGATCATGATTTCTTATACTACCGCCACCAATTTCATAACCATTTAAGACAATATCATATTGGGAAGTAACTATCTCTCCTATCTTTTCTTTATTTTTGAGCCATTCTGTATGCTCTGGAATAGCTCCTGAAAATGGGTTGTGAGTAAAAGTCCATTCACTTCTCTCCCCTTCTGCTTTTTCAAAGAGTGGGAAATCAATCACCCAACAGAAAGCGAGGAGATTTGGATCTTCTTTATTTTCTCTTATGTCTGGTCTATCACTACCATATTTCTCCATAGCTTCTTTATAGGAAATTCTAGGGAATGGAATTTCTTGAATTCTTTTTTCTAGATAAAGCTTATTGACCATTGCTATAAGCAAATCCTCATTCAATTTCATAACATCCTCTTGGCTTACAAAGCTCATCTCTAGGTCCATCTGAGTGAACTCTGGCTGTCTATCTCCTCTAGTGTCTTCATCTCTCATACAACGCACAATCTGAAAATATCTCTCAAAACCACTAGCCATGAGAAGTTGTTTATACTGCTGTGGAGACTGAGGTAGGGCGTAGAAATTACCAGGAGAAAGTCTCGCAGGCACTATATAGTCACGAGCACCTTCTGGAGTTGATTTAGTCAGGTATGGAGTCTCTATTTCAAAAAATCCTTTTTTATCTAGATAATCACGGATAAATTTAGCCACCGCATGACGCATTCTGATGTTCTTTTGCATTCTTGGTCTACGCAAGTCTAAATAACGATGCTCTAACCTAGATTCATCACCAATCTCTTTACCGTCACTTCCAACATCAATAGCTGGGGTCTCTGCTTCATTTAAAACTTTTATATCCAAAACTTCCAATTCAATATCGCCGTTATCTTCATCTTCATTTCTATTCTTCTCTGGGCGCTCATTTACTTTGCCTTTCATTTCTATAACCCATTCTGGTCTAAGCATTTTGGCTGTCTCCATAGCCGGAGAAGCAGGCAAAACCACAGACTGAACCATGCCTGAAAAATCTCGGATATCAAGAAAGATAAGTTTTCCTTGATCTCGGCGGACATCTATCCAGCCAGAAATTAATACTTCTTCTCCTTTCTTATCTTTTAAATCTTTTACGAGAGTTCTTTCCATTTTATTTAAGAGTTAATCCTACTTTATCTTTCACCTCATCCATCTTTTGGTCTGCAATTTCTCTAGCCTTCTCACCTCCTGCTTTTATTAATTTCAAAACTTTTTCTCTATCCTGCTTCAAAACTTCTCGTCTTTCTCGCATTGGAGTGACGAAGTTTATTATATCTTCGGCTAAGGCTTCTTTGAGCTCTTTATACTTACCCTTCTTCTCCTCATAAATTGAATCTAGTTCTTTAGTATCTCTAAGTAGGGCGTGGATAGCATAAACATTTTCAGGTCTCTCTCCAGATGAATCTGTCACTATACCCATAACTGCTTTCTTGATTTCTTCATCGGTAGCAAAAAGTCCTATGGTGTTACCATAGCTTTTAGACATCTTCTGTCCATCTGTACCAGGCACAGTGGCAACAGCTTCCAAAATCAAAGGCTCCGGTAGTTTAAATGTTTCTGTAGCAAAAACTCTATTAAATTTCTCTGCAGTATCACGAGTAATCTCTACATGCTGTTTCTGGTCAGAGCCAACAGGCACCACATCGGCATCATAAAGCAAAATATCTGAAGCCATAAGCATTGGATAATTAAAGGTACCCACTACAATGTCTTTGTTCTTGGCTTCTGCGTCTTTGAAAGCGTGGGCTCGCATCAAATACGGCATAGTGGTTAGAGTTTCAAATATCCAGGCTAGTTCAGTATGAGCAGAAACATCTGATTGTTTAAAGATAATAGACTTCTCTGGGTCTAAACCAATAGCCAAATAGTCCAAGAAAAGTTCAAAGATGTTTTCCTTCATCTCTTCCCTATCTTGAATAAAGTTAAGGGCGTGATAATCAGCAATCATAAACCGACAATCATATTCGTCTTGTAGGTCTATGAATTGCTTCATAGCTCCAAAATAATTACCCAAATGTGGCCTGCCGGTAGGTTTAACCCCAGAAAGTAGTATTTTCTTATTACTCATATATAAGCTCTATAGTAGCAGTAAAGCCGTTTAATTTAAATAACTCGCCCCATTATCCTATTTATCCCCACTCTGCCAAGACCGGACTTTGGTAAATCATAGAAAGACTCTAAAGTCCCTCTTTCTTCAAATCTTCTACAGCTTTCTTGGCATTCTTTGATAATTTATCAGGGAAATTAACTGAGACGCGAACATATAAATCCCCTCTACCCTTGGAACCTACTCCATGTGGTACACCCTTGCCTTTAATTCTCAAGATAGTGCCGTGCCTGGTACCTGGAGGAACTTTCAAGGTCACTTCCCCATCCAAGGTGCCAATCATCTTTTCTGTCCCCAATAAGGCATCTGTTAATTTCACCTCCAAATCCATCACTAAGTTATAACCTTCTTTGCGAAGGTAAGGATGCTTTCTGACATGAACCTTTACATATAAATCCCCAGGCACCCCGCCATCTAATATTTCACCCATACCAGAGAGTCTGATCATTTGACCACTGTCTATACCCGGAGGCACAGCGATAGAAACTTCTTTCTGCTTCACAAATTTAGAATTAATAACTACTTTTCTTTCGGCACCGAAAACAGATTCTTGAAACGAAAGTTCTATATCTACCGCAATGTCTCTACCACGACGCACTCTTTTGCCACCAAAAATACTGGAGAGAATATCACCCAAATCACCAGTATCAAAACCAGCTCCTTGAAAATTAGAGAAATCAAAACCGAAACCAGATGGGTCAAAACCAGCTCCACCTTGAAAACCACCAGAACCACCCATACCCGCTTGGCCGAAGTTATCGTACTGAGCTCTCTTGGTTTTATCTGAGAGCACAGCATAGGCTTCGCTAGCTTCCTTGAACTTCGCTTCATCACCACCCTTTTTATCTGGGTGATGTGCATGAGCTAATTTACGGAAAGCTTTTTTTATTTCCTCTTCTGATGCGTCTTTATTAACTCCCAGTATCTTATAGTAGTCTTTCATTACAAATAGCTTACAGCCCTGCCTGCCGGCAGGCAAGGTTATAGCTTACAGCTTGTAACTTCTAGCTGTTAGCTTGTGGTTCATCTTTAGGTGGCTCTTCTTTAACTTCTGCATCTTTAATGTCTGGATTATCAGTAGTAGAAGCACCTTCTGGAGTAACACCATCACCTGCTGGTTGGTTTTTACTCATATGCTCACCGATCTTTTGCATCTCCTTAGACAAAGCTTCTGAGGCGGACTTGATAGCCTCTAAATCATCGCTGTTCTTAGCATTATTGAGACTCTCAATACTTGAGTTAATAGCAGTCTTAATATCTTCTGGAAGAGTTGGAGCATCTTTCATAGCTTTCTCTGCAGTGTAGACTAATTGCTCAGCAGTATTTTTGGCATCTACTAGACCTTTCTTCTTCTCGTCTTCTATGGCATTAGCTTCTGCGTCCTTTTGCATCTTTTCTATTTCTTCTTTAGAAAGTCCTGAGCTTGCTTCTATTCTAATAGACTGCTCTTTACCAGATGCCTTGTCTTTGGCCTTCACACTCAAGATGCCGTTAGCATCCACATCGAAAGTTACTTCAATTTGAGGTAAACCTCTTGGAGCTGGTGGTATACCATCTAAGATAAATCTTCCTAATGATTTGTTATCACTTGCCATAGCTCTCTCACCTTGAACAATATGAATTTCTACAGAAGTTTGATTGTCCGCTGCGGTAGAAAATATCTGTGATTTAGAAGAAGGGATAGTGGTGTTCTTTTCTATAAGTTTAGTAGCTACACCTCCCATAGTCTCAATACCAAGAGAAAGAGGAATAACATCTAGAAGAAGCACATCCTTCACATCACCTGCAAGAATTCCTCCTTGAATAGCTGCGCCTAATGCTACCACTTCGTCTGGGTTAATAGACTTGTTTGGTTCTTTGTTAAAGAATTTCTTTACAGCGTCAATAATAAGCGGTTGACGAGTCTGTCCACCGACCAATATCACCTCGTCGATATCCTCAACTTTAAATGGAGATGACTCCATAGCTCTTTTGGTAATATCCATAGCACGGGTAACAAATTCCTGAGAAAGTTCATCGAGCTTGGCTCTAGTGATTTTCAATAAGAGGTGCTTAGGACCGCTAGCATCAGAGGTTATGAAGGGAATGTTCACTTCGGTCTCTACTGCGGTTGAGAGCTCAATTTTAGCCTTCTCAGCAGCCTCATCTAGCCTTTGGAGAGCCAAAGTATCAGTCCTTACATCTATACCTGATTCTTTCTTAAATTCTTCGGCAATATAATTTAGAATCTTCTGGTCTATATCTTTTCCTCCCAAGTGAGAATCTCCGTCGGTACTCTTTACCTCCACCACATCATCCCCTACTTCTAGAATAGAGATATCAAATGTTCCACCACCGAAGTCAAAGACTGCAATCTTCTCGTTCTTCTTTTTATTAAATCCGTATGCAAGAGCTGCAGCAGTAGGCTCATTAATAATACGCAACACTTCAAGTCCAGCAATCTGACCAGCATCTTTAGTAGCCTTTCTCTGAGCATCATTGAAGTAAGCCGGCACAGTGATGATAGCTTGAGTCACCTTCTCTCCAAGTTTAGCTTCTGCATCAACCTTTAGTTTCTGTAGAATCATGGCAGAAATTTCTTCTGGTCTGTAGTCTTTGTCGGCCATCTTCACCACTACTCCCTTGGCAGGAGATTCTTTTATTTCAAATGGTACTGTAGCTTTATCTTTTTGAACTGCTGGGTCAGAGAAAGTGTGACCTATAAATCTTTTAATACCAAAGATAGTGTTTTTAGGATTTGTCACCGCCTGTCTTTTGGCAAGAAGTCCCACCAAACGATCCCCGGTCTTTGAGACAGTCACAATAGAAGGAGTGGTTCTAACACCTTCTGCATTTTCTATAATCTTAGGCTGTCCAGCTTCCATAACAGCGACAGCTGAGTTGGTTGTACCTAAATCTATTCCAATTATTTTTGCCATAATATTATGTTTAATTAATTTGTAATAAATTCTCCAATTCTAACCTTGGCTGGACGGATAACTTTGCCTGAAAGTAAATATCCATTCTGCACTACTTCTAAAACCACATGATCTTCTTCTTTCTTATCTGTTTTGACCATTCCCACACCTTCGTGGAAATTGGGGTCAAAGGTCTTACCTACTGCATCTATCTCTTCTAGACCATTGGATTTTAAAATACTTGAGAACTGATTATATATTGGTCCCAAGTCTTTATGTCCACTAGACATAGCTATATTAAAACTATCTAGGACCGGAATCAATTCCAAGAGAAGAGATTTTGTGGCGAATTTAGCAAACTCTTTTTTCTCCTCTTCATCACGCTTCCTAAGGTTTACAAAATCTGCCTGACTCTTCTGCCAACCATCTAGATATTCCTTAGCCTTTTCTTCGGCTAATTTTACCTTATCCCGAAGTTTCTTCTCCTTGCCTTGCACTGAAGTTAAATCAGGATCGTCTTCTATAACGATGTCGTCTTTTTCTTCTTCCATATTATTATATGAACTAACGTTTACTCCACTGAGGAGCCTTGCGGGCTTTCTTCAAACCGAACTTTCTACGTTCCTTGGCTCTTGGATCTCTCTTTAGAAAACCTTTAACCTTTAGTTTGGTACGAACATTTGGTTCTAATTCTAGAATAGCGCGAGCAATACCGTGTCTTAAGGCATCAGCCTGAGAAGAAACTCCTCCGCCAGACAATAATGCAGTGATAGAAAACTTTCCTTCTACTTCTTCTAGAGGAGAGATGATAGAACTTCTGTGCTCAGGTATAGAGAAGTACTCTGCAAATTCTCTATCGTTTATAGTCACAGAATTTTTAGCGGATGGAGTCATACGGACTCTAGCAACGCTAGTCTTTCTTCTGCCGACAGCTTCAAAATATTGACCGTCTGAACTTATTGATTTTTTCTCTGTTTTTGAAACCATAATTAATATATTCTAACTACTCTTTGATGGTTAAATTCTTCATCATCTGAGCACGAAGTTTATTCTTCGGTAGCATACCATAAACAGCTCTACGCAACACCTCCTGAGGACCCTTAGTCTCTAAAACATGAGCCTGTGAGTGTCTTTTAAGACCTCCTGGGAAACCAGAGTGATGAGAATACATCTTATCTCTAAGTTTGTTGTTATCAAGCTTTAGACCAGAGATAGAAGTAACTTCTACTTCTACATCTGGAATACGGTTCTTAGCAAAGTCTGTACGATCTTTACCCATAAGAATAACTGCCACTTGAGTAGCTATTCTTCCTGGAACCTTACCTTTAGCGTCTATAGTATGCTTAGTCATAATCCTTATTGTACAAATTCTATTATAGCCATTGGGCTTGCGTCAGTAGCTCGAGGACCCATTTTAGTGATACGGGTATAACCTCCAGCTCTCTCTTTATACGCTGAAGCAAGCTCGGTGGCAATCTTTTTGGCTGCCTCTGCACCAACACGGCTTTCCAATAGACGTCTTGAAGCCAAAGTATCTTTCTTGCCCAAAGTCACTAGCTTCTCCATGTATGGTCTAAGCTCTTTAGCTTTAGCTTGAGTAGTCTTAATCTTACCCTTCAAGGTTAGAGAGTACGCCAAAGAACGCAAGAGAGCAGCTCTCTGATTTTTAGTGCGTCCAAATTTTCTGTTGGCGTTGTGATGTCGCATTTTATTTCAAAGTAATACCAAATTCACCTAAAGCTTTTTTAATTTCCTGAATACCCTTGGCGCCAAGACCTTCTATTTCCAAAAGATCCTTTTCTTTCTTACGAGCCAAACCTCCGACGGTGCGAATATTAGCACTTGTTAGAGCGTGCTCGGTACGACTTGAAAGCTCTAGTGACTCTATTCTAGTCTTTAGAACTTCTGGATCAGAATCAGTCTTAGATTCTTCTGTTGATTCTTCTTGGCTTTCTTCCTTTTGAGGTACTAGCTCTTCTTCTTTGAAACCAACAATAGCCTTTAGTTGGTGAATCATAATCTCAATAGCTGAAGTTAGAGCTTCTGTTGGAGTAATAGTGCCATCGGTCTCAATAAACATTCTAAGTTTGTTGAAATCTGTTCTATCACCTACACGCATGTTTTCTACTTCGTAAGTAGCACGACGGATAGGAGTGAAGCTACCATCTAGGGCGATAGTGCCAATATCTACACGAGACTTTTCAATCATTTCTTTTGGCATAAAGCCTAGACCCTTCTCTGCTCTTATTTCCATTTCTAGAGAAGTGTTTTTGTCAGTGATAGTAGCAATAACTTCATCAGGAGTAAGGATCTCTACCTGACCAGGAACTTCAAAGTCTGAAGCAGTCACCACTTTCTCACCCTTCACCTTAAGTGTAAGAGTCTGAGCTTCATCAGTAGCAAAACGCATACGAACCTTTTTAAGGTTAAGAAGAATAGTGATAACGTCTTCTTTAACTCCGTCCATAACAGAGAATTCATGGCTAACACCATTAATCTTTACAGAAGTAATAGCTACGCCTGGTAGAGATGACCAGATAATGCGTCGCAAACTGTTACCGAGAGTCTGTCCATAGCCAGGATAAAGTCCTTCAATTTCAAAAACTCCTCTGAATCCCTCTTCAGAAACAATCTTTGGTTTTGAAGGTAAAAGTATTGTGTAGTCAGCCATATATAGTATTTAAAGTTTAATTCTTAATTATACGCTATTATTGTCGTATAGGCAAGGGCTATTATTAATGATTATCGGTTATAGAACTCTATTACCACCCCAAGATCAAACACGTGTTCAGCTGGGGCATAAACTGGCTCTCCCTCTACTACAGCCTCCCTCTTAAGAGGGTCGACCTTGAGCCACGCCACAGCTTGAACCTCTTTCATCCTCTCGGCGGACTCTCCAAAGAGAGTGCTGCCGTTTGAAGCTTGGCGAATACTGACAACATCCCCCTCTTTGAGGAGAATAGATGGGATAGTGACTTTCTTGCCATTGACCATGAAGTGTCCGTGGCTAACTGCTTGACGAGCCTGAGCACGAGTCTTCGCCAAGCCAGCGCGGAAGACGATATTGTCTAGACGCCTTTCTAGATTTGAGAAGAGTTTGGCAACTGGATTTGGAGTAATAAGAGCCTTGTCTACATAACTTCTAAATTGCTTCTCTGTAAGAGAATAAGTGAAGCGGGCTTTTTGTTTTTCTAAAAGCTGTAGACCATACTCACTCTTTGGCTTAGTTCTTTTCTTATTAGCTCTTTCTTTACGAGAAAGTGAAAGCGCATATTTAGCAGTTTGAGTTTTCTCAAAGATTGGTGCTCCTAGGCGTCTAGCTATTTTGTATCTTGGTCCTATTTTCATATAAATTTTTGACTAATTTCTTCTTGGTCTAGGTGGCTTAGGGCCATTGTGAGGTACTGGTGTCATATCTTGGATAGTAGCCAAGTTTATCCCCTTAGAAATAAAGCCTCTAATAGCTGACTCACGACCAGAACCCACTCCTTTTACCACCACGTTAACCTCTTTTACTCCCAAAACCTGCACCTTTCCGGCTAGAGTCTCTCCCACCTTAGCGGCAGCAAACGGTGTACCCTTCTTAGCTCCCTTAAAGCCGAGACTACCACTAGATGACCAAGCTAAAGTATTACCCTTTAAATCAGTCACAGTAAGCTTGGTGTTGTTGTAGGTTGATTCTACATATAGCACTCCTATATCAATTTTCTTCTTAGAAGATTTTGATGATTTAGGAGCTTCAGTAGTTGAAGTAGAAGAATCCTCTCCGGTCTTCTCATCGGTTTTTATTTCCTCTTCTACTGTAGCTATTTTTTTCTTTCCCATTTTTTTATTTATATAAGACTATTTCTTGTCAGCGACCTTTCTACCAGTACCCATGGTCTTTCTAACATTACCTCGTCTAGTTCGTGAGTTACTCTTGGTTCTTTGACCTCTCACAGGTAAACCTCTCATGTGTCTAACTCCCCTATAAGCTTTGATGTCTTTTAGACGTTTGATATTTGAAGCAGTCTCTCTTTTAAGATCTCCTTCAAGGACCATAGTCTCTATTACCAAACGAATTTTATTTTCGTCATCAACGCTTGCGTCCTTAGCTTTTTTCTCTACAGGAACGCCAGCTTCTTTTAGGATAGCGAGAGCCTTTGAGCGACCAACGCCAAAAAGAGCTGTGAGGCCGATCTCAAGACGCTTTTCATCTGGAATAGTAATACCGAGTATTCTCATCCCGTTAGAAGCTAATGTTTATAACACTGTTGATAATATAATTCATTTTTTTCATATTTATTGAGCCTCTAACGGGACTCGTTATCCTTGTCTTTGCTTATGGCGTGGGTTAGATTTGCAAATTACATAAACATAGCCCTTTCTTCGGACTATTTGACATTTTGCACACATTTTCTTTACCGAAGCCTTCACTTTCATACGAATTGGCATTCTATCCTAACTTTCTTTTCCTGTCTAGTCTTCATATAGCAAAATGTCTTAAAGACGCTTAATTATCCTAGCCTTGCCCCCATAAGGCTCAAGTTCTAATAAGACCTTGTCACCGACCAAAACCCTAATGCGATGCAGGCGCATTTTACCAGATAAATAGGTTAAAATCTCCTCCCCCTCTTCCCCAGAGGTAGGTTCAAGCTTAACTCTAAACATTATGTTTGGTAGTGATTCCACCACTATCCCTGTTCTTTCTAAATCCTTATTTTGTGGCATAAGAGGCTATTGTACAGGAATTTCCTTAATCTCAATAAGGGAAGCTAAATCTGGGAAACTTCTAGACCAGAATGGTCTGATAGTAGCACTAGCACTTTCTATAGTTGGATAGTTGTTAAGTATAGATGGCATATCCCCCTTCTTCTTACCAACTAAGTCAGATTTCAAAGAAACCTCGTCTGTTTTCCAAACCAAAGTAGCAGAACCTGAAACCATAAAGTTAATCTCATCGGCTAACAAAATATTAGCTGGAGGAGTACCGATAAATGAGAATGATAGCGAACTGAAGTCTTTGATACCCACAACATCTTCATCGGAGAGACTTATTTTCTTAATGGCCAACTGCTTAGACAAATCACTCTTCTTAAACATCACTCCATTTAAGTTGCCTCGTCTGTTTATAATCACATTATTTTGAGATGAAGCCGCAGACTGTGGTAAGTCTTCAAAACTAAATGAAGAAAGTGAAGGGATTAAAATCAAATCATCTGGCACTTGAGCGGTAGCCTCAGCTACAAGCTTAGACCTAAGTGAAGTTTCTAATTCATCTTTTGTTTTAGCTAGAGTACTATCGCTTACTACCTTTTCTACCCCCACAAATCCTCCAGACATAGGAGTCTTAGAACGAGCATAGATAGTGTCATATTTAGAAGAACCCTTAAGACCAGGCAAAGTGAAGTCTGATAAGCCGGTATTGTAGTTCTCACCAGCTTCATCGGCGTAGACGGTGACCTCAATACTACCTGGCTCTGTTTTACCATTTACAGTCTTTTTGCCTGGAATGACTATTGGATCTTCTATACGGTAAACCAAACCATCTGTAGTTTCAAAACGAGTGGTGGCAATAAGTCTTTGAGATGTAGTAGTGTCGTTATTATAAACAACTATCTGACCACTAGCTTTACGACTAACTTGCTTCTCACCAGAAACCGGAACTTCTACTCCATCATCTACAGATATTTTCACAATACTATAAAGAGGAGCTTTATCGCCTGTTTTGTATGCACTGTAGGCTTCGTTACTAAAAGTTAAATTAGTAGTTTTAGGTACATAAGAAAGAGTGGCTCCATTGAAGAACGACAGCACCGCAAACACCACTATAAGCAGACCTAAAATTCCAAAACCCCATAGGCGTCTTCTAGGAAACTTATTGGCTGGACCTTTGGGAGTAGAGTCTTGAGTAGGTGGTAAATCGTTATCATCTCCATGAACAACATGAGTAGGTTCTGGATTCTTTTTTATGTGGACACCGGTGTACCTATCTATTTTTTTTCTTCCATCAGGAATTGGAATATCTCTGATGCTTCGCTTTTTTTCTGGGACGATAAATTCTTCAATGTTCTTTGGCATAGATTAAAGTATAACCTATTTATTTTTATTCTAAAATAGCTTTTATCCTCCTAGTACCTGTGGAAATCGCTTCTTCCTTAATAATTTTGAAATGTCCGAGGCTTCCAAGACTCTCCACATGTGGTCCACCACAAAATTCTTTAGAGTAAGCGCCTTCAATTGAGTCGCCAATATAATAAACGCTGACTTCATCTGGATATTTTTGATCAAACAAATGTCTAGCTCCAGAATTAAGAGCTTCTTCTTTGGATAAAATAATTTTGTTTACCTTAAGATCTTTTTGAATCTTTTCATTTACTATTCTTTCCACCTCTTGCTTCTCTTCATCAGTCATCTTGCGAGAAAAAGAGAAATCAAAACGCAATCTCTCTGGAGTAATATTAGAACCTCTTTGCTCTACCCCACTACCTAAGACATCATGAAGTGCTTGGTGTAGTAAATGTGTAGCAGTATGATACTTCACCTCCATCTCAGAGTGTCCACCGAGACCACCTTTAAACTTCTGTTCAGAACCAGAACGAGAAAGTTCTTGATGTTCCTTAAACTTCTCTCCAAAAGCTTGGCTATCTAGATTAGGAAACTTATCTTTCATGACATCCAATGGCAATCCATAAGTGTTATACAATTTAAAAGCTTCTTCGGGAGTTAAATCATCTATCTTGTTTAATTCCTTTACACCCATATTAAGAGCCACTATAAATTGTTCTGATTCCTTGTTAATTACCTCCCATACAATCGAATTCTTGATATTGAAACGAGCTGTAGCCAAATCTATAGCCAACTTAATAGTTTCTTTATCAAATTGAGATAGAATCCTTCTTAAAAGTCTACGCAAGATATAACCCGCATCTTTGTTGCTAGGTCTCACTCCATCATTAATCATATTTACTATAGCTCTAGCGTGATCACCGAGAATTCTTTTCTTTTTCTCATCCAAATCTTGAGGCAAAGCCTTAAACAAACCTTCAAATAAATCTGTATCAAAAACAGTCTCTACCCCCTGTGAGACCATAGCTAGACGCTCAAGACCCATACCAGTATCTATACCAGGAGTCTCTAGTGGTTTAAGAGTTTTATCTTTGTGTTGGTAATACTGATTGAAAACAATATTCCAAATCTCTATACCATTTACATATATTTCTGTAGTGGGACCACAAGGACCTTCTTCGCCAGTTGGTCCCCAAAAATTATCTTCTCTACCAAATCTTTTAACTACAATATCCTTATCTAAACTTTTCCAAATTCTTTCTGATTCTTCATCAGCTGGTACACCTTCTTCACCCACAAAGACAGTCACATAATCAATAGCCAGACCCATCTCTTTGGTCACAAACTCATAAGCATACTTAATAGCTTCTTCTTTAAAATAACCACCAAAAGAAAAGTTGCCGAGCATTTCAAAGAAAGTTAAATGCCTCTCGTCCCCCACTTCTTCTATATCTGAAGTCCTCACACACTTTTGTATTGAGACAGTATTAGTGGAACCAAAATCTTCCAATGGATTCTTCTGTCCAAGATAGTACGGCTTAAACTGTTGCATCCCAGCAGTAGTAAATAAAACTGAACTATCTCCTTCTGGCACTAGAGATGATGAGGGTACCACCACATGCTCCCTACTTTCAAAAAACTTTAAAAACTTTTCTCTTATTTCTTCGGATTTCATATTCTAGATAATAAATTGTCCGTCTTTATAGATTACTATTTCCTTACCATTAGGTAGGGTCGCTGTAACTTTTCTTGGAGCAGTAGAGATAATATCTGTATGGACAGATGAACTATTATAACCTAGTCTTTCCCACTCCTTTTTAGAAACCTTACCAGGATTACCAGAAAAACAATCATGATAAGAATTTCCTAAAGCTAAATGAGTATTACCATTAGGTCCTCCAATATTTTCATCGAACAAAGTTTCTGCCATAAACTTAGTAATCCTTGAGAATCGCCTATCAGTCAATGAATACTCGCCCACTTTGTCAGCGTTTAGTGTAGCAATCATGGCTTTTAAAACATTCTCATTTTTCTTGGCCTTACTTTTAACCACCTTACCATCCTTAAACTCTAGCTCTATACCCTCTATAAGATTCCCATATCTATATAGAGGTTGATTAAACTTAATCCAACCATTGGTGCCTCGCCAGTCTGGAGAAGTAAATATTTCAAAACTTGGGATATTTCTGCCACTTCCACCATTCCAAACTCTCTTCTCACCAATTTTAATCCAAAGATCTGCATCTAGGCCTTCTATATGAAGTCTTTCTATTTTTAATTTATTTAGTTTGTTTTTATATTTTTCTATCTCTCCAGATATCCTTTTCCACTCTCCTATTGGATTAGATTTATCCAAAAAACAAGCTTTGGTAATCTCATTCCAATACTCCTTCTCACTCATCTTCGCTTCCTTGGCCATAGCTTTGGTACCGTACAAAGCTAGAGTCCAAGTAAATTTACCTTTATTTTCTTTCTCATCACGCCACTCCATTGCAGGCTTCCAAGCTTCCCCTCTCATCATAAGCTTCTTAGGATCTACTCCTTTCAAAGCTTCTTTGTTGGTTTCAGCAATTATAAATATAGAGTGATCTATTTCATCTGTTCTGCCTTTGAGAAATTTAGCTGGGAAAAACTTTATCTGCTCATCTGTTGAATTCTCATAAAATTCTTTACCAAAATTTACCCCAGGTTCATCATCAGGAAGATATTGAGATATAGCATTTCCACCAGCTTTTCTTACAGCCCTTAAGCATTCTATATAAAGTGGTTTAGATATTTCTGAAGCAATAATTAAAACTGTCTCGCCTTTCTTTATTCCCTTTCCTCCACCTAGAGCGTAATTAACTAAAACATCCGCGTATCTTTCTAGAACCTTTTTTGATGGTTTATAAGTCTTATTCATGAAAACCAATATAACATAATATAAATGAGGACACCCGACGCGAAGAACGCGCCGGGTGGTGCCCAGGTACCGTCTCAGTGAATCATTGAACCAAAATGATGTGAGACGGTGCGAGGTATTGCCTGAGGATACTGTATTTCTTTCAAATCCTCATTACATGAACCACACTTGACTGGAACACCTTTGGAAACCTCCAGCGTCCTGTATGGGTGTGGACATTTGTGGACCAGGCCGCAGTCTGCGCATCTTACACGACCAGGCTCTTCAGTTGCCTGTAGCCTGTCGTATGGATGTGGGCATTTCACGTCAGTCCTCCAATAAATTATTCTACAATACTTATATAAATAAGCAAATCAACCCAATTTTTTCAAAACCTTAAAATCTTCCTCTAGCGTACTCATAAGATGTTGATTATAAATAGCAGCCGCTGGGTGATACAGAGGAACTAGCTTAAAGCTTTTAGCTTCTAGCTTCTGACCATGCAAAACACTGATAGGGGCCACTTCTCGCTCAAGACCATAGCGTCGCATTATATACTCCATAGAAAACCTCCCGAGAGTAGCCACTACTTTGGGTTTAATAATTTCTATCTGCCTATCCAAAAACGGTGCATAAATTTCTATCTCCTCTGGTAGAGGATCCCGATTCTTTGGTGGTCGGTCTTTCACAATGTTAGTAATATAAACTTCCTCACGGGAAATACCGATAGATAAAAGCAGTTTATCCAACACCTTTCCTGCTCGCCCACAAAACGGCTTACCTGTCTCTGCTTCATTTTTGCCAGGGGCCTCTCCTACAAACATAATATCTGCAGAGTAGTTACCCTCTCCTATAACAGGTAGATAATTATTTTGAATACGTTCTTTGGCTAAGACCGAATTCTTTAGGTTTAAAACATCTAACTTAATATTTTCTAAAGCCTCTTCTCTTTTATCCATTTAGACCTTAGGTAAAAATTTGTGTTCTATAAACCAAAACAGGGTAAAGACTATGAGAGTAGCTAGTGTAGTAAAGACGGCCAGAGAAACCAATCCATACCCCACTGCCATACCAATACCAGCAGCCACCCACAAACCAGCAGCAGTAGTTAGACCAGAAAGATGTGAATCTTTGAAGATAATCACCCCTCCACAAAGGAAACCAACTCCCATCACCACACCAGCTGCAATTCTCATTGGATCATAGTTATAAGCCTCTATAGTAGGCATGACAAATTTAGCAATGAGTATAAAGAGACATGAACCCATAGAGACTAGACCAAAAGTTCTAAGTCCTGCAGTTTTACCAGCCAACTTTCTCTCTACTCCAAGAAGAGCACCTAGAAGCAGAGCGATTAACAAATAAATAAGAGGGGTAAAGTCTAGGTTAGCAAATATCATTTGTATAGTTCGTTTATTTCATTAATAACTTCTTCTTTGGGGAAATCTTCACCCAAAGCATTGCTTAATAATTCTGGATTATCACGAAGCTTTGAACACATCACCACTCCAGAAGTAAGAAGAGTTTTCTTATCTTCTGGCTTGAGGCTAGTAAGACAAGTAATCGGATGCAAACCCTCTTCCTCTATCATCTCTTTCAAACCGCCTTTTTCTGGATAATTCCATCCTATCATGGTCAAGTTCTTGCAGACACCGTAGTGTATAGCAGTACTAGAAAACTTAGTATTAGTTATAAGCCAACTATCAGTCACTCTCCTATCCTTACCACCATAGTTAAAAAGATTCTCTTTAATATCATCAAAACGAGCTTTTATATAAAGAGCTACCTTCAAGTCTGACTTAGTACCAAGTTCATTATGAAATTTCGCCTCCACCATAATGAGCTTAGTATCAGTATAAGCCACTACATCTACTTCGTGAGGTACACACTCACCTAAAACAATCTGACGAGTCTCACACTTATAACCTTTGGCTCGTAAAACCTCGGCAATAAAATCTTCAAAAGGAAATCCAGATGGTCCAAGCTCCATCACCGCTCGACGCAAAGAATAACTTCTAGCTACAGGTCTATCAATAGTACGGAGAACATCAAAAGCATGCCTATATATCTCGCCGGTAGTCATATTCTTATGTATCTCCGGCACAATATGATCTAACACAGTCTTCGCTTCTTCTTCACTAGCTCCAGAGTTTATAAGAGAATTTAAAAGCTTTTCTGGTAAGAAGGCCTCGTGTTGACCATTGGCCTTCACTATTAATACTTCTCCGGATATATCTTTACTCATGTTTAGATATTATAACCTCTTTATCCATAATGGCACCACCAAGACATTCTTCTCCTTGGTAAAAAACAATAGACTGCCCAAAAGACAAACCCCTGACTGGTTCACTGAATTCCACCTCCCAAGCACCAGAGTTCTCTTTTACCACTACCGGTAGCCTCTCCCCTCTATATCTCATCCTAGCTACTAGAGATTTACCTAGTTGTGGTCTATTTATCCAATTAACATCTTTTAATAAAACTTTTTTAGGTGACAATTCTTTTATTTCTCTTTCCACATTAGAGACAGTAATAGTGTTAGCCTTCATGTCTTTAGAAACTACATAAAAAGCTTTTGAATTAGAATCTTTTTTAGTGATATCAAATCCTCTTCTTTCTCCCATAGTGTAATAAAGAGCACCATCATGAGTACCAATAACTTCGCCTGAAATATTTAAAACATCTCCTTTTTTGGTTTCTATAAAATGAGAGAGGAATTCATCCATACTTATATCACCCAAAAAACAAATCCCCTGACTATCCTTCTTCTCGGCCACAGGCAAACCAAACTTATCGGCCAATTTTCTCACCTCACTCTTTTCTAAGTGACCTATAGGGAAAAGTGTATGAGCTAAGTCATCTTGAGTTAAAGTCCAGAGAAAATAAGATTGGTCTTTAGATTTATCTCTACCTTCTAGCATTTGAAATGAATCAGAATTTTCTAATTTCCCTCCCTGACTTTCACTAGACAATACTAATTCATCTCCACTTTCTAAGAATCCGGATGAGTTGGTATCGGTCGCCAATTTCCCTCCCTGACCTTTGGTAGACGATACCAACTCATCCGGATTCTTTTTACCAATCTGAGCATAATGTCCTGTAGCAATATAGTCTGCCCCAAGTTCTTTGGCTTTTTTCCAAAAAACTCCAAACTTCACTTCCCTATTACAAAGCACGTCTGGATTAGGAGTCCTACCCACCTTATATTCCTCTACTATTTTATCTACCACTTCTTTTTTATACTCCTCACCCAAATCAAGAGATAGAAATGGAATATCAAGAGCAATAGCCACCTTCATAGCATCCCTCCTTTCCTCCCTCCAATTGCAAGGCAAAAAATCTGCCTGCCAAGCTTTAATAAAGACCCCTGTAACATAAAACCCAGCCTCTTTTAAAAGACCAGCTGATACAGCACTATCCACTCCTCCAGATAGACCCACAAAAACTTTCTTTTGCTTAGCTTTGTTTAATATATTTGAATTTGTTTTCGACATGTTCTTCAAAAGTCTTTGAATAATGCATCTCTCCATCATCACTAGTCAAGAAGTATAGGTATGGGGTCTTTTGTGGGTAAAGAGCCGCTTTAATACTATCTAGGCCTGGATTAGATATAGGTGTTGGTGGAAGACCTCTATTGATATAGGTATTAAACGGAGATTTTATCTTCAAATCTTCGGCGGTAAGATCTTTGGTTGTTTTACCATTCACATAAACAAAACCTGCATCTACTTGGAGAGCCATACCAATCTCAAGACGCTTCCACAATATACCAGAAACTATTCTCATGTTTTCATGGTCGCTAGACTCACCCTCCAAGATAGAAGCCATGGTTATAATCTCGTCTAAACTTTTATCAGATTTTTCTAAATCTGAAGCCATAGTTGCTATCTTTCTATCAAAGTTATCACTAAACATTTTCAAAGTAGACGAAGCAGTAGCTGTCACTGGGACAAAATAAGTATCTGGGAATAAATATCCCTCACGAGCATAAGCCTCAAAAGCCACCTTATCAAAAAACGGAAACCTTTCATCAAATAAGTTAGAAATCTTTTTTACCGTAAAACCTTCTGGAATAGTGATTCTTATTGTCTCTATCCTATAATCTCCATGAAAGACTCTCCAAGCCACCATAAAAGTATTCTCGGGCCCTTCCATATAATACTGCCCTGCTTTCATAGCTCTCTCCCCACCAAATGTCATAGCAAATATCCTAAACCAAAATGGTGATCGGATAACCTTATCTTCTTTCAAATTATTAGCCAGAGCATAAAGCCCAGTACCATCTTGAACAGTAATAATAGAACCAATGGGAAATGAAGCGGGTGGCACCAATATCCATATAAATAAAATTATACTTAGAAAACTTACAATAAAAGTACGAATTCTTCTTTCTTTCAAAAAATCTAAAGTCATGAATCTATATAGGTAGGTTTGAAGGAGCTTCAGCTTTCTTGGAAGGTACGCGGTTAAGGTTTGGAGTAGTAGAGACACTACCTGGGAAGTGGTAAATAGTAGCCACTTCTTCTGTAGTCAAAATATATGGCTTACCTTCCATAAATCTATACGGACCGTAGAAAAATGAGCGTCTTTTATAAGCGTCTAAAATAAACTTTTGTTTTTTAATTTTTCTCTTTCCAGTAAAGTCCTGCCAAGAATAATCTATGTTAGTAGACCACCCAGGCTTAATACCGTTTAAATTTTGAGATGAAAAAGCTCTAAAGCTACCCAAAACTCCACCAATCCTACCGGCATCATAAATATCTTTGGGGGCAAAATAAACCGCCCGTATCATAGCTTCAAATCCTGGTTTACCAAGATTGCGTTCAATAGATTTTATAGTGTCTCCTTGGGTAGAAGTGAGGTGTTGTAGAGTCTGAGGCTTATCTGCTCCAGGCTTAACATAGGCTTCTTTATCAATAATCTTTTTTATCTCATCTTTACCGCCACCCTTCCAATCTGGTCTTACCAAGATTCTTCTATCCAAAAGACCTTCTTTACGATTAGCTCTCGCCAATATTTGTACCCAAGCTTGTTCACCTTCTTTCAGACTACCGAGGAATTCTATAAGAGGTACGATGGGGTCAACAATCTCATCTTGTTCCTCTACCCCCTTTTCTAAATCATAATCAACATAGGTCTTAATAGGATAAGAATCTGCTTTAGTTAGCTGAGTGAAAGCTCCCCACAGATTAAACTTCTCTGGATCAAAGATTACATCTCTCGCATAATCTTCAGCTTCAAATATTTCTACTCCAGGATACTGGGCATAAATTCTTGCTTCTATATTCTTCTGCCATTTCTTAAAAGCCCAGATAAAAAACTTCACCTCTCCTCCCAAAGACACTATCTCAAAAGAAAACCACTCTCTCACCCTACCCTTGCCATATGCATCACCCAAGTTACCAGAAGAAGGCTCCCATAAGGCTTCTAAAACAAGCTCCATAGCTTGGGGAGATCTCAATATCTCTTTGGGTAACTTAATCTCAAGTAAAACTTTGTCTTGAGCCTTAATCCATTCTCGTTGCTTATAAGCTATCCAAGTGTTTATACCAATAGCCAAAAGTAATATAGGAAGCCAGATAGCCCAAGAAACCCACAGATAGTGAATTACATCTAAATAGAAGTTTGGATTATGGAGAAGAGAATTGATGTCTTCAATCATCAACCTATTTTACACGTTACTGTAACGATTGTCTTTATCTTTTTTGAAAAACTTGGGATTCTGGAGATTGACCAAGATAGTATTCTCTTTGACGTAACGCTCCTTAAGAACCTTTTCTATGATTTTATCCTTAGTTAGAGGGCCTTCTTTGGCAAGAATTTTCTTTATAACATCCTTTACTACACCAGACATATAGCCCCACTCTGATAGAGCGTAAAGTCCACGACCAACTAAAACAAATCTAGGATCTTTAATAAGCTCGTTGTGAGTAGTAGCTACGTGAGCTTTTTTATCAAAATACTGAGTGATAGCTTTGGCTACTTCTTTGAAGTGTATTGGAGAACCATGTTTCCTTATTACCAAGAAAGCGTAATCGCGCATACCCTTGGCGTTTACATTAGCAGATGAAGACTTACCCCACTCACCTAGTGGGTTTTTATCAATCTTATGAGAAAGAGCTAACCATCTTTTAATAACTTCTTCGTTCTTGTACTTCTCGTTTAAATCTTTAACTTCTTCCAAGAAAGAACTCATGATGTCACCTTCCACAACTAGCTCATCATCAGAAAGTTTAGAGTAAAGGTTGCGTAGAGCACCTTCTATCTTTTTGGCTAATTCTGGATCTACATGCCATCTATGATGTAGGTGATCATTCTCTTTTTCTCTTTTGAAATCTTCACCAACCACAAGAAGGAAATGGAAATGATTTTGAATAGAGGCATCCTTACTCAAATATTTGAGTAAATCTTTTTCAGACATCACTCCTCCAAGCTCCAAAATAAGTGCCTTGAGTTCAGTAAAGATTGGCTCAGCATCTTTATAGGATTTAGATTTTCTAATAGAGATTAGAGAATGATTTTCTATCTGTCTGACTCGTTCACGAGTGATACCGTATTTCTTACCAATAGCATCCAAAGTAAGCTTAGAAGCCTTAGCTCCTAGACCATACCTATTCACCATAACATCTTGTGCTCTCTTAGTAAGACCGGACAAAAGGCGCTTGGTAACCTCCTTTGGTTTAAAGCTTAGAGTTAATTTCTGTTCCATATTTATCCTATTTGTATCACCCTTGCAAATATATGTCAAGTACTGGTCAAGAGGTTAATAAATTCATCAAACGATCCTCAATATAGATCACCTTTTTAACCTCCTTACCCTCTAACCACTTAGACACTTCTGGCAAAGACAGAGCTAGGTTTTTGAGATTATCTTCTGATTCTCCTCTCTTTATGTTGAGCTTAGCTCTCAATTTCCCATCCACCTGTATAACTAATGTGACATTCTCTTCCAATAATTTATTAGGGTCAAAGACTGGCCATGGACTTGTATGTAGAGAATTTTCTTCACCTAGACTAGACCACAACTCTTCTGTCACATGTGGTGCAAATGGAGCAAGAAGCAATAGTAAGTTTTTATACTCTTCCAAAGATATATTGTCTTTTTTGTCTAATTCATTCACATATACCATCATGGTAGAGACAGCAGTGTTGAAAGACATCTTCTCTATATCATCTGTTACTTTTTTTATTGTCTGATGCATTAAAGTTTCAGAAACTATCTGAATATCTGGAGAAATTTTGGATTCTAACTTCCAAACTTTCTCTATAAATCTCCTTGGACCAACCAAAGCAGACTCACTCCAGGCGATAGATTGATCAAATGGACCCATAAACATTTCATAGAGTCTCAAAGTATCAGCACCAAATCTTTTAACAATGTCATCTGGATTTATAACATTGCCTTTGGACTTACTCATCTTCTCTCCTCCTTCAGCAATAATAAGACCATGGGAAGTTCTTTTCTTATAAGGCTCGCTGGTAGGTACCAAACCAATATCAAATAAAAACTTATTCCAAAAACGAGAGTAAAGTAAGTGCAAGGTGGTGTGTTCCATACCGCCGTTATACCAGTCAACCGGCATCCAATACTTGAGTAGATCTTTGCTTGCAAATTCTTGATCATTTTGTGGATCAGCATATCTCAAGAAATACCAAGATGAACCAGCCCAAGTTGGCATAGTGTCTGTCTCTCTTTTGGCTTCACCACCACAGCTAGGACACTTGGTATTAACCCAAGCCTCTATACTTGCAAGTGGTGACTCTCCTGTATCTGTAGGCTGATAATTCTCTACTATGGGTAACTCCACAGGTAAGTCTTTCTCTGGTACTGGCACTACTCCACACTTATCACAATGGACCACTGGTATAGGCTCACCCCAATATCTCTGACGAGAAAAGACCCAGTCTCTAAGTTTGTAGGTGGTTATCTTCTTGCCAAAATCTTCAAAACTCGCCTTCTTATAATCTAAGACTATTGGTAGGTTAAATTTCTCTGCAAATTCTTTATCACGATCATCGTCTGCTGGCACAGCCATTATTGCTCCAGTACCATAGTGCGGTAAGACATAATCAGCTACCCATACCGGTATTTCTTCTTTGGTAGCAGGGTTTATGGCTTTTATACCCTTAAGCTCTACACCAGTCTTTTCTTTGTTAACAGAACTTCTTTCTATATCTGTTTTATTTCTGGTTTTTTCTATATATTCTAAAACTTCTTCTTCATTATCTATTTTAAGTTCACTATTCTTGATCAAATGATGTTCTGGAGCCAAGACAAGATAAGTGGCGCCAAATATTGTATCGGGTCTCGTGGTGAATACGTCAATAGCTGTAAGCTGTGAGCTTGAAGCTTGAAGCTTGAAGCTAATTTCTGCCCCCTCTGACTTCCCTATCCAATTCTTCTGTAATTCTTTAACACGTTCAGGATAATCTACGAGTGGTTTGGAAAGCTCAATGAAATGACTATTTTCACCGACAAATAATGTATTCCAAATATATTTCTGCGCTACCACAGAAATAAAATTGCTCATTTCATTTTTTGGCACCCAAACCAACTCGTGATTTTCTTTCTCTTCTTCTGTAATCTCTTTTTGCTCTCCATCAATAAGCTCAAAATAAAGAGCATGGAAATGCCCGTACCGGTTTACCCCTTTTGGCACATGATAAAAAGAAGCATCTACACATCCTAACTTCTTCACGAAACGTATATTCTGATACCCAGTCTCCTCTCTGATTTCTGCTATAGCTGCTTCAACAGGTGTTTGTCCAGACTCTACACCACCAGTAATGATTGTTTGCCAATCAACTTTCTTCCATTTAAGACCTATATAAGAGTCATCTTTCCAATGTTTAACTATAACAGCTATAGCTTCACGCTCAATAGTAGTTGCACCTTCTTGATAAGCAGAGGAACCGCGAATATCCTTGAAGCAAGGTACTCCAGGATTCCTTTTATCGAAATATACTTCGACCCTAAGACGTTCAAGCCAAATTGGAAGTTCGGAATTAACAAGCTTACCGGGCACAAAATCTTTCTCATCAACCCAAAGTATTTCATTATGAGATACCTCACCAGAAGTTAAATTACTTTCTTCTATTGGAACTCTACGAGAACTCTTTAATTCAAAATATGCTGCCTGAGCTATGGCGATGCGATTCTCACCTTTATGAGGCGTATGGTAGTGTGATTCGGTTGGTCCACCAAGAATACGTTTAAACTCTAGATCTACATAACCGGTCTCTTCTCGAACTTCTCTCCTTGCTGCTTCTTCAACACTCTCACCTTCATCAATACCACCAATAACGACCGTATCCCAACCAAACTTCTTATTCCTAATAATAAGATACTTCTTTTCTAATGGATCATAGACTATGGCATGAGCAACATTTCTTTTCACTTCTGGAACATTAGGCTTATGGGGATTAACGTAATCTATAAGTACTGGCATTTCATAATCAGTGGCATCAAGTGCTTCTAATAATTTATCGGCATACTTAGTAATACGAAGCATCCATTGTTCTTTCTCCCTCTTCTCTACTGGAGTACCACAACGCTCGCATTTACCATCTACCACCTCTTCATTAGCTAAACCAATCTTATCCTTTGGACACCAATTGATAGTCATCTTAGCTTTATAAGCTAAGTCATGTTCTAAGAATTTCAAAAATATCCATTGAGTCCATTTATAATACTTTGGGTCTGTGGTATTTATCTCTCGTGACCAATCAAAAGACATTCCTAATTTTTTGAATTGAAATCTAAAATTATCAGTATTCTCCTTGGTTACCACTCTCGGGTCCTTACCAGTCTTTATGGCAAAGTTTTCTGTAGGCAAGCCAAAAGCATCCCATCCTATAGGAAAAACAACATTAAAATCTTCCATACGCTTTTTACGAGCAACTATATCCATTGCTGTATATCCTCTAACATGACCAGTGTGTAAGCCGTCACCCGAAGGATAAGGAAATTCCATGAGGGAATAAAATTTAGGTTTTGAGGAGAAATCCTCTGCATTATAAATCCCGGACTTCTGCCAATGGTCTTGCCACTTACCTTCTATTTCTTGGGGGTCATAATCTCTTTTCATATAAGAAGAGTACAACAAAAAACCGACTCTTGAAAGTCGGTTTTTTGTTGTACTCTTAATTTTTCAAAAACAGAGGGAAATTAGTATTGGTCGCCAATGTCCCTCTTTGACCTTTGGCAGACAATACTATTTCCTTCTGTTTATATTTGTTGTTTAGTAATTACTGAAACAATCTTATTGGTTTTGGATAAAGGTCTGGATCTATAGTACGAGTAAAGCATTGCACACCTTCTTCATGCTCCCAGTCTTTACTTGATTCTGGATATGCTGGTGAAGCAACGGAGTTTTTGCCTGAAACCACCATTGAAGCCTTACCAAAATCAGCGCAAAGCTCAAAGGTTAGCGGACCATTAACTTTGTAAGTATAAGATTCTCCAGTCTCTGGATCTACAGGTAGGTTATAACCTCTAATAGGATCAGCTAATTGCTCTAGAGATTGAGGTAGAGTTTGTTTAGTCTGATAGTAGTTTGTAATTTGATACTGAATACCTTGTAAGTCAGAAACTCTTTGAGCATCATAACGCATTGCTCGCTGGCTCCATGGTGAACCTATAACACTAAAGCCTACGATGACTGAACCGAGTACTATAACCAAAGCAACTGCTCTCCAAATATTTCTTCTAGTACCAGTCAATCTATCTTTGAGATCATCAAGATAATATCCAAGCACCGCTCCTATAACCACTAGAACTGAAATTATTTTTAAGATAAAGCCCAAGGTCAATTCTCTACCATCTAAGAAATAGTAAAGTAGAGTTATAAGATCTCCAGCCAAAACTCCTCCAGCCATAAAGATAGTGAGGTAAATCATTCCCTTGCGAAGAGGATAGTCTTTCAAACTTGGATTATCTAGGTACTCCTTCCTAACAAAATTAGTAATAAACAAATACAAAGGAAAGACTACAACTAATGTAGCTACAGGGAAACTAATATTGCTACCGCCATACAAATAATTGTATTGAGAGACTTGAGGATAAGCGACATTTATAGCTCTAAACAAAATATTGAGGACCGCCACGATACCAGTGTAAAGTAAGGCGAATATCGCAATATGAGTAAAAAAGTCCTTAGCAGTTATTTTAATGTTCATAATTTTTTAAGTTAATTTATACCCTAAATTCTATCACATCACCGTCTTGGACAATATACTCTTTGCCTTCTATGCGAAGCCAACCCTTCTCACGAGCTTTAGCATAAGAGCCGGCTTCTAATAGTTTGTCGCAATGTATAACTTCGGCTCGGATAAATTTTTCTTGAAAATCAGTATGAATAGACTTTCCCGCAAATGGCGCAGTCGCCCCTCTCAAAGTAGTCCAAGCCCTGGTCTCATCTTCTCCAGTAGTAAAGAAAGTTATGAGGTCTAGAAGTTTATAAGCTTCTATTATTAGTTTATCCAAGCCGGTTCCGAATACCGGATCAACCTCAAGATAAGGTCCGGGGATTTTACTTTTGAACTCTTCGCTAATCTGCCCATTCACTTCTGAGGTATTTAAAACATAGAGAGTGGGTTTATTAATACCCGCTGCCTCAAGTTCCATATTGATAATACCGATATCAAAAAGCGGATCTACTTTGTCATGTACATGAATAATATCTTTATCTTCAAAAGTCCTCACCATCTCTATCACTGCATCTACTTCGCGAATATGAGAGAGGAATTTATTACCAAGACCCTCACCCTCTGAAGCCCCTCTCACAAGCCCAGCAATATCCACAAACTCCACTACCGCAGGGATAGTTTTTTTAGACTTACTTAGAGTTGATAGTTTTTCTAAACGCTCATCTGGCACAGGCACAATTCCGACAGATGGGTCAATAGTACAAAACGGATAATTCTCTGCAGGCACGCCTTTTTTGGTCAATGCGTTAAACAACGTAGATTTCCCTACGTTTGGTAACCCCACAATTCCTACAGAAAGTTTGGACATAAGGCTAAGAATAGCTTAAAAAATATACTCAAGCAAAGAATTCTCTCTTCATCTAAATTTCATGAATATATAGCAATAATATAAGAGGTGAAAGTTATTACTAGTTAAATTAAAACATCATGAAGAAACTATTCTTAATACCGGTACTCCTTGTGGGATTTGGCTTCATGCCCGGACTTACTCATGCTGATGGTGGCACTGTTACCAACACCACTTACAGTACTCAGACCAAAGTCTTAACCAAAGCAGATATAGAGACTCTAAAGCCTCAATTACAATCTTTATTTGAAGCTATTAGCACAACCCTAACTTCTGTTAAGGAAAAAATGGAGGACCAAAATAAAGTCTTGAGTGACTACTCCAATGTCTTGGGTGATCTATCCACCAGATTAGGGAATAATCCCCCACCATCTAATGCAGACCTCCAAGAAATTGGCAACACCTTAAGTAAAACTCAAGCCGAGCTATCTGTTATAGCTAATTGGAGAGAACAAGTGAGAGTGACAACCAACAATATAAGCCAGTTCCTATCTACCATAAGTACTGCTATAAATTCTGCAGTCTAATATTAAGCTAAACAAAAACCCCTCTTATAAGAGGGGTTTTTGTTTGTTATAACTAAAGTAAGTTATCTGTCTCGTGGAATAACTTTTCAGTCTCTCGAGCAATTTTAATCATCATCTCCAGAGACTCTAGGGGGAATTGTCCTCCAGCTGATTCATCAGAAAGCATAACAGCATCTGCACCATCCAAAACTGCGTTAGCGACATCTGAGACTTCCGCACGAGTTGGCTTCTTGTTTTGCACCATAGAAAGAAGCATTTGGGTGGCCACTATGGTTCCCTTGTTATACCAATGCGCATGTCGGATTAAGTTCTTTTGTACAAATGGTACTCTCTCCATAGGAATTTCTACTCCCAAGTCTCCTCTAGCAATCATGATTGAATCAGATTCACGAATAATGCTATCTATATTTTTCAAAGCTTGAGCAGTCTCAATCTTGGCAATAATCTTAGCCTTATCCCCCACTAATTCACGGACCTTTTTCATGTCTTCACCAGACTGTACAAAAGAAACAGCAATATAATCTGCTCCTTCTTCCAAACCAAACTGAAGGTCTTTCAAATCTTTTTCTGTAAGACCATTAAATTTGAGACTGGTCTCCGGAACATTAACCCCCTTTCTAGAGAATAATACTCCACCTCTCACCACTTCTGCTTTGAAACCTGACTCACTCTTCTCTTTCACTACCAATTCCATCTCACCACTTGAAAGAAAGATTGGATGATCTATCTCTAGAGATTCCACCAGAGTAGGTTCATCTACAAAAATCGCACTACCGTCATCTTCTTTGATGCTAAATTCTACTAACTCACCTTTTACTAATTCTCTACCATCTTCTGGCAACTTCCCTACTCTAATTCTAGGGCCTTGAAGGTCCAAAAGTATTTCTACTTTCTTACCAAGTCTTTCAGACTCTTTTTTAATAATCTCTACTCTTTTACGATACTCTTCTGGAGTACAGTGAGAGAAGTTCATACGAGCAATATCGAGACCCATCTCAATCATTTTTGGCAATACTGATACATCTTCGGACTTTGGTCCGATAGTAGCTACTGTTTTTGTTTTCATCCCGTTAGTGATAAGAAACTCTTTAATTTATTGTTAATAATCTTTACTCAAAATTAGTTTGAGGTACTTCTTTATATTAAAAGCACATTTATTATACACATTAAAAGATTTCCGTAAATAATAAATTATTTACATACAACACGCCTCCTGTTCTCATTTACGTTATAGCGTAAATGAGAACAGGAAAGAATGTTAATATTATATTCGTTTTTAAGCACTTAGAATCAATATAACCCCATAATCACTAACGGGATTCATTTTATTTTGCTTTTTTTCCGATGTTGTAAACTTTTCTTTTAATACGCTCTCTGCGATAGGTAGAACCCCAGTGTTTAAGATAACCGAATTTTCTAACCTTAATTGGTGATAAACCAGAAAACCAAAGAATACCTCTCTTGAGTTCGTTGGTGGTATCTCCAAACATAATCCTCTGAACTAGAGGAATAGTATCAGAGGTCACAAACATAGCCGCGCTCTTACCTTTGAGGAGTTTCTTCCAACTAAATTCTGAAGTGAACTTGTAGGCAAATCCAGGTAGCCAAGCTCTATCAATGAGCCCTTTCAAAAGAGCTGGCATGGTAGACCACCAAGATGGGTAGAATACCACAAAATGATCACACCACTTAACATTTTCTTGAAAAGACACTAGATCTGGTTCCAGCTCCTGTTTGAGCCTATAGCCATGATGTAAGATTGGGTCAAACTCCATTTCCGAAAGATTCATGCGTCTGACTTCATGACCACCTTCTTCTGCTCCTCTTTGATATTCATCTGCCAAGGTGCAGTTAAAACTATCTTGATCTGGATGACCAAGCAGTATAAAAACTTTCTTTTTCTTATTATTTAGTCCAAACATGTTATTTCATTAATTTCTGTAATTCACCCTGATGTTCACGCATTACCGACATGGTAGCAGTCATTTCACTGGCACCAGCTTTTACCTTCCTTTGTATTTCATCACCAATCTTTTTGAAGAAATCTGGATGCTTCTCTACCAAAGCCAAAATCATATCCTGCTGTTCCTTAGGCACATCTTTGAGCTTAGCCTTCATGGCTTGCTTAAGCATAAAATTTTGAAATATTCCCATATTCAAAGATTATACGATAAAAGCCCTTGAGAATGAAATCATTTACCTAAATAATGTTTTAGAGTATAGATCCAATCTTCCTCGCTACTTTCATTAGCACTCTTTTGAGCCAAAAGCCATTCAAGATATGGTCTGTCATTTTGAGCTACTTCAGCCAAAGGCTTATCTTTATGTTTACCGAAGTTAAAATAATTAAAGATTGATGGTCTCTCAGAAATCATTATCATCTCTTTAATAACATCTTCTTCGTTCATAATCTTATCCATCATCTTGGCTTTGAGCCTATCAAACAATGCTACGAGTACCTTTACATCACCTTCTGCATCATGTGCCTCTCCTTCAATTTCTAAATCTAGGTAATATCTAAGAAACTGTAGATTGTATTCTGGAATTCTATTTTCTGGATCCAGATATCTTGCTAATCTCAAAGTACAAATGCGTTGTGGCACCTGAAGCCCCTCTGCTTCAAGCATAGCTTTGTCGAAAACTGCATTGTGAGCCACCATTACCCCCTCTTTTAATAAACCCTCCAACTCTTTATACATTTCACTACCTTGAAATATTTCAGCATTTTCAAGCATCTTGTTAGTGATATGAGTCACACTCATAGCTTTTACCGACATAGGCAAAGGTGGTTTAAAGTAACTTGTCTTTAAACCTTGCGAGGTTTTATATGAGACTTGGCAAAGTCTATCCTTTTCAACTTCATTGCCAGTTGTTTCTGTGTCTAGAAATATTAACTCCCTCATATTTTCTAATTAGGGCAAACGAATTCGCAGTTGGGACCAGTGCGACCAACATAAGTCCCATCAGGACACTGCATCGCATCCATAGTACAGAAAACTGGTTCAGCTTCCTCGGGGTTATCTTTGGGAATCTGAGAAACATTCTTGGGTAAAACCATATAAATACCAGAAAGTATTATGAGAGCAATGATGGCGTAGATGAATTGTTTTAAGGTAATCATATCTAAATAATAACACGCTTATTTGAAACCTGGAATAAACTTTTTTCTAAAGATGAGAGTAAAAATTATAATGACCAATAATACCAAACCGTAAAACGACATAATTTCTAAATAGCTATAAGGAATACCCCTCCACAAACCAAGTATCAAAGCAGACAACCAAGAAATGCTAGATATCACACCACCCACTAAAAGCCATGGGGCAAAGTGCATAAACTCTTCAGAAGATGGGAAATGAGATTCAGCGTGTCTATGGAAACGCGGAATATGAACAAGGTGAAAGATCAAGCCATTTAATAACAAGATAGCGACAACAGACATCTTGGCGAGGAATTTAGAGGAATGAAGATAAAACTCTGGGTTGGAATAAAAGATAAACAACCCCGAGAGTGCAATAATAAAAATCCCCAACCAAACCATCTTGCCACCCAACTTCAAAAACCTCACCTCAGTATGACTCACCTTCTCATCACTAATACTAGAGAAGAATATCGCGTCACTAGTAAATGCTCCGCCCATACCAATAATCACCCCTAGCAAATGAAGTCCAATAAGAATTGTTTGGGTATCTATCATTCAGTCGTCTTACCGTCGAAGTGTTCTTCTGTTTGATCTGCCTTAGTCTTGTGGATAGTGCCATCCATATGTTCTGGCGGAGAATAAACACTATAGAGTTTCAGTGGAGAGTCTGTAGAAGTATTAATAACATTGTGCTCTACACCAGCTGGTACCACTATGGCAGAGCCATCTTCTACTTCGTGCTCTACTCCATTTAAAACGGCCTTGCCCTTCCCTGCTTCTATACGCAAGAATTGATCTAGTTCGTGTACCTCAGAACCAATATCTTCACCTGGCAATAAACTCATAAGTACTAACTGACTATGTTTGGCAGTGTAGAGAACCTTACGGAAGTTCTCATTCTCCAAAGATAGTTTTTCTATGTTTGATATATATCCTTTCATCCTGTAGTGAAATTTAAACTATTAAATAATCTGTCTAATTCTTAGCAATTTAGTCCTGTAGTATTTTATAGAAATTAACCTTAATTAAATTCTACTACAGGATTCATACCAATATTATACCATAGGGGTTTATTTCTTCAGCAACCAAAAAGACCCGTGAGGGTCTTTTTGGTTTAAAGCACTTTGAGCTTACGCTTGTGCCTTTGGAAGAATCTTGTACATACCAGTACCACATGTGGTGCAGGTACCCTTAGCTGCTGGGCGTCCAGGTTTAATTTCAACCTTCTGTACATCCTTCATTTCTCTCTTCTCTTTACACTTTACACAATAACCAATGATTTTCTCGTCCATTTTTGTTAATTTTAATTGATATGACTATACCTATACAAATACCATTAAATAAGAAAAAAGGCTAGGGCCAGCGCATCGCGCCAACCCTGCCTGTGCCTTCCTACCCTGCGGTCACCAGTGACCGCAGGTCGGCGATCGCGAAGGGCTTTGAGAGCACTTTGGCTCCCAACTCCCCACAGACCCGCACCGTTTGCGGATCTGGATCGCCGGTCATGAGAACAAAGCTCTCCGACCGGCGATCCGATGCCATCCATACCAACAACTCCAGCCCAGTCAACCCGGGCATGGTGTTGTCGGAGATCACCAGGTCGAACTCCTGTGTCGACAGGAGTTCGACCGCCTCCAGACCGTTTGAGGACTCTACGACCTCAACGCCAACGGCCTGGAGGACTTCTGCGACGAACCGTCTTATGAACGGCTCGTCTTCCGCAACCAGCACCCTCATCATGGGCACCTCCTACCTATAATAATAGCATATTTAGACATAAAAGTCAACTAAGTATTTCCGCCTAACAAAGTCCGGCCTTGTCGGGTGATAAATCTATTTCAAAAAGAAAACATCCACCACCCCGATAGTGACTAGAGTCACAATCACACTAGCAATAACCAGACCTAAAAAAATTAATGGTATCGCCTTCTTATAAGGTATGCCGAATATATAAGCTGCAAGAGATGCTGACCAAGCACCGGTCAGAGGAAACGGGATAGCAACCAAAACTACCAGAGCAAACTCTTTTAAATACTCAAACTTCTTCTCATGATTATCTCTAGTTCTTTTGAGAATCTTAGCAAAAACTCTCTGCCAAAATGGAAAATGATTTTCCAAAAAGCCTTCTAGCTTACCGATAATAGGTATCAGAAAAAGTGGTGGGATAATATTCCCCACCAAAGCCAGTATTAGTACGAGCCATATAGGCAGAGAGTAAACTACTATACCCAAAGGTATCGCCCCTCTAAGTTCTAGCAATGGTGAAGCCGAGAGTATGAGAGTATATAAAGAATGGAGAAACATAATATTAATATATCATAGACATCATTAACCCTTTGTAGTATTAGATTGATTTATGGGTCATGTCTGATAACATACTGCCAGAGTCTTTTGTAGAAGGCGCTTCCACGTGAGGATAGCTCGGCAGGAGCAGACCAAAATCATTAAGTAATAATTGGCTGTATCCCACCTCAGGGAGAGCTCGGCCAATACCCAACTAGGGGTGACGATCCCTGAATGAATGGTTTGTATCACTGGGTTAGTGGAAGCGTCTCCTAGAAAAAGAATGCTCGAGAAGGAGAAAAGGGGTTGCCAATTGGCTATCCCCTTTTTTACAAATAATTTAAAAAGTGTATATTTGTAAGGTACAAAAGGGCCCTTAGCTTAGTTGGTAGAGCGCCTCATTTGCAATGAGGAGGTCACCGGTTCGAATCCGGTAGGGTCCACCAAAGCAACAAACATCCCGCCTGCGCGGGATTTTGTGATTTGGTGGAAGACGGAGACAAGTTTTCTCACCAGAGAAAACAGTCGAGTCAGGGTCGTGGAAATTCTTGAGTGTCGACGAAAGAATTATCCCTGACCACAATAAATTTGAATGCCTGACTGCCGACAGGCAGGCGAAGCATACCTATTTCATGAGATTCCGGTGGGGTCCACTAGCGTTGACACATTACTTATACTAATGTAATTATGTTTTGGGAAATTAAGATTAACCAAGAAAGGGAATGGTTAAATCATGAAAATGCTGTTGAAAATGTTCGTGGTTATGTCCACCATGCTCGGTCTGTCAGCATGGTACTTGTCGTACCACGAACACCCGCTCTCCAATCTTGATGCGGTGTTTATTATTGTGGTAGTGATTAACACCATTTGGACGATGTTTCTCATTGCCACCAACGATTGCCTCACAGAGGAGATCAGGAACCAGAACCAGTTGATCGAAAGATTCAGGAAGAATCAACTGTCCAAAGACCACTGAGAGGTACTGATAGATCAAAGAGTTCTTCCTGACCCTAAATGATCCGCCCGAAGGCCGCCGAGCTTTTGGGCGGTCTTTGTTTTTATATCCCCTCCAAAATATTTTTTAAATAATTGCATTCCTAAATAACCTTGATTCCCTTAAGCTTTTATGGTTTTATCTCATTGGAATGATACCGATAAACTTGCATGCAACAGGAGGGTCTGATGAGGATTAGAATCAAAATTCTCTTGGTGCACAAGGTTGGTACCTCTGTGTTCCACGGTGACATCGTAGTAGCCGGTAGGAAATTCTGGTTCGCCATAGACGGTGAGAATCTTGGAATCAGAAGAAAGGAGGAGTTGATTGCACTAGAAGATGAAGAACGCAATTTCTTTGCCTCAGTAATATCAAGAGCGATAAAACTGAAGCAAAACCACCAGCATGAGGAGGTTCTAGAGCTAGTGGAGAACTTAACCCGAGTGGATGATAGCCCGATAGTCATAAATCTTACGGTCTCGGACAATACCCTAAGATTTCTGACATCACCCAAATTCGGGTGCAAGATCCTAGCCCAAGACAGGGCAAGCACCAGCTGGATCACCCACTAAAACGAAGTGCGGGCGAGGACCGTTGCGCCCATGTGGGTGCGACGGTCTGTCTTTTTATAAAAACTTGTTTTTTATTAATACCTTGGATACTATTTCATTAGAAGCTTTAGGCGGGCTCGCCTGGCCAGGAGGGGGTGGTGCCCGCCGTCAGGGACCTTGGTGTGACAGTCACGCCAAGGAGGCTGAAACCTCCAACCACCCCCTCCACCTCTCCGCGTTTACGCGGAGTTTTTTTATTTATTAAGTTATAATCAAATTACTTAATAATTTTATTTTGATTATGAAAAAATTCTTCCTTATACTACCGATCTTTTTATTTATACTTCTTACAAACTCCCATGCTCTAGCTCACAATGTTGAAGAAGGTTTTATTATTCATATGACAGAAACAGGCTTTTTCCCAGAGGATCTCACTATACCCCAAGGAGCTACTGTAACCTTTGAAAACATTGATACCAAAGACCGTTGGCCCGCATCAAACATTCACCCCACCCACGAAGTTTATTCTGAATTTGATCCTAAAGGAGTAGTTAAGCCGGGAGAAAGCTGGGAATTTCAGTTTAATAATGTAGGGGTGTGGAGATTTCATGACCATGTCTACCCCACCTTTGGAGGCACTATCACAGTAGAGGGTGAAGAAGTCGCTACCAGCACCATAGAGCATAAACCAAATGTTATTAAAAGAATTATTTCTGCCATTTTAAAATTCTTTCGCCTAAATTTTATTCCGGCTATCGCCAAAGATTCTAAAGAAATTTTCCGAGATGATGCCAAGCTTCGTACCTATATAGAACAATATGGTCCAAGCGAAACTGTTAAACATTTAGACGAACTTAGTCCTGAATTTGGTAGTTGCCACGAACAAGCTCATGTGGCTGGCAGGATAAGTTATAACTTAATGGGCGAAGAAGCTTTTAGTAAATGTAGTGCAGAATGCCATTCTGGATGCTATCACGGTGCGACAGAAGCTTATTTCAAGGAACATGGTACTGGTAACCTAGCCAAGAGTCTTGAAACTCTTTGCGACACTGAGGAAAACAGTTTCTTCAACCACCAATGTCTACATGGTATTGGCCACGGTTTAATGGCTTGGGCTAATTATGATCTTTTTGAAGCCTTAAAATCTTGCGACTTATTACCCCAAAGACAAGACTCTTGTTACACCGGAGTATTTATGGAAAACATTGTAGGAGGTCTCACAGACAAAACTTCAGACCACTTCACAGAATACTTATCTGATGATCCTCAATATCCATGCAATATTGTAGATGATAAATACAAAAGTACTTGCTACTTCTTCCAAACTTCTAGGATGGTACAACTTTTCAATGCCGATTTTTCCAAAGTTGCCAAGGCTTGTCTAAATGCTCCCAAAGATTACCAATTAAGTTGTTTCTCTAGTATGGGTCGCGACGCAGGAGGCATCAACAGACAAAACCCAGCTGGTTCTATCAAAGCCTGCTCATATGTACCAGACGAACAACTAAGAATCGCCTGTCTTATTGGAGCAGTGCAAGACTCATTCTGGGATACCAATGGCCAAGACGATGCTATCGCCTTCTGTAAAATCCTAGAAACAGAAAATGAAAAGAATGCTTGTTATAGCACCATGCTTGGAAGAGCCAAAGAAATCTTAACTTCTGATAAAGAGATCAAAAAATTCTGTCTCAAAATAGAAGATGGTTATCAAAACCTCTGCTCTATATAGCTATCTACCTAAAGCAAGATTAACAACATGATCCACGAAGTGAGTAGGTTTAAACCCAACAGCTTCTAATGACTTTGGCATTAAAGATGCTTCTGTAAAACCAGGTAAAGAATTTGTCTCCAATATATAAATCTTTCCACTCGGCGTAATAATAAAATCCGATCTAGAATAATGCCTTAGACCCAAGACTTCATGAGCCTTCTTGGCTAGCTCCGCTAATTTCTGGCTCTCGGTAAGTTTAAAATTACCAGGACAAACTTCTTCTGTATTACTAGAATACTTGTCTTCATAACCAAAGAAATGATTTGTCTTGCGAATTTCTACTGGTAGAAGGGCATAGATTTTCTCTCCCCGAAAATTATCTACTACTCCACAAGTCGCTTCTTTGCCTTTGATAAATTCCTCTACCATCACTCTTTTAGAAAATTCTAGTGAATGCTTTATCGCCTCACTCAAGTCTTTAAAGGTATGAGCCATACGAATCCCGAGCGATGACCCGCCATCTACTGGCTTTACAATCACTGGGTGGAGGTAAGTTCTAAATATACTAATAAGCTTGTCGTCATTGAGATCATCTTCAGTAATAAGCTCATGCTGAGGAGTTAAAAATGCGTGTCTTTGGTAAAGCCTTTTAGACATTTCCTTATCCATAGCTCTGGCAGAAGTAATAGCATCAGAACCAGTAAAGGGTACGCCCAGAGTTTCTAGAATTCTTTGAACCTGACCATCTTCACCATAAGCACCATGAAGGGCATTCCACACCATATCAGTCTCTCTCAAGGCTTGATGTGGCTCATGCACTACCCCACCTACATGCCACTCACCATCTCTAGAAATAAAAACATCTAGAGGTTCAAACTTTTCTGGCATGCTATTAAGCAAGGACAAAATATGTCCACCAGTTTTCAAAGAAACATCGTACTCATGCGAAGGACCTCCTCGCAAAACCGCAATTTTAATTTTAGGCACTATTTGCATCTTGGATATATTATATCCTGAATCCTTTCCCTCGTAACCTCCTATGATAGTTGATAGCAAAACGGTGAGCTTCGCTATTAGCCAAAAGTATCCCCTTCTCCAAAATATTTGTTTGAATATTTTTACTAGAAACTAAGTTTTTGATACCCAATATCTCTCGAGCTTTATGCTTATCATCTTTCACCACTGAAACAATATCTATCTCTAAACCAAGCTCTTTCAAAACATCTTTACCAGCATTCATCTGTCCTGATCCACCATCTACTACAATAAGATTAGGCATAGCCCATTCGGGGTGATTAAATCTTCTTGAAAGTATTTCTTTTAGATTGCGAGTATCATCGTTTTTATCTTTTATAATTTTAAACTTTCTATACTGACTTGGACTTCTCTCATTATCTTCTACTACTGTCATCACCCCCACCACATCTTTACCAGACAAATGAGCGATATCATAAGCTTCAATACGAAAATTAGGGGTTAGGGACTTGGGACTAGGGTCTAGGTCTTGCTTGATTAACGCCACATCTTGAATATGTTCTAGAGCGAAAATCTTTTTCTTCACCTCTTGAGCTTCCTCAAACTTTTCCTCCTTGGCTAGAGTCTTCATTTCTTTTTCTAGAGACTTTACTACCCTATCCTTCTTACCTTCAAATAAAAGTTCCAGATGTTTAATAATTTTTCCATATTCTTTTTTACCAATCTTGCCAGCGCAAACTCCAGGACAAAGACCAATTTGTGCATTGAAACAAAGTTTTCCTTGATTTGGTATGCACTTATCTCTATAAGGAAATAATTTTCTGACTATCTTTAAAGCTTCTCTCAATTCACTACCGTGTGGAAAGGGACCGAAAATAGCTTTAAGCTTTAAGCCCTGCCTGCCGGCAGGCAGGTTTTTAGCTGATAGCTTGGATTCCAAATTACGACCTCGTTCGATTAAAACTCTAGGATATTCTTCTTTGGTCACCACTACATAGTTATGACTCTTGTCATCTTTTTCTTTGGTGTTATATAAAGGCTGAATTCTTTTAATCTCATAGGCCTCAAAAAGTAAGGCTTCTAAGACAGAGTCTGTTTCCACAAAGTCCACTGAGACTGCTTCATTGAGCATCTTTTCTATAAGAGGTCCGCGAGTCATTAAAATATCTCTAGCAAAGTAACTTTTTACTCTGTCCTTAAGCGAGGTGGCTTTGCCGACATATAAAACCTTCTTTCCTTTACCAAGGAAGTAATAGACCCCAGGTGAATCTGGAAGATTGAATTTGGCTAAGTCTTGACTTTTCACTTAATATATGATAATACAAAGAGAGGAGGTTCGCAACATGTCACCTTACGCACTGAAGGTCGTTTCTTTCGCAGTCATGGCGGCGTTTGCGTCAGTCGTGCACATCACCCATTCCTTCTTCTGGAGCATATTCACCTTGGCAGTTGGAATGGCGGCCTTAGTCACAGTGGATGAGCTTTGCTCGGCGATTCGCAAGAAGTAGTCAGCGCGTTCCGCCAGCACCACGCCGCAGCCACAAGCTGCGGCGTTCGTCTTTTCTACTTATTTCTTCTTTAAAACCTTTCTCAAATATATTCCAGTGTGTGTATCAGTATTAGCCACCTCTTCTGGTGTGCCCTTGGCCACTAGTTTACCTCCCCCACTGCCTCCTTCTGGACCAATATCTATAATATAGTCAGAACTTTTTATAAGATCCATATTATGCTCAATAACCATGACAGTATTACCTTTATCTACTAGTTTTTGAAGAATCTCAATAAGCTTTTTCACATCCTCATAATGAAGACCGATGGTGGGTTCATCTAGGAGATAAATAGTCTTTTCCAGATGTGGGCGATAAAGTTCCGAAGCGATTTTGACACGCTGGGCTTCACCACCAGATAAAGTAGTAGCAGATTGCCCCAAAGCCAGATAACCCAAACCAACATCATTTAAACTTTTTAATCTGTCATAGATAGCTGGAATATCTTCAAAAAACTTACAACCCTCTTCTACTGTCATTTCCAAAACATCATAGATACTCTTCTTCTTGTACTTAACTTCCAAAGTCTCTTTCATAAATCTCTTACCGCCACAGACATCACAAGGCACATAAACAGTTGGCAAGAAATGCATTTCTACCTCAATAGTGCCGTTACCTTGGCAAGTCTCACAACGACCACCCTTCACATTGAAAGAAAATCTATTGGGCTTCCAACCACGAGCCTTAGCCTCTGATGTCTCAGAGAAAAGCTCTCTGATAAAGGTAAAAGCTCCTGTATAAGTAGCGGGGTTAGAACGTGGTGTGCGTCCTATCGGTGACTGATCTATAAGAATAGCTCGACCCAAATATTCAGAACCTTCAAAAGACTGGCAGTTAAATGTCTTAGCACTTCTATATCTCCTATCCAAACGGGCTTGTAAGTTTTTGTGCACTATTTCATAGACAAAAGAAGACTTACCAGAACCAGATACACCAGTAACAGCAATTAATCTTCTGAGAGGAATATCCACATTGAGATTTTTGATATTGAAGATATTACCGCCACGAATAGCGATCTTCCCTTTCTCAGATTCTCTTCTTTCTTCTGGTATTTCTACTTTAGTCTCTCCACGAAGATAAGAGATAGTGAGTGATTTACTCTTATTGTCTTTGGCTGTTAGAAGGTCATCTAGGTATCCCGAGACTACCACATTACCACCATGCACTCCTGCCCCAGGACCAATATCTACAATATAATCAGAGGAATAAATAGTTTCTTCATCATGCTCTACCACAATAATAGTGTTACCTAGGTCTCGTAGTTCAAGAAGAGTTTTTATTAACCTGTCATTGTCTCTAGAGTGTAGTCCAATAGTTGGTTCATCCAAGACATATAGTGCCCCCACTAAACCAGAGCCGAGTTGAGAAGCAAGCCTAATACGCTGAGCCTCACCACCAGATAGAGTATGGGCCTTGCGGTCTAGTGAAAGATACTCGATACCAACATTCAACATAAAAGAAAGTCTAGCCTCAATTTCTTTGGTTATTACCTTAGAAATATTTTTCTCTCTTTGAGTTAGTTTAAGTTTCTTGAAAAATTCATCTGCTTCTTTGATAGAAAGCGATACTAGTTCCACAATATTCTTGCCTCCCACCAAGACATGCAGAGCTTCTTCTCTCAAGCGTGCTCCATGACACTTATCACAAGGCTCGGAACCAAAAAGATATTTGGTGCCCAAACCATTACATTCTGGACAGGCTCCATACGGAGAGTTGAAAGAAAATAATCTTGGCTCAATCTCGGGGAATGAAAAGCCATCCTTCGGACAAGCCCATTTAGCAGAAATCAGAAACTCAGAGTCATCTTTGTCTTTAGAAGCCATATCTCTAAACTTCAAAACCAAAAGTCCGTCTGATTCATCTATAGCTTTCTCTATCGCTTCTGAAAGTCTTTCCTGCACCGACTTTTCATCAGTCTTAAATTCACTAAGACTAATAGAGTCTACTAGGACGGAAATTTCATGTTTCTTAGTTTTAGAAAGATTGATTCTTTCCCTCAATGACTTTCTCTCACCATCTACTAATATTTCTGAATAACCCTTACCTAGTAAGTCATATAGAAGTTGGTAATACTCACCCTTCCTACCACGTACTATGGGAGAAAATATTTCGGCATAAATAGGTAAATCTATTTTCTTGCCCTTAGGAGCTGAAGCTTGTTTTTCTTTAACTTTTTCTAATACAAAATTTTTTATCTCTTCATTAGAAAGCTTATTAATCTCGGTCCCACAGATAAGACAATGTGGCCTACCAATACGAGCATAAAGAATTCGCAAATAGTCGTATATCTCGGTAATAGTCGCCACAGTAGAACGAGGGTTATTAGAGCGCGACTTTTGGTCTATAGAAATAGCAGGAGAAAGACCGACAATCTCATCCACATCTGGTTTCTGCATTTGACGCAAAAACTGACGAGCATATGAAGAAAGTGACTCCACGTATCTCCTCTGCCCTTCGGCAAAGATGGTGTCAAAAGCCAAAGATGATTTACCAGAACCAGAAAGACCAGTAAAAACCACCATCTTATTTCGTGGCATTTTTACATTGATATCTTTTAAATTATGGGTTCTAGCCCCACGTACTTCAATATACTCACCTTCTTTCAGGTTACTTGCTCCGTTGTTTTGGTCTTTTTTCATATAGGCAAAGCCCCTAGCTTTCGGCTATAGGGGTATGTGTGAACAAATTCATACTATCATAAAAACAAGGCGGGTCCCACAGAAGAACCCGCCAAAAACGACAAAGGAACACGCCCTAGCTACGTACGGCTACGGTTGTACCGTAGACAGCCAAGAAAAGCAACACAACGCCGAAAATTACCAACCCGTGCATATGCGCCTCCAATCCCAAATGAAAATACCTTATTTAAACTTATAACTCAAGTATATTAATTATCTTTATTTATAAAATCTAGAATTTTATCAACTTCTTTATAACCGACATCAAAGGTGTTTCTTAATATATGTGAGTCCACTGTTCTAGGTAGAGCGCGTTTTGGAAAATCAGGGTGGATTAATAAAACTTTATCGTTTAATAAGGCCTTGCCGATATCATTCCTAATGAGTTTTTCTTTTTCTAGAAAGATTTTAAAAAGAGAAATTCTGTATGGATATAAACTTGATACTATTGCTTCTATTATATTTTTAAAATAATGTCTGATTCCTCTTCTAATAGGTTCGTTGATAATTAATACTAATTTATGGTTAGGATAAGTCTTCAATAAATAATCTAAACCAATTGACTCCTTTATTGTTCCATCTATATAAACATTTTCATTTATTAGAACTTCTTCAAAAAAATGAGGTTTAATAGCGACAGAAGCTTTTAATAAATCCATACTCGGATAATCTTTAAAATTTATATACTTTAAATCACCACTATTAATATCTAGAACTTTTACAAAAAGATTTATTGAACTAGTAGCAAGTTTATTTATATCTAAGGGCTTTACAAAACTCATAATATTTACCAAGTGATTGATATTTACAACATTATGGATATCTTTACTATCTATTTTTTTAAAAAATCGATTAACGAATAAATCTAGTGTTCCCCAAATTATATTTCTAGGATAAATAAAATCTTTTTGTAAATCCTCCCAATATATCTTAGAACCTAAGCCAACTTGCCCAGATAAAAGATAGCTGGCATTAAGAACTCCCGCTGAGCCTCCATATATAGACTCTACTTTTTCCAAAAGCCCCCTATCATATAAACCCTTCAAAACCCCCGCACCAAAAACACCAGACATCGCCCCTCCACCACAATAAACAATAATTTTATCTTTCATTTAAAAAATTAAGATTATCGAATACTACTTCTTTGTTTTAGATCTGTCTTCAAGCACCCTAATTTCATCCCTTATGATAGCAGCGGTTTCAAAGTCTAAGTTCTTCACCGCTTCTTCCATTTCTTTTACTTTCTGTTTAATTAACTTTTTAGGACTCTTGGCAAAAAGTTTCTCATCTGTCTCAAGCAACAGATTGACCGCCTGATGATGCTCTCGTTCCAAAGTATCAGTAATGTCTTTAATCTTTTTAATAATAGTTTTAGGAGTGATATTATGCTTTTTGTTATAAGCAATCTGAATACTGCGACGACGATTAGTCTCGGCCAATGCTCTCTCCATAGAACCAGTCACTTGATCAGCATACAAAATCACCCTACCGTCTACATTTCTCGCCGCTCTACCAATAATCTGTATAAGAGAAGTCTCACTTCTCAAAAAGCCTTCTTTGTCTGCATCCAAAATACCAATAAAGGTTACTTCGGGTAAGTCTAAACCTTCTCGCAAGAGATTTACTCCCACCAGACAATCAAACTCCCCGCGACGAAAAGCAGTTAGGATTTCAATCCTTTCTATGGTCTTAATTTCACTATGAAGATAGCTGGCTTTTATTTTTCTTTCTTTCAAAAACTCACTCAAATCTTCTGCCATTTTCTTGGTCAAGGTTGTGGCTATTACTCGCCCACCTTTCTTTACCGCTTTTTCTGTCTCTTGAATAAAGTCTTCTATTTGGCCTTTGTAAGAACCCTTGGTTTGAATAGGTCTGACATCTACTTGCGGGTCTATTAGTCCAGTAGGTCTAATGATTTGCTCTACTACCTGCTCACTATTTTCCTTTTCATATTTAGATGGAGTAGCTGTGGTATATACAAGTTGTCCCACTCTCTCTTTAAATTCTTCAAATCTTAGAGGTCTATTATCTCTGGCACTTGGTAGACGAAACCCATGTTCTATCAAAGTATCTTTTCTAGATTTATCTCCAGCATACATACCACCTATCTGAGGTATGGTGACATGAGACTCATCTATAATAGTGAGAAAATCTGGAGTGCCATCTTTTTTCTTGGGAAAATAATCCAAAAGAGTATATGGTGCCTCACCAGCTTTTTTACCAGAGAAGTGTCTTGAATAGTTTTCTATACCATTGGTATAGCCAACCTCACGGATCATAGCTAGGTCATAAGAGGTACGCCTTTTCAACCTCTCGGCCTCTAGGTTCTTACCTTCTTTTTTTAGTTCTTCTAATCTTTTATCTAACTCTTTCTTAATACTTAATAAAGCTTTTTTAGAAGCCTCATCATTAGCAATAAAGTGTTTAGCCGGGAAAAGGTATAAAACATTTGGTTCACTTATAATATTTCTGGAAACAGCGTCAATTCTTTTGAGACCTACAATAGTTTTAGCATCCATCTCTATGCGGTAAACGATTCTTTCTGAAACAGGCATAATTTCAATAGTGTTTCCAATAGCTCTAAACTGCCCATTTTTTAAATCAGCATTAGTGCGAGTGTAATGAATATCTATAAACGCCCTAATAAGATCTGCCCTGTTGACTTCCTTGCCCACTTCTAACTTTAGATTTACCTTCTCATATTCTTCTGGGTTACCAAGACCATAAATACAAGAAACAGAAGCCACAATAATAACGTCTTTTCTGGTTAAAAGAGCCTGAGTGGTAGCGTGACGAAGTCTCTCGATCTCTTCATTTATCATCGCTTCCTTCTCTATATAAGTATCTGTCACTGGCATATAAGCCTCTGGCTGGTAGTAGTCATAATAAGAAACAAAATAATGCACAGCATTTTCAGGGAAAAATTCTCTATACTCCTGAGCGAGCTGGGCGGCGAGGGTTTTGTTATGAGCAATAACCAAAGTAGGCTTACCAACTTCTTTAATAACATTAGCGACCGTAAAAGTCTTACCGGAGCCAGTCACACCCAAAAGGGTTTGATGTCTCAAACCCTTTTTTAGACCTTTTACCAAGTTTTCTATAGCTTTGGGCTGGTCCCCCGCTGGTTTAAACTCATTATTAATCTTGAAATCTGACATATGAATCTAATATACACTATTTGAACACTTGAGTGGATTAAGACTCAAAAACCTACGCCCTTTTATATTTGGACAAAAAACTTTTCTTAAATTCTTCAAAATTACCATCTAGTATAGACTGACGCATTTTCTTCACTAAATTAATAATGAAATATAGATTGTGTATAGAACCCAAGGTACCTCCAAGCATTTCATGAGAGCGATACAAGTGACAAAGATAGGCTCTAGAATAATTTTTACAAACAGAACACTTGCACTCTATATCTACTGGGCCCATATCTTCTCTGTATTCAGCATTACGGATATTAATCTTACCTCCACTGGTATACAAAGTACCACCACGACCATTTCTGGTAGGGGCTACACAATCAAACAAATCCACCCCATTCTCTACTCCCATAAACAAATCTTCTGGCTCCCCTATTCCTAAAAGATGTCTAGGTTTATCTTTAGGTAAAATTTCATTAACCCACCTCACAGCAGTCTCCATATCTTCCTTAGCAAATGAACCACCGATACCAAAACCATCAAAATTTAAACTAGAAATATATTCTGCGGACTTTTTACGTAGTGATTCTTTCCTACCACCTTGCACAATACCAAACAAAGCTTGTTTATCTACCTGATTAGACTTCTGGTGATACTCCAAAGACTTTAGGGCCCAGCGATGAGTCCTCTCTAACGCTTCTTCTTGATAACGAAAGTCTTCTGTAGGTGAAGTACACTCATCAAAAGCGAAAATAATATCAGCTCCGAGATTATGTTGAATATCAATACTCTTTTCAGGGGTAATGTAATGCAAAGTACCATCATGATGTGATCGGAAAGAAACTCCATCTGCTCCAATATTCGCCAATCTAGGCACCTCACCATCCAAAGATCTTTCACTCAACATTTGAGATGGGTCTGTGATTTTAGTTATTTTTGAAAGCTCCTTGCCATACGCTGCTCCTAGAGAAAAAACTTGAAATCCTCCTGAATCAGTCATCATGGGACCGGAGAAATTCATAAACTTATGTAAACCTCCAAACTTCTTTACTCTCTCATCTCCAGGTTCCAAATAAAGATGGTAGGTGTTTGCCAAGACTACTTGGGCCCCAGTCTCCAATATCTGTTCTGGAGTTAGAGCTTTTACTGTAGCTTTGGTTCCCACACTCACAAAAGCAGGAGTTTCTATAACTCCATGAGGAGTCTCTAGTGTCCCGGCCCGACCGAGCTTACCAGGCAATTCCTTTTCTATAGAAAATTTAATAGCGCTCATCTATAGAATATAAAACTAGCGTTTGGCAATGATAGATTTCTTATAAGTATCCAAATGCTGTAGAGCCACACCAGTACCTTTGACCACACAATAGTAGGCTTCTTTGGCCAAAACAGCTTTTACACCAGTACGACGCAAGACAAGTTCAGGAAAGTTTCTAAGTTGAGATGAGCCACCAGTCATGATAATTCCACTTTCAATAATATCCGAAGAAAGTTCTGGAGGAGTTTCTTGAAGTACTTCCTTAATAGCCTTTACCATTTCTCTAAGTTCTTTAGAAATAGCTTTCACAACATCATTGGTCTTAACCTCCACAGTACGAGGCAGACCCAAAACAAAATCTCTACCCTTTACCTGCATAGAAAGCTCTTCATCCAAAGGTATAGCTGAACCAATCTTAATCTTAATCTCTTCGGCAGTCTTATCTCCTATCATGAGATTAAAAGTTTTCTTCACATAATCAGCTATAGCAGAATCTATTTTATTACCAGCCACCTTTACCGAAGTAGAGGCCACAATACCACCAAGAGAAATCACAGCCACGTCTGTAGTCCCACCACCAATATCTACAATCATATGTCCCGCTGCTTCTTGTATCGGTATACCTGCACCAATGGCAGCTAGAATTGGTTCCTTAACCACATAAGCATTTCTTGCACCAGCTTTAAGTGCTGCCTCTATCACGGCACGACGTTCTGTAGATGTCACTCCAGCCGGTACCGAAATCAAAACATCTGGTTTAAAGAAATTCCACTTCCCCATTGCTTTATCTATATAGTAGCGAAGCATGGCCTCTGTCACTCTATAATCTGCTATCACTCCGTCTTTCATCGGTCTATAAGCAGTAATAGTATCTGGAGTACGTCCGACCATAATTTTAGCGTCAGAGCCTATAGCTAGTATTTTGTTATCTTCGGAAACAGCCACTACTGAAGGCTCGTTCAAAATAACCCCCTTTCCAGGGACAAAAACCAAGATATTAGTGGTGCCCAAGTCAATGCCAAGTTTCTTTGCCATATAATATGATTTAAACATCATGATACTATAACGGCATGAAAGATGGAAAAGGTCAGAAGAAGACTCAGATAGTGGAGGTCTACCCCATAGTCAAAGGTATTACCAAAGAAACCCTCTCATATTTCACCACCGAGAAAGTCGTCGTGGGCAATTTTGTCAAAGCTCTTGTGAGAAAAAAAGAAGTTCAAGCCATAGTAGCGAGAGTCTTAGATGCCCAAGCAGAAAAAACTAGTTTAAAAAATGCTTCATTTACTCTTAAGAAACTTTCCCAAAAAGATATCCTGAAAACCAGCATCCCCGAGTATTTTATGAGAGCTATAGATAAGACGGCTAAATTTTATGCTTCTTCTACAGGTTCTCTACTCTCTGCTCTTCTACCCAAGATGATGATAGATGAACCTAAAATATTTTTTGGTCCACCAAACGGAAAATTAGAAAAGAAAATAAAAAATTCTATTTCCAAAGAAGTCGCCACCCTGCAAATGGATTCGGAAGAACGCTACGGACATTACCGAGCCTTGGTACGACAATGCTTTGCAAAGGGTAAATCTATTATGTTTATAGTCCCTACCCATGAAGATGTTTTGAGGGCTAATGAATTGTTAAGCAGAGGCATAGAAGAATATGTCTTCACCTTCTCGCTCAAAGCCAAAACCAAGGAGGCTAAAGAATCTTGGGTAAGGGCACTTCATAAAACTCACCCTATTCTTTTTATCACCACCCCTGCTGGGCTTGCTTTCAGTAGACTAGATTTAGAAACCATCATCTTAGAGAGAGAAAATTCTCGGGCTTACAACAGCATGTCTAGGCCCTTTATCAATACAAAAGTTTTTATAAAACATCTTGCCCATGAGTCCAAAAGACAACTTATCTTAGGAGATTCAGTTCTTTCGGTAGAAACACTCAAGAAAGTTAAAGATGATGAATACGGAGAACACTCACCTCTTCGCTGGAGACTTTCTACCAGCCCAACTTCATTAGAAGATTCTACAGAGATGATAAAAGAAGATGATAGATTTGAAATATTTTCACCAGCCCTAAAAGAGCTTTTGGAAGAAGCTACGAGTAATCAAAAAAATGTATTCCTTTTTGGAGCCCGCAAGGGTCTTTCCCCCACTACTGTCTGTGGTGATTGTGGCTTTCTTCTGCCATGCCTTAATTGTGGGGCGCCGATTGTTTTGCATAGCAAAGTAAACGGCAAAGAATTAAATCAAAACGATAATCCAACAGAAAATATTTATATTTGTCACGCCTGTGGTACCAAACGTGACGCAAGGACCACTTGTGATTCATGCAATAGCTGGAAGTTAGTACCACTAGGTATTGGCACAGAAACTATTGCCAACAGAATATGCGAGCTTTTACCAGAACAAGAAGTAATGATTATAGATAAAACTCACACCCCCACAGAAACCAAAGCAAGAAATATCGCCAAAAGATTTGAAAAGAATGGTGGTATATTAGTAGGCACAGAACTAGCCTTTAGCTATATACCCAAAGCAGACTACACTGCGGTAATCTCTCTCGATTCTCTTTTTTCTATACCGGACTTTAGCATCCATGAACGCATATTCTATCTAGTTAGCCACATAAGAGAGATGGCCAAAATGCGCTCTATTATCCAAAGCAGAAATATCGGCAGAGAAATACTCTCTTGGGCTACTCAGGGCAATATCATAGACTTTTATCAAAACGAACTAGCAGACAGAAAGACCTTACTCTATCCCCCATTCTCTCTATTCATAAAAGTCTCTATAATAGTAAAAGAGGTTGATATTAAGAGAGAAAAAGAGTATCTAGAAAAGCTTTTTGCCAAATGGGAACCAGAATTTATAGAAAGAAAAACAAGTAAAGCTGGTCAAACTAATCTCTCTCTTGTTTTACGCAGACTTAGAGGTAATTGGCCAGAAGAAGAATTAGTAAATAGATTAACTTTGCTTGGACCTCAATTTTTGATTAAAGTAGACCCTGAAACCATATTATGAGTAAAACCATCGTAAATAAAGACAATCCCATCTTAAGAGAGATCGCCAGACCTCTAGAGGAAAAAAAGATTGGTTCAAAAAAGATTTTAAGCATCTTAAATAAGATGAGGAAAGCTCTTTACTCCGAAGAAGACGGAGTGGCTATTGCTGCCCCTCAAGTAGGTGAGAGTTTGAGGATGTTTATGGTCAGAGGTGACATCCTTAAAGCCAACAGTGCGGAAGACTCTGAGGATAAAAAAACTTATAGAGACCTAGTTTTCATCAACCCAGAAATTCTAAAAGCCTCCAAGAAGAGAAAGAAGATGGAAGAAGGGTGTCTTTCTGTCCGCTGGCTTTACGGTAAGGTAGAAAGAAGCGAGAAGGTTAAAATCAAAGCCCTAGACGAGACAGGTAAAAAGATTGAGGTAGGTGCCTCAGGACTCATGGCTCAAATATTTCAACACGAGATAGACCACTTAAATGGCATACTTTTTATAGATAAAGCTCATGATGTAGAGGATCTACCACCAAAAACTCAAAAGAAGAATAAAAAAGAAATAGAAAATGAATAATTTAAAAATAGTTTTCTTTGGCAGCTCTCGATTCTCCACTTTTGTATTAGAGGAACTTGAAAAAGCTGGTTTTAAAACCTCTTTGAATATTACCAATGCCAAAGATCCACTACCTATGGATGAACTAAAAGTTCTTGAGGCAGATGTTTTTATAGTCGCTTCTTTTGGCAAGATACTACCAAAAGAATTAATAGAGATGCCCAAGTTTAAAACTTTAAATGTTCACCCATCTATCCTGCCCCACCTTCGTGGCCCAGCCCCTATCCAAGGAGCTATTTTAAAAGATGATAAAACGGGTGTCAGTATTATTAGAATGGACGAGAAGATGGACCATGGTCCTCTATTGGCTGTAAAACCGATAGATATAAGTCCTTGGCCAGATCATTACAATACAGTGGAAGAAAAACTTGGTAAGGCGGGAGGTAAGCTTTTAGGAGAAATACTACCTAGATGGATAGATGGAAAAATAGAAGAAAAACCCCAAGATGATTCCGAGGCTACATACATAAAACTGATTAAAAAAGAAGACGGCCTTATAGATATAAACGACGAGGCAGAAACAAACTTGAGGAAAGTTATGGCCTATAGCACTTGGCCTGGAGCTTATATGTTTTTCAAAAAGAAAAATGGCGAGGAAGTAAGAATTGTAATTAAAGATGCCAAGGTAGAAAACGGATTATTCTCCCCTACCAGAATTATCCCGGCTGGTAAAAAAGAAATGGCTTGGCAAGATTTCCTAAGAGGTAATGCTTAGCGACTTCTATCTCCTAAATTAGAAACACTCTGTTCTGCCAAATCAAGATTAAAAGCTGTCATCTCCAAATTGCTCTGTACCCGAACCAAGAAAAACAATATTAGTGCAGACAATAATCCTCCCGCTAGTACCGAGATAGAGACCCAAGGTGAGGCTTTTTGCTTCCAATAACTATTCATCTTTATTGTCTTTTCTTAAAGCTTTTAAAACCTTTAAATTTAAATCTATCTACTCCCCAAGCAAAACTTCTACTAGTGGTATCTGTCAGACCCTTCATCATGTACTTCATCATTTTTGCTCCTCTTCTAGCGAGAGTTTCTTTCTTACCCTTCAGTTGAGTGGCACTGCGTATTATTTCATCTCTAACTAAATCAATAGCGGAAGTTAAGTCCTCTTGTTCAGAATCAGCGTAAATATCAAGTCCTCCCCCAACAAGATGCACTTCTGCTCTAAATATTTCTCCAGCCTTATGGTGCTTAGTGGTCTTACCAACTTCTACATGAGCAACAATGTCTCCTTCATTTAAATTTGGATCAGCTTGTATTGGTAAATATTTTTCAATTGAAGAAACCTTTTTATCTACATAATCTGATAATTCAGGAGTTAACTCTATGTTGGTAGCTTTAATATTTATTTTCATGCCAGAGTAAGGTTAGCTATTAAACTCCCTTAATTATAGCAAAAAGGGGGTAACGCCAATAGCTGTGGAGAACTATACGGCTAATCAAAAAGCTTTATAAGATATGGGTCTATTTGGCGCTGATCTAAATCGTAGAAATACTTGTTTTCTTTATGAAGAAAGTCTGCCAAAGCTACCCCAACAAAACGCCAGTGCCATGGTTCAAATTTATAATAAGCATTATCTTTAGGATAAGAAATAACAAAACCATATTTATAAGCATTTTTCACAAGCCAATCATAGGCTGGATCTTCTTCAAAATTACTGAAAACTCCCCCAACCTTTTCGGTAGTGAAATCTAGGGAGGTACCTAGTTGATGCTCAGAATATCCTTGATCGGCAGAGAACTGATTGGCTGTACCAGCTCCATAGGTCACTTTATAGCCAGCCTTTAAAGTAGCTTGGGTATCAAAAGAACGAAAAACAGAAGTAGCCAAAAGATCTACACCGTCTTTACGAGCTGCTTTCAAAAGTTTTTCTAAATAAGGCCAAACCTCAGCGTGTATAAGATAGTTGGTAGAAGACTTGTATCTATATTCTTCTGGTATCTCTGTCAGTTTGGCTGGAACATAATTTTCATTTAAGAAATAAACCTTGGAATATTTTCTTAAAAGTTCTTCATCTGTCTGAGAAAGCTTTTCCAAATTCCCCACTGTACTACTGATATTTTGTATCTGACCCTGGAAGGAATTTATAACCTCTCTTTGATCCACATTTTGTTGAAACAAATCATAATTTTTCTCTCTAGCTTCTTTTAAATCTGAAAGAATACTAATCTTCTCATCTTCAAGAATCCTATAGCCATAAACGCTATATCCCACCACCATAATAAGAGCTAGAGTAAATACAGAGCCAATAATACGAGAAGTTGTGGGAGAAATATTTTTAAGCCTTTCTAAAATACCTTTATTCATGACCAATCATTCTAACATAAATGGGTTTGATTAGAGAGAATTTTCTGATATTATTTGCCATATTCCGCGATAGCTCAGTCGGTAGAGCGCCTCCCTGTTAAGGAGGATGTCCCAGGTTCGAGCCCTGGTCGCGGAGCAAAGGATTAACAAAGGTGCCCATTAGGGTGCTTTTGTTTTTATTAGAGCCATATTTAGTGGTTCGAAAATCTTTTTTGGCATCTAGCTTCTGTTGTACCCTTCTGGCAAGAACCCCCATCGGTTTAGATAGAGAATATATAAGGTTTTTATCTTTTAGCATAAGGTTCGAAAAAATATACTGTAGAAGAAGTCTTTTCTCTGCTATCTTATTTGGAAGCACCAAAAATCTTAGTACAGATTAGTATTATCCCCATTATTTTCATTTATTTTATTGGCGCTTGGACTTGGGCTACTAATCTCAATAAAAAAGAGTCCCAAAAACAAGAAAATAGTAGAAGAGCAATGCGTGATCTATTTTTTAGAGAAGAAGATGACAGAATGTTGTGCAATTTACCCAATAAGAAAGATTAGTTATTTTATAAACCTATACTTCAATCGGAACTTCTACATGTGTCTCAATCTCAATCATATTTTGTGCTTCTTCATGTAAATCAATACCCTGGTCTTCTTTTATATCTTCAAGTGAAATTATAAGCGAGTAAGGTTGTACATAATTCTCGGAAAGATAATCTCCTCTTGCTTCTGATGTTATGTCGATATACCAAAAAGCACCTGTATGCTCTCTGGTTGAAACCTCTTCAGATTTATATTTCTTCACATTAGACTTCTTATGGGCACCGTCTATTTTCTCACGACTACTACCAGTACCAATTTTTTTCTCATCCTCCCGTACTAACTGAGCAGTTATATTGATTGGATTGTAATTCTTGGGATCATTAGGGTTCACTTTAGGATTATAAACAAGTGTCTTTCTAATACGTAATCGTTTTCGGTGATCCCCAGCTATGCAGGATGGAATCGGAAATCTAATCCGCTTACGCTTGTTTACGCCGATATCATCCTCAACCACAAGACAAGATGATGTATTGAGTGAGTGCATAGCGGCATCAAGATTGGGTAAACCAAAACCAACAAGTTGCTTCCTCATTTTCTTATTTGATATACCTTCCGCCTTAACCTCATCCGTAAAATGGATTATAAGAGCTTTTATTGTATTTGTATTATAGGATGGATAAAGACTATGTAGAACTCCAGCATCATGTGTCACAAGTGGGGTAGCAAAACTTGTACCACACAATCGCGTAAGAGCCCCATCACGCTCAGAAGCCATATATACTCCATTGCCCTCTGGTTGTAAGTCGGTGGTGAGATTTGAATCAAAATGAACGAGATCTGGTTTAATAAAAGTATTTTTCTTGAGGTTTGCTCTTGTTATTGGTGATGGATTTTTAATTTTTGATAAAGAATTAACACTTTCTTGATAGGATATTGAACCTACAGATATATTATTTATACTATCCGCAGGGGGAAGAACTTTACTACAATCAAGGTTGAAATACTTTGGATATCCGGCGGTACGACATAGATCATTTATTGTTTTGTTCCAGTAATTTCCAGTAAAAAGGTTGCCAGCTGAAACAAAGAAGAGGCAATTATATTTATGGGCAAGTTCATCTAGCAAGACAGTAAAGTTGTCTATTTTTTTCCTCCGATAAAGAAAATATTTGTTGACAGAAAGGTTTATCAAAAGAATCGGTTGTCTTCTAGCAAACTCCTCAATAACCCTTACCATATTCTCTTCTGCTGTATTTGGATCTTCAAAATAATTTATTGCGATGACACGATTCTTTTGTTCAACAACAGAATTAGGAGCAATTTTGGTACCACAAATTAGTAGGCTGGCAACGGCTGTTCCATGATGTTCGTAAATACTTCGTATTGATCTATTTTCAACAACTGCTCCTTTAACTGTAAAATGACGTTCATTTACCGACCCATCAAACATCAAAAGTGGAGTAGCTCCTTCACCTGGAGATTTAATAGTAATTCCTTCTACTTGTTCCTCAAGCTCAGAAGGTTTAAGGTCATAAATAGGACCATGTTCAATATCAATAATTCCATCAAAGCTTGAGGTAGTCGCTTTTATATCATTAAAGTTTGCTTTAACGCGACAGAAATGTACTAGGTCTGTATTAACTTTCGAGATGAATTTATTACTGTAATTTTCTTTGATAGCATCTAATTTACGGCCGACAATGTTGTCATTTGTAAAAGATATGTCAACTACTAATTCTTTCTCAGGATCTCTAATATATTCCTCTTTAAGACTCTTTTCTATAATCTGATTCAGTGAAAGTGGCTTTACTTCCTTAACCCTCTCAAATACCGATCTAAGTTCTCCAGTTTCTTGCCAACGCAAAATCTCTTCTTTGAATCTCTCAAAATCTGAGGGTGTATGATTAGTAATTCTCTTATTTCTGATTTTTCCAAAAATGGTTGCATTATCTTTATTATCAATATCTTTTCGATATATCTCTATACGATATCTATCGAGCAGTTGAGGGTCAATTCCTCCATAAAATTTAATTTTTAGCTCATTTGAATCCTTATCTTCATTGAAACTCACCGATTTATTTTTTCTTTTATAGAACCTTTCTACAGTCCCTATACTACGAGAAATCTGATTTCTCTGTTTGGCGGTATTAATCCTTTGTAGCTGGGCTTTTAATTCTGGAGTTGGTATATTTCTCCCTACATTAGGATCATGTTGTCCTTCTCGTGCAATCAGTTCTCTTGGAATATTTATGTGCTTATACTTCTTTGACATAGTTCTTATAGGAATTTCTGTGGATACCTATCATTTGTGATATCGTTGTTTTAGGGTAGTTATTATCTTCAAGATATTTGCAAAGAGTACTCAGTGTTTTCTGATCTTTCTTTTTGAGCTTCTTTACATTTCTATGATCAATATAGTCATCATCAAACAAAACTTGAAGAAAGTCTTCTAGATTCACATTTTCTCTATCGTCAATGGCGGCAGTCACTATAGCCTTATCAAAAAATAACCTCACTTCGTCTACTGTCCGCAGATCTATCAAAGTAAAGATGTCTTCCAGAAAGATTCTATCTTTTTTGTTCAGATTGAAAGAAACGCGTTTATCACTATTAAAAAGAAAATCAATAAAATCTGCTATCTCTTCTTCATTTAAAAACCCTACATGAATTTTGAAACCAAATCTTCGAACAATCGCTGGATCAAGTGACTCTATAAGATTAGTTGATACTATAACAATCTTATTAGAAGCATAAAAATCAAAAGTTTGTATAAGAGAGTTGACGATTCTTTTTAATTCACCCACATCATTAGTGTCTGTTCTTCGCTTTCCAAATGCATCGAACTCATCAATAAAGATGACAGAATCCGAAGTGTTTTTAAATAACTCAGCAATATTTTTTGTGGTTTCTCCAAGACGAGAAGAAATCATATCGCTAACTTTTGCATAAGTTATACTGAGGTTAAGCTTTTTGGCGATATAGAAACCTAGGGTTGTTTTACCACTTCCAGGTGGGCCATACAATAAAATTTTGTTTAGATGTCCTACCTCGATATTCTTTAAGTTTTTTTTATTTTTGTGTAGATCTATAAATCTATTGATTTTTACTTCAATATTCTTAGGAAGCCAGGTGTTGCTGAGATTCATTCTGGCGTAATGAAAATCATCCGACTGAGGAACCGTCTCAAAAGATGACAGTGAAGCAGAATCGGTAATAGCATATTTATCTACGAGATCTAGAATCTCATTGTACGAACCAGGCCTTTTTCGAGAAATTTCCTCTGCTGCTAAACGATGCAGGATTTCAAAGAGTGCTTTTCGATCTCCCTTTAGTCCCAGTTCTGCTATCTCGAGAGTTAATTGTTTGTTTTTAAGGAGAGACATAGTGTTTGCACAATTTAATTATACATAATCAAAATTGTGCAAACAAGTATTGGTGGGGATAATTCTTGAAAATTGAAAAGGTGGATTTACCTTGTTGCTAGCATCAATACTATCTAGTAATTTAGTTGAAGAATTTCTTCAAGTGATAGGCTGGGAAATGGGTACTCTTTACTCCAATCAATAGTTAGAAAATCGTCCTGTAGAGCGAGCTAGAGAAAGTTTAACCCCGATGCATAAGCATTGGGGTTTTACTTTTCTCTCTTCATCGACAGGGCTCGAAAGACGGAGGCGGAGCACCCTGAGCTTGTCGAAGGGTCGCCGAGTCGGGGTCGAGAGTTCTTATGAGCGAAGCGAATTAGAAACTCGTGACCGAGCCCTGGTCGCGGAGCTAGCTATTGACAGATTTTATATAGTGTGCCAGTGTGATGAATAGAGAAAGGAGGTAGGCCCAATGACGCCTATCAACGCGAGTACAGTTTCGATTGCAGAACGCTACGCAAAAGAGCATTTCGGTCTCACTCTGCCACTCAAAGCGGAGGAACTCAAGAGTGCCTTTCGTGCGGCGGCGAAGAAGCTCCACACGGACACCAGCGGAGACATGAGGACCAAGGAACAATTCGTAGAGATGAAATCCGCTTACGACTTCCTCGTGAAGCTCGAAGGAATGGATTTCGTCTATGGTGAACGCGCCTCTGATGGTGGCCGTCTGGAAACAACTGATGGCACACCACTCTATGAGCTCGGTCTTGGCCTCGGTCCTATGAGGAACGGACGCGACTGCGAACGCTGCCAGCACAAGGGTTACACTGAAGAGGAGAGTTTCGACAACTACTGTTTCGACTGCACTCCTCGAGGACTTGTACTGGACGACAGACCTTGTGGACCTTGCAAAGGGACTGGCCGATTCACTCAGCGGAACGGTCGTGTTGTCCTGTGTCGGGTTTGCTACGGTCGTGGAAGGAAGTTCAGTTGGCACAAGTGCACCAAGTGCAACGGCACCAAGCACGTCGGCAAGAACAAGAATCGATACGCGAAGTGCTACGAATGCAACGGAACTGGTGAAATCGAACTCTTCAGTCCACTCCTTCCAAAGGGTCGCATCATCAACGTGGTGCGACGCTGACATCATCGCTCGACATTGAGAGCCGCTTGGCTCTTGGGTCGAGCGGTTTCTTTTTATACTAAAGTTCTAACTTCATTCAACATGTGGAGCTAGTACTTGACAAAGATAGAATAAACTCATATTGTTTTTATAGAGTTCGTATTCATTTCCCTTTTACCAACAGAAGGAGTCTTCATGGGGGTCGTAGAAACCGTCGCAGGTCTCGGTTACCTTCTGCAAAAGATCTTCCTTCTTGTTGCGGAAGGAAATGAATCGATTGCGGGGCGTCGTTGGAGAATTGCTGGGTGGATTGCTTACCTAATTGGAGCACCAATGTGGGTAACCATCTTCTACCTGGAGAGCAATCTGATTCTTCTCTTCGTTGAAGGAGGAGGGATCCCATCCATAGTACTCGGGCTAATCATAGCTATTCGTGATCGTGGCAAAGCTCCTGAATGGTTGAACACCCTTGCAATCTTCATGACATTTGTTGGAATTGCCATCAGTCTGTACAGCTTTGGCGGACTAATGACACTCTCTCAAATACTGGAACTAGGGGTAGCTGTTGGGTTTCTTGTTGGCACGTACTTCTTAGCCAAGAGGAACTCGAATGGCTGGCTCTGGTACCTACTCATGAATGGATCTGCTGGAACATTAATGGGAATTCAAGGATACCCATTTCTTACAATCCAGCAAGCCTTCAGCTTTGCAATCGTGGCAATAGCATATGGCAAAGCAATAAGATCACAACGACACTTGAAGGCTACACCCTGAAATTCAAGACACCGCCCACAATAGGACTGAAATCCGTTGGAGGGCGGATTTTATTTTTATACAAAGTTTAATCCCCCCATCCTCTCCCCAATCCCCCTCCAATTTAATTCTCTGAATTTTTTAATTAGTGAGTTCTGAATGTGTCCATTATGGGGAGCCACGTAAAACGAATCTTTGATTCGTCACGTGGCAGGCCGCAGGTCTGTCATGTGAAGAAGACTACTCTAGAGTAGTCTTCTTTTACGTGAGTCCCGTGATTTGCGATAGCGAATTTTACGGGACCTAGTAGAATTATCTTATGTACTGGGTTTATATCATTGAGTGTTCAGACAAGAGCTGGTATATAGGCTTCACTTCAAACTTAAAAAGACGAGTGAGTGAGCATAAATCAGGAACTGGTTCCAGAACAACAAGTTTAAAGAAGGGTTGGAAACTAATTTATTGTGAAGGATATAAAAATAAGAAAGATGCAGAAGGAAGAGAAAGATTTTTAAAAAGTGGTTCAGGAAGAAAATTTATTAAAAAACAACTAACTCATTATTTTTCTTACCCCAGACAGGATGCTGAACGTGTTATAATTTCGCCATGAACTTAACACTTCCCGTTAGAGAAGGACTTGAGCTGAGAACCCTTGAAGTTACTGATGCTCAAGAATTTTTCGAAGTCACTAGAAAAAATAACTTACACCTCAGAAGGTGGCTCGGCTGGCTTGATGAGGACAAATCTGTAGCAGACACTGAGCGATATATTATTGAAAGCAATAAAAGATTTGAGAATAAAGAAGGATTAGATCTTGGTATTTTCTACGAAGGTAAGTACATCGGAGGGGTTGGAATGTTTCCGTTAGATATGGCTCACAAAAAGACCTCCATTGCATATTGGCTCGATGAAGATTATCAAGGTAAGGGAATAATGTCTGACTCACTAAAAATAGTCATTGACTATCTCTTCAAAGAAATTGGACTTAATCGTATTGTAGCAACTTGTGCTGTTGGGAACTCTAGAAGTTCTGCTCTCCCTAAAAAGTTTGGCTTTACTCTAGAAGGCATCGAACGAGAGTCCGAATGGCTCTATGACCATTTTGTAGACTTGGAAGTTTATAGTCTATTAGCCAAAGAGTGGGATAAGTGATAATTAGATTCCGAATCTTTACTAATCCCAATTCAATTCTCTGAACTTTTTGATTAAAGAGTTACGAATGTATTTATATTTATGCTTGACAATACTAGTAATTTGTTATACGATAATAAAAGGAGGGCCCAATGGGCGATCAGAACCGAAAGACATTCAAGTATGGGATCAGGCGTAGCGGTCAGCATCAAGCTGACCCATCGAGGATCAGGAGCCTTGATGACCTGCGGGGTCCCGAGACCAAGGCATCGGTGGGGCGCGTGGACACAACGTTCCACGCAACGGCTGAGGATATCGCGGCCTACCGCCGTGAGCTCGGCCGTCAGTAGTATCACCCACCAGCACAACCGGCCGCGTTCCCTCAGGGGAACGCGGCGGTTTTTTATACAAATACCTATTCTAAACTTTTGATATACTTTAATTACAAACAAATGAATCTCAACCTCCAATACAATAAAGAAAAAGACATTTGGTGCTTATTAAATAAAGGCAAAAGCTCTAATAATTCATCTAGCCCCACCTCTGTGTATCAAGAGCTTGTTTCTGAAGTTGGAGAAAACCCTGATGAAATATCCACCTCTCATTTCATAGATAAATATCTAGAAAGCAATAACCTCAGACCAGAGACTTTCGTTGAAAACTATCAAAAGCTATTTAGTGATATATCTACCGATTTCCAAACAGTTGTAGAAAGAGTATTTGGAGTTTCCTTAAGTCGAGATATAACTGCATATCTGACTGTAAATACTAGATGCCCTTATAACCTTGAGGAAGGTTCATTCTTTGTTTCAATGTCAAAAGGTAATCCGACTCTCACAATGATGCACGAGTTATGGCATTTCTATACTTGGGAAAAGTTTGGAGCAGAGTGGGAAACTCAGATTGGTAAGGAAAAGTATAATGCTATTAAAGAGGCCCTTACAGTTTTATTGAATATAGAGTGCAAGCATCTTCTTCCTGATGGAGCTGAGGATAAGGGATACCCGCAACACAAAGAGTTGAGAGAAAAAATTACCGAGCTATGGAGACAGAACCCTGATATTGAGTTTGTATGGAAAGAATCTCTGAAAGACCAGTAAATTCTAATTCCTTTTGAATATGCCTCCAATTAAGAGTTCTGAATTCGTTCAAGAGCTGGAGCAACAAAAGCTTACCGCCCTTATGGGCGGTTTTGCTTTTGTCTTTCTCCCGCGAAACAAGTGATCAGTATCACTTGTGGCCAGGGCTCGAAGACCTTGAGTATCCCGCCTTGGCGTGACGAAAGGTGTACTGCGGCTGTAAGCCGAGAGACCCCTGGTCGCGGAGCAGGTGTCATTTCTTGTAAGAACTTAATTTTAATATAGTATTATGCCCAGAAAAGGAGGCTAAGCGAAATGAGAAAAGAACTTCTTTCGCTTCTGCAGGCTTACAACATCCCCCTAAACGAATGGGGTGTAGGTAAAGCCAAAACCTTTGAACACCTGCTTTCAGAGTTAGAGAGCGGAGAGGCTGAGATCGTTGAAAGTAAAGTGGGGCTACTTCGTTCGTCTCAAGGTGCAATTCTCACCGTGTTCTACACGGATGGCATCTCCACCTGGAGACTCAAGGAAGACAGGCAGGTCTTCAAAGATGGTCGTGAGAAACGTCGAGATCTCGGCAACGAGATGAGTATCGGCGAGAAGATGCATAGGGAAGAAGATCCTGTCGAAGCAGCCTATCGGGCGCTTCGAGAGGAGCTTAGCATCACGGAGCGAGTCGAGCTCCACGTCAAGCCACACAAGACCAAGGGACCTGTAGCGTCTGAGTCCTACCCGGGACTCATGACCTATTACACGATGAACGTATTCGAGGTGTTTCTACCCAAACACCTCTATAAGCCGGAAGGATACATAGAGAGGCAAAAAGACAAGACCAACTACTACGTCTGGATTAAGGTCTAGGTGGTAGACCCAAGCCGTCAACTGCATGCACACTGAATCCAAGACCCCTCGTCGCTCACGCGGCGAGGTGGTTCTTTTTTATAAACTTACTTATAAATTTTGATACACTTCATATATGAAAAAAGAAAATAACCCCAAAGATACGAATGGTTTAGCGTTAGGAATTGTCTTTGGTATAGTCTTTGGAATCAGCTTGGGTCCAATTATTTTTGGTAACAACGACCCTAGTACTGGAATCGGCCTTGGTATTGCTCTAGGGATTGCATTTGGAGCTGCATACGATAGACAAAATAATAAATCTAAATAGAAATATTACCAATAAAAAACCTCCCATATGGGAGGTTTTTTATTATCAATCTGAAAATACTAGTTAGCAGGTACTGGGACAGAATCCCCTACTACACCTTGGTCAGAAGAGCTATTGATGAGCATCACCCCACTGTGAGTAGCTAAGTTAACAGCCTTGGCAAAAGCTTCTGCTGGAGAGTTAGCACTCAAAGTAATAACTACTCCTGAATCATTTACATACATATACCAGTTTGAATTTGATCCATTTGAGGTGGTAGTAACAACTTGAACTGTGACATTTGATACCAACATCACACCACTATGAGAACCTAGATTAGAAGCGGTTCTCAAAGCTTCTGTTGCAGAATCGGCAGAAATACTCTCAAGCTGACCTTGAGTATTTACATACTGATATGTTGCAGCATTTAGAACTCCATAGGAACCTAAACTTAATGCGGTTACCACAAACAACCCTAAGACCATATTTATTTTATTAGTCATTTTTTATTTATTATTCGTTAAGGAGCAAAACAATCCCCCGTGTCTAGACAGAATACTTAGAACGCGGGAACTCCAATACATGTGTGCTGTAATGATTTTAGTATAATCACCACAATAAACAGTAAATGCTTCACCAGCCTGTGAATTCATTTTTATAGTTTAGTAGATAATCTTGCCTCACTTACAATAATACATTATTCTTTGACAAAAATCAACTTAAATTGTTTTATAACACGCTTATGAGATAAGTCCTAATAAGTTAAAAAGTGGTTTTAGTTGAACAAGTATTCTTGACACCTTGTGCATATAGGAACATCCTTAAATTAGGAATGTACACCTTGGGTTGGGAGGCTAGTAATGCTGACCATAGTAGCTGTAGCGCAAACCCCATGGGAAAGGAAACCGTGTTCAACCATTGAGGGGGTGGAGATTCATCTCAGCCACCTCTTCCCCACCTTGGCCATGGCCCTGACCAGGGTTCATGTCATCCAACCTTCAGCAATCTTTCGGTTCACACCCGAAGAACTGAAGGGCATACAGGTCATAGAATTCTCAAGACCTGTATACATCAAAAACTCAACTGATCTCCACCACCACTTCGCAGAGGTGGCGGAAGTTCTTCTAAGACACTAACCAAAAACTACGCACGGAGGCAAAATGGGGAAAAGTGTTAACGCACTCATCACTCCGCCCTACTTTCTTCCGTGTAGTAGTTGTGGGAGACACGGAAGCTTTGTTGTGGCAAACGGGATTTTAAAAACCCCCGCTTTCTACTCCAAGGAAAGTGGAGAGGAACTTTTGTTCACTTTGATGGAGCATGGCTACATCAAAGAAGAGCAGAGGGTCTTGCTCTCCATGAGACTCAGCAAATCGTGTTTGGTAGACTACGACTACCAGGCCGACGAGCGAGTTGTCATGGTGGTCGAAAATGAAAACGGAGGTCCTCCAGAAAAAGACCTCTTTGACCAACTGATAGAAAAAATAGAAAAACGGGAGAAAAAAATACAGCAAATAAAAATCCACTAACCCGCCCTACACGCTCCGGAAACCCGCAAGCGTCGGGCGGGTTTCTATTTGTATACAAATGCTATAATAAAAATATGAATTTAATTACTATTTTTATATTTGGTGTTGGAGTTTTGGTGGGAGCTATAATTCTAAACTTCATAGCTTCAAGCTTAAACCTCATGAGTTGGTATGATTTCCTTAAAGAACCTAGCGGGGCAAATTTATTTTCATACCTTTGGCTATTTATTCTTTACCCATTTGGTTTAGGACTAACAGCTTTTCTTTTATCTAAATTTATAAGTTTCTAATTATAAAAAGCGAACCGCCACAACTTGCATTGCGACGGTTAAATGTCCTTTCTCCGAAGATCAAATCCCCTCTTTTTCAACTCACGCTGAACTCGGCGCGACCGAGACTTCAGAATGACAGCTGAAAATGGGAATTCTAGAGTGTAGTGGTTAAAGAGATCAGGGCTGAAAGATACCCTAACCCCTCCCGAAAGAACCGAGAAGTCAGCTGGGTCAAGTTCAAGCGCCCTTAACTTAGGTACAACCCAGTTGTTTGATATCTCGTGGACTTCTCGACACTTGATATCAACTGTCGGCTCTCCTGGATGCCCGAGCACACTCATGGTGGAACGTGTCTTGATTGCCTTCCATCGGCTGACGATAGAGAGATCAAGCACTGCACACCAGAGAGTAGAAGCCTCCAGATATCGATGCACGTCTGGAGCTTCAATGTGCTTGGACAACTCACTGGAACTTCTGCCGGTTTTCCTGTTCCTTTTGGAACTATTGTGATACGAGAAGAACGTGTAGAGCCCACAATCGAATGGGAACACACTTATCCTCTCATAGTGTTCAATCTGGTCATGGCTTAACCGAAAGCCATAAGAAGATTGATAGCCGGAACCCTTCACTTCAACAGTGGTATCCATCTCCCAGAGACAGATATCACCGTTCTCGTTCCTCGTAAGCTCACCACCCAATATTTCGTGAGTGGCATGTTCATAGAACTGCCCGACGAATGTATTTTTATCCCCCGGCATTCTCCCTCCAAAATAAAATTTATACCTATAGTACCAATAGGTCAACATTTAGCATGTCCATAATCTAACTTAGATAAAAATTAACCTTAAATATAAAGTTTATCTACCCCGCATAAGCTCTAAACCTTGATCCATAGTAATTGGCGCCACTCCTACATTCTTGAGGTAATCCACTATTTCTTGTAAAAGTGCTGGAGTCACAGCATAAGTATGTCCATTATTATCAACTTCATGGAATAAAAGAATAAGCCAAGTTTTATTAGCCATAGCTGTATCTATATAACCCTTAACTTCAGCAAAAGTGGTGGTGTTAACCATAGGCTTCCTCCACAAAGCATAGAGACTAACATTTTTATCATTATAACCCCCATCACTTGAACGGGCCGCCAAAAAACCGGCATCTTTTACAGACTGTTTAACTTCGTCATTATAGGCTCCAAATGGATAAGCAAAGAAATTCACAGGACTGGCACCCATATTTAATAAATCATCTCTTGAACCCTTAATTTCATTTTCTCTTTCACTTTTAGAAAGTAAGGTTAAATCTGAATGTGATTTGGTATGGGCGCCAATAAGATGCCCCTTAGATTGCATATCTAAAACTTGCCCGACTGTCATATAACCCGGAAAGTTATTCAACACGTAATTAGTAGTAATAAACTGGTCACTTTTAAAACCAGCGTTCTCTAAAATAGGCAGAGCATTTTCATAGACTGATCTATGACCATCATCAAACTGCAAAGAAACATAACCCTTATCAAACTTTACTGGGTCACTCAAATTAGTTTCTTTAAGAGAGAAGTTATCTACTGATAACGAACCTAGATTATTGATAACGTGGAAGACAGTAAGAGAAGTAACTCCTACCGGCACAATAAAAGAAGACTTAAACTCTACCCAAGATGAAGATGGCGGAGCTTCTCCTATGTCCAAATATGAAGTAGAACCATCTACCCCTCTAAACTGCACAGTCACATAAGTAGTAACACTAGATTTGTAATAATCAGAAAACTCATAAGCCTTACCAGATTTTACAATCACTGGATCAAAGGCCCATTTGGCATCTCCATTAGTATAAGAAGAAATACTCACCCTGGCCCCTCTAGAACTAACATCACTTTCTACTGGATAAGAAAAGCTAGCGGTATTTGTCCCCCATCTACCCTGAATCCAATTGGTGGGTAAATTATTAGCATCAAATATTTCCAGAGAAGGATTATTTATGAGATTAGATGTTGGAATAGGTGTCGTATCAGTAAGACTTGCATTATCAACACTCAATATTCCAACCTTATTTATAAGATGAAAAACTCTCAGCTGATTTACACCAGGAGGAACAGTAAAAGAAAATGATGACTTACTCCACAAAGAATTTTGATCCAACACTCCTAAATCAGGATACGACCTAGTGCCATCGGACTTAACATATTCCAAAGTTACGAAAGATTTTACAGAAGACTTGTAATCATCTGTATAAGTATAAGTTCTACCCGGCATTACCGACACAAATCCAGATGTCCACTTAGCATCTCCACTAGTATGGGCAGAAATTTCTACCTCTACTGCCTTTGAACCATCTACCCCACTAGCAGGGTAAGAAAAAGTAACCTCATTAATACCCCAGTGACCACGTATCCATCCTTGAGGATAAGATGGAGAATCACTAGAAACAATTTCTAAATCACCATTTTCTATAAGATTAGTGCTGGCCATTAACCAACTTGGGTAAGTTATAAATAAACCCATTAAAATAAAAAAGGTGGTGGCTCTAAATAATTTTAGAGAATGTAGATTCATCACTACATTTAAACCTTAATGGAGTGAAAATCAGATGAACCTAGCTATCTATAGGCTAACAATCTTGTAACCACTAAATTCTACATCCATAAAATCTGTTCTTATACCGGCGTAGCCCTTAGAAGTAACGGCTTTTTCAAAAGTCTTCCCATCATCAACAGTTTCAATTCCAAGTTTCCAAACACCAGTTCGACCAATATCTGTATAAAGACGAATAATAACAGAATCATTTTCCCCATTAATAACTTCACTTTTTAAACCAATCCAAGTATTCTTGGGCAATAAGTTAGGGTTACTTTGTTTATCATATTCATCCCCGGGGATTATTTTATCAATCGCCAAAGTGAAATAATCTCCGTGCAGTTTTTTCTTAATAACCAGAGAGCCATCCACCCTCACACCGGCATAATACAAATTATTCCCATCTTTATATCTAGAGAAAAGTAGTAACCCATTAGAAGCATTCCTGTTGGGACTATCACTGAGATTATCTTTATTAATTTTAAAGTAAGCTTCTTGGCTAAAATCTTGCCACTCACTCCTAGTAACTAACCTAAATATATTTTGAGGATAGAAACCTTCACCTGTATCTGTAGGATTAGACTTGGCATAAGCTAGACGCCAAATAGAAAACCTAGATAAATCACCCTGCACAGTCTTCCCTACTCCATCCTTTATATACATATATCCGCCAGAATTAAGCCACCAATACGGACTACGACTTTCATTCATACTTCCAGCCTCTTCTAATGTCCCAGATTCCTTGAAATCATAATAAAATGGTGAAGAAACAACTGCTGCGGCCACAGAAGATTTACTAGAAAATATTAAAGCTATTTCTTTGAGGTAGTTTTCTTGATGCAAAAAGACCCAAGACAAAAGTAGCGTTTCCAATAAAACAACGAGTAGCAAAAAATATGAAAATTTACTGAATACTTGCTTCATAGACTATGAGTTTAGCGTTCCCATCTTCTTCCCACACCTGAATACCCACGCTACCATTATAAAAAAGGTTCTCAAACGAACCATTTTTTAAAATAGAAACATCATCCACTAGACACTCCAAACTATTACCATTCACCCTAGCTCCGAGAGAAACGTTTTCGGTATTATTTATATCAAAATCTTTAGTATCAAGAGTATTAACATTCCCATTCACTCTCTCCCTAATAGCAACTAAATCTTTAGAAAAAACGCAGGCATAGTAATCTTCATCTTGACCTCTTACTGTCAATGAGACACTTGCTTCGTTATTCCAACTAGCTAAAATTTTTAAATAATAATCCTCCCACCAATAAGAACCATTGAGAAAAACAGCTGACCCAGCCTCACCAGCTTGAGCTTCCATGATAAGAGAATCCCCTCTTTCTATGTTTCCCCATGTACCAGACCACTCTTCGCCAAAGCTATCACTAATATAGGGCAATTCTTTTGCCTTACCTCTATCCAATTCCCCCATCAACTTATCACTATCCCAATCGGGAGTAGGCTCTATTCTCCTTAACTTAAAAAACTTGGAGGAAGGATCTGGATAATTAAATATCTCTGCGATACTAGGCCAAGTCTGATAGAAGCTCATATCATAAATCTTGGGAACTAGACTAGAGATTATAGTTTTGGCTCCATCAAAATTTTTAGATTCCTGTCCAAAATCACTGAATGGATACGCAAAAGCATTTACATCAATCCCTAACCTTGTCTCCAAAGCTTTTTGGGAAACTTTTAGATCATAGGTAATTCTGTCTATATATTCTGAATTATTTTCCAATCTAGCCTTATCATTGAGCCAGATCTTATTACTCAAAAAATGCCCCTCGCCACCATCTTCACTAATAATTTGCCATGTACTAGCACTAGCACCATGGGATTCAATCTCCCACCTTCCTGTTTCCACCATATGTTTAAGCTCTTCTTCAGATAGATAATAAGTTGAATCCTTATTTTTATTGGTGTTAAAGGCGCTGTCAGTAGGTACGAACATTACTGCATTCCAATTTAAATCTTTGAGAACAGGATCTACATTATAAAAACTACTTTTTATACCATCATCAAATGTTAAGACAAACGACTTGTCTGGCAAGCTTTTATCTCCAGACATAAAAGCTTGTAAATCTTCCAGAGAAACAGTATGCCAGCCATTCTTTTTCAAAGTTTGCATTTGATTGATAAAGTCTAAAAGATTAATCGGGAAGGTTCTCTCTTCTTCTTTATCTTCAAGGGTATTTTTATCGGTAGGAATAGCATGATACAAAAGTATCGGTACGGACTTAGCTCTAGGAGTACTAGTGCCAGTATTATTCATGTTGTAGGCCCCCACCGAAGCCAACTGATGTGGTAGATAATTAAATGAAGATTTTAAACTTTGAAAAACGATAGAACTTTTCTCTCTTAAATTAAAACGATTATCTAGCGCAATAGAACTAACTGTAGCGAAGATTAAAAACAAGGCTACCGCTGTAATGCGAATGATTTTTTGTTGTGTGATTTCAAAAAACATATATTTTATCTAGTTCCCCATCTAGTATCTGAAATGGTCATTAAAGCCCATGGTAATTGCCACATAAGAATCACTGTATGGAACCAAAAGCTCAGTATGGCGAGAAACCACGCCTGTTTACCGGCTTTAATTCTGTAATAAATACCATGCAAGATAAGCATCAACAGAAGTCCTGAAAGATATACCAGAGGCCAAGTATTTTCTATATAAGGGTGCCAAACAACAGCTCTAAGAAAAACTATTGGAGAAGTAAAAGCCAAAAAGACATAAAGATAAAAGAATATAGCAGCCCAAGGATTCTTTTTCCAAATAAATGAACTGGCTATAAAAGTTTCTCTAATCCAAGATTTCTTCCACCTTTGTTGTTGCTTAACATAAGTTTTAAAGTTTTCTGGAACAACAGTGTTAGCCTTGGCTTCTGGAGAATAAACGGCTCTATATTTTTTAATCATAAAATTAGTCAAACTTCTATCGTCTCCAAAGGTACATTGTTTGCCTAAAAATTTTTGATTTAGCCAATCATCGGTAAATTCCAAAAGATACTCTCTCCTATATGCACTACAACAGCCAGGACAGCATGTCACCATACCGAAAACCGACTCAGCTGCTTTATAAACTTGGAAAGCTATGTAATACCTCACCCCCTGCATTTGGGTTAATAAATTAGTATTACGGTTATAAACATCGGTATGACCAGACACTGCCCCCACTTCTTTTATAGAAAAATACTTAACTAAATGAGTCACGCAATCTTTATCAATAAAACTATCTGAATCAACAAAAAGCACAATATCACCAGTAGATCTATAAATACCTTCTGCCATACCATGTCTTTTGCCCCTATTAACCTCCCAATCAATAACCTCTATATTCTCAATTTTGTCAGCTAATATTTCTTTGGCTTTACGCATTTCTTCCAAAGTATTATCTGTAGAACCATCATTTATGGTAATAATCTCTATCTTATCTTTTGGATAGTTAACTTCACCAAACTTAAGCAAAGTCTCTCTTATATTGTCTCCTTCATTTTTGGCTGGAACCACAAAAGAAACAGTAGGCTTATACTCCGGATCAAAGGGTAATGATTTGTGAAAATAAGAAAGCACAAATCTAGAAAAGATATAGACAGTAATAGTGAGGCTGTAAAATCCAAAAAATATATGGTTACTGAAACCGCCACTAGAAACAGTTTTGATTAGTAAAATTACATATATAACAAAAAAGAAAATAAACCATAGACCAAAATCAACAAGAGACTTTCCGTAAGAGTAGGCTTTATTGAATGTTAGAGATTTGTTAGATATTGTTACGGCCATTTTATTTCAATTTATTAGCTAGAAAACTTGGTATATATGCTGGAGAGATCGATGCATTAATTTGAATAGCTATCGACCTCTCCAGCTCACTCCTTCATATAGAACATAATTGTGTAAATTAATTTAACCTCATTAAATTTTTTACGAGTGAGAAAAACATCGCGGAACTACGCCAACCCCTTAACGTAGTAACACGAATATACGCATCCTATCAGGACTATCGTGAAGAAATTATGAAAGTGATGTTTAAAAGAAACTTAATTATTTAAGAAAATCTTCTTGCCTCCTAAGCGGTATAGAATTACCCTTCTTTTGAAGATTTTGAGATGAGAAATCTATAGAAACTTCATCCATAACACTATCTCTTTTACTATAAGAGACTTTCTCTCTATTATAAGGCAAGCTTACTATCACTACTGTACCTTGATTAGGAGAACTTCTTATGGTTATTTTCCCAGAATGTAACTTGAGAAGCTCACTAACAATAGTTAGACCCAATCCACTGGAACCAAGCTTCCTACTTCTTGATTTATCTACTCTATAGAAAGGCTCGAAGATGTGATCCAGATCATTTCTATTAATGCCTATGCCATTATCTTTGACCGAAAGAATAGTGTTTCCCAAAAAATCTGGTCTTATAGTAATAGTAACTACCCCATCTTCAGGAGTGTAATTTATCGCGTTCTTCAAAAGATTAGAGACAATCTGCTCTAAAGCTGTCTCATTACCCCATACAATATGAGGGCTCATTTTTTTAACCACTAACTCAATTTTTTTACTATCAGAGAGACTTTTTAATTTGTTAACTGATCTGTCTACCACCACACCCAAATCAACATCTTCAAAAGATATTCTGTCTGGTCTAACCAATTTATTAAAACTCAAAATATTATTAATAATCTGAGAAATTCTATCTAATTCTTCTATGTTGCTATTCATGATTTTATACATTTTACTATTACTATCTTCGTCCATCATAGCTACTTCGCAATTGGTCTTAATAGTAGATATGGGAGTTCTTAATTCGTGAGAAATATCACTAATAAAACGTTTTTGAGAATTTAAACTATTCCTAGCCGGCACCAAAGTAACCTTGGCAATAATGTAACTAAATATGAGGGTTAAAAATACCCCCAAAAGAGTATAAATGAGAAACGACTTGGCTTTTATAACTTCTGCACTAGAAACAATATCTTCACCAGTGGTAATAGAACCATTCCTTAGACCACTTAATATGCCTTCTATAATAGCCTTAGAAACATCTTTATAAAGATAATCAAAAACAAAAAAAGCAGATATCAAAAGAACTCCAGCAAAAGAAATCTGAAGTAAGATAATATTTACCTCTGTCTTGAAAAACGGGTCTAGAAAATACTTATCCCTTAAATCTATAGCCCACCCCGCGTACTGTCTCCAAAACATCTTTGACCCCTCCTTGTTCAAGCTTTTTTCTAAGGTTTTTAACATGTGTGTCTATGACATTACTAAACGACAAATAATTAAAGTCCCATAAATGACTCAAGAGATCTTCTCTATTTATAACCTTATCAGGATTTCTCATAAAATACTCTAACAGAGAAAACTCTTTGAGGGTTAAATAGATCTCATTCCCCTTAACAAAAACTTTTCTTAATTGAGGGTTAAGCTCTATATCATTGGCCTCTAAAACTGAAGGTAGAATCTCTGAAGGTCTTCTTAGGATTGCTTGAATTCTTGCGTTAAGCTCTTCTAGAGAAAACGGTTTAATCATATAGTCATCTGCTCCAGATAAGAGCATATCCACTTTAGTATCCACTTCATCACGAGCAGTTAATATCAGGATAGGAGTAGTAACATTACCTTCTCTTAATTTTCTACAGATCTCCTCACCGCTCAGGCCAGGTAACATCAAATCTAATATAACAAGATCGTAATCTACGTGATTTAGGGCGATTCTGTCCAAGGCTTTATCCCCTCTATCTACTATATCTACCGCATAGCCTTTTTTTGTCAAACCGTCCTTTAGGGCATTGGCTAATTTTTCTTCATCTTCTACCAGGATAATTCTCATACGACTATTATACTATGAGTCTATATGAAGATTTCATGAAGCTTTCTTCATCTAAGGTTTTACACCGTCTATAGCTTGACTCAAACCAACTATATCAATCCCAGAAATATTATTCACAGAAATCAAATTAACAGGGAAAAAATTACCGCTAGGATAGTAATTAGCCCTGGCTCCAACCAATGAGTTACCTGTAAAAACGGCGTTAGGAGCATAGGTCTCTAGAGTAATAGTACCTTCAGTTAAACCACTACCCTTCACTGGTCCGACCACAATATTATCCCTAAAGACTAAGTTACTAATTGGACCCTCTATATTAACGCGTGCCGGTATGGTGTTGTGAGATACCTCTAGATTTTCTATGTCACTTACCTGTAATCCCCTATCTAAGACATCCAGCTTATTATTTTCCAAAACTATTCGTGATGTTTTTCCTGTTCCTGTTTTATCTAACGAACTAGCAGTGCCGATAATTGTTACTCCAAAACGAGAATTTATGACATTATTATTTTTAATAATAATGTCATTGGTAGAGATATTAGGCTTTGTTTTAATATCTAAATTCTCACTCTTGATGTTTAAAGCAAAACCAACCTGAGCATCCTCCCAATTATTCTCTATGACATTACCTTCAAACAATACTCTTTCAGCCATTTTAATCTCAAAAGAATTTTTGACAGTCCAAACACCTCTCCAAGAAAGTGGTTTGTAAATATAGTTTTGCCTAATTTCTATATCACTCGGTAGACTACCATTACCAATACTTGCTCCACCAAACATGATGTTTTCCCCGGCTCCTGCCAAATAGTTATTTACAATCTTAAATGGTCCTGGGCCATTCCACCCGATAATAGCTTGCGAGTCTGATCCTTTGGTGTGACAATCATCTAACCAGGAATTGATTACGGCACTTGAAGCATTATTCATAATAATGCACCTTTGTAAGTTTTGACTGCTCAAGCCATGGACATACACTCTATCGAGAATAATATTATCTGAGCCGTTTGCGAGTTCTACGATTGAATTAACTAAAGCCGGCAAATTATGATTTTCCAGACTCATCTCTACACCCACAATACGCCAGTGACTTGCGCCGTTGTCAGTCTTGAGAGTTCTTGAATTAGAAATACCTCCAACCAACTTTGGCATTAAAGATACTTGAGATGGATTAACCCTCACACCCTCTCTCATTTGATTGTATAAAGATGAACGAATAACAATCCAACCCGAACCAGACTTGGCAGGCAAAGTAAAAGGTCCAGAGAAAGTTGCTCCGGCTTCAAGTTCTATCACGTCGCCATTAGTCGCGCTATTTATAGCCGACTGTAAGTTATCACCAGAAGAAACCCTAATAACCCTACCAGATAAAGTTGGCATGGCGGTATCAATATACGTTCTAGGATTATTGGCGAAACTATTATTACTTACAGGCAAACTAACTACTGGAGGAGTAGTAACAATTGGAGGTTCGTTTATAGAAGGGGTCTGAACCACACTAGAACCAGAACCAAAAGCGCCAGAAACAGAATTAGAGCTTGGACTAGAACCAGAACTAGTTGAACCACTACTTACAGGATAACTAGCTATAGATAAAAGATGTGGTGAAGATTGATCTGAAGATGTGTTAATTTGAGAGGAAATAAGCGCCTTATTTATTGAGTTAGCCTTAGCCCTTGAAATAGGACCGAAGTAACCTACTGCTGGTGAAATACCAAAAGCTCTCTGCCATTTGGCAACAGCTGCTTTTGTAAGAGGACCGAAGTATCCGTAAGAAACGCCTGCTGGCATTTGTAGGAATCCCTTGGCTACGAGCATTTGCTGAAGTTCAGTAACGTCGGCTCCTGTGCTGCCTACAGTTAGGTTTGTGTTGTACTGAACTGCTGTTCCAGTAGCTGAACCACCCTGAAGTGCAGAAAGCTGTGCCATAAGCGCATTGATTTGTGCTTGTAGACTAGCGACAGTAACTTCTTCGGCATCTATATTTTTAGGAATAATTACAATTAGGATAACAAGAGCCGATAAAAGAACAGCTCTCGTAAGCATTTTTTTATTCATCATTATGAGTTAACGAAAAATTGATTTAAACACAAACCAACCTGTACTAATAAGTTTTCGGTCAACCTCAACTAAGACACTTGATATAAAATTAAGACCGAAATTTTATTATAACATTTATAAATACATTTATTACCCAGATGTTATAATAACAATATGAAGAAAATATTAATTATCTTAGCTATTGTTATAGCGATACCATTTGCTTACTGGACACTCTCGCCCCTCTTTACCAAAACAGTGGTAAATGAAAAGCTAGGAGACGCTACTAGCAATGAAAGCTCTGCCACCACCATCTCCCAAGGTTCATTTATTGGACAAGGTGTTCATAATGGTCAAGGTACAGTCAAACTAATCAATGATGGTGAAAAAACCTTTATTAGATTTGAAAATGATTTTAATGTCACCAATGGTCCAGATTTATTTGTCTATTTTGGTAAAGATGGTGAATACGTAGATGAAGCAAAGATTGGAGAACTCAAAGGAAACATTGGTAGTCAAAACTATGAAATACCGTTTGATATAGATCCAAGCCTATATAATGAAGTGTGGATTTGGTGCAGAGCCTTCTCTGTCGCCTTCGCCAAAGCAGAGCTTAGATAACTTCTAAAATAGAAAAAGCTTTTATGGTAAAATTAGCTTATGAAAAAAGCTATTGTCATCATACTCGCCATATTAGTGATTGGAGGTTTGTTTTACTTTAATAGAAGTAAAGAAAAAACTCCTAGTGAAGCAATCACTCCTGTCTCTGAAAACGGTAATTTTAAACCCGACCCATCTAATGCTACATTCACTTTTGTAGATGGACCCATTACTCTTTCTAATGGAGTGATAGATAGAAGCGTAGTGCCTGATTCTAGTGTTATGGAAGAAATCAGTTTGCTAGATGATACTGCCTACGGAGATATAAATAATGATAAAAAAATAGACGCAGTAACTCTCTTGGCTAGATTTGGTGGTGGTTCAGGTACTTTTATCTACGCAGGAGCTTTTGTCTCTGGTCCAGTTAATTATAAAGGTTCCAATGTAATATTCATTGGTGACAGAATAAATCCCCAGTCTGTTTCCATATCAGATGGCATTGTTACTATCAAATATCTAGACCGTAACCCAGATCAAGCTTTCTCTGAAGAACCTACTATTCAAAAGACTATGGAGCTTATCTACTCTGACGGAGAACTTAAAGAAAGATAGACCTCAACCCTTAAACACTAGCTTTAAGCCATTTTTTATGCTTTAATGGCAAATTAGTATTTTACTGCTATGGAACTTGAAAAATAGCCGTTATTACGCTCGTTTAGATTAATTTATGGAAATAAGAAACATCGCTATTATCGCTCACGTTGACCACGGCAAGACCACTCTTACTGATGCTTTGATGCGTCAGACAGGCATGGTGGAAGAAGGGGTCTCTATGGACTCAAATGCTCTTGAACTTGAACGTGGTATTACTATTTATGCCAAAAATACCTCTGTTTTTTACAAAGATACCAAGATTAATATTGTAGACACACCAGGTCACGCAGACTTCGGTTCCGAGGTAGAACGAGTTTTGCGTTCTATTGATACTGTTCTTCTAGTAGTAGACGCCCAAGAAGGTCCAATGCCCCAAACTCGCTTTGTGCTCAAAAAATCTCTAGAACTTGGACTTAAACCAATTGTAGTTATCAATAAAATAGACAAGCCAGCAGCCAGACCAGATGTAGTGCATGAAATGGTCTTAGAGCTTTTCTTGGAACTAGGAGCAAATGACACTCAAATAGACTTCCCCACTATTTACGCTATTGGCCGAGACGGAGTAGCCAAGAAAAATCTTTCTGATGAAGCCAAGGACCTCACCCCACTTCTAGACTGCATTCTAGAAAATGTTCCTCCAGTTCCAACAGAGCTTGCAAGCAAGCCTCAGGTTATTGCCCAGCCGTTCAACCTCGCTTACGACAACTTCCTAGGTCGTATGGCTATCGCTCGTATCTATGAAGGTACTTTAAAAACTGGCCAAAATATTTATGTTAAAAAAGCTAGTGGAGAAACATACCAAGGCAAGATAACTAAGCTTTATACCTTTGAAGGTACAGAGAGGAAAGAAGTTGCCGAGGCTATTGCCGGAGATATCTGTATGCTCGCTGGTCTATCTGATATTTATATTGGTGACACCATCTCCAGTACAGATAGTTTTGAAAGTCTCCCCACTATCAATGTAGACGAACCTACTATTTCCCTAAACTTCTTGGTAAACAACTCCCCTTTTGCTGGACGCGAAGGTAAATTTGTAACTGGTCGACAAATTCGTGAGAGATTAGAGAAAGAACTAGAAGTTAACGTTGGTCTTAGAGTGGATTTCTCCACCAGTGATTATTACTCTGTCTATGGTAGAGGTGAACTTCATATCGCTATCCTTTGTGAAAACATGCGTCGTGAAGGCTTTGAACTCCAAGTGTCTCAACCAAAAGTTATTTTCAAAGAAGAAAATGGCATCAAAACAGAACCATTTGAAGAAGTAGTGATAGATGTTCCAGAAGAAATGAGTGGTACTGTTATCTCTAGCCTCACTACTCGTAAGGCTCAGCTTATGGATATGAAAACAGAGAACAATCAGACCAGACTCATGTTTGAGGCTCCCACTCGTGGACTACTTGGTTACCGTGGAGAGTTTGTGGTGGCCACCAAAGGTCTTGGCATCTTCTCTTCTCGCTTTACCGCCTTTAAAAAGCACGTTGGAGAAATAGATCACAGAGATGTCGGGGCTATGATTTCTATGGAAGCTGGTAAGTGTCTTGCTTTCTCATTAGATAACCTTCAGCAAAGAGGTATTTTGTATGTTGAACCAGGAGACGAAGTCTATGCTGGTCAAGTTATCGGTAATAGCTCCAAAGGTGAAGACATGTATGTAAACCCAACCAAAGGTAAACAACTCACCAACATGCGTGCATCTGGTTCTGACGATGGTATCTTCCTCGTGCCCCCATTCAAACTAGATATTGAACGTGCTATGGAAATTATGAATGATGATGAATACATAGAAATCACCCCAAAATCTGTCCGTCTACGCAAAATTCTCCTCACCCAAACAGACCGCGCCAAAGCTCAGAGAAAGGATTTGAAGTAGCTATAAGCTATAAACTTAAACCTATAAGCTATTAGCTATCTTATATTCCCCCACCCTTGTTCTTTTAATACCCCAAGTTAAGGCGCCTGTTTTCATTATTTTACCCATCTCATCTACTAACCCACGAATATAAGTACCACTTGAAACATCGGCTCTAAATTTAGAAATCAAAAAATCTTCTCTTGGTCTAGCAATTAGCATATTGGTCCAACAAGCCACAATTTTTTCTTGTCTGAAGTCCCCTTCTACTTTGGCTATCTTACCCAAAATTTCTTCTAATAAATCCTCGCCCCCAATAAATCTGGTATGGATATGTTCAATATTAAAAATCTTAATACTTCTAGTTGGAATATCTATTTCTTCAATCTTGTTTTCTCTAGCCCACATAAATAGAGCCTTCCCAGAAACTGTTCTTGATGAATAAGCAGGATATTCTTGAACGTTCTTATTTTTAATTTTATTCAAAAGAGATTCTATTTTACCCTCCAACTTTTTTGGATAAACACCCTCTCCATCTACCATTCCCAAAATATCGTAAGTATCACTTTTAAACCCCCAAAGTACTTCAAACTCATAAGTCTTATCAAGGCTTAGATATTTCTCCTTGTCGCGAGTATTACCGGCCAAGACCAATAAGAGTCCTTCTGCCATAGGGTCCAGACGGCCTAGGTAGGTCATTTTAACGTCTTTATATTGTGGATTTTTAGCTCGAAAAGCCTTTATGCATTCCAAAGGTGTCTCGCCCAATTTCTTATATAACTCTATGATTTCTGACTTTTCACTCATTGCGATATAATACCTTTATGTCCAAACTAGATACAGCCCCATACAAAGGAGTCCGAGACTTTTACCCAGAGGACCAATTTATCCAAAACTATATAAAAAATGTTTGGAAAAAAACTGTTGAAAGCTTCGGTTACGAAGAATACGACGCTTCCCTACTAGAACATTCAGAAATATACAAAGAAAAATCTGGCGAAGAGATAGTAAACGAGCAAACCTTTACTTTCACAGACCGCGGAGGGAGAGACGTCACCCTACGTCCAGAAATGACTCCTACTATAGCTAGAATGGTGGCCGGTAAAAGACGCGAGCTCGGCTTCCCTCTCCGCCTATACTCTATACCCAACCTCTTCCGTTATGAAGCTACTCAACGCGGTAGACTCAGAGAACACTGGCAACTCAATGTAGATTTATTTGGAGTAGAAGGTACAGAAGCTGATTTAGAGATTGTTAAGATTGGCTATCAGGCACTCATAAACTTTGGTGCCAATAATTCAGACTTTGAAATTCGCCTTAATAGTCATAGTGATAACAAAGAAGATTTAAATAAATTTATAACTAGATTAAATGAGCTCGGTATTTCAAATACAATTATAGATACTACACTTGCTCGTGGCCAAGCCTACTACACTGGTATAGTCTTTGAATTCTTTGATACCAATAAAGAAAACGGCCGCTCAATATTGGGTGGGGGTCGATATGATAACTTAACAGAATTATTTGGTGAAAAAGATTTACCAGTAGTTGGTTTTGGTTGGGGTGATGTCACCACCAAAGACTTTTTAGAAACCCACAAACTTCTCCCTGAATACAAACCTAAAACTGATCTCTATATTGCTCTAGTTTCAAATGAGTATGCCAAAGAAGCTTTAGAGCTTGGAGATTTCCTAAGACAAGCTGGCCTCAATGTATCCATAGACTATAGCGAAAGAAAAATTGGTGACCAAATAAAAACTGCTCTGAAACACAAGACTCCAAACTTCCTAGTATTCGGTGAGGATGAAATTAAATCTCAAACTTATAAGGTTAAAAACCTTATAACCGAGAGTGAGAAAGAGGTTAGAAAAGAAGAAATCAAAGAATGCGTAAAATAGTTTTTGATATTGAAACAAAAAACATCTTTTCTGATGTGGGTACCAATAACCCTGCTGATTTAGACTTATCGGTTATTGCTATTCACGACTCAGAAACAGATAGCTATACTTCCTATCTAGAAGAAGAGCTTTCCCAACTCTGGCCTATCATAGAGAGAGCAGACATTCTCATAGGTTATAACTCAGACCACTTTGACATCCCCCTTCTAAACAAATATTACCCAGGAGATCTAACTCAGATAAAATCTCTAGATATCTTAAAAGAGATTAAAAACACCTACGGTCGTCGCATGAGACTAGACCAAATAGCCGAAGGTACCTTGGGTAAAAATAAAATCGGTCACGGCCTAGATGCTATCAAATGGTGGAAAGATGGTGATATAGATAAAATCAAAGAGTACTGTATTGAAGATGTGAAAATTACCAAAGAAATCTATGATCATGCTAGAGAGCATAATAAACTCATATTCAAAGAGGGTGGTAAGATGAATGAAATCAAACTAGACACTTCAAATTGGGAAGATACCAATGGTCACAAACTAACCTTCTCTCTCCCCTTTTAACCACTATGGACACCTTATTTATTTTAGGAGCTAAATACTTATTTATAATTCCAGTACTATGGCTCGGCTTGCTGTTTTATCAATCATCTCGAGAAGATCGTAAATCTATATTTATATTCAGTGTTTTGTCTTTTTCTCTAGCTCTTGTTGCTTCTAAAGCATTAGGGAAAATATATTTTAATCCAAGACCATTTGTAGTTGAGAATTTTAAACCTCTTATAGACCACGCTCCAGACAATGGCTTCCCATCTGATCACGCTCTTTTGGTGGGGGCTTTAGCATCAATGGTAACTGTCTATTATCGAAAATACCAGATATGGTTTTGGGCATTAGCTATATTAGTAGCCACCTCTAGAGTATATGTTGGGGTTCACCATACTATAGATGTAGTGACTAGCTTGGTAATAGCTGGTATCTCTGCCTTCATCATAAAAACAATATTAGACTCTAGAAAAGATGCTACAATAGGCAAATAATAATCAATTCACAAGAGCATGGAAACCAATATAGACAACAATAAACACTTAGTACCTCTAGCCATAGTAGTGGCTGGAGCCCTTATAGCAGGAGCAGTTTACTTTGGCGGTTCAAATACCGGCTCTTACGCCAACGACCCTCAAACAGCCAAACAAGTAGATGTGCCTGAAGTTACAGACAACGACCACATACTCGGTGACCCCAATGCTCCTATTGTAGTAGTAGAGTACTCCGATGTTGAGTGTCCATTCTGCAAGGTCTTCCACAACACCATGCATCAGATAGTAGAAGACTACGATGGCAAGGTAGCTTGGGTCTACAGGCAGTTCCCTATCGCCCAACTCCATGCCAATGCACCAATAGAATCGGAAGCGACAGAATGTGCTTATGATCTTGGTGGTAATACTGCTTTTTGGAAATATTTAGACCTCGCTTTTGAAACTACCAACTCTAACAACTCACTAGACTTAGCTGAGTTGCCTAGAATGGCTGGTGCTATTGGTCTTGATGTAAATGCTTTTAACACTTGTCTTTCAAGTGGCAAATACACAGCCTTTATAAAAACTAGTGTAGAAAATGCTGTTAAAGCAGGTGCTCGAGGTACACCTCACTCAGTTATCATCGCCCAAGACGGTACTCAAGTTCTAATCAACGGTGCTGAACCATACGCCAACGTAAAGGCGAAGATTGATGCACTACTGAAATAGTGTTAACCAAAACTAATTACATTATCTGGAGGGATTGCCATAAGAATGCTTGGCTCAAGGTCCATAAGCCAGACATTTACTTTGCCAACGAACTCTCGGCTTTTGAACAATCTATTATAGAGACTGGTAATGAAGTAGAACTTCTAGCAAGAAAACTCTACCCCACTGGTGTATTGGTAGAAGAGAAAGGCCAAGAAGCTATAGCACCTACCCAAAAACTCCTCGAGACTGGAGAAAAAACCATCTTCCAACCAGCTTTTGAAATAGAAAATTATTTCGCCGCTGTAGACGTATTGAAGATAAGTGAAGACGGCAAAAGATGCGACATCTTTGAAATCAAAGCTACTAACGAGATAGATAAAAAGACTCACTTTCACGATGTTGCCTTCCAGACTATTTTATTAAAGAAATATGGTTTTGAGGTAGAGACCGTAAATCTCATTCACCTCAATCCAGAGTATATTCGCCAAGGAGAGATAGATTTGGGTGAGCTCTTTATGATAGAAGATGTGACTGAAATAGTAGAGAAAATGCTTCCAGAGGTAGAAGCAGAGATGGAACTTGCTTTAAACTATATTAGTAAGCCAGATGAACCCAATGGTCCATGCGACTGTATCTACAAGGGTCGTTCATCTCATTGCACCACCTTTTCTTACTCTAACCCAGATATTCCCCAATATGGTATTCATGATCTAGCTCGTATCGGACTTTCCAAGAAAAAGCTTTTTGAACTAGTAGATGGCAACAAACTCACTTTGGAAGATGTGCCTACTGATATGGAGCTCTCAGATACTCAAAAAAACCAAATCTGGACTTACCTCTACGATAAACCCATCATCTCCAAAGAAAGTATAAGTGAAGAACTAGACTCGCTTATCTTCCCTCTCTACTTCTTAGACTACGAAACTTTCCCTAGTGCTATTCCTCGTTTTGATAATTATTCTCCTTACCAACAAATCCCCTTCCAATATTCTTTACATGTCTTAGACTCTCCAGAAAGCGAACCCAAGCATTTTGATTTCTTATACACTTCTTCAGGCGACCCTAGCCAAGAGTTTGTAAATGCTATGCGGGAACACATTGGTCCTACTGGTTCTGTTATTGTCTGGCACAAAGACTTTGAATGCGGTAGAAACAAAGAGCTCGCCAATAGAATTCCAGATTCCAAAAGCTTTTTTGATAACCTAAACGAACGCATATACGATTTGGAAATCGTCTTCAAGAAACAATACTATGTACACAAAGACTTCAAAGGTAGTTCGTCTATTAAAAAGGTTTTACCGGTCCTAGCCCCCACCCTCAGTTATAAAACTCTCAATATCCGCGAGGGCGGTTCAGCTGCCAACAGTTGGAATGTTATAGTCTCTGGTGAGTTAAGTGATAAAGAAAAAGCACAGATAGCCCAAGATTTGAAAGACTACTGTAAGCTCGACACCTATGCCATGTACGCCATTTGGCATGAACTCTACAAACTAGTGAATTAACCATTCCAGCCACCCCAAATCTCCGCAAGTCTGACTTGCGGAGATTAACTGCCAAGGTCCGACCTTGGCATTATTTTGATAAAATGGCTAGAAATATAGGCTTTTTGACAGATTTGAGCCTAAACGCTTGACTTTAGTATTTAGATATGCTATTATCAAAAAAGATGGTAGTTCTTTGAGAGCCATCAAAAGTCGTACTCACGCTCTGCGTGATAGAAATACCCAGTGGGCATGAGCTCGCTGGGAACATGGTTTAGAAGGAGGCCACCATGAGTGGCGTGTACGCGATCGACATGTTCGGACAGCGGGTCGACTACCTCGGTCAGACGCCGAGGAAGGGGGACCTCCCCTTCACCCGTGGTGCCGATGCGGCGGCGATGAGCCGCTGTATCATCGACTGGGGGGATGACGAACTCGGCATGCTGGGGTACGTCATCCCCACCAAGACGGTGGGGACGGCCGAGGAGGCCAAGAAGGCGATAGAAGATCTCTCGGCTCACTTGAAGAGGTTTGTGGGGTGGGGGCTCTTCGGTGATCACCTCTACGTCGAGGCCATCACCTTGGCTCGTCTGGGGCGTATTGCTCTGGGGGAAACCCCCGAGCAGCATAATCTTCGGATGAAGCTCCGCTACAAGAGGAAGCTTCAGACGATGTACTAACCCCCAGGGGTAGCTTCGCCTGCTAAAGTGGTGAGAGTCTGAGCGCTACGGGTGACAATACCATAATCACTCGAGATGGGCAGACCAACAGGGCCGGACGCGCAAGCGACCGGCCCTTTTCTTTGTCTAATTTATACACAAAACCCCCGAGGGGTTGCCTCGGGGGTTTGTTTTCTAATATCCTCTCAATTTGACGGAGGTCTGACCTCCGTCAAATTAATTTTTCCAAAGAGTTGAGGTGAATAGTATTGGTCGCTAATGTCCCTCTTTGACCTTTAGCAGACAATACTAATTCACCTCAACTTTCCTTACTCCCTACTTTTTGCTTATTACTTATTACTCCCAACCTAGTACCCGCGTAAGCGATTTATCTTATCCCCATTAGAAAACCTTCGGCTTCTAACGGGGCGAGCGTGTTTTAGTAACCTCTCAGTCTATTTATTTTGTTCCCGTTAGAAAGTCTTCGACTTCTAACGGGACAAGCATACTGTTAGTACCCGCGTAAGCGATTTATCTTATCATGTTGCCTAATCTTTTCATGAGCCTTGGCTTCAATCTGTCTGATACGTTCGCGAGTAACACCGAAGACCTTCCCCACTTCTTCTAATGTGTGAGTATAGCCATCTAGTAGTCCATGACGCATTTCAAGAATCTTTCTTTCCTTTGGAGGTAGGTCATTTAATATTTCTCGCACTTGGTCGGCGATAATACGACGAGAAGAATCCTGATCTGGAGAAAGGATTTTATCATCTGCTAGGAAGTCTCCCAATTTACTTTTACCCTCATCTCCTTCATCCCCTACTGGAGATTCTAGAGAAACTGTAGACTGGTCAATCTTTTCAATTTGATAAATTTTATCTACATCTAGGTTCATCTCCATAGCTATCTCTTCTTGGAGAGGTTCACGACCGAGGTCTTGGGTTAATCTTCTAACTACCTGTTTATACTTGGCAATAGTCTCTACCATGTGCACTGGCACACGGATAGTACGAGACTGGTCGGCTAGAGCACGAGTAATAGCTTGGCGTATCCACCAAGTAGCATAGGTAGAGAATTTGAAACCTTTGGTCCAATCAAACTTCTCTACAGCCTTGTGCAGACCCAAGTTACCTTCTTGAATAAGGTCTAGAAGTGTTAAATCTGGACTTCTGTTAGCATATTTTTTGGCGATAGAGACTACCAGACGGAGGTTTGCCTTCATCAAGAGATTCTTCGCATCCAAGTCCCCTGCTTCAATACGCTTAGCTAATTCTTTCTCCATAGAACCAGCAATAAGTGGATACTGACCTATCTCGCGCAAGTACATCTGAATAGAATCATAGGAAGAATCATTTCTAGAATACGCGTACTTCTTATCTACCACCTCCTCAGCCATTTCCAAAAGACCACCTCCTTCTAGAATATCTATACCGAGAGTGTTGAACTTCTCGTATAGCTCATCCAAAAGCAAGATATTAGTCTCAATGGTTGGGAACTCTTTTAAAATCTCATCATAAGTCACGAAGCCTCGCTCCTTGCCTCTTGAAGTGAGTTTATCTATCTTTATAACTTCATCTACTTTTTTCTTAACGCTAACTTTTGGTTTACTTTTGGGTTTAGTAACTTTTTTAACGCTAGATTTGTTTCCAACTTTCTTGGTGGTTGGAGCACTTTTTTTAACTTTTTTATTAGAAATAACTTTTGTAGTTTTCTTTTTGGTGGACTGTTTTTTAACAGCTTTTTTGGGTTTCGTATTCTTTTGTGATTTTGTTTTCTTCATTTGATACGATCTATCAAAACATTCATTAACTTTACAACCTTTTTTTCTTTTCTTCTAGAGAATAAATCTGACCATGCAGAGCTTGTATCTCTCCAGTGATCCGTCTTATCTCTACATCATCTCCCTCTCTCTCTTTTTTGGAAAGCTCAGCCATAAGCCTATTGAGCTCTCCTCTCAAGTTCTCACTAGCGAGGTTGTCTAATAGTTCTGATTCTTCTTCTTTTAGAACCTTAGATTCCTTGCCAGACTCACCGAGTTCTTGAATGAAGAGTTTTATTTCTTTCAATCTCTCTTCAATCTTTTCTCTGTGAGTCAGAGGCTCTTTTATTTCTTCTCTAGCTACTTCTGAGTGGTTATTCTCCAACGGTGAAGCGTCTTCTTTTGCGCCGGAGCCTTGGACCACAACAGGCTTGGGAGTCTTCTTGAGATCTTCCCACAAAGCTTCTTCTTTAATCCCTGTACGTTTAGATACTAGGGAAATAAAGTGGGACTGCTCTATAGCACTACCGAGAATACTAATTAGAGGTAAAACTTTTTGCTCTATTAATTTACCGACCTTTCTAGTATCTTTCTCGGCCTCTACAATACTATTCAAGAAAAATTCTACCGCTGGTAATGAATTCCTCAAGATGTTTTTCCATTCATCTGGAGACTTACTTACCACCTCTGCTGGATCACTATCTTTGGGTAATGAAGCGATCTTTACCTCAAGACCCAAAGAAATTCCCAAGAGAGCTGACTTCTCACTTGCCTTTTCTCCAGCGCTATCTCCATCGAAGGCAAGGATAATTCTTGGAGAAAATTTCTTTAACCTTTCTAGGTGTGAAGCAGTGAAAGCTGTACCAGAAGAAGCCACAGTGTTAGAGATTCCTACTTGGTGTGAAAGCAATAAATCCATCTGACCTTCCACCAAGACGGCGTAATTCTTGCGACGAATCTCGTCCTTGGCTCGATTTAATCCGTATAGAACCTGACTTTTAGTAAATAGAATAGTATCAGGACTATTCAAATACTTAGGCCCGCCTGCTCCCGACTGAGAAACCTCAGGAGGGCGGGCAGGTTCTGTCTCCTTACCTAGGGCTCTGCCCGAGAAAGCAATAACCTTACCTCCAACATCAAAGAGTGGGAAGATAATTCTGTCTCGGAAGACATCATAAGGCTCTGTCTTATCATCTTTCCTCTTTACCAACCCCGCTTTGAAGATAAACTCATCCTTATGCCCAATAGCCTTGAGATGAGTATAAAGTTCTCTCCACGAAGCTGGGGCAAACCCTAATCTCCAGGTCTTTATACTCTCATTATTTAACCCTCGGGTTTTCAAATAATTGAGAGCTTCTGGAGATTTGGTCAACGAATTTTCAAAGAACAAAGTAGCTGACTCAAGTGCGTTATACACTTGATCTTTTTCCGTCTTACTCTCGCCTTGTTTATACTCAAGCTCTACCCCAGCTTTCTCGGCCAAGAGCTTGAGAGCGCCGCGGAAGTCTAAACCTTCTAATTCTTCAACGAAGGTGAATATATCCCCCTTCGCCCCACAACCAAAGCAGTAATAGCTCTGACGAGCTGGTGAGATAAAGAAAGATGGAGTCTTTTCATTGTGGAATGGGCAACATGCCTTATAACTTGTACCCGCTTTCTCTATCTTGATATACCCAGAGATAACCTCTGCTATATCTAATCTGTCTTTGATGGTTTCTGTGTCGCCTCCCATATAAGTTTTTCTTTATGGCCACCTTTGAAACCTGTGCCGGCCGGAATGAGGCGACCGATGATAACATTCTCCTTCAAACCAATGAGGTTATCTGACTCACCTCTAATAGAAGCTTGGATAAGAACTCGAGGAGTGTGTTGGAATGAAGCTGCTGAAAGGAAACTTGAGCGAGAAAGTGAGACATCAGAGATACCCATGATAACTGCATCACTTTTTACTTCTTGTAAGCCTTTGGCTTTGAGCTCTCTGTTGATTAGGTTTACTTGTGACAACTCTACCACTTCTCCACGAGTGAGGTTTGAATCACCGGCATCCTTAACCTTGTGTCTAGAAAACATCTGGCGAACAATAAGCTCAATATGCTTTCTAGAAACAGCAGCTCCCTGTAATTCGTAAGGTTTAGAAACCTCGTGAATAATGTAGTTCTCTGTCTTCTCGCGACCAGCGTATTTGAAGAGTTCGTCTAGGTCTACAGAACCATCGGTTAGGATGTCTCCCCTCTTTACACTCTGACCTTCCTTTACCAATAGAGTTCTTGAACCTGGGATAGTGTATTCATTATCCAACTTCTTACCCTTCACTTCACCTGCTTCAGGAGCAATTACCACCAACTTATCATGACCCAATATCTTAATCTCTGTTACCATGCCGTCCAAGTGACTAAGTATTGCTGGAGTCTTAGGCTTTCGCTTCTCAAAGATTTCCTCAACACGAGGCAAACCTTGAGTCACGTCACCACCAACAGAAGCAGCACCCGCCAAGTGTTTGGTGTTCATAGTAAGCTGAGTACCTGGCTCACCGATAGCTTGAGCAGCCACTGTACCGACAGCCTCACCGAGCTCGATGACCTTATTGTTTCCAAGGTCTACTCCGTAACACTTCACACAAAGACCTTGCAATGACTTACAGGTCAAAGGAGAACGAATATAAACAGATTCTATACCAGCACCGTCTATTACTTCTACATCATCCTTAGTAACCAAGTGACCCTTCTTGAACAAGACCTTGCCTGTAGAATCTTCTAGATCACTAGCTAGGAATCTACCCTTAATGTTTTTGGACAAAGGTATTTCAATACCTGAAGCAGTCTTCTTGTAGATAGTAGTACCTTCAGAAGTTCCACAATCTTCTTCAATAACAATCTCATCTTGAGCAACATCGAAGAGTCTTCTAGTTAGATAACCGGACTTAGCAGTGTTTAGCGCAGTGTCAGTAAGACCCTTACGGCTACCGTGAGTAGTAATGAAGTATTCTAGAGGAGTAAGACCTTCCTTGTAGCAAGAAGTAATTGGGAATTCCAAAGCCTCTCCAGAAATATTCTGAATAATACCCTTCATACCAACCATCTGGTTTAAGTTAGCGATAGAACCTCTAGCTTTAGAATAGTTAATATCGTAAACAGAATCTCTTGGAGCCAAAGTAGCAGGAATAAGTTTCTCTACCTCTGATTTAACTGACTGCCACTTCTCAACAGACTTTACGATACGCTCTCTTTCTGAAAGAAGACCGTCGTTATACTGAGAGAGAATATCACCTACGGCTCTATAACCCTCATCAATAATCGCCTTCTTACCTTCTGGAATCTTCACATCTCCAAGTCCCCAAGTAATACCGGAACGAGTAGCATACTCAAAACCGAAAGTCTTGATTCTATCAATAATAGCTGGAACCTCATCTACTCCATACTTCTCAAGTAAGATATCAATCAATTCAGAGATCTTCTTACCATCTACTTCTTTGTTTATAAACGGATAATCCTTTGGCAATACACCGTTGAACAAGAGGCGTCCGACAGTAGTCTCAAAGACCTTACCGTCAAATTCTTTGTACTTAAGACTATCAGTAGGTAGAACCATAATCTTGGCACGTAAACCGAGGGCGCCGAACTCAGAGGCCATGATAGCTCTGTTAGGATTCTCGTAATAACTTCCCTCTCCCTTTTCACCAGGAAGAATTCTAGTCATCCAATAAATTCCAAGCACGACGTCTTGTCTAGGAGAGACTACTGGCTCACCTGTACCTGGGCGCAAGATGTTTTTGTTTGAAGCCATGATAAGACGAGCTTCAGCTTGTGCTTCCTCAGAAAGTGGTACGTGAACGGCCATCTGGTCACCGTCAAAGTCCGCATTGAAGGCGCTACATACCAATGGGTGAAGCTGGATAGCGTTACCTTCTATAAGTAGAGGTTTGAAAGCCTGAATACCGAGACGGTGAAGTGTTGGAGCACGGTTCAAAAGCACGTATCTGTCTTTGATAACGTCTTCCAAAATAGCCCAGACCTCAGGAATAGCGTCTTCTATAAGACGACGAGCACCAGGAATGTTATAAGCCAATTCTTTTTTAAGAAGTTCTGAGATTACAAATGGCTTGAATAGTTCAAGGGCCATATGTTTAGGAAGACCACACTGGTGAAGTTTTAATTCTGGTCCAACCACAATAACTGAACGTCCAGAGTAGTCTACTCGCTTACCCAAAAGGTTTTGCCTGAAAAGACCTCTCTTACCCTTAAGGTTATCGGCTAGAGATTTTAGTGGACGTCTTTGAGACTGATTACCAGCGATACTTGAATGTCTGACAGAGTTATCTATAAGCGCATCAACTGCTTCTTGAAGAATTCTTTTTTCGTTTCGGAGGATAACGTCAGGAGCATTTATTTCCTTGAGTTTCTTCAAACGGTTGTTTCTGTTTATAACGCGTCTGTAGAGATCGTTAACATCTGAAGTAGCATAACGACCACCATCCAAAGGCACCATTGGTCTAATAGCAGGAGGAATAACAGGAATACGAATCATAAACATCCACTCTGGTCTAATCTTGGAATTAATCATCCAGCGGACATTACTAATTCTTTTATTGAGTCTTGGAATTTCTGTAGCAGGAGCCTTTTCAAGATTGGCTTCTAGTTCTGCTAGAAGTTTGTTTAAATCAATTTTCTTGAGGATTTCGAAAATTGCTTCTGCACCAATACCCGCCTCAAAGATAGTTGGGTATTTAACGCTTGAACGGTGATACTCTACCTCATCCAAAACCTTACCTGGTACTAGTGATTCAATATCTCTTTTGGTAGACATTGCCAATTCTTTAAGAGCAGTTTTACTCTTCTCGTCTTGGAGGGATTTAGACTTAGCCTTGAATTCTGAATCAAGGTCCTTGAGCACCTTAGCTTTTTCTGTTTCTGAAACAGAAGTCACAATATAACCAGCGAAGTAAACAACCTTTTCAAGCTCTGTCGCAGGTATACCCATGACAAGTGAAATTCTTGATGGAACATTCTTCAAAAACCAGATATGAGCAACAGGACTGGCAAGCTCAATGTGTCCCATACGATCTCTACGCACTATAGAACGAGTGATTTCCACACCACATTTCTCACAGACAATACCCTTAAAACGAATACCGCGATATTTACCACAGTAACACTCAAAGTCTTTATCTGGACCGAAAATCTTCTCATCGAATAGACCGTTTCTCTCGCTTCTTTGAGTACGGTAGTTGATGGTTTCTGGTTTGGTAACCTCACCGTAAGACCACTCCTTAATACGCTCTGGAGAAGCAAGTTTGATGCTTATGCTGTCGAAGTGATTAGCTTCGTTTGATTTATTTTTGTAATTATTCATCCTGTTAGAAGTTAAAGTTAATAATGCCTGTTCTAAAAATAATTTTTGTCATGATGTTTTTGTTACTTCTAACGGGATTCATTGGTTTCAAAGTTATCTGGTTTCTTTTCAGTCTCCACATCAAGTGAGAGGCCTCTAAGGTTGTTTAACAAGACGTTGAATGAAGCTGGTAGGTTTGGCTCAGGGATAACTTCACCCTTGACGACTGCATCAAAGGCAGCTGATCTACCTAAGATGTCATCTGATTTGATAGTAAGCATTTCTCGCAGTGTATAGCCGGCCCCATGACCCAAGAGAGCCCAGACTTCCATTTCTCCGAAACGCTGTCCACCATTTTGTGCCTTACCACCCAAAGGCTGTTGTGTAATAAGAGAGTAAGGTCCAATAGAACGCATGTGAATCTTGTCTTCCACCATGTGGTGAAGTTTAAGAATATACATGTAACCAATAGCGATATCTTGATCAAAGGCTTCGCCTGTACGACCGTCAAAAAGCTTTACCTTACCTGACTCTTGGAAACCGGCCTTGACCAACTCTTCTTTAATTTCATCTTCAGTAGCACCAGCAAACGGAGGCACTATAGCTTGGTAGTTCAAAGTATGAGCAGCCAAACCAAGGTGCATTTCAAGAATCTGTCCCAAGTTCATACGAGAAGGCACACCAAGCGGAGTCAAGATAACGTCTATAGGAGTACCGTCGGCCATAAATGGCATATCTTCAGCTGGTAGAATCTTAGAAATAACTCCCTTGTTACCGTGGCGACCAGCAAGCTTGTCACCTACACTCACGTTTCTCAACTGAGCAACTTGGATGTGGATTTGTTTTAAGATACCTGAATCAAGTTTGTCTCCCTTTTCTCTACTGAAAACTTGTACGGAGATAACGCGACCACGCTTACCACCCTCCATTCTCTTAGAAGTATCTTTAACATCACGAGCCTTCTCACCAAAGAGAGATCTTAGAAGACGCTCTTCTGGAGTAAGTTGTGATTCACCTTTTGGAGTAATCTTACCGACCAAAATATCTCCGGAACGCACTTCAGCTCCTACTCGGATAATACCGTCTTCGGCTAGGTTTTTGAGTTTAGATTCACCTACATTTGGAATATCGCAGGTAGTCATTTCTGGACCAAGCTTGGTATCACGAACATTGATAGTAAACTCTTCAATGTGAACAGAGGTAAACTTACTCTTCTCTACCAATCTCTCAGAAATAATAATAGCGTCTTCATAGTTAGCACCAGACCAAGACATGAAGGCTACCAAAACATTTTGACCGACAGCCATCTGTCCGTTTTGTGATGAAGAAGTATCTGCCAAAACCGCACCCTTCTTAACCTTCTGTCCCAACTCTACTGATGGTCTCTGGTGGAACGCAGTGAAGTTATTAGTCATAGAGAAGTTTACTAGAGGATAGACATACTCTTTTCCTTTGGCATCCTTTACTGCTACTTGTTTAGCATCTACCTTAGAAACTACTCCATCTACTGGGGAGAAGATTACTCGTCCGATATCTCTGATAGCCACCTCCTCAACACCAGTTGCTACCAATGGCACCTCTGGCAAGATACAAGGTGTACCCTGCTTCTGCATGTTTGAACCCATGAGTGCACGGTTAGCATCATCGTGGTTCAAGAATGGAATCATGGATGTAGCAACGGAGAAAGCTTGGTTAGTAGCTACGTCTATAAAATCAACCTTGTCTTTAGCTACCACCATAGGAGCACCTCCCGCTCTCACGTCTACTATTTCTGGTATAAGTTTGTCGTCTTCTACTGGTGTAGCTGCATGAGCAATGTTGTAACTCTCTTCCTCAAGAGCATTTAGATATTTTATTTCACCAGTAATCTTGCCGTCTTTTACTACAGCATAAGGAGTCTCTATCATGCCGAAATCATTGATTCTAGAATAAGCAGCTAAACGCAAAATAAGACCAATGTTTGGACCTTCTGGAGTCTGGATTGGACAAAGTCTACCGTAGTGAGATGGATGAACATCACGAACTTCATAACCAGCACGAGTACGACTAAGACCACCAGGACCTAGAGCAGAGACAGTACGCAAATGCTCAAGCTCTTCGAGAGCGTTAATCTGTTGCATAAACTGAGATAGCTGGTTAGTGGTGAAGAATTCTTTAATCCTAGCTTGTAGGGGCTTAGGTGAAATAAACTGCACTGGTAAAGTGACGTCAGTATCTATAGTAGACATTCTGTTTTGAATGTTTCTTTTGATCTGAGCCATACCCACACGAATCTTCTGTTGGAAAAGTTCACCGACAAATCTCACTCTTCTTGAACCAAGGTGATCAATATCATCTTCCTTAGAACCTGGAGTAACGTTTAGGTGAGCGATATGAGAGATAATCAAGTTTAGGTCAGCCAAAGAAAGTGTGCGACGATCTGCTTCCTTGCCACTGTCTTTGATACCGAAACGGTTATTGAATCTAAAACGACCAACTCTAGAAAGATCGTATCTATCAGTTTCAAAGATAGAATTAACGAACTCTTTAGCATTATCTGCTGCAGCTAGATCACCATCTCGCAAACGCTTATGGATTTCTATACATGCCTCTTCTGTATTGGTGGTGTGATCCTTGGCTAGAGTCTTTTCTATAAACGGCTTAACTTCTGGCTTACCGTCAAATAAAGCTAGAATCTTTTCATTGGTAGAAACACCAAAAGCTCTAAGTAGTGTAGTAGCAGCAAACTTTCTCTTACGGTCTATACGAACGTAAATAGTGTTGTCTAGATCAGTTTCAAACTCAATCCAAGCTCCCCTATTAGGAATAATCTTGGCACCGAAAGTTTTCTTACCTTTGATATCTTGAGAGGTGAAAGAAACTCCAGTAGAACGAGCTAGCTGTGGAACAATAACTCTCTCGATACCAGAAACCACGAAAGTACCATGAGAAGTCATTAGTGGGAAATCGGCCATAAAGATTTCCTGCTCTTTCTCTGTATTCATTATTAAGTTTCTCAACTTAACACGCACCTTTAAAGGAGCCTCGTAAGAGAGCTTCTTTTCTTTGGCGACATATTCATCAAACTTTGGTTGTGAGAGTTCAAAGTCTACAAAATCCAACTCAAATTTCTTCTCAGAGAAGTCTTTGATAGAAGAGAACTCTTGGAAAACTTCTTTAAGACCCTTTTCAATCAACCAATTGAAAGACTCTATTTGTGGAGTTACAAGGTTAGGAACCTCTGTTAATGGCTTACGGAATCGACCGAAATACCTTTTAGGCATCACCTCCTGAGACACGGACTCTCCAGAGGACTTCGTGGTTTTTTTATCCATAACGACAAATTTGAATCACACACGCTAATTGTGCGATTCTTAAAAGGTTAAAATATTAAATTAAAAGAAACGAAAGAATTCTGCCCTAAACTACTTCGTTTCTGCCATAACTCAATCGAGTCGAAGTTGGTCCGTATGTTACTCCAACGTCTTCATCTTGTCAACACTTTAATGTGATACGCCAAGCCCTCCCCTATGTAGGTTGTGGATAACTACCAAGGGGAAAGCTTGGCAAGAGGGTTAAACAGAGCTAATTAACCCTTTTTCTGCTTCCACGCTTCTATTTTGGCCTGATGACCAGAAAGTAAGACCTTTGGCACCCTATAATCCTTACCTTTATATTTAAAAACCTCTGGTCTGGTATAAACCTCACTTGAAGAAATACGCTTTTCTTCAATAGAATCAAAATTACCCAAAACTCCAGGAACTTGCCTAGATATGACATCCAAGATAATCATGGCTGGTAATTCTCCACCAGTTAAGACAAATGGACCGACAGAAATAGCTTCGGTTTTAAATACCTTTCTCACTCTCGCATCTATACCTTCATATCGGCCTGAGATAATAATGATGTTTTTATATTTCTTGGCACAAGTAGTGGCATAAGCATTCGTAAATTGTTTACCACTTGGTGATAGGAATATAAGCTTACAACTTTTAGCTTTTAGCTTTCCTGCTTTCTTTAATGCTTTCTCTATGGCTTTTATCACTGGTTCTGCTTGGATAACCATACCAGGACCACCAGCATAAGGAGGTTTATCAATCCTTTTGTTCTTATCTTTTACAAAATCTCTTGGATTATAAAAAGAAACCTTAATCTTCTTATCTTCTATAGCTCTTTTTAAGATTGATTCGCCAAGATAAGAGTCAAAAGCCTTGGGAAATAAGGTGATTATGTGAAAATGCATGGGTTAGTCTAGGTTCAAGTCGTCCATCGCCTCGTCTAGAGTCTTAGAAGCTGGCGGGGTGTTTGAAGAACTTGGCGAATGCCACAAATCAGCACCGGCAGGTTCATTAATTTTTAAATTAATACGAGAATTATTCTTCATTCCCACAACACGCAATAGGATTCTTATAGCCTTGGCAGTATTACCTGCACGACCGATAATCTTACCCATATCTTCCCTATTAACATCTAGAGTCATTAAAACTCCCATTTCATCAACAGTCCTTTTGATCTTCACATCATCAGGGTGGCTAACTAAAGCCTTAACAACATATTCTAAGAATTGAACATCATCAATCATGATTTTATTTAAATATCGAGCCAATAGACAGATAAGCCCTAGCCAAGAAACTATGACTTGACTACAACTATTGTACTACTTCTTCAGGTTCGTTAGAAGCGCCTTCTTCTTGAGCTACAGGAGCTTCTGGCTCGGGAGTAGATTCTGCTACGGGAGCCTCTTCGGCTTTAACTTCGGCTTCTGGGGCAGGCTCTGAAGCAGGCTCTTCTACAGCAGGCTCTGGAGCTTGCTCTACTGGAGCTGGAGCTTCTTCTTTGGTCTCTGCTACAGGCTCAGCGGGAGCCTTTTTAGAAATAGCTGAAACATTAATCTTCTTACCTTCAATAATCTTATGGGTCACAAGTAGGTTATGTACTGTGTCTGTAGGAATAGCTCCTTGGGCAAGCCAGTGTTTAACTCTATCAGCGTCTATAGAGTCTACTGATTTTCTAGGATCGTAAGAACCCAAGATTTCTGTGAAGCGACCGCTCTTGGTGCTGTTTTTAGAGTCGGTTAAAACCACACGAAAAGCTGGTTCATGTATGCGACCCACTCTTTGTAACCTGATTTTTAACATGGGGGTACTGTAGCAGAGAATACTGTTGAAGTAAAGCGTTATTAGTGTTAAATCCTATTTATAAATTCTTCTCGGCTTCTAAAAATTCTTCTATATCACCGTCTAAGACCTTGTCTACATCCCTGACTTCAACATCGGTTCTATGATCCTTAACCATTTTGTAAGGATGCAGGACATAAGAACGAATCTGATTACCCCATTCTATCTGAGTAGTTTTAGAAACATACATACCCTTCTCCCTAGCTACTCTTTCTTCTTCTAGGAGTTTATAAAGTTTGGCTTCAAGCATAGTCATAGCCTTCTCTTTATTTTGAGCTTGTGATCGTTCACTTTCTACATGAACAGAAAGATTGGTAGGAATATGTACCAGCCTTACTGCTGTTTCTCTTTTGTTAACATTTTGTCCACCTGGTCCACTAGATTTAGAAAGCTCTACTTTAATATCCTCTGGAGGAATATTTAGTTCGTCTGGTTTCTCAAACTTAGGGATAACTTCCACCATAGAAAATGAAGTGTGACGGAGTGATTTAGCGTTAAATGGTGATATACGCACCAGACGATGGACCCCAGATTCATTTCGAAGGATCCCATAGGGCCCGACGCCCTGCGAAGCTTTATGCGAAGTAGGGTCATTTATTTCTATCGTTACATTCCGATAACCACCGTGGTCATTAGTATTTTCATGTAAAGTTTTGTATGACCACTTCTTCTTATCAAAAAACTTCATATACATTTCCAAAAGAATTCTAGAAAAATCTTCTGCATCATCACCACCAGCACCAGAAAATATTGTCATAATAGCTCCACCCTTATCATACTTCCCTACCCCTTCTAACTCATCTTTTAGAGATTGAAGTTCACGAATACTAGCCTGAGCTTTATCTTTATCAGACCAAAAATCTGCCGAAGACATTTCTTCTTCTATTTTAGAAATCTTATTTTGTATTTCTTCTTTTGAGATCATATTAGAGCCGAAGGCCGGAGTCGAACCGGCGGCTTACCCCTTACGAAGGGGTTACTCTACCAGCTGAGTTACTTCGGCAAATTATATAATACAATTATATCTTAATGTGGGCTAAACCAATTCCGTATGGAATTGGTTGCCCGAACATTTACCAGTGTAAATGTTTTAGGGAGCCAAGATCGGGGATCGAACCCGAGACCTCATCCTTCGCTTACACCTCTATTTCTTTCTATAAGAGGGCTAGACTGTATCTTTTCGCTAAAAGCGAACCCTTGTCAGTCGTTCGGGCCCTTCATATTGTTCAGGGCCACGGTCTGAACCTTTTTGGTCTTTAACCGTTATTCGGGATTCACTCTGACGTTACCGTTAGAGTGGGCAGGGATTGCGTCCCACCATGGATGTGCTCTACCAACTGAGCTATCTTGGCAAATAACGGCTTTAATATTATAGAATTTTGGTTCTTTTTGCAAAAAATCTGCTACAATTATTTTAAATGATTGGAGTCATACTAACTGCTGTTTCTAATATCTTTGGTGAAGTAAGAACCTCTATAGGTAAGTACGAAATTCAACACAGTAAAGAAAGTTTATACGCTATGGGTTTCTTAAACTCAATTTGGGTATTTATTTTCTTATTAATACTGGGATACTTTCGTGAAGGAGGGTTTGTATTTTCTCTAGAAAGCTTGCCTACATTTTTAATTAAAGCTTTTTTAGAAATAGTAATTATATTCATAAGTATTAGTGCCATAGTTAAAGCAGACCGTAGCACTTTTTCATTTATTAGAACTTTGACCATACCACTTTTATTGGTGGTAGATATTATATTAGGCTACAACATCACTCTTACTCAGATAATAGGTGTATCGATGGTAGTAATAGCCCTTTTATTTCTTTTTACAAACCATGGTCTAAGCAAAGAAGGCAAACTTCTCACCCTGTCTGGATCCATACTTTCTGTTATTACTCTATCTCTTTATAAATACAATATTACACACTACAACTCTGTAGAGGCAGAACAAACACTTACTTTCCTAATAATAATTATAGCTATGGTTCTTATTGCCTGGATTCACAAAAAAGAAAACTTGTTTAAATACCTCACCCACAAGACATTCATGATGCAATCTATTGCTAGTGGATTATCGGGATCATTTATTAGTTTTGCTTTCTTATTTGCTCCAGCCTCTATCATAACAACCAGCAATAGATCGTTTGAAATTATAGCCTCCATGATATCTGGTCGCGCAGTATTCCATGAAAAACATATGGCAATTAAAGTAATTGCCCTAACTCTTATTGTCACAGGAATTATATTAGTTGTTGTTTAAGTTATTTACTCTAATAAAAAGCTTTGAACTATTTATTGATAAGGGTCTAAATCTGTATTATAGTGTCTAAGTTACAGTTGTGGGCATAAAGCCACTTCAGTAGCATTTGGATAAGGAGGTTATCAATCATAAAACCATCCTCCTCACTTACCGAAGTCGGCGTAGCTCAGTCGGTTAGAGCGCGGGACTCATAAGCCCGAGGTCGGAGGTTCGATCCCTCCCGCCGACACCATGCGGCCATAGCTCAATTTGGTTAGAGCACTCCCCTGTCACGGGAGAGGTTGCCGGTTCAAGTCCGGTTGGCCGCGCAAGTTAGGAAAATTTAATTTTACAAGCTTATAAATCACCAAGCTGTTATAATTTTCGTATGAAATTTCCAAAAGACATATTAGTAGTTGATTTTGAAGGTTTTAATGATAGCCCTACTCAAATTGGAGCTGTTCTTTTAGATAAAGAGACTCTTGTTGAGAAAGATAGTTTTAGTAGCTACATACATGCCAACAATGTTACAACCTCTAAAGTAACGGGTATATCTCAAGAAACATTAGCTGAGGCACCCAGCCAAGCGGAAGTGGGTAAAATGATTTATGAAAAGTTTGGAACGGATTTCTTTTTCGCTTACTTTGTAGGAGATTTAGATATAAGATTCTTCAAAACAATATTAAAGGCAGCTGAAATAAAATTTTCTAATTATGATTACCATACTATAGATATATGGTCTCTTGCATACATACATTTATTAAAACAAGGGTACGAGGGTGGATTAAGATCAGAGGAAATATTTCAAACATTTGGAGGAAAACCTAGGGGACTACATGATGCACTTGAAGATTGTCGACTCGCTGCAGATGTTTTAAGAAAAATTATATTAGTTTAGTTCTAACATCGTCCACTAGCTCGCTCATCATTATCAATAAACACCTAGATAAACCTAGGTGTTTATTGATTGAATTAATTATTGTTGCGGGTATCCGAATTGCACGGATGCCTACAGGTTATGAGCCTGTCGAGGTACTACTCCTCCAACCCGCTATTTCAAATATTATACACTTTTTTGGCACTTATACAAGTACCAGATTAAAGAAAATTTAGTTTTAAATTACCTTAAACTCTTTAAAAACAGATTCAAAAAGAGATATGACTCTCTGAGTTTCTCGTTCATTCAAATCAAATTCTGCCCCATCGTGAGCAATACGATTCCTAACCTTATGGGCCTCCCAAGCATTGTCCAAAGTTAAGAAATTACTTTTATCTACAGACTTGAGCATGTCTCCGACAGAGTCCCCTACGTAGCCTTTAGACCTCAAAAGCTCATCCAGCATAATATCTGCATCCAATATAGCAAGCCTCCAATCCGCTGGAGCATTTGAATTAGCCTTCTCTACAATCTTCTCCCACCTTTCGTTCCTCTTAGTTTCTACATTTGTATCTAAAGGAGCTAGAACAGACGTCTCATTGGTGTGGTAAAACTCATTCTCTTCTTTTTCTATAGCACCAAGTTTGCGATAACTATAAACAATCCAAACAACACAACCAGCACTTATAAGACCGGCTATAACTTGCCACACAGGCCAAATATGAGTTAGGAAATAGTCTTTTATAGAAAGCCAGTAATTATAAAGACTAGTTAAAATTCCCCCATCTAGATTGCTATTAAGTCTAGATAATATATAGAGTAGGAGAAGTATGCCTGCAAAAAGAAATACCATTTCTTCAAAAAATCTTTTTCCTATTGGTTCTGATTTAGCTTCTGCCATATCTATATTCTATTCTCCTAAAAATTCTTTACCAGCCCTAAATAAATTATCTTCTCTACCCAAGTCTGCTAGAAGTTCAATACCCAAAGGCAGGCTACCACTAAACCCAGATGGTATAGAGATAGCTGGCATGCCGGCAATGTTTGCTGGTACGGTAAAAATATCCGCCAAATACATAGAGAGTGGATCATTGGTCTTCTCCCCCACCTTGAAAGCTGGTGTTGGGGTGGTGGGAGTCATAATGACATCTACATCCTCAAAAGCTTTTATTAATTCTTGAGTAATAATAGCTTTCATCTTTAAGGCACTACCGTAATACTCGTCATAGTAGCCAGATGAAAGCACATAGGTACCCAGGATAACTCTTCTACGAGTTTCTTTGCCGAAACCTTCACCTTTGGTTTTGAAATAATCTTCTATCATGTCCTTGCCATCCTTATGTAAACCATATCTAACTCCATCAAACCGAGCGAGGTTAGAAGATGCTTCTGCAGGCATGAGAATATAATAAACAGCCAAAGAATATTTAATATGAGGAAGTTCAATATCCTTTATCTTATAACCCATAGATTCAAATTTCTTCACTGATTCTTGGAAATTCTTCTTAACTTCCTCAGACACACCCTCACTCTCTACAAAGCTTTTTGGAATACCGATAGTTTTAGAAAAAGATTTTTTAGTTGGATAAGTGTCATCGTTTATAGTAGTACTATCCATCTCATCATCACCCTTGATAACATCATATATAAGTTCAGCATCAGAAACTGTTTTGGTAAATGGACCAATTTGATCAAGTGAAGATGCTAGAGCAATAAGACCAGAGCGAGACACTCTACCGTATGTAGGTTTAAGTCCCACCACTCCACAAAAAGCTGCAGGCTGTCTAATAGATCCACCTGTATCAGAACCCAAAGAACCCAATACCATACCTCCCCCCACCACTGCAGCCGAACCACCAGAGGAACCGCCAGAAACTCTTTCTAAATCATGTGGATTTTTAGTCACCCCATAAGCAGAGTTTTCTGTGGAACTACCCATAGCAAATTCATCCATATTAGTTCTGCCAATAATAATAGCTCCGGCTTCTTTGAGCTTTTTCACCACACTACCATCCACAGGAGATTTAAAACCTTTTAGAATTTTAGACCCAGCACTAGCCTCCCTGCCCTCTGCAAGCATATTGTCTTTCAGAGCAATAGCGACACCAAGAAGCGGGAGATCCTCACCATCTTTTATTCTTTTATCCACCTCTTTGGCTTGAGACATGGCATCATCAAAAACTTCTATAAAAGCTTTTACCTCTCCATCTTTTTCTTTGATAGCCTCCAGAGTAGCTTCTGTTAGTTCAAGAGCAGTAAACTCACCCTTCTTCAGAGCTTCTCGTGCTTTAGTTATAGAAAGTGATGCTAAATCAATCATTAAAGAATTTTCTTTACTTTCAAGTAGTCTCCTTCTCGCTCTGGAGCAAGCTCCAAAATCTTTTCAGTATATAAACCAGACTCATGAGGATCTTTGTCTTCTCGCCAAATGTTTTTCAAAGCCAAGTCTTCTTTAGAAGACTTTAGAGCATTCACTCCGACTGACTTTACCTCACTAACATAACCTAAAATAGACTCGAACTCGTGTGAGAGACTTTCGGCCTCAGCATCATCCATCTCTATTCTGGCTAGATTGGCTAGCTTTAAGACTTTTTCTCTGTCCATCCCGTTAGTGATAGGAAATACTTTAATTTAAAGTATTTCCGTATTAATTTATTATTCTAATATAGAACCTACCGCTGTGTTTACTTTTTGGCATTAGTATAAATACATAACCATGTAATCACTAACGGGATTCATAACGGCTATTCTAACATAAAAAACACCGGCCACTGAGTGCCGGTTGTGCTTGTGATGAAAACTATTTTAGAACTGGTTGGAGGACCGGGTGGGGCTGGGTACCCCACCCGGCGTCACCTCAGAAAGAGTCCGTGAAGACCCATTTCGTCGGCGACTAGTCTAAAGAATCAAAACGCGAGATACCCAGCTTACAAACGGTTTAACGTTTGCCCCTTCTCGCCTTTCAAATCTTCAGACGACCAAGCTAAAGTTGCCTGAGGATGGCCATCAAGGCAACTCCGTCGATGTGAGCCTTGGGAATGAACTTCCCATTCCCTCCCTGCCAGCGACCTTCGACACCGAGAAGGTCTTGATCGGTGGCCCGGTTGATCGTCACAACCTGACCCTTCTCGAAGTCACCGAACGACTCGATGACCTCCGCCTGAACAGGGTTTTCCAACCGAAAGACTCTGCATCCCATCAAACTACCTCCGGCGACGCCAAAGTGAGATTAGGTCGCATCCCAATCCCTTCCACTATTTAATATACAACAGTATTTATTTAAAGTCTACAAACCTTATAAACTCTTCTTCATTCAAAACCTTCACTCCTAATTCATTCGCCTTATCTAACTTCTCTCCCGCCTTATCTCCTGCCACCACAAAGTCAGTATTTTTAGAAACAGATTCTCGCATCTCTCCACCTAGTGATCTAATCTTCTCTTTTGCTTCCTCGCGAGACATTGTTTCTAATGTCCCAGTCAAAACAAAACTTTTACCACTAAATTTAAGCTTGGCTTTGGATTGAATATTTTCTACTGGCTTAATACGAACCTGTTTTAAAAGATTTTTGAAAACTTTTTTATTATCACTGTCTTTAAACCAATCCACTATAGACTTGGCAATAATTGGTCCCACTCCTTCTAGCTCATCTACTTCAGAAAAAGTTGCTTTAGAAAAGTTTTCCGCTGTTTTAAAATGATTAGCCAAGTCAATCGCCGTCTCCTCCCCTACTTGAGGAATAGAGAGCGAGGCAATAAACCTAGCCAGGCTAACATCTTTGGCTTTCTCTATAGCTTGAAGCAAATTCTCTATAGATTTCTCACCAAACCTTTCCAAAGTTTCTAAATCTCCTCTTTTTATTCTAAAAACATCATCTAAATTAGAAATTATTTCTGCTTCCATAAGTTGAGCTACTACCTTCTTACCCAAGCCGTCTATATCAAAAACTTTCTTAGATACAAAATGCTCTAACTTGCGTCTTTGTTGAGCAAAAGAATTTTTAGCCACGCATCTATAAGCTGCTTGACCAGGAATTCTTTCTATTAAGCCATCACCCCCACAAAGTGGAAAATGGGTTGGAAACTTAAATTCTTTCTCCTTACCAGTTCTCATCTCCTCTAACACTCTTACTACTTCTGGTATAACATCTCCAGCTTTTTGTATTACCACAGTATCACCCACTCTAATATCTTTTCTCCTTATCTCATCTTCATTATGTAAAGTAGCGCGAGAAACAGTAGAACCCGCCACTAAAACTGGTCTAAGTATTGCGACCGGAGTGAGCACTCCTGTGCGACCAATTTGCAAAGTAATGTCTTCTACTACTGTCGAGACCTGCTCAGCCTGAAATTTAAAGGCAATACCAAACCTAGGAGACTTGGCTGTATAACCCAAGGCTTGTTGAAATCTCCTTTCATCCACCTTCACCACAATGCCATCTATAAGATAATCTTCTTTGTCTTTCTTTTTCTCCCAATCTTTCCAATACTGAATAACTTCTTCAATATTATTTAAATGTTTCCAATGCTTATTAACATTAAACCCAAGCTCTTCTAATCTTTCTAACTCCTCGGACTGAGTTTCAGGTAAATCACCTTCCAACAGAGAAATATCATAGGTGAAACTAGTGAGTTTACGAGACCTAGTGATAGCTGAATCTAATTGTCTAAGTGACCCCGCTGCTACATTTCTAGGGTTAGCGAACAATTCTTCTCCATTAGCTTTTCTAACTTTGTTTAAATCATTAAAAACACTTTTTGTCATAAAAATCTCACCCTCCGCGGTTATAGATACTGGTTCTTTAAGCTTCGTAGGTATGGTACTAATAGTTTTTACATTCAAAGTAACATTCTCCCCTATTTTGCCGTCCCCTCTAGTTGCTCCAGTCACTAATTCACCATTTTCATAAGTAAGCACCACCTTAAGACCATCTATTTTAAGTTCTACTGTGTAAGTATAAATAACATCTTCACCAAATTCTTTTACTAAATTTCTCTTTACTCTCTGATCATATGCCTTGATATCTTCTTCATCAAATGCATCATCAAAAGACCACTGGGGCACAACATGTTCCACTTTCTCAAATTCTTTTAATACTTTATCTCCCACTCTTTGGGTCGGTGAATCAGGGGTAACAAGCTCGGGATATTTTGTCTCCAATTCTTCTAATTCTCTTATTAGCGCATCATAAGCCGAATCAGATATCTCTGGATTATCTAGAGTGTAATAAAGATGACTATGGCGAAGGATAGTTTCTCTGAGTTTCTTTATTCTCTCTTTTATTTCTTTAGGGATAGAAGCCATAACAGAGATTAGTATACCGCACGCACCGCTCTCTCAACTCGACGAGGATTAGATGAATCACAAGTGTTATAACCCTTAGACTCAATGGTGGTACTTCCATCTACACCCTTGGTAACTGTAACTACCGCGCAATAAGGATCAGGATTAAAACTTATATAATCTATAGTGCTAGTATAAGCACCACCGACAGTCCACTGATTATCTGGATTAGAAACATCATTGTTACAATAAATACTAGAAGCCGTTGAAGTGCCGAAAGCACTTACCCCGCTAGGGTTATGAATATCCCAGAACAAAGCACACTCCACTCCGGTATCGGCTGCATAGAAAGCATTTTGTGATTCTTTACCCGCTGATGATATAAAAGCTTGTTTAACAGCTAGACTCACTACTCCAGTAGCAATAAGTAGAACAGTACCCATAATTACTATAGATACAAACAGAGTGAAGCCATTGTTATTCTTATTTATTAATTTTCTATTCATATTATTGCCAATTTAAAATATTTTCTCTAGCTCTAAACTCTCTAGAAATTGCCCCTTTAGACCAACTTACAGTAACAGTGATAGCTACTTCATGATCATTGATAGAACTTAAACTTATCTCTCGGGTAAAGATAGTTGGAGTCCAAGAAGCATCGTAACCAAAGAACCCTGTACCATTTTCTTGCCTTATTACAGGACACTCTCCTGGAGCGTCACACCTAGTAGCCTGATTAGTATTTACTGGATCCACTATACATGACTGACCAAAGTAACATGGATCCCCGCTTACAGATGCAAGGCCAGTAAGCCAATCTTCACCAGTAAGACTGTTTTCATCACGAATATTTCTAATCTGCTCAAAACCACCTTGGGCCAAATAAAAGGCAATGATCTGATCTTTAGAAAAGATATAAGAAGATATCCCGGTCTGTATAGCAGAAGCTGCTCCAACAATAGAAATAACTAGGATAGTAATAGCTACCAAACTCTCTATAATAGTAAACCCTTTTTTTGTATTAGTTTTAGTAGTCATAATTAAATATCAAGAGCTCTCTGGGAAACCATGGTTTGCAAAGTGAAGTCTGTCCTATCATTACCAATACCCGCATGACTCTCAATCTTAATAATAACCTTGGGTTGCAATAAATTATCTAGACCAGCTCCCAAAGTGTAGAAAACTAAATCATCTATAACTACCTCTGGAGCAGTAACTTTCACATAGTCTCCACTGTCTATCTTTTTTTCCAGAGATTGATTATTTAAGCGGTAGGTAATCTGCTTGTTTTCACTAGAAAGGAAGCTCATTGAGGTATCTCCGGTAGGACAATTTTGAACTGATGTCACATCACCTTCACCACAGTGATAAACTTGTCCAAAACGCATTTCTCTAGACATACTCTCTACAGCCAAGTTCAAGTTACTCATTACTGTTTTCAAAGTCCTAGATTTTCTATTGGCGTTAAAGACTCCAAAGATGGAGGTCATGCTAATAGTCATCACAATAATAAAGAGTGAGAGCGAAGTCATAAGCTCTATTAGAGTAAATCCCTTTTTCATACTAGTAACACGAGTAGACATAATAATTATTGTATTGATACCTGACCTGTATTATAGATAACAATACTCTTTTCACTTCCTTTAGGGGAGGTGACTACAATCTTGGCACCCTTAATATTACTTGGTTGAGGAGAATAAAGATTTCCACCATTATTAAAAAACATTAAATTAGCATCTGTATCTGGTCTTACAAAACTAACATCTACTCTACTTACACTACACATCTCAGTGTCGTTATCTCTGATTTCACAAATATCCGTAATGCTATTACCACTACTGATATTAGTTTTATTCTGATACTCATCACAAGTTCCAGTATCCGGACAATCCCAGCCTCCATCATAAACTTGATTATCATTAGTATCAGCAAAGAATACATACTCTGTAGCGTACTCAGGTTGTATAAGACTAAAGGCTATGCCGTATGAGGCACTGAAATCATTGGAACCAGGAGAAACTTGCCTCACCGCAGTACCATAAGCTTGAGCCTCAGAAATACTTAAACCAATTTCATCTGCCAATCTACTAAGCGCTGCTCCATCTGTATAAGTAGACTGATTTGATAAAACCACAGTAAGTATCACTACAATAATAGATATAGAAACCATCATTTCAGCTAGAGTAAATCCCCTAGTTTTAATTTCTCTAAATTTTTTAAAATAGTAAGACATTTAAAATATCGAGTTGGAATAACAAACTTATCCAAGCCCCCAAAACCATAAACGGCGCAAAGGGAATCTCTGACTTCATTGTAATATTTTTAGCCCCACTTAACAAAGGAGGAAGGCGTGAGATTGCTATAGAAACCAGACCAAAAACTGCTCCAATCCAAAAAGCCAAAACAATAGCAGACAACCCCATCGCCCCACCCAAAAGTAAGCCAATAGAAAGGCCTAATTTCGCGTCTCCAAAACCCATAGCCTTACCCTTACTCAAGAGCCATATTAAACCAAAGAAAACAAAAATTACTGGTCCAGCTAGATAATCCAAAACCCCTCCACCCAAAAGTAAGCGCATGATTAAAGCCAACATGATACTTAAATAAACTAAATTATTGGGAATAATCTTATGCCTAAGATCATAAATAGTAATAACAATATAAATAGAAAATATTATTACAGATAGTAAGTACTGAACAATAAACAACAAATTAATTGAAGAATCTTCAGGTAAAAGTACTGTGTAGACAGTCACGAACACTAGACCGGTCAGTATTTCTACCAAAGGATACTGGACAGAGATTTTACTCTTACAAGAAAAACACCTACCTCGTATAAAAACATAACTCAAAACAGGTATAAGTTCCCACCAAGAAAGCTTCTTACTACAGCTGGGGCAAAAAGATCTACCACCAAATCCTACACCAGAATTCCAACGCAGACCCAACACATTCAAGAAACTACCGACAATAGCACCGAGAGCAAATATAAAGAATACGATCATCTTAGTAGTATACAACAAACCCCGCGTAGCGGGGTTTGTTGGTCTATTAGTACAGTAGCTAGACTAGCAGGCTGTAGTAGTAATAGCAGTAGTTCTAGCCTTTGAGTTACCGAGACTGTCTACACACCATGAGTTAGTGCCACCTACTCCAGGAAGTAGAGCAGACATTGCCCAAGCACTAGCAGTAGAGTAGCAAGTCAATGTTGCGCCACCAGGATAATTGGCTTGTGTAGCATACTGTGACATACCAGAAGTAGTATCAGTAAACATAGAGTTAGCAGTAGTACATGAGCCAGAAATATTACCAGCAGAACCATTGTAGCTTGCGTTAGTATCGTAGAATATTTCTGCAGCAGCTCTTGAGCCTGCAAGCTGAGCCTTCACTTTGGCATCATTGCCTTTGTTTCGAGCTGTATTAAGAGAGGCCAACACTACCGAAGAAAGAATGCCGATGATAGCGATCACGACCAGAAGTTCGATGAGGGTAAAACCTTTATTGTATCTTGTCATCTTTTAAGGTTGTCTAATTTAATAATTCCACCTTTATAGTGAATATTTATATTATACTCTAAACGCCTGCGGAATTCGCGATATCATATATGGGGATAAGTACCGAAGCCAAAAGTATACCTACACCAAGCCCTAAAGCCACAATCATAATAGGCTCTATAAGACTCACCAAAGTATCAACGGCATTAGTCACTTCTCTTTGATAAAAACGAGCCATAGTCTTCAAAATAGAACCCACTTCACCGGATTCTTCACCCACTCTAATCATCTGCACCAACATACCTGGGATTTCTTTATACTGAGACAAAGACTGTGAAAAAGAACTTCCACCCTTAACTGCAGCGAGACTTTCTTCAAGAATCTTTTTATAAATATCATTTTCCACCACGGTAGCTGTTACTTCTATAGCTTTAACCATAGGAATACCAGATAAGACCATGGTATTCATGTTGTCAGCAATAATAGAAAGATAAAGTTTCTTATACAAATCTCCCACGTATGGCACCTCAAGCTTCAATCTAGACATTCCAGACTTACCTTCTGGAGTACGCATGTACCTTATGAGGAAAAACACTCCTACAGCAAGAAGTGCCAAGATTATAAAGCCAAAATCTATAAAGAAATTACTAATACCAAAGACCACCTGAGTATAAACCGGCACTTCCTGTCCAGATTCTAGAATAATCAAACTAATCTTTGGGATAATCACCGTAAACATCAAAACCATCACGGAGACAAAGACTGTGATAACAAAAGCTGGATAGATTAAAGCATTTTTAGCTTTGGAAACCACCTCATAACTACGATCCAAATGGTCAGCCAGATAATTGAAAGTCTCGTTAAGCTTACCTGTCTCCTCACCTGAACGAACCATGTTCACATAAAAGTCTGAGAAAATTTCTGGATGTTTAGAAAGCGATTTAGAAATACTACTACCCGCCTGAAGATCAGAAACAATCTCTTCCATACTCTTCTTTAGATATTTATTTTCTATCTCAGAAGAAAGCATGGTAAATATCTTCAAAGCTGAAACTTGGGCTTCAAAAAGTGTAGCCATCTGCCTAGAAAGCATCACCACCTCTCTATTAGAAACTCCGGAACCAAACTTAATACTAGAAAGCCAAGACTCTTTCTCTGCCGGCTCAATGTTGACGATAATCAAACCTCTTTCTTGTAACGAACCTACAGCTACATCTATAGAGACAGCGTCAATAGAACCATTTTGTTCCTTACCTGAGTTTTCTAAAGCTTTATAGTTGAAGAGCATTGTTTTGACTAATTATATCATTCGTTCAAGTGTTTTAGGGTTAGTAGAGAACTGATAAGCATTCTCTACTGTTATCTCACCCTTCCTCACAAGCTCAGCCAAGTTTCTATTTAAATCAATCATACCCAATTCTGAACTTGTCTCTATGACAGAATTTATCTCATGAGTACGCTTCTCTCTTATCAAGTTTGAAACAGCAGTATTATTTATCAAAAGCTCATAAGCAGGAATAAGCCCGCCAGAGATACGAGGAATAAGTCTTTGAGAAAAGATACCCAAAAGACTAGATGAGAGTTGTAATCTAATCTGTCCCTGCTGATCTGCGGGGAAAGTATCTATAATACGATCCACTGTCTGACTAGCGGTATTGGTGTGTAGGGTAGAAAGTATAAGGTGCCCAGTTTCAGCTGCGGTAACAGCAGTAGAAATAGTTTCTGCATCACGCATCTCTCCTATCATCACCACATCAGCATCTTGTCTGAATATACCTATCAGGGCGGTGGCGAAGTCTGGAGTATCTATTTTTACCTCTCTTTGATCTACGATAGATTTCTTTGAATCAAAAACATATTCAATAGGGTCCTCAATTGTTACTATATGCTCCAATCTTTCACGATTGATAGTCTCTACCATAGTAGCGAGAGTCGTAGACTTCCCTACTCCAGCTGGTCCTACTACTAGAAAGAATCCTTGTTGTTTTCTAGCAAAGACTTCTAGTACCGGAGGGAGATTAAGTTCTTGGAAAGTTCGAACTTCTTTGGGCACCAAACGCATAGCAATATTTAAACGACCCAAAGAAAGATAAGCGTTACATCTAAAACGCCTACCATCTGAATGTTTATAAGCGAAGTTAACTTCTTTATTATTACTAAACTCTGTTTTATTGGTAGGAGTTAAAAAAAGTGAAATAAAACCCTCCATATCCTGACGAGAAAGCACAGGCATCTTTACTAAAGGGATTAAGAAGTTAGAAACGCGTATAACTGGAGGTCTATTCTCAGATAAATGCAGGTCGGAAGCATTTTCTTTAACTACAGCACTGATGAGGTCATTTAAAATCTTTTCTTGCTGATTCATACTAATATTATAGCGTATTAATCTCTTCGAACGGAATAATTTTTTGGAAAGCTTTTATCATGGCATCTTCTTTCATAGAAAGCATACCTTTGGCACGAGCCACTTTGTAAATTTCAACATCAGTAGGATTTTTCAAAATTACTGATTCTAGATTTTTATCCATCTCTATAACTTCTACTACCGCTGTTCTACCAGAAGTACCGTTTGGACACTCTGGAGTCTTTTCAATCTCATAAACTTCCTTACCAAAAGGAATGCTTTTCTTAAATTCTTCTGGTAAATCAGCAAACTGTTTATCTATCATCATCTTTATAGAATCTTCTACTGGAATAGATTTGCCGGTATTAGGACAGAGAGTGCGGACCAAGCGTTGAGCCATAGCCAAAGCCAAAGTAGGCGCAATAAGGAACGGATCCACTCCCATATCAATAAGACGAGGTATCACACCAATAGCATTGTTGGTGTGAATAGTAGAAAACACTAAGTGACCAGTAAGCGCCGCCTGGATAGCTAGCTGGGCGGTCTCCTTATCTCTGATCTCTCCCACCATAATAATATCTGGGTCCTGACGTAGGGTGGTACGAAGACCAGTAGCAAAAGTGTAGTCTATTTCTGGATGAATTTGTGATTGAGAAACACCGTCAATACTGTATTCTACCGGATCCTCTAGAGACAAGACGTTCATATGTTCCCTATCAAGCTCTTTCAACATGGAGTAAAGAGTGGTGGACTTACCAGAACCAGTTGGTCCAGAAATAAGTATCAAACCATATGGGCGTTTAAGAGCTTTTCTAATAAGATTTAGGTTTACTTCCGAAAGACCCATTTCGTCTAGACCCTTTAGACCTTTGGTCTGGTCTAGAATACGCATCACCACCTTTTCACCGTAGTATGTGGGGAAAGTAGAAACACGGAAATCCACCTTTCTGCCCTCTATCTTGGTAGAGAAACGTCCGTCTTGTGGTTTACGCTTCTCATCCAAACGCATATTAGACATTATCTTTATACGAGCCACTACAGCAGAATGAACTTTAATAGGTAGAGTTAAAGAAGTATTCAATTCTCCATCAACACGGAAACGCACGCGTACATTTTCATGAGTAGGTTCTATGTGAATATCAGAAGCTCTCTCAGCAGAAGCGTGACTCAAAATAGTAGCTACTATTTTAGTCACAGGAGCATCCTCTACAATCTTAGTATCATCTTCTTTGGATATAGTGTCGTCTTTTTCTGGATTTTTTACAGAAAGTTCTGATTCCAAAGCATCTAGTTCTTTATTAACCTCACCAGAAAGACCTTTATACCTACCGAGAGCCATTTTGAAATCTTCCTCGCTTATCAAAAAGAGCTTGTAAGGCATACCAATACGAGAAGAAATGAAGTTCAAAGCATCTCTCGCACCAATATTATTAGGATCTACTGCCCCCACCTCAAGCACTCCATCATTAACACTTAAAGGAACTATTTTATAGTGCTCTGCTGATTCTTGTGGAATATATTCCAGCACTTTACCAGAAATCTCACTTTCTTTGAGAGCTCTAGTTGGTAAATCTGGAAGTTTATCTTTGGTTTTATCTGTACTAGGCATTTTTTCTAATTTTGACCAATATTACCAAAAGGATTAGTTCTACCGACGGGTCGCTCTGGCACATCTACACTAAAATCAGTAAGCAATAAAAAGCCTGGTGAGCTAAATATTTGCTGGTCAAAGTTAACAGCTTGCAAATCCTCGGACATTTTCAAAACTTCTGTTCCTATACTTGGTGTAGAAAGGTCGCTAGTAGAAAACAAACCACTAGTACTCAAAAAGGTATTGTAGACAAATATCACTAATATGATTAGTACTGCTAGTAGTATTACTCCTTTGTTTTTTGATAGTGATTCCATTTTAGTAAAATTACTTCAGCCAATAAGTATCAGCTGTTATCCTATGCTCATAAATACCAGACTCACTGGTTTGAAAATTAATAGATTTTACATCCATGATGCGTAGACTGTGTTCCAAATCATCCAAGAACCCCACAAAATCACTGTAATTAGAAATAAAAGTAAATGAAATAGTGGCCACATCATATGGAGAAGAATCATTTTGTTTGTGTATGAGTCTTGCGTCAGCTGGGGCTACTTCTGCCCTTAGACTAGAGATAGAAATACCATGCCTACCGGCAATGCCGTCCAAATCTAGAGCAGACCTTACTGCATCTATATTATCTGGTAATACCGTAGCCATAGCATCCAACTCAGCTTGTGGGACATCTCTATAACTAAGGAGCAGATTATCTCTCTTCTCTACTATCTGAGAGGCATTGTCCAATAAATTACTATAATCACTTGCCACAGTTTGCAAACTTTTTACTTCACCCCACACGTTACTAGTGAAAGTATAGTAAATACCGATGGAGAGGATGATGAGAATGATGGGTGTAAGGTTTTTCATATTATTGAAATTTAATTTGCATTACTCTTAGTGGAAGTAGCTGTACTGGTTGCTGTGCTATTAGTACTAGTAGCGGTAGTGGATGTAGCGGTATTTATAGTAGTTTCAACAGGTGCTATTGGTACCACGCTATTTTCTACTTCCTTTTTATAAGAAAGTAAGGTTGGGTCTAAAGTAGCCTTGAATGAGAAAGTAATATTGCCCCTATCGCCCAAGATAAAATCTGAGAAAACAGGATTTCTAAAATACGGACTCTTATTAAAGATATCAGACTGTACAGCAAGATCAGCATAACCTCGCGCCTCACCGGTCATAGAAAGCTCGTAGCCTTTGTCGGTCAAATTATAGTTAAGCTCAGTGAAGCGGACAGTGGTAGGAGTGGAGTCTTCCAAAAATCTAAACAGTGGAGACAATACAACATGCCTTGCAATAAGCTCTTTAGTGGACTTAATGCGACTATCTAAATCTGTTAACTGACTTATGGTTTCTGGTTCCAGGGCGATGTAAGCGCTTTCTAAATCACTCTCCATACCTTGGATACGATACTTGAGATAAAACTTATAACCAAAGATGCCCAAAGCTCCTATGATAGAGATAGTAAATATTATGGACGCCAAGAAAGAAAGGAGATTTCTTCCTTTTGATTTGGTTCCACCCGGTGTCACTCCCCCACTTGAGACAACTGGTCCCTTAGGGATAAAAGATGATTGAAATTTCGGCTGCATCTTCTTAAATTATAGACTATAAAAAGTTTATAAGGAACGCATAAGTGTTTATAACTATCAAACGAGTAACGCCGGGAGAACCAGGTGGATGTGGTTCGTACCCCGGCGTTTGTAGGAACGGTCATCCGACATGGCGATTACTCCTCACCAGAAATACGACGATACATCATATCGAGAATCTCGGCCTGACGAGCATCCTCGACATCATCTCTCATCTCCTTGTAGAGAGAAATCCATTCTTCTCTACTCGTAGAAGGAGATTGCTCGCGAAGATGAGCCCAGCCCTCCTTGATGAGAAAATTCTTTTCTCTCAAATCGACCATGTCTAACCTCCTTTCCAAATGGTCTAAGTAAATTTTATCACACTACTCTGTCTCTGCGAGTTTTCGCAAAGCTAGTCCAATAGCTACAGCAAATTCTGGTCCAGTTTCTTTTAAGATATTTTCCAAAAAGGCTGGTGAGGCTAGTTTATTAAATGGATCAGCTATAACTGCTTCTGTTTTAAAATTATCTTTAGCCATTTCCATAAGACCTTTTAGAGAAGCACCTCCGCCAACCAAGATAACCTTGGAAACAGTTTTGTTGTACTTCTTTTCAAAAGAAAGAAGGGTGTTATTGGCTTCGGCGAAGACATAATCTAATACCAACTTAATAACATCATTTACATTGGCATCTGTACCAGTCGCCCCCACATCGCGTTTCATTACTTCGGCTTGTTCAGGAGTAATACCTAGTGATTTAGAAATAGTAGAAGTAATGTCTTGTGAACCACGATTTACAGTGTGCGAAGCTCGCACTATCCCCCGCTCTATTACATAAAGTTTAGTAGAAGCAGCACCCATATCCATAATCATCACTGGACGCAAACCATCATCCAAAACCGATCGCATAGTAGAATAAATTTCTATTTCAAAAAAACTTGCATCAAGTCCAGCCTTGGTCACAATTTCCTGATACCTAGCAATAGTCTGATTATGTATTGCTACCACCAACACATCTACCTTGGGCAAGACAACTCCCTCATCCTTTTTCTCTTCTGCACCAAATTCTTTTACCTTTGCTTCTGTACGAGTCTCGCTTTTGGGAATAAGAGACCAATCTAGAGTAACTTCAGAAATAGGTACGGGAATATATTTACGGGCTTCAAGAGGAACCATGACAGAAAGTTGTTTGGTACTGACCTCTGGCATTTCCATGACCGTCATAAGACTTGAAGCAAAAGGTATAGAGATACCACAATTTTTAGTAGTGATATTAACCTCTTTCTCATTCATAAGATCCACCAAAGCTTGGGCGAGCTTTTCTGGTGGCAAAGCTGCCGCCTGACCCACAGTCAAATTCGCATAGGGACCCAAAGCAAGTTCGCCATAGGTTTCAAGAACGGCTTGGCCGTTCTTCTTTTTTACCTGAACAATTTTTATAGCAGATGAACCGATATCTATACCGAGAGCGGAAGTTTCAGGTTTGGAAAATAAATTTGAAAACAAGCTCATTAGTACAAGTATAACATGACGGATAAATTTGTTTTATGATAAAGACATGCATTTCTTCTCCAAACTCTGGAAAACTTTCCTAGACTTCATCTTCCCCAAAAGCATAGAGACTCTGGTCCTTGAATCCCTCTCTACCAAAGAGATCAAAGAGCTTTTACCCAAAGCAGAGGCAAGCCAAGACCCCAAAATCCTCGCTTTGTTTGATTATAATCATCGCCTGACCAAGGAAATGATTTGGGAACTTAAATACAAGGGCAACGAAGTCATATCAGATAAGTTTGGAGAAATACTCTATGACTTTATAAAAGAAAAAATTTCAAATGAAACCTCGCGAGACTTAGATGACTGGCAAAGTAAAAGACCGATAATAATCCCCATCCCCATCTCAGATAGACGCAGGATAGAAAGAGGTTGGAACCAAACTGAGATTTTATTAGAGAGTATTAGAAAATCTGATGTAGAGAATAATTTCAAATACCTACCAAGACAATTAGTGAAGGCTGTTCATACCGAAAGCCAAACCAGAACTACAGGCAGGACAGAGAGAACTAGAAATATCCAAAACTCAATGATGATTTTAAACCCTCATACTGTATCTGATAGATGTATTGTGGTGATAGATGATGTTACCACTACTGGCTCTACTTTCACCGAAGCCAAAAGAGCCCTCAAAAAAGCTGGGGTAAAGAAAGTCTTATGTATAGCCTTAGCCCACTAGCAATTAAAAGCGGCGGAGTAAAATATATTATAAAAAGCCCAACGGAGGCCGGCGGGCCGAGTTCGAGCACAATTCCGAGCACGGAATTAGTGTGTGGTTTTTATAATATATTTTACAAAGCTTTTAGCGAGTTCTCAAAAGAGTATTGACCTGCACCACCCCATCTATATCGTACATAACCCAATTAGAATTCTTAGCTTCAGAATCTGGCTTCAAAGTACCGGTAACAGCAATAGTGTCATTTGCTTTTAGATCAGTGTTAGCATCCTGGATACGACTAATATCCAAAGCATAGTAGGAACCATCTCTACTCTTTACACCCAAAGTACAATCTTCCTCAGGCACTACTTGAGCGGTGTCTTTAACGGGCAGACAAGCGAAATTACCTGTTATGGTAATCATGCTATCAATACCATTATTAACAACCTTATCCCAACCTTTGAACAAGAGTAGACCAAAGGCCACTAAGGCCGCGATAACTACCAGCCAAATAGCGTTTCTACGCACAAAACCCTCATTCCTTAAGTCGTTCATATTCTTATTATTATAGGCTACGCCATATTTACTAGCAAGCAAAACGTTTTTAAAAATTAGTTGTCTCTATCTTCAAATGTCTCAGTCTTTTTGATCTTAATTCTCCTGATTATTAAATAGATCAGAATCAATCCTATAACGACAGGAATCAGAGTGGGAATAAATCTCATAATTTATTTAAGCTTAACGACAGTTCCATAAGCCAAAATCTCCGCGGCCCCCTGAGCCACCATAGAAGTCATCATACGCATGCCGATGATAGCATCTCCACCCATTTTCTCTGCATCATTTATCATGCGTTCCAAAGCTTGTTCTCTAGATTGAGCCTGAAGCTTGGTGTACTCCTCTATCTCTCCACCCACAATATTTTTAAGTCCCGCCATAATATCATTACCAATATGTCTGGCTCGCACAGTACTACCACGAGCTACTCCTAGTATTTCAGAAACCTCTTTACCTGGTACAAATTCTGTTGTTGTTATAATCATATCCCTATTATAGCATTTTGAGATGGGTAAAAAATTAGATGATTTTAATTAACCTTTTCATCGATAATACTAAAAATATCTCTAGCTGATTGTTCTCCAGCATGTTCCCCAAACAAAGTTAGACTGTCTAATTGATGAAGTAGAACAATAGAGATAAAAACAGCAGTGCCGAAAAGTATTTTGAGAACTTCCACAAATAGAGATGTAGTTGGTACGAGATTAAAAGAAACTACTAACAAAAGTGCCAAAATATAAATTATTGCCCACTGAAAACCGACAAGCCCTTGTTCATATAGAGCGATAATCTTCTTGCGACTTCCTTGCAGTATTTGTACAGCACCCCATATGCCGTCAAATGGAGAGTGTCCGTCAATTACTTCTTTTTCCTCTGCTGTCAGACTAGACATTGATTTCGTAATACTAGTGATAGTATTTGATGGATGAAATTCGTTATAAGCCCAATCTTTTGATTCTAATATCTTTGTATAGTGATTTCGTATAGCTTCTCTTATTTCAGATTGAATTCTAGGCACCATACCAAAAACTCTATAAAGGAATGAGAAATTAGCATCCCTCTCGGCTATAGTATCTATAATATTTGAATAGCGATCATTCTGACGTGTAATAAAGAAACCAGTAAAGAGGGTAAAGAAGAAAGTGGTGGCCACAATAATATCTGAATAATTTTCTACCGAGTAATTTACCTTGATAACAAATACGGAATAGATAATAAAGAAAACTACTGCCAATATAACAGCATTTTTATTGGTTAATTTCATAAAAATATTTTATCACAAACGATGAGGACAACCAGCAAAACAGCAGGGCCTACGCTCCCCTTCTCTAAGCTCTCTTTCTGTTCTTTTGAGTCGACGGTCTCTAGTCTCTGGTTTCTTAGCAGAGATAATCCAACAAATCCATTCATTACGCGCGAGAGGTGTAAGGTCGTTCCAAGCTAGTAATGCATTGGAAGAAGAAATTAAAGCCTTTCGCAAATCTTCTGGAACTTTATGAGCTACGCCTGCGGAGATCACGAGATTAGTTTTATAAATTTAAGATGCGTCCATTTCTCTTTCCCATTTCCTCAAAATAGCTTCATGATCAAGATAATAATTATTATCAAAATCTGGTTTTTCCTTAAATAAATCTATTTCCTTATACGAAGAAATGCTAACCAACTCTGGTAGTGTTTGAGAAACTATTTCATCTGGATGCAACCAGTATGTTTTATCTGCATTAGGTCTCAAAAGATTTTCATTTCCAGTGTCTACAGTTGAGACATTGACCATAAGAGCATGTACATAATTTTGTTCGCAAAGCTCTTTCAAGTAACCACGGATAATATTTTTTGATTTAGTATATGAATTCCAAAAAGGAATATTATGCTTATCACTTATTGAAGCGAAAGCGCAGACTTTTATTTTTTGGCTTTTGTCTAAATAAGAAAGCAATGTTTTTAGGACATTCTTGAGTGTTAAAACATTTGTAGCATACACCTCATCATCTATACCATCCTTATCTGAATCCATAATCTGAGAGGGAGATTTTTCAAACTTAAACTTCCCAACAGGATGGATGAGGGTTATTACATCAAATCTTGAAAAATCAAAAGTCTTGAATACCTCTGAAATTTGATTCTCATCAAGTAAATCTGCCTTAAGAAGTTCGGTGCCTTCAATTTTAAGATCTTTCCTCACAAGACCAAGAACTATCTTATTTTCCTTTTTTAGTTGCTCAACAAAAGCAAAGCCAAGCTTCCCTGAAGCTCCGGTTACCAAAAATAGTTCTTTGTTCATACGTGAATATTAGCTTATAAAAAATAGATTGTGTAGTAATGCAATTTAACTACTCTAATACTAAGTTTTCTTAGTGAAAAGAGCTAGATATATTTAAAAACCTTAACTAACCCAAATCAATAATCTGCTTTTTATAACCAAACGGTTCATTGTGTATAAGTTCAACCTTTGTTGGTCTTAGAATATACCAAGAATGTCCGTCTTCTAAGACCTTGCCAGCCACTTCTGGAATTTTCATCCCTCTCTTTGAAGCTAGCTTCTTTTCATATTCAAAAAGTGGACCTTCTACTTTTTCTGCTATACCTTCAATTTGTAAAGCTCTTTCTTTATCAGTTTCCCAACTAGTAGCGATAGCGCAAGCAACTTTTTTATTATTTTCTATGGCCTTTGAATGCCTAGCATGAGGAAAAGATAACCAGTATAAATTGAAATTTTCGTCATGAATATAAATAACATCGGCTACCCATACCCCACCATCATCCACGGTACCCAAGCTCATCAGGTAACCATCTTCTAAAACCTTTAATGCTAGATTTTTAATTTCATCTTTATTCATAGAGTAATTATAGCTTGATGAAGAGTTGGGTACTATAGGAAAACAAATAGCCCCCAGTTATCTTTGCCGGTTGTTGCGGAGACGATGTCCCGAAATTAGAACCCAGACGGCTTACAATCAGGACTCTTGATCCAATATTATACAGGAATTACGGGGTATGTTTAAGGAGCATCCGGAGTGGTTTGAAGTACCAAAACCCACCTCTACAAAAGGCAGAAATGTGGTTGATTATTCTATCTAGGATTTTAGAAATTACTTCTTTTCCGAAAGTCCAGACCAAGTACGGCCGCTAGACTCAGTGACCAGGATTTCTGCACCTTGTCCGGTTGCTTTTACGGCTTCCTTTGCTGCGTTCAACACTTTGGAGCGATCTGATGTGGTGTCTATATTGTACTCCCCTCGCGGCAAGTGATAGGTAACTCCACTATCAGAAGTAATTAGTTTGCTAAATCCCTTTTGTGCCATTGCACGGTGCAATGTTTCAAAATCAGGATTATATTGACTGCTATGCAATTCAATTCTTACTGTGTATTGGCTCATATAATTGAAGTTAATTTTTAATACAATCGGGATGGTGTGCTTTTTGATCGCTATTGTGTATGCAATTCTGGAATCACTGCGTACCGAGTATCGTATCAAACACGCAAGCTCTATCGACTAAGTCACTTTTTCCAAGTCCCTATTTTTTACGATTGTATGGAGATTGATTTGTCGGACGAAGACTAACACCAAGCTCACTTGCTTTTGCTCGCACTCCATTCTCTGGTCGGCCAAGTTTTAGACCGATTACACGAGTTGGGGTGTTTTGCTTAGCAAACTGAGAAAGTTGTTTTTCTTCTTTAGGTGTCCAGTGCTTACCGACATTTCTTATGTACTTAGGCATAAATGTATTTTGGTTGGTTGATAATTCGACCTTTATTTATAGAAGTTACTAAAGGTGTGGATAACTAGCCCTTCCAATCCTTCTATTTTCCTTCTATAATAGAAATATACCTCCGCAGGTATCTTGAAGTCAATACAATATGCTTACAAAAAAACAAAAACTTGTCCTTGATTTCGTTAAACAGCATGAGAAGAAAATAGGATACTCTCCTTCTCTTGAGGAAATACAACAACATTTCAAATTGGCTTCTGTATCAACAGCACATTTTCATATTAAGCAATTGCAAAAGAAAGGTCTGTTAACAAAGGAAGAAAAACAGGGACGAACAATATCTGCCGTAAAAGAAGCTAGAGCCTTAGAAGTGCCACTTGTTGGAAATATTGCAGCAGGGCAGCCTATTGAGGCTACAGAAACATCTGACGAGACCATCTCCGTGCCGAGAAGTGATATCAAATTACCATTTCAACATTACGCGCTTAGGGTAGTTGGTGACAGTATGATCGAAGATGGAATTTTCAATAATGATATCGTTATCGTTAGATCTCAAAACACAGCCGATAATGGACAAACTGCCGTGGCCATTATCGATGATAACCAAGCAACACTTAAAAAGATTTTTAAAGAGAAAGGAAAAATCAGACTTCAGCCAGCAAATAAAAAGTTGAAGCCACTTTTTAGAAAGAAAGTTGAAATTAGAGGTGTCGTTGAGAAAATAATTAGGACTCTTTAATCATGAACACTCAACACAAAAAATTAACCTACATCAGTCTATTCAGTAGTGCGGGTGTAGGATGTTACGGTTTCTCGCAAGAGGGATTTGACTGTATTGCGACTGTTGAATTAATCAACAGGCGTTTAGAGGTGCAAAGACACAATGAGAAGTGCTTGTATCCGAGTGGCTACATTGCTGATGATCTCACAAAGAAGTCTACGCAAGAAAAAATCTTTTCAGAGATTGATTTATGGAAATCAAAACAAGGAATAAAAGAAGTAGACATTCTTCTTGCTACTCCTCCATGTCAAGGGATGTCCGTAGCTAACCACAAAAAAGGAGACGAACTGGCTCGAAACTCTCTCGTCGTTGAATCAATTAAGCTTGTAGATAAAATCCAACCAAAAGTTTTCTTATTTGAAAATGTCCGTGCATTTCTTCCTAGCCTTTGTACTGATACAGATAAAAAAACAAAGACAATTCGTGAAGCAATAGAATTAAATCTTGGTGGTAAATATAATATTCACTATCAAGTAATCAACTTCAAAGATTATGGAAACCCATCAAGTAGAACTCGAACACTTGTTATCGGCGTTAGAAAAGACATTCAAGAGATAACACCACTGGATTTGATGCCTCCACTAAAAGACGGGGGTACTCTTCGTAATACAATAGGATATTTACCCTCACTTAAGACCATGGGTGAAATCTGTAGCAAAGATTTTTACCACAACTTCCGTCCATACGGAGAGCATATGGTTGCATGGGTTGAAAAAATCAAAGAGGGTCAGTCAGCATTCGATAATGAAGATCCGAAACGAAGACCTCATCAAATCAAAAATGGAAAAGTGGTAGCTAATGAGAATAAAAACGGAGACAAATACTCTAGGTGTTATTGGGACAAGGTTGCTCCATGTGTTCATACTAGAAACGATATTTTTGCTAGTCAGGCTACAATTCACCCAAAAGATAATCGGGTTTTTAGTGTAAGGGAGTTGATGAACATGATGTCCATTCCAGAAACATTCAAATGGGTAGACATGTCTCTTGCTGAATTGAATAAGTTATCTAACGAAGAAAAGAAAAAGATTCTCAAAAAGGAAGAGATTAATATCCGCCAATCTATAGGAGAAGCTGTCCCTACTGTTATTTTCAAAGGGGTTGCACAAAACCTCAAAAGAAAACTCAAAGCATCTGAACAAAGCGAGGTGCAGATTAAAAAACTTATTGCTGATAAGCGGTTAGATTCTGAAGAAAATCTGAGAGATTATATTAAAGAAAATATAAAAGATTTAAGCTATCCTGAATTGGCAAAAATTGTAGAACTCGCAAATGCTGAGCGTCTTAAGCATGCCGCCTATTACACGAGACAAGATATCTGCTTCACTCTTATCAAAGATTTACCTGATGCTTCTAAATTCGAAAAAATCTCTATCCTAGAACCCTCTGTAGGAGCTGGTAATTTCATACCACTAATTATCGAGAAGTATAAGACGGTAAAGGAAGTAATGATTGATGTGATTGATATAGATAAAAATGCTATTAATACATTAAAACTACTCTTGAAGAAATTAAGCATTCCGAAAAATATCACTATTAACCTAATCAACGAGGACTTCCTTTTGTACGGAGAAACAAATCTCTTCAATCAATCTAAGAGATACGACATTGTTGTTGGCAATCCTCCCTTTGGTGATATTTCAGAGAATAAAGACTTACTAAAGCTGTATAAAAAAGACAAATATAATACAGATACTAATAATCTATTCTCTCTTTTTTTGGAGAAAGCAATTCAGTTTGGCGACGCTGTTGGATTTATTATTCCGAAAAGCTTTCTTTCAGCACCTGAGTTTAATAAAACCAGAGAACTGGTATCGTCGTTTGCTGTCGAGAAAATTACAGATTACGGAGAAAAAGGCTTTAAAGGTGTAAAAATTGAAACGATAAGTCTGATCATCAATACTCGCAAGAAAGGTACTCGAACGGTTGTTGAATCGTATGTGAAAAATGAGATAACCACAAAAGATCAATCATATATTTGCTCTAAAGATTTCCCATACTGGCTTGTATACCGAAATGACTTCTTCGACTCAGTTGCAAAGAAACTCAAATTTAATATATTCACGTCATACCGAGATAGACAGATAACAAAGAAAATTACAAAATCAAAAGGAAAATTCAGAGTACTAAAATCTCGAAACATCGGACAAAATCAAATCGTCGATATTCCTAATTATGACTCATATGTTGATTCAATGAATGGTTTATCAGTTGCAAAATTTATCAACACTGAAAATAGCATCCTCGTGCCAAATCTAACATATGCACCGCGCGCTACTTTCTTGCCAGAAAACACGATTGTTGACGGATCGGTCGCAATACTTACACCTAAGATGGGTAATGTAAAAATTTCTGAAGATGATCTCGCTTATTTTGCAACGGAGGAATTTACAGAATTCTACCGAGTCGCTCGAAATCACGGAACACGTTCTCTAAATATAGACAATAACTCAGTCTTCTTTTTCGGAGTCAAAACAAACTAAATGTAGAGTTCGCCTACCTTTGCTCTGAGTTCGTCAAAAGTTGTGTTCGTGGATAGATCAAGGGAAAGCCCTATATTGATTACATGAATTAGGGATTCTTTTGAGTAAATATCTTTGCCTTGCCTGAGCGAAGATTCAATTGTATCTATTTTGGATAACAAACATTCCCTTTGATAAGAGCGGTCTATTGTTTGAGTATGGTTGCTAGGATGAGCTTTAGTATTGTGTTGCTGAGGAGTAAGAAGAATAAGGTTTTCTACGTACGCAGATATTTGCGGAAATTCATGTTCGGGAAAGATATGGTGAACCTGAGTGGCTTCACCATTTCCAAGGCTATCCCTTACCTCGCTGACCGTGTGGTTCCGTCGGATAATATTCTTTGCTTTCTGCACCTTATACGCAGAAAATTCTGGTCTCTCTTCGATGATTTCTTCAGACTCTTGGCGTGTTATCGCTTTGTCTTTTCCAAGATCTCGGAAGTTGCTTCGGTTATACATCAGATCTGAGTAAGCAAATCGATTTTCGGTCATTCTCCCATCCTCTGATCCATTAATCATATAATAGACAGCGTAAGGATTGAGAACTTTCGGGAAGATACGTCGTATTTCGGTGTCGCCATTGATATTCGTATACCCGCGCATGAATGCCTCGAACTTCGTTTTGAGCAGTTCAAAATCCTCCTGAGTCACTGCACCTGCTTTTGCTTTGTCTCGATAAGATTCCAATTCCCTGAAACCGCTGTCAGTCAGAACTTTCTCAACGTATACAACTAGAAAAATCCATGCGTTCCTTTCGTTTTGTGCGATGTACTCCAGAATTTCTGGTTGTAGAACTTGATATGTATTTCTCACTCCTACTTTTTCTTCTTTTAGAATCTTTGCGAAAGCCAACGTCTTTAACGGTTGAGCAATAAACTTATCGTACTCAGAACTCGCACTTTCGTTTATTGGTGATGGCTTACCAAAAATGGCAACAGTATTCTTTTGAAAATACTGGAAATCCCACAGTTCCTTTGTTGTAAATACAACACCTGATTCTTTACCACCAAGAAAGTTGACGATACAATCAGCAATAAAAGTAAGAACATCAGGAGTCACTTTCTGATCCATGTAACGAGAAAAGCCCTCGGGCTTCTTACGTAAGTCGAGATCCAAGCTTTCCACGTGTTTTCTTATAATATCCTCAAAAATCATATATTTGACTATATAGAATCTATTCTATGCCACAAGTTCTAACTTGGACATCTGGCGGAGACGCAGGGATTCGGTCACGAGTTACTAAGCATAATTCTTCGCTTCGCTCGAATTCTGCAAAGTACTCTCGACCCCGACTCACCAGTCTGAAATGCTGTCGCATTTCTCTGGTTCCGTCCTTCGAATCCCTGGTCACAACAATACGCCAATATTCAAATACCTATTAAAACGGTATTTGAAATTGTCGTTGCGGAGACGCAGGGATTCGAACCCTGGAGAGCTTTTAGACCCTACCTCGTTAGCAGTGAGGCGCTTTCGACCACTCAGCCACGTCTCCATATATGCTCTGCATATCTTATCAGAAACGGCTGAGTGTTCGACAAGTCGTCCTCCTACAGCCTGCCTTACGGCAACGGCTGTTTCTACTTCGTAGAACCGGATAAAACATAAATCAATTTATGTTTTATCCACTCAGCCACGTCTCCATATATACACACCAGAACCATGATACTCTAGCAATTTTTTAGAACTAACTCCAATACCTCTAATGCTTTATAGATTCTGGAAAGTATTTCATTATTACCCTATCAATCTCTGACCCCCTATCCAAAGCCATCTTTCTAATCCAAGTATAGTTACTGTTACCAGAGACCAAAGCAAATGCCCTATCTTCTCCTAAAATTTCTTTTAAACCCAAAAATTCTAACCTACAAACTATAAGATGGACATAGGTTGATTTATCACTACCACCTCCTTCTGGTTTCTCTATAGGTGCATTGGGAAAGATTTTTCTTAATTCATCCATTGCTTCTATCATAGTTTCTTCATGCCCCCTCTCTATCCAGTGATATTGCTCATGTATAAACTGAGCCAACATTCCATCTTCCTTATCTCGCCACACACTTAATCTAATTATTGGAAAAGCCTTACCACTAGCTCCCTCTTCAATAACGACTTCATTACAAAGAATCCATTTATCTAGTGAGTACTTTTCTAAAATGGTCTCTAGTAACCTCTTGGCGACTTGCTCCTTCTCTGTATTATTTCTTAAAGATATAGATACTTCTTTAGTAGTTTTCATTTAAAGTATTTTACTAACTCCACTTTTATTGTAGGGCCCAATAAAAGTAGCTTGGAGGCTTTAGCTCATAGCTTTAAGCTTTGAATCCAAAGATTCAAAGTTCAAACTAAAAGCTACCAGCTGATAGCTAGCAGCTAGTCCAATGGCTACTTCTTAGCCTTCTTTGGTTTTTTGGTTTCTTTTCTTCTGGAATTATTTCCTTTGGCCATAATTGTACTTAAGCTTAGCACCCTTCTTAATTTTGTGAAATATAAAATGTTGAAAAGTAACAAGTTAATTAAAAAGCATTTCTTGGAGTATGATTAGTCGTATATGAATCCCGTTAGTGATTACATGGTTATGTATTTATGCCAGTGCTCAAAAGTAAACACAGCGGCAGATTCTATATTAGAATAATAAATTATTACGGAAATACTTTAATTTAAATTAAAGTATTTCCTATCACTAACGGGATGAAAATCTCTGTTAAGACCAAAGCCGGTGCCAAAGAAGACAAGGTTACTCCCCCTAAAACATCCCAAGGGGATGTTCGGGCGACCAATTTATCATGGGATTGGTTTAGTCCCCCACTTAAACTCATGCCAGAGGAAGAAGAGTGGTATACAGTTTCTGTTAAAGAACGTCCAGTGGAAGGTAGGGCCAATGAAGCCATTATCAAACTCCTCGCTGAATACTTTAAAACTTCTCGCTCCCAAATAAAGCTAGTGGTAGGAGGGACATCCAAGAAAAAGATTTTTAAGATTGATTTATAAAAACAGTCGGCCCGCCACTTACGTGGCGGGCCTTGCGACCAGACCTCCCCGAACTAGGAGAGGTTCTTGTTGGCGATCTCCTCGACCTTCTGGAGAAGCCACTCGTCATCGACGCCGCGATTCGAGGGAATTCCGTGCTTCGCGAGTAGTCTCCGGAGAGCCCACCGATACCGGAGAACACAGTTGATCATCATGTGGTCAGAGATCTCGAGATCCTCCACGAAGGCATCGGCCTCATTGAAGAAATCTGCAGATATCTCTAGACCACAACTAGGACAACACGACACGGCGGCGAGGTCTCCCTCTTTCCGACCGGTCTCCTTCATGACCCTACCAGCTCCGATAGGAATGAAGACCCAGAAGATCATCACCCCATCTTCGAGGCTCCCGAATACTTGGTACCCGCACTCAGTGCAGGCCCCCTGTATAGCAGGTTGAAGCGATTCAGGCATTCTAGGCCCTCCTAAGCCTGCAGGCATCATTCCACAAAACCTAAGGTATTACAAACTAGCCTAATCCTCGAAACTTTTTAGAGCGCCTGAGACCAAAGCAAGCACAATACCAAACACAAGTGCCCATAGGAATCCACCCACTATTACCCCTGGCACAATAGCTGCAGCAAGCATAATAAGTAGAGTATTGAGGACTAAAGCAAAGAGACCCAAAGTCACAATGGTCAAAGGCAAAGTCAAGACCAAAAGCACTGGTCTAATAAAAGTGTTAATACCAGCAAGCACTATAGCCAAAACTAGAGCTGGTATCACTCCGGTTACAGTAATCCCTGGCAAAATATAGGCGGTAATACCTATAGCTAAAGCTTGTAAAATCCAATGTATAAATATTTTCATCCCGTTAGTGAAATTTAAACTATTAAATAACCTGCCTAATAATTAGTAATTTAGTCCTGTAGTATTTTATAGAAATTAACCTTGGTTAAATTCTACTACAGGATTCATACCTTTATTATAGCATTTATGGCTATTCTTTAATTAAGATACAATAAACCCATGAATCTAAAAGACTCTCTGAGAGACCACTTCCGCATCTTGCCAGCTCAACAAAAAGCTCTCAAAAAAATTAACATAGAGACTATAGAAGACCTCCTTTATCACTTCCCCACTCGGTATGGTGATACTGGTGAAATATGTGCTATCACTGATTTAAAAAAGGGCGAGCAAGTTGTTATCTTTGGTACTATTTCTGGACTCAAGACCAGCAAAGCTTTTAGAAAGAAAATTCCAATGGCCGAAGCTGTAGTAGAAGATGATACTGGTAAGGTAAAGATAATCTGGTTTCATCAAGCTTACCTAGCCAAAATGATTAGAGAAGGTTCCAATGTACGAGTAGAGGGCAAGGTGTCAGAAAGAAACGGGCAACTTTATTTCTCTAATCCCAAAATAGAAACTGCTCCAGATTTATTTACCCAAACCAAAACCCACTCTCCATACCCTATTTACCCAGAAACTCGTGGAGTAACATCTAATTGGATTTATCACAAAATTCAAAATATTTTTAATTCCAAAATCTTAGATGACATCACCGATCCATTACCAAAAGAGGTTTTAGAAACTTACCACCTCCCAGACCTTCGTAGAGCTCTTATTTATATCCATACTCCTCAAAAGGAAGAGCATGCAGAAGCAGCCCGCAAACGCTTTGCGTTTGAAGAAATATTTTTCATCCAACTTGAAAGACAGAGAGCCCGACATGAGTTCAAAGAACGCGAGGCTTTTGTGATTAATAAAAAGCTAGAAGACCTCAAACCTTTTATAGAAAACTTCCCGTTCAAACCAACTCAAGGTCAACTTAAAGCTATCAAACAAACCTTGGAAGACTTCAAGCGTGGGCACCCTATGACAAGACTCCTAGAGGGTGATGTAGGTTCTGGTAAAACCGCAGTAGCCGCCGCGAGCACCTACGCTATCACTACCTCCAGACCCAAAGGACAGGACTTCGGCACCCTGCAAGCTGCTTACATGGCTCCTACCGAAATACTCGCCAAGCAACATTTTGAATCATTTATAAAATACTTTTCCAAGCTTCCTATAAACATTGCTTTAATCACTGGTAGTGGGTGCAGGAAGTTTCCTTCCAAAGTTAATCCTGGTGGTTGGACAGATATTTCTCGTACTCAACTTCTCAAATGGGTAGCCAATGGAGAAATATCTGTAGTTATAGGTACACATGCCTTGATACAAAAGTCGGTCAAATTCAAACACCTGGCTTTAGTTGTTGTAGATGAGCAACATCGTTTTGGAACATTACAAAGACAAAAGCTCGTAGAGAAAAACGACATCACTCCCCACCTACTCTCCATGACCGCCACTCCAATACCCAGAACTCTAGCTCTCACTCTCTACGGAGACTTAGATTTAACACTATTAGACGAAATGCCGGCTGGTAGAAAAAAGATTATCACTGAAATCATTACTCCAGAAAGAAGACTAGGTGCTTATGAAGAAATTAGAAAAGAACTAGAAGCTGGTAGACAACTCTATGTTATCTGCCCAAGGATCAATGAGCCTGATCCAGACAAAGAAATCACTGTCCAAGCCAAGTCTGTGACAGAAGAAGCCAAGAGACTAAAACAAGAAGTCTTCCCTAAATACGAAATAGGTATTCTTCACAGTAAAATGAAGCCGGCAGAAAAAGAAAGTGTCATGCTAGATTTCCAAAATAAAAAACTAGACATATTAGTTGCTACTTCTGTAGTAGAGGTGGGAGTCAATGTTGAAAACGCTTCGCTTATTATTATAGAAGGGGCAGAGAGATTCGGCTTGGCCCAACTCCACCAACTTCGCGGAAGAGTTTTGCGTGGCACACACCAGCCGTACTGCTTTGTATTTGCTGAAACAAAATCAGACAAGACTGTACGGAGACTAGAGGCCTTGAAAACTGCCAAGAATGGTTTTGAACTTGCAGAGTTTGATCTCAAAGAACGTGGAGCTGGAGCTCTAGCAGGAGGCAAACAATGGGGAGTCTCCGATGTCGGCATGGAAGCTATTAAGAATTTGAAGATGGTAGAAGCTGCTCGGGAAGTTGCCACCAATATTATTGAGACTGATCCAAACTTATCTAAATTCCCTCTTTTGGAAGAAAAGCTTTCTTCTAGAACCAATAAAATTCATTTTGAATAAATTTTTGTGATAAAATTTCCAGATGAGTTATTCATTCTGGGCCAATGCTACAGCTATCACCCATATCACTATAGTAGTGGGAGTTTTAGTGGGACTCTTAATAAGCTTCCGTTATAAACGCTTCAGACCTTTTGAAGCAGGGGCACTTATACTCATAGTCTTACTCTGGTCATACTATGGCAACTGCCCCCTCACTATACTTGAGCAATACCTCAGAGATATGGCTGGGCAAAGTAGTAACCTAACTTCTGTTGGCTTCCTCCCCTACTATGCTCACAAATTACTTGATGTTAATTTCACTTCAAAGTTAGTCCAACAGACAACTTTCTTTACCGGAGGAATTTTCTTCACTGCTTCTATTGAATGGCTTAGTCCATTCTTCCACTTCCACCTCTTCCACTTCAGAAGATCATTTAAGAGGAAGCTGGGACACGCGTTCGGTTTCTGATATATTACTCACTATCACTTAGTCTATTTAGGACTGAGTAATAACCACCCTTAGTCCCGACGCAAGGTCGGGATCCCGACTGCTTCGCACGTCGGGACTCAGTTAAATAAGAGTGGTGGATAATGTAGTATTAAATAAACCACCCTTAGCTCAGTTGGTTAGAGCACAGAGCTTATACCTCTGGGGTCCTTGGTTCGAATCCAAGAGGGTGGACCACATATAAAAACACGGACTGCTCCGTGTTTTTATATGTGGTCCAAGGCGGAGCTATACTTTTGTTTTACGAAGTAAAGGCAAAAGTAGCGAGCCGGGGTCGCGAGATTTATCCGTCAGGATAAATACTTGTGACGACCACATGTGGTCCAAGGCGGAGCTATATCCAGTAGCTTGTGAGATAACGAGTCAGAGTCACAAGTAGTCCAAATTAAGGCTATATGGTGGAAAAACCTTATCACACCACATATTTTATACATTGACAAAACCTTCATTTCGTGTATAATATAGGTAGGTCGTTCTTCGTCAACTACTGAAACCAAAAAAATTCACCTGAGGAGGTGGACCGTGGGTAGACTCCGTTTCGTCCTCGCCATCGTTCTTGTTCTTCTCGGCGCGGGCGACTCGGTGGTCCTCGCGCAGTCCCTCGTCCAGCGGGTCGGCAACTTCGACGGTCACCCCGTCGAAGTGTGGACGGTCCCCAACGACCGCGGGGGGAACGAGTACTTCGTGCTCGCCCTCCCGAGCGGTCCGGGACCCCACCCGGTCATCGTATTCGTGGACCCCTACACGGTTCTACCGTGTGGGCCGTCGTCCAACCCGGAGGACTGTCTCTGGAACAGCTACGCCCGCCAGGGTGGGCCGTTCTACGACATCAGTCTCCGCCCCGAATGGAACTTCCGTCCCTGTGACGGAGGTGCTTGCGAGGTGCCCGTCTCAGGCGTCGCGACTGATTTGTCGGATCTCCGCCGTCTGGCGGACTTCTCGATGAACGGATCGAACAACGCGTCGTGGGCACTCGCCCACGGCTACGCGGTCGCGATCGCCTTCGCGCGCCACTACGCGGCGCGCGACACCATCACAGTGGTTCTCGGGATCGTCAATACACTGGAAGCCCTCCAGCGTCTGCCCCAGGTCGATGCCAATCGTATGGCAATCCTCGGGCGGAGTCAGGGTGGCGAACTCGCCATCCACTCGTTGGCTTTCCCCGGGCGACCCCTTCACCTTGCAGCTTCGGTCGCCGAGGCGGGGTGGGCTGATGGCCCGTCGATGGTGAAGTACGCCTACAGTGACCTCCAGTCGGTCCAGCCGGCAGGCCTCTATGAGGTCAGTCGGAATTTCTTCAACGGTTTCTGGAACCGCCTCGCGGCGGGCTTCGGAGCCGATGAAAACGGACCCCTGTGGGGGTACCTCTCCCGCGACTACGTCGCGGACGTGAGAACCACCCCCACCTTGCTCATGGCCGGTACGGACGACGCGTTTGTCCCGGTCACCGAAAGCGAGCGCTTCTACAATGCGCTTCGCAATCGGGGCAAGGACGCTCTGAAGTGGGTCTGGCAGAACGGCCCGTCCCCACTCCAGAGCCTGCCCGTTCAGTCCATCGGCCACGGGGCCATGGACGCGGGGTCGGCATGGAAACGCGAGATTCTGTGGCGACTCTTCATCTTGAACCGGATGCCTTCGGGCGCCGAGATCGTGGTGAGGATTCCACAGGATCTGGATCTGGTGAGCGCGTATTACGAGCTCGCCGGATCCATGGGCGCGCCTCGGGACACCGAGAACGCCTTCGCGCTCGCTTCGCTCCTCGGGAACCCGATGATTCGCTACGAGAGTAGCGACCCGCGGGTTCCGTCTGGACAGGGTCCGGCTGTGCACGCGCACATGCTTCGCACCCTCTTCGGAATTCAGTAGTAGACAATCGTCGCCCGGCGCACCCTCTTCATAGAGTGCGTGCCCGGGCGATTTCGTTTTTATAAACTAAATGTGTATAACTTTAATTAAGATAAAATTTTAGAATGATATAATTTAAATTAGGTTAGCGATAACCTTAATCATTAATTAAAATAAAAATGGTTCACAAAATTGCTTTCATCCTACTTATCATTGGTGGCCTCAACTGGGGTATCACTGGTGTTGTAAGTTCATGGGATCTTGCAACTTACCTTGGTAGCACTATTGCTATGATTGTCTACATCCTAGTGGGTCTTTCAGCCCTCTACGAAGTATTCGCTCACAAGGGTATGTGCAAGGCCTGCTCTGGTGGAAATATGTAATTAAGATTAAATCTTAGTTTCAAAAACCCCGCATATGCGGGGTTTTTGATTGGTTTTAATTGTTTAGATTGTGGTGAATTAGTATTAGTTACTAACTCCCATCTTTGGGTTATAGATAAATTAGTATTGGTCGCTAATATCCCTCTCTGACCTTTAGCAGACAATATTAATTTATCCATAACCCTTCATACACACATCCAAATAGATGCATCCTCTATTTCTTAAGCTTGATGCTCTATGTCTTTCTTTTTCTTAGGGATGATGCCGTTGGCAATAAGAATATCTTGGAATTCTTTCTGCTCTATAGTCTCTACTTCTATTAGTCTATGAGCGATAGCGTCTAGAACCTTTCTATGATCCTTTAAAATCTTCTCTACCTTGCTCGAAGCCTCATCCATAATCTTGGAAACCTCGGCGTCTATCTCCGCTCCCACTCTGTCTGAATAATCTTTATCCCCTACTCCTGTACCAAACATAGTTTTACCACCAGCACCTTCTAGAGCAATTGGCCCCATCTTTTCACTCATGCCATATTTGGTAACCATATCACGCGCCAAAGCAGTAGAGACTTGTAAGTCATTAGATGGTCCGGTAGTGATATCGCCAAAGATAGTTTTCTCTACCACCCAACCACCGAGACTAACAGCAATATCATCTAGAAATTCTTTTTTGGACTGGAGCTTTCTTTCCTCCAGAGGTAATTTCATCACATACCCAGCGGCTCTACCGCGAGAAATAATAGATATTTTATGAACTGGATCAGCATAAGGTAAAACAGAGGCGACGAGGGCATGACCTGCTTCATGGAAAGCAGTGAGCTCTTTTTCTTTTTGTGAAAGAATGTGTGATTTGCGCTCTGGTCCAAGTATGACCTTTTCTATAGAGCGAATAAGATCAAATTGCGATATCTTGGTACGGTTCTCACGGGCAGCCAATATAGCACCCTCATTCATAAGTGAATATAAATCTGCACCAGAGAAACCTGGAGTGCGCTCAGCTATTAAAGCCAGATTTACATCCTCGGCAAAAGGCTTTTTCTTGGCATGGATCTCTAGTATCTCTTCTCTATCTTTCCTATCTGGCAAATCTAATGTTACTCGTCTATCAAAACGACCTGGGCGAAGCAAGGCCGGGTCCAAAACATCTGGACGGTTAGTAGCAGCCATCACTATCACCTTCTCATTTGGTTCGAAACCGTCCATCTCTACCAAAATTTGGTTTAGAGTCTGCTCTCGTTCGTCATTACCCCCACCCATACCCACACCACGAGCTCGACCGACAGCGTCTATCTCATCTACGAAAATAATAGCTGGGGCAATTTTCTTGGCCATCGCAAACAAGTCTCTCACTCTAGAAGCACCTACTCCCACAAACATCTCTACAAATTCAGAACCAGAGATAGAGAAGAATGCTACACCAGCCTCCCCTGCTACGGCTCTCGCAAGCAATGTTTTACCAGTACCTGGTGCACCCATAAGCAAAATACCCTTGGGAATACGAGCTCCGATATCCAAGAATTTCTTAGGATTCTTCAAGAAGTCTACAATTTCTTTGAGTTCTTCTTTGGCTTCTTTGGCACCAGCTACTTCTTTGAACGTTACTCTCTGACTCTTATCGTCTGGAGAAGTGACACGAGCTTTAGATTGACCAAAAGAAAGTGCCTGCATCCCCGCCCCCTTCACCTGTCTAGAAAGAAACCAAAATATAAAGAGGATAAAAAGTATAGGAATAATAATAGGTGCAAGTGAGGCAAACCAGAAAAGGAATCCTTGGTCACTCTTCACCTGTATATCTACTTGAGAAAGAGCTTCCGGAGAAACACTGTAGTTAGAAAGAGTGGTAGTTAAAGCTGTTCCCACTTCTTTCTTGGCAGACTTCTCTGTACCGTCTTTGTAAGTAATATCCAAATTTTCACCACTTACTACAATATTAGAGACACTTCCTGCCTCCACGTTTTGAGCTAACTCTGAAACAGAAATCTCTTCTATCTGAGTGCCTGGGTTAGAGACATATGAATAAGCACTTACCAAAAATACAAATATAACCAAAGCCACTATCATTTGGTTAAAGAAACCCTTACCCGGACTAAATCCCCCCTTGCCAGAAGGTCTCGTGATAATAATTTTTTTAAATTTGGATGAAGGTTTTTTCATATCTGCATTATATCGTGATGAAGCTATTTCTGGAAACTTTACTTCTATCAGACTATAATTCCCTAATGACTACAGGGATTAAAAACTCTAAAGCTACCTTTGACTACGAGATACTCCAGCGCTTCACAGCAGGGCTCGAGCTTCTTGGCTTTGAAGTCAAAGCTATTCGCGAAGGCCAAGGTAACTTAAGAGGATCATACATTGCCGTAAGAGACGGTGAAGCTTATCTTATGGGTGCCAATATCCCAGCTTATCAACCCAAAAATGCCCCCAAAGACTATGATCCATTGAGGGTTAGGAAAATATTACTTTCCAAAAAAGAATTAGAGGAATTGGCCAGAGCAGAAGAAACCAAAGGATTGACAATAGTGCCACTTTCGGTGTATAATAAAGGTAGGTTTCTGAAACTTGATCTCGCTATCGCCCGTGGTAAGAAGAAATTCGACAAACGCGAAGCTATAAAAAAGCGAGATACGGAAAGAGACCTAAAACGCTCATTGTAAATTGCAAAATTGAAAATTGCCACGCCTGCCGAGTCCGGCGGGCAGGAAAATTTTTCTCATAGGGGGATGATTGGCCTCGACAAGAAGGGGCTTCGGGATGATGCGCTAGAGAGCAGAAGTGACTCTCTAATCCGCTTCAAACCCAAATGCAAAAAATACTTTTGCAAAAGTTGTTTCTCCGTACTTTACGGCAAATGACTTTCAGTTTGCCTACGCTCGAGCTTAAGCTCGCATAGCCAAACTGCGCAGTCTGTCCTGATGTCTCATTAGGGACAGTGCTGTGTAATCTTTTGAGACTCTGTTCTGATATTCCTCATATCAGAACGAAACTTAGAGGATAGAGGTATTAAGGCTTTCGTTTGTTTTATACTTAATACTTTGAACCAAATGAAGCAAACTACCTAGCGTAGACTTCATTCCGATTCCTTCTTGCACCCGGGTTCGATTCCCGGCATCTCCACTCGTAAAAACATTAGCCCCGACAAGGGGCTTTTTGTTTTTGAGTGGAGATGAGCAAAGCAACTGCTTGCTTTGCGTACGGGAATCGAAAGCCGGAGCATGTCACTTGTGACAGCGAGGCGGGGTCGAGAGTACTTAGACTTTTTGCGAACGAGTTGTAGCAAAAAGTCTAAGTAACTCGTGACCGATGGACCTTATCTATACTTTACGTACCAATCTAAATCTTTTTTTAACTTTAAATAATCTTCCTTAAAACTAGTTCTTGCTACCACTATCTTTTTAGACAATTGCCCACCTTCAGACATAAAACTCAGGTGATTTGGAATATCTTTTATATTAAACTTTGGATCTATGTATTTATACGCAATAAATATTTCATTAGTTCTGTCTTTAATTGATTCTATATCACCCACAGACAAATATTCATCTACACCATCAACCATCTTTTCTATCAGAGAATAGAGCTCATCATCTAACTTAATTAGTTTTTCTTTTTTATCTTGATACTCAGAATCTACAGTTAGATTGATTTTGTTTTTTATATTAGCTATATCTACCTTGCATTGATTAAGCTGTTGCTCCAACATTGATTGAGAAGTAATGAGTGATTTTAGATTAGCATTCTCTTTTATCAACTCATTTATTTGATTTTGAAGTTTTGGGTCAGTTATTGTAACAACCCTTTCTTTTGCTTCAGTAGTACTATTTTCAATCAAATCAACTTTCTCTTGTGGAACCTCAGCACCCACTTCAGAAATCTCTGATTCCTGTTCGACTACTGATTCTGAATGTCCCATCCAACTCAAAGGATTCCACCAGGCAGCAAAAGCTATTTGTGGAATAATAAGAGTTAATAAAATTATTGTTAATATCTTTTTCATATATTCATATATTTAAGCTCTTTTTATAATGATTACCAACTTTTACATGCCTGCAGAAGTAATGTGCTGGTATATGGGTCGTACTTACTTCCCAAACACACTTCTCGAGAAGGTTGGGAAGATGATACTGGATAATACCCACCCCTATTAACACAATACTGAATAAGTATTTTTAAAGATTTATCAATATTTGTTTCTTTAGTTTTATAAGCTAATTGACATGTCTGGTTATTTTGCCAATCATCAACAAGAAGCTTGTTCTGTATAAAATAATCAATTAAATTATTTTTAGTCGTTGTTGCGTCATCCGTCACAACTTTTTTTTGATAAATACTATTATCTTGTATAGAAGAACTACTTATAGTCTTTTTAGGTAATACACAATGAGCTATTCCATCATCTGAGCAATAAAAAGTATACCCATCCTGACATTCTTTCCACGCCTTTCCACCACACTGAGGTAATTTTGAATTTTCCTGTAACTGAATCTTCATTTCTTCAAGCGTTTTATTTAAATTATTTAATGCCTCATTGTTTTGCTGCTCAAGAATTTTGTCTGATTTATTATTTTCTTGGACTATATTATTTTGATTATCTAAAACAGGCTTACTTGCAAGTAATCTTTTACTTATATAACCAAACTTTTGTTTACCAGATTCTGTCCAAGAGAAACGTACCCAGTCTGGTAAATCAGAAACACTAAGGTAACCAGAACTTTTTGAAAAAGAAATGGTGCTGTTTTTGAGTTCAGTTTTCATTATTTCACAACTCAAAGAAGGACAAGCTCTAACATTAGAATCTACTCGCAAGTAATAAGTATGTACATTTCCCATGTCGACATCTTCCTGCGAAGTTTCACTAATATAATCTAACTCTTGATTTTGTGATGTATTGGGTGCAGATGAACCTGAGAAGATATACCAGGAAAAAGGATTCCACCAGGCAGCAAAAGCTATCTGAGGAGTAATAATAGCTAAAACTAAAATTAGGAGTAGTTTCTTCATATCTTCACATTATACCTAAACTCATATAACTCAAGCTGAATCATAATCTAGCTTGTGATAATTAACCTGTACGAACAAAGATAGCTTAGGAAAGATTAGTAAGACTAATGATACTAAGCATTAGTTTGATATAATTAAGTAATGAAGAAATTTTTATTTCCATTTTCAAAAACTCACACTGAACTAAAAAATTATTGGTGGCACAGATTGTTAGTAATCATATTTTTTATAATAGTTGCAGTACTGCCTTATAAACTAACTATTAAGACATACGAAAACTCGTACATACCAAAATTTAGTTGTCAGAATTATGCCGATGAAAATTTTTTAGCTCGTGAATACACCAGTGAGAGCTATGAAAAATGGATGGCTGATAAAGCTAGATGCGAGGATGTTTATGCTGTGTCAGAAAAAGCTTTCTTTATTTATGGTGCTATTAGCTACATTGTTTTCTTCTACATGTTACAAATTTTGTATTTCTTTGTATTAGTAAACCTGATTAGATATGTAATAAGTGGTGAAAAAAAGAAATAATAACATGCAAATAAAACAGCACGATATTTCTCATGCTGTTTTATTTGGGGCGATCTTTGGAAGATCGCCCTCTCACCTCCTTTTAACCAAAAGAACAGCACCGCCGCCTTCAGAAAGAGTGAAGAAACGCTCCCCGAAAAGTCTCATCCCTAATCCCTCGACATACTTAGCTACTGCCTCAAGCACCTCGAGATAAGTAATCCAGTCTTCCCTTACTTCACCATAAATGTTGTCACACGACACTATGATTCCGTCTGGCTCATCAGGAAGGAACTCGTTATCATGCCAAAACTCCACGGACTCGCACTGGAACCGCTTGCAGAGAATTTCTGCGAGTTCTGACTTGCTCAAGTAAATGACCTCTGCCATTAGTCACCTCTATTGACCATACTAAATTGACCATAATTGAAAGTCAAAATTTCATTTCTTGTCTAGATTATTTTAATAACCTAAACAAACCGTGGGTTTCCGAGAAGTGAGATAGCTTCGCCAGCTGGCGAAGCGTCCCGGCATCTCTGATGCGGCGCCGTGCTTAATAACTCATGACCGATGAATCTTGATGACATATCTACTATACTTGACAGTTGTATTTTAATATTATAATTTTCTAGGTGGAAAGGAGGTGATGAACGTGGGACAGCGAGACATGATAGTTTCAGTTCGATTTCCTGAAGACGTCTTGCGTAAACTGCAGTTGATTGGCCAGGTCACAGAACAGGGTGTCGGGTCCATCATTAGGGCTGCTGTGAGCAAGCACATCGAGGAGGTCACCAATAATACAGAGTTCCGAAACAAGGCGACCGAGATGCAAAGAGCTACCAACGAAATGCTCGATGCGCTCTTGAGACCCGAGACAAGATAAAGCCTCGTAGCAAAAATCAATTGAGTAACGCTTAGTCATTAGACATTGAATCTATCTATAACCACCGAGTTTGAGAGTCAGACCAGACAAAAAAATGCCGCGCTCACCCAAATGCGACGGCTTTTCTTTTACCCACAATCGCTTCAGATGCTTCGAAAATGGCTGAACATAGTTGAGTCCAACTTTTTGTTATTTATCCCGCGTAGTTTTAATGAGGTGGGATTAAGTCCACCATTTTATAAAATCAAACTCAAAATAGTCGTTGCTTTATCAAAATAAAAAAGTAGTATTGGGCACAGGAGGAGACAGATGCCTGAGTACGACAAAGTTTGCCCACAATGCGGAAAACCTTGGCATGAACGGCCGGGTTGGGGGTGCCGATTGTACACCCACACAACAGCAAGTCACAACCCAAGAATCCCCGAAGAGACAATGGAGTCCCCTGAGGCTGGGTGGGGAACACTGACTCCAGACGAGAGGCTCACACCAGAGACCGTGGCTCTGGTGAAGGCGCTCGATGAACTTCCGACAGGGCAACGGCACGCCCTGCTCACCCGAGCGGTACCAAGGTACCTCTCTCTCAACACCGAAGTGGATGTTCTGGGTGGAAATCACCCTAGTGCATCTGATATGGCAGATGCCACGAGCAGTCTGTCCCAGCTGTGGATGGACATCGTGGGAATCCCCTAACCGAGGGAACTACCATTTCGCCCAAGAGACCGCATGGTTCGCCCAGCGGTCTTCGTCTTTTGTAAAATACTTTCACTACTAAAATTAAAACAACATGCTATATTAACCTCGGACTGGAGGGTCTATGGTGGAAAGGCATGGGTACCTGGTCGTATCTTTCGAGGGAGACGAACCCACTCCCGGAAAAAAGGTGCGACTCCGGGGATCTAGAAAAGAGGGCTTGGGCCTGAGAGAGATCTCAGAGAATGGGCTCGAGATGTTCTCAAGCCCAGAGAAGATTGAGGAAAGCTTGGCGGAGACGCCTGAGAACCCAATCTTCACAACTCGGATAATCAGGACTGAAATCCTGATACCTGAGTCACGGGAGGAGTGGAACAATATCTCTCGCATAGGTTCATGTGTTGTAATGGTTGGAGCAATGGAAGACTGCTTCAATCTCTATGGACCAAGCGTGGTGGATGGGAAAAGAGTTCCCTCAGCCCATGACTCATGGGCACCATTCTACGCAAACGGCCTGACGCCGTTTACAGACATTGAAAAGGTCATCTGCCACGGTGGAGTAGTAGATGAGCTCGTACGTCAAACCACAACAAGGGCAATCCCTATAGGGATATGGCTCGAATGGCCTTAACCTGCAAAGGTACAACCGACGCCGCGAGAAGTCGTGAGACATTCGTCTCCCCGCCCAACTCGCGGCTTTCTCGTATAAATTATATCTATACAATTGACATCTCTATTATTTCATTATAAAGTCATATAAGAGGTACAATCATGGAATGGCAACCCGTCCTCCCAAGCGAGTACGTCGAGGAAGTGAAGAGGGGTGACTTGGTAGAAGTTCAAGTTTCCCCTGGCGCATGGGTTTCTGGTCGCGTGATAGCCGATATGGAAACCAGAATCAGCGTGGTTCTGGACAACCCAATTCTGGTGATCACCAGAACCCAGACCATCACTCATCGCATCTTCTCTTGGAACCCATGTGTCACAGAAGACGAGACGAGCGTTCTCGTGAACACATGGACTGCGGGAAGAGCCTATGTGCGTTACCCCAAGGACCGCCCCGTCTAGTTCTCTAGACCCGGCGGTCTTCGTCTTTTTATTACCTAAATTCGGTTACAACTTCGTTCAAGAATCTCCACAAACAACAAGACCCGCTTTATGCGGGTTTTGTGTTATTTTATATGTAGAGGCACACCATGAATCAAGCCCAGAGAGACAGAGACGATGAACGAGTCGCGCCACGCAGTCCCGGCGGACACCTTACTGAGAGGGGTGACAGGAAAACACCTCAAGGTAATCGGCGACGGAAAGTGCCCGTGAGAAGACTCTCTCCGAGGAGAGAGGCTGCGTTCCGCGAAGAACTTGGTCTGGATGAGTAACGCGCGGCGGGCCACAGGCCCGTCGCATCTTTTTGTATAAAAACATAATCACCTTATTTAAAACACTACGAGCCGTCCCATGGACGGCTCGCTTGCGAAATGACGGCTTATCGAGATGCTCTCTAGTCCAACAACTTGAGCTTTTGAAGTTGGAGAAGATCTTCGTTGTTGTAAACCAAGGTTGGGCCAGTTGCCACAAGACTTTCGTAGCAAACCATTTCTGGCTGAACGAAAGCTACATCCTGGTTGGTGTTGACGTAGGCTCTGACCTCTTGAACGATGAGGTCGTCTCCGATGGCTTGAGTAGCTAACTCAGCCACTTCCTTGACCAGAAAAAGTTGAGGTCTCTTCCCAAGCTTCTCTGAAACCAATTGGTAAGCTAGGGTGAGCCGGTAATCGCGATGATTACCTTTGAAAATCTCCAGCAGATTTTTAGGCGCCGGCTGGTGTTGTGTCACTCATCACCTCCATAAAATATCTTACCCACCAAACAAGATAAGTAAAGTTTAATCAAGATGTTTATAACCTCTTTGTATTAGTTTGAAATAGGAAGATGATTATAAAAGACCTGTTACAAGGAGGGGTCTTTATGAGCACCATGGAAGCCTGCGACATCGTCAAAATTTACCGCAGGCATTTAGAAGAGATTGGGGTGGAGAAACACGACTTTCCACACCAAGAGCTTCTAACTGCTACAGACATGGGTGAGTTCTCGCTCGCCCACTGTCACAGCATGCTAGACCGCATGGAAGAGCATGCTCACGCCGGTAAGATGGAGGAATTCTACCAGGAGCTCGGCTTCGTCAAGGGAGTTCTCTGGGCCAAAAGAATTCACACTCTCGACCAGCTAGAAACCGAGAGCTTCTCATAACCAGCTTTTATAAGTCCCCGTCCCCAAGCACCCCCGACTCTGTCGGGGTTTTGCTTATTGCAATTTATTATATTAAATGTAAACTAGGCAACGGAATTTAGAAATGTCCATATTCAGGTGAATGTGGGCATAGACAACCGGTATATAAGGACGGGCTGATGACCATTCAAGACCGACGGATCAGAGATGCTGATCAACAAGGGGGAGGGATTCAGAGACAGATCGCAGAATCTCTCAACAAGAGAGACCGAGACAACCCTGTCCAGACTACGACCGGCAAGCTCGGAGAACGCCTGGCTGATCGGATCTTCCGGAACCTGGCCGACAAGAAGAAACCTTGGATCGATTAGCCACGATTCTCCTCCGCATCCCCCGCCACAAATGTGTGGCGGGGTTTAAAGTTTTTATACCTATCTCACAATACTACCTGGAGCGACTTCTTTCTCTGGAGAAATAAATACTGGTCTATCGCCATCTACGGCAGCGAGTACCATACCCTGACTCTCATGACCTCTTATGACTCGTGGTTCTAGATTTACAATAATAGCCATTTCTTTACCCACTAAATATTTTAAGTCTGTGTAATATTCAGCAATACCAGAAAGTATCTGACGTTCTTCGGTACCCATATCAAAAATAAACTTCAAAAGCTTATCTGCCCCCTCTACCTTCTCTACTGACTTTACTTTCCCTATTCTAATTTCAGCTTTTTGGAAATCTTCTAGATTAATCATTCTTTAATGTTATTTTTTATCTATCTTTCTCATCATCTCAAACATCATTTCATTTTGATTTTCAAGATGAGCCAGTATCACCTCTACCTCATGCTCGGCTTTTTTATTAATCTCAAAATCGGCATTGGCTCTATGTTCAGCAAACTTACTCTCCAAGTTTTGTCCCACCATAATAAGTGGCAACAAGACAAGTTGAATAATATTGGAAGCAATAAGCCAAATAACAAAGGCTGGGGCTGGATCAAAGCGCCACTCCATAGGTGCCGCAATATTCCAAAACAACCATCCCAAAGTCCAAACCGTGAGAATAAAAAAGAAACCAATAGTCCCAACCCCATGCGTTACTTTAATAGCAAATCTCTCTAGCATAGAGAATTTTATCTTCACCTCTTCTCTATGATGTTTAATTTCTGGTCGGTATTGCCTCATCTCTACCAGAGAGGGCGGGTTATGTTTATATTCCATGTCTCTATATAGTATCAAGTAGAGCTGGATAGTAAACAGAAAGTAGTGTATAATCCAAATATCAAATAAGGTCAAGAATTTGCAACAACCCCGTATTAATCAACGCATATCGGCGAAAGAACTCCGTGTTATCGGTTCTCAAGGAGAGAATCTAGGAGTCCTCACCCTTGAGGAAGCTCTTAAAAAAACTGAGGCTCTTGGTCTGGATTTAATAGAAATATCCCCTAACGCCAACCCTCCTGTGGCCAAAATTGCTGATTTTGGTAAATATCTCTATGAAGAAAACAAAAAAGCTAAGTTATCCAAGAAATCTCATTCTGTAGAGGTTAAAAGTGTTCAAGTAAAGCTTGGTACAGGTGATCACGACCTTTCTTTGAAGGCTAAAAAGGCTAGCGAATGGCTTGGTGAGGGTAATAGAGTAAAGATTGAGCTATTCTTACCTGGTAGATCCAAATATCTAGATGAGAAATTCCTCCGTGAGCGCTTAGAACGCATGCTGAAGCTTATATCAGTAGATTACAAGATTGCTGACCCAGCCAAGAAAAGCCCTAAGGGACTCACTATTATTGTAGAAAGGGGTTAATTGGCCCCCGAGGTAATTGCTAGACAAATCTCTTAAAATAAGTAATATATAGAGCCTTATGGCAATGAAGACTAATAAGTCATATACCAAGCGCCTAAAGGTCTCTAAGACCGGCAAACTTCTAGCGCGTAAGTCTGGACAAAACCACTTCAACGCTAAAGAGAAGCACAATACCAAGTCTACCAAAAAGGGTCAGACAGAATTCCATATGAGCAATAAGTCTAGGAGCCGATACTTGGTCAACTTTAAATAATCTAGTAACAATCACATGACAAGAGTTAAGAAAGGCGTAAATGCCCTCAAAAGCAGAAGAAATCTACTCAGTAAGGTAAAAGGCTACCGACATGGTAGAGGTACCAAAGAAAGACAGGCTAACGAAGCCATCTTTCATGCTGGCTCATACAGCTTTGCTCACAGACGAGACAAGAAAGGAGATTTCCGTAGACTATGGAATGTCCGCCTCTCTGCCCTACTGAAGCAAAATGACCTTTCTTACTCTAAGTTCATTTCTATGCTTAAGACCAAAGATGTCGCTCTAGACAGAAAAATCCTCGCTCACCTAGCTGACAAGCACCCAGAAACTCTCAAGAAAGTTATAGAGGCTGTTAGATAAGTTAAAAGCAGATAATAATAGTTTCGTGACTCTCGGAGGCTGTCGAGCCGAGAGAGCGAAATCCTAGCAAGGATTATCGCGAGTCTAAGAAACTAATATTATCTGCTTTTTATTACTTAATATTACAATTCCAATTCGTAAACTCCACCGTTTTTAGTCACCATAGCATCTACGCCCAATTCATCTCTTATACGCTGAGCCAAAAATATAGATGACTTTGGCTCTCCCATAGCTACAAAAACTCTTTTCAAACTATCCTTACTATTACTTACAAAATCCACCAGAGTATTAGAATCTGCATGAGCAGAAAAGCCTTCAATCTTTTCTACCTTAGCCTTCACCACCACCTCACTATCATCTATTAAAACCTTTTTAGTACCCTCTTCTATCTCACGACCCAAGGTGCCGACACCCTGATAACCCACCAACAGGAAAGTAGTCTTAGGATCTGGTAGATAGGTTTTCTCATGATTTAATATTCTACCACCAGTAGACATACCAGAACCTGCAATAATAATTTTAGGTCCATGGGTCTCAGAGATTTCTTCTGAGTCCCCTGCTCTAAGAGTCTTTTTCAAGCTAGGAAAATTAAAGATGTCGTCACCGTCTTTAATTTCTTTGGTAGCTTCTGGATTGTAAAGTTTTTTAATATCTTCATAGATACCAGTAACCTTAATACCGAGTGGAGAGTCCAAAAACACTGGCACTTCTGGTAATTCTTTGGATTCAAATAAATTATCCAAAAGATAAAGCATGATTTGAGTTCTCTCTAGTGAAAAGGCTGGGATAAGCAGTGTACCTCCGCGCGAAATAGCTTCCTTGACCACTCTTTTAAATTTCTCGTCTCTTTCAGTCTTGTCTTCATGATTTCTATCACCATAAACACTCTCCATTAAAATATAATTTAGTCCTGTGACCTTCTCTGTATCTCGTAACACTGGAGAAGGAGAATTGCCTATGTCTCCAGTAAACAACATATTGCCCTTAGAGGTACTGAATCTTGCCATAGAGGAACCCAAAACATGCCCAGCATCATATAGCTCTACTTCAAACTCCCCTTTTTCACCTCCACCAAAAGTTTTTTTGTCGTGATACGGTATGGTCTGCCACAAACCCAAAGCTTCCTCCACATCTTTAGAGGTAAAGAGTGGGTTTTCTTTTTCTCTGTTAATCTTGGCAGCATCTAGAAGCAATAACTTAGCAATGCTTTTGGTTTCTGGAGTGGAATATATTATTCCACGGAAACCATCTTTATAGAGTTTTGGTATGCGACCAATATGGTCTATGTGGGCATGAGTAACAAAGAGCATATCAATACTTTGAGGATCATATTCAAAATCTTTGGCATTCTCCTTACTTGCTTCTCTAGATCCCTGAAGCATACCGCAGTCTATAAGCACTCTCTTACGACCAATCTCCAAAAGAAAATTAGCTCCCGTTGCAGTTCCTGATCCACCATAACAAGTAAGTCTAGACATTTGTTTATACTTTCAATATTAATTTCATACCCATAATTGAAGCTACAATGGAACCCAAAAGATCCATAGCTAAATCTGTCAAAGTATCAGAGATATAATGACTAGCATCTACTCCTGTTAGGCCGTAAACAAATTCGAAGTACTCCCAAGCTACTCCAACCACAAATATACAAGATAGAGAAATAATAGTAACTTCCCACAATTTCGGTGAGTGTTTAAAGAAAATACCAGAATTATAAAAAGCCCAAAGAGCCGTCAGGCCACCAGCTAGGCCTGCCAAAAAATGCATTAAATTATCAAACCACGATACAGTCCAATATAAATAAAAGTCCATGGCCACCAAATGCAAAATAGCCAGTGTAGCTGTGGCTAATAAAGCGAAATAAAGAAGAGTGGTTTTGGTGGTCATGTTTTAATATTCTACCTTTTATCTAGACTCTTAACAAAAACCCTCCGCCAAGGCGGAGGACTTTTGGTAGGGCTATTCTGGTATACCCTAGTTTAAAAACTAGGTGGGTGTCCGCAATTTCAATCCCAAGAGACTGAAACAATATAAGACTCCCTGAAAATAATTTAGCTAGATAATACCTCGAATAACCCTGTACACATTATAACAAAACTTTTTTTAAATACTGTTGATATTGTATGGACTCTCTTATAAAAATATTCTGTATTAGACCTTGTGTAGTAAGGCTAAAAAATCCCTATTCCAAAATACCGTCTAAATTAACATCATAAAGTACCTCTTCTTGTACAAGACGATAATTAACTAACTCTTCTTGCTTAAACCAATGAGCAATTTCATCTTCTGCTTCCTTCGGAGAACCTGAAGCATGTACAACATTCCTCACAGAACGACCATCTTGGTCTGACATAGCATAAGAATCTAATACATAGTCCCCGCGGATAGTGCCAACATCAGAAGTTAATGGTTCAGTACCACCTACAATCTTTCTTACAATCTTTACTGCATGTGCTCCCTCCCACACCATCGCCACTACTGGACCACTGGTCATGTAATTTTTGAGATTATTTAAAATATTCTCAGTTATTTCTAGTGGGTCTCTAGATGGTGGAGTCAAACCTTTGGCCTCATAGCTTGCAATGGTCTTTTCTCCAGTAATTCTTCGCCATTCTGGATCTAGGGTATAGTGCTTTTCAATATGGTCTTTGTCTACCACCATCATCTTCATAGCCACAAGCTTTAAACCAACCTTTTCAAACCTAGAAATAACCTCCCCCATCAAACTTCTCTGCACTCCGTCAGGTTTAATCGCCACAAATGTCCTTTCTTTCTTGGGATGACTGGTCATAACTGATAGTTTATAGAATAAAAATGTATTGTATCAAAGCTCCAAGCTTGAAGCTAATCCCTATAAGCTGTCAGTATAGTATTCCCCTTCTCAGTGATAGCAATAGTGTGCTCAAAATGAGCACTGAGAGAACCGTCACCAGTTCTAATAGTGTAACCATCTTTCAAAACCTTAATGGCAGACTTACCAATATTAACCATAGGTTCAATCGCTATAACTAGACCCGGCACCAACTCCTCACCTTCACCAGGAGTGCCGTAATTGGGCACAAATGGGTCTTCGTGCACATCATAACCAACACCATGCCCAGCAAGACCTCTAGCCATACTAAAACCGCTCTTTAACACTACTTCGCTTATAGCATGACCAATGTCTCCTATATGATTACCAGGTTTCGCTTGCTCTATTCCTCTAACTAAAGCTTCTTTGGTTACTTTCAAAAGTTTTTTAACTTCTTCACTGACTTCACCTACAGGTACAGTCACCGCGCTGTCAGTAATAAGACCTCCGTGAGTAATACCTAGGTCCAAAGTCACAATATCTCCTTCTTTGAGAAATCTCTCTGTCTCATTGGGAATACCGTGGACAATTTCTTCGTTTATAGAAACACACAAAGCTGCTGGGAAGTCTCTACTAGCTCCTTCTGGTCTATAGCCTAGAAAAGAAGCTTTGTCTCCACCTTCTTCTATGAATCTTCTCGCCTCCTCTTCTAGCTTAAAGGTAGAGAGCCCAGGAGCCACCATTTCACTAAGTTTATTTAATATAAAGGCGTGCCTCTTGCCTCCAACTTTTAAAATCTCTATTTCTTCTACTGACTTTAACTTCATTATAGTTTAGAAATATTCTCCCAAACTTCTTTAAAAACTTCTTCGGGCAATGGCTCGCCATCTATGTCTATCACTTTGCCAATTGAACGAAGGTATTCTAGGGAAGGAACGGTATCTTTGTAAAAATTTTCAAGTCTTTTTTCTAAAATTTCTGGGGCATCATCTTTTCTACCTTCTACTTCTCGTCTTTTACCCAAACGCTCTCTAGCTGTATCCTCTGAAATAATCAGATTAAAAACTCTAAAATCTCTATTAAGCCATTCGCATACTTCTGGAAAAAGCTTAGCTTCTGATTCTCTCCTACCAACGCCTTCAAAGATTAGACCTTCTTCTGATGAGCCTTCAATTAACGGTCTTTGAAACAAATAAGTAGCTAACCAAGCTGGCGTATTACCACCAGTAAACATAACCTTTTCTATATTTTGACCCAAAGCTCCACCTTTAGTTACGAGCTTCCTTAACTCACTTCCTGTTGAATAGATAGTGAATCCAGTCTTCTCGCTCAAGAGTTCTGACTGCTTGCCCTTACCGGCACCAGGCATACCCATGAAGACTATAGTTTTTAACATCCCATTAGAAATTTTAATCTTATAAATATAAATGATAACTTAAAATGTGTTGAACTTCTAACGGGACCAGTTACTTAATACTCTCTTACTGAGACCTGCGCGTCAACCTTCTTTACCAAATCAATAACCACTGAAACCACAATAAGGAGAGCTGTACCGCCTATAGCTAGAGCTTGAATACCTGTAATAGAGCGTAGGATGAGAGGTAGGACAGCGATAGCACCTAGGAAAAGAGCTCCGACTAGAGTCAATCTAGAAACAATCTTAGCAATGTAATCTGAAGTAGAGAGACCTGGGCGAACACCTGGTATGAAAGCACCGGATTTCTGTAAGTTAGTAGAAATAGTCTCTGGATCAAAAGTTACGGCTGTGTAGAAATAAGTGAAAACAAAAACCAAGACAAAGTAAGCGCTAGTATAAAACCAGTTGTTGGTGAACAAAGCTAGAGCAGTGTTAGCAAAGGCTGCAATAGAAGCAGTGTCAGAACGAACAAGAAGTTGAAGTATAGTCTGAGGGAAAAGAAGAATAGATAGAGCAAAGATAATAGGAATAACTCCGGCTTGATTTAAACGAAGTGGTAAGTAAGTAGAAATACCTCCATAAGTACGACCACCTCTCACCTGCTTAGCATAGGTAATAGGAATAGGCCTCTCAGCTTCAGTCACTATCACTACTCCTAAAGTTACTAGGATAGAAATAACAAAACCTGCGATATAAACCGGCAATTGAGATGGATCGTAGGTAAAGATAAGTTGATTTAAAGTAGCAGGAATTTGAGAAACTATACCAGCGAAGATGATAAGAGAGACACCGTTACCAATACCAAACTCACTAATAAGCTCTCCTATCCACATGAGGAGTATTGAACCAGCTACGATGATGATAATGTCTGTAGCCATAACATTCAAAGCTAGTTGAGGTAAAACTCCCTGACCTTGAAGAAGTTTAATGAAAGCGTAACCCTGCACTATAGCTAGAGGTACAGTTAGTAATCTAGAATACTGAGCAAAACGCTTCCTACCAGCCTGTCCTTCTTCTTGGTACAAAGCTTTAAGTTTAGGAATCATCACTGTCATAAGTTGCATGATGATAGATGCGGTAATATAAGGACCAACACCAAGCATAACGATAGAAAGATTAGAAAGTCCTCCGCCAGAGAAAATATTCAAAAGATTCAAGAAATCATTTCCAGAAAAAAGACTCTGCAAACGCAAAGTATCAATACCAGGGATAGGTATAATCGCGAGTATACGAGTCACCACCAATAAACCTAGCAAGAAGAATATTCTCTTCCTGAGAGTATCATCACTGAAGACTAATTTTAATTTTTCTCCGAATTTAGACATAAGCCTATAGCGCCTTTTGGGCAGCTAATTTCTTGGCCTTTTTCTCCGCTAGTAGAGTTTTCAAAGCCTCTCCCTTGGCCTTAACTTGGAAAGATTTAAGAGAAGACTTACCTCGACCACGAAGCTTAGGAAGCTTCTTAATAGTATCTCTTATCTCTGGACGCTTCTTTCTACCGGCACGAGCATTCTGACCCTTAGTACCTCTACCGCTAGTTTTACCACGAGTACCACCACGACCATGCTGTCTGGCTTTTTTGTTCTGAGTTTTCCTTTTTAAAGTGTGGAATTGCATGATATTAATTTAGATTACTTACTGTCTCTAATCTTAATGTGTTGAAACATCTCTAGGGCTTTAACAGTAGCATAGGCATTGTTGGCACTGTTTTTACTTCTAGATAGAAGTTTACCACCAACTTCCTTTAGACCAGCAAGCTCCATCACAGTACGAACTGAACTACCCGCTAAGATACCCTTACCCTTGGCTGGCATAAGCTTAACACGAGAAGCACCATACTTAGCCTCTACACCATAAGGAATAGACATGTTCTTGGTAGTGTTTACAGTAATCATGTTCTTCTTGGCATCACGGAAGGCTTTCTCAATAGCCAGTGGAGTGTCTCCTGCTTTACCCTGACCAACGCCCACCCTACCCTTTTTATTACCAGCTACCAAAGTAACAGAGAAACTAAATCTTCTACCTCCAGCCATCACACGAGTCACGCGACGAAGACTGATAATCTTCTGATCAAATTCTGGCTTAGCCCTAGTATCACGACGAGATGGTCTGCGATTAGGTCTTCTTTGTCCACCTCGAGATCTGTCATCACGATTATTGTCTGAAGTCTGGGCTGGTGAAGCAGTTGTTTCTTCAGGTGTAACTGGAGCAACTGGAGTAGCTTCGGTGTTTTCTGTATTAGTCTTTAATTCTGTTTCGTTCATATATTTAGAATTTTAATCCGCCCTCTCGAGCTCCTTCGGCCAAAGCTTTGACCTTACCGATATAAATATAACCACCTCGGTCAAAAACTACAGAAAGAACATTCTTAGCTATAGCCTTCTTGGCAACTTCTTTGCCTACAGCACTAGCATCCTTGCCTGTAGCTGAAGCAATAGTTACACCTAGATCGTCGTTTATAATCTGAGCTTGGATGCCAGTGTTAGACTTGAAAACAGAAAGACGTGGTCGTTCTTCTGTACCAGAAATCTTTGCTCTGATTCTCTTCTTTCTCCTATCTCTTGGTGATGTTTTAGTAAATGTAGACATAAATTTATTGAAAGCTATGCAGACTTCTTACCTTGCTTCCTTCTAATAACCTCATCGTCATAACGCATACCCTTACCTTTGTAAGGCTCTGGCTTCTTCAATGAACGGATGTTGGCCGCAAACTGTCCAACTTCTTCCTTGTTTAAACCTGAAATAGTGATTACGTTCTTCTCTGCAGTCACCTTGAGAGTAGTAGGGATAGAAACCTCTACTGGGTGTGAAAAGCCGAGAGCGAAAACAATCTTATCGCCTTTTACTTCTGATTTAAAGCCGATGCCCTCTAGAATAAGCTTCTTTTCAAATGGCTTATTAACACCTGAAACCATGTTAGTGATATGTGAAGCATAAGTTCCCCAAAGAGCTCTAGATTCTATGGTCATTTTCTTAGGGTGAACAGTAACTTCATTACCTTCAAGCTTTACTTCAATAACTGGATGAAGAGCTCTGGTTAGTTCGCCAAGTGGTCCTTTCACAGTCACAGAAGAATCTGAGATATTTATCTCGGTCTTCTCTGGAAGTGTTATTATTTTTTTACCAATTCTTGACATGATTTTAATATTTATATTGAACTGCTCTTTTACCAAATAGCGAATAGAGCTTCTCCACCCAAACCACTCTTCTTGGCTTCATAACCTGACATAACCCCAAGAGAAGTAGAGAGAATCAAAGTACCGTAACCATTCTTTACTGGACGAATTTCTGATGACTTCTTGTAAATTCTCTTAGATGGTTTAGATAGTCTTTCAACACCTTTAATCTTTGGAGCTCTTCTACCGGTCTCTAGACGAGCCTCTTCAAAAATAAGTTCTGCTACTAAAGCCTTCTTACCATCTACCATTCTTTCTTTGAAACCTTTTATAAAACCTTCTTTCTTTAAAACTTCTAGGATAGATAGTCTTAGAGCAGAATATGGCAAAGCCACACTTTCATGACCAGCGTTAGAAGCATTCTTGATTTTTATAATAGTGTTGGAAATTGTGTCCATAGCCTTTTGGTCTGGATTACCAGGAAGATTTCTTAACTCCAGGGATCTTGCCTTCATTAGCAAGCTCTCTAAAGCAAATTCGGCAAAGATCGAAGTCTTGCATATATCCTCTACCCCTACCACAACGAAAACAGCGAGAAGTAGCCCTAGTAGAGAATTTGGGCTTCTTTTTGGATCTTGCGATAACTGATGTTTTTGCCATAAGAAATAAAAAGGCTTTTAAAGCCGTGCCAAGAGCTTAACATGGAGATTAGATGATTTCAAGCCCTTTTACTTCTTAAATGGGAA
>Ga0210057_1000086_pt1 | contig 179976 bp, 184 predicted proteins | sample CryGeyCG2114_010_2_FD_183968 | JGI IMG/M metagenome (GOLD analysis project Ga0210057, IMG submission 183968) | Groundwater microbial communities from aquifer - Crystal Geyser CG10_big_fil_rev_8/21/14_0.10 (SPAdes) (version 2) | ecosystem: Environmental > Aquatic > Deep subsurface > Groundwater...
ATGCAACAGGAAGAAAAGACCCCATAAACGACTTAAACACAATTTTGGAAGAATACAGAAAGTTTGAGAAAAACCCGAAGGGGTATAAGGGGGTTTGAGATAAAATGGGAATATATAATTTTGGAGATAGTTCATGGAGAAATGAAGAAATACTTGTTAGCCTCTCATTTACTTGTTGGAATTGTAATAATCAAGTAGCTTCAGATAAAGGTTATAAAACACATAATGATAATTTAAGGAAAAAAATTTATTTATGTCCGCATTGTCATGCCCCAAATGTATTTGATGTTGCGGGAAAATCAATTCTATCTCCTTTACCCGGAAAAGAAATAAAAAAACTTCCAGAAAACATAAAAAATGTTTATGATGAAGTTAGAAAATGTATGCAATCAAATTCATTTACTGGTGCAGTTATGTTAATGAGAAAAATTATAATGAATATAGCAGTTCATGAAGGAGCAGAGAAAAATAAAAGGTTTGCTGAATATGTTGATTATTTATGCGATAATGGAATAGTTCATAAAAAAAGTAAAAAGAAAGCCGATTCTGTAAGAAAACTAGGAAACGATGCAAACCATGAAATAGAAAACAGGACGCAAGAAGAAGCCCAAAATTTCTTTGAATTTATTGAATTATTATTAATGGCAAATTATGAATTTGCCGATGAGGGGGAAGATAAAAATGCCTGAATGCTTTACAATCTACGCCGATAAAATTGAGGGAAGAATTGACCCTTATTTTTACAGACCAGAGTTTGGAAGATATTATGAGATATTGCTTAATAATAAAGAAATAATTCGTGGGAAAGACATCTTTATTAAAATAGAGAGTGGAATTGGTGTTAAACCCGAAAATCTAACCAATGAAGGGTTGAGATATATTGAGGTTAATTCTATTTCACCCCTCAATGTTTCTAAAGATAATTCCTTTGTAGATGAAAATGAGAGAATAAAAATTTTAGATAAAGGAGATATGGTTACTGGAAGAGTTGGCTCGGTTGGAAACTTTGCTTTATTTGAAGATGATGAAAAAGTCGCTTTCAGCGATAATATCTTGAGGATTAAATTAAAACAAAATATCAATAAAAAATTTATTTTATTCTTATTGAATTCTTCAATTGTAAAAAAGCAAATAGACAGGTACAAAAAAGGTTCTCTCCAAAGTGTGATTAATCAACAGACTTTAAATTCATTAATTTTGATTCTCCCTCCTCTCACCACCCAAAACCGTATCGTCTCATTAATGGACTCCACATATTCTTCTAAAAAATCAAAAAAAACAGAAAGTCAGAAACTTCTTGATTCAATAAACGATTATGTTCTTGATGAATTAGGGATAAAACTGCCTGAATTGAAAGATAAAATGTGTTTTGTCGTTGATAGTGAAGAAGTAAAAAATAATCGTATAGACCCAAGATACTATAAACCACATTTTAAGGATTTTGAAAAAGAACTAAGCAAACGAAAAGACATTAAGAATATTGGCGAAATTTCTGAATATGTTGGTAGTGGTTCAACTCCGATGGCAGGGGGAGATGATTATACTTCAAACGAGGAAGGAATACCATTTATTAGAATAGTCAATCTAAAAAATAATACTATTGTATTAGACGATGCTCTTTACATAAAAAAAGAAATACACGAAGGAATGTTAAAGAGAACGCAATTAAAACCAAATGATGTTTTGCTCTCTATGGCTGGAACAATTGGTTTATCTGTTATTGTGCCTGAAAATTTAGGAGAAGCAAATATTAATCAAGCAATTGCAAGAATTGTATTGAAAGATAATATTAACCCATTTTACTTATCTGCTTTATTAAATTCAAAAATTGGAAAATTTCAAACGGATAGACTTTCTCGTCCATCTGTTCAAGCAAATATAAATTTAGAAGAAATAAGAGCGTTAAAAATCCCTCTGCCCCCTCTTTCTGTTCAAAACAAAATCGCCGATGAAGTAAAAAAGAGAATGCAAAAAGCCGAAAGTTTGCAGAAAGAAGCGAAAGAAGAATTAGAAAAAGCAAAGTTAGAAGTTGAAAAGATTATTTTAGGTTAAGTTTTCTCGCCCCCTCTATAAATTCTTTTACAAAGTAAAAGGCAAAATGTCCGCAGGACTAAAAGCCCCCTCTAATAGAATAGAAAAATTTGGGTGAGTGATAACGAACCTCTTAACCATTGTTAGAGGAAAGTACGAAGCATTTCCAGAGTTTTCGTTTGGTCGGTTAAGAGAAGTTTTTCTGCGAGGCGAAGCCGAGACTATTTGTGCGAAGCACTAAGCCCCCTTCCCGTTTTTAGCGAGAACTCAATTAAAATTAACATCGGAATTCCTGTTAAGTTCGTTTCCAGTTACGAGCGAAGCGGAGTTCTGGAAACTTGCGTCCGCAAAGTAATTTTTAGTGGCGTCGTGTTCAATCAAAAGAGCGAAGCGACACATTAAGAACAAACATCAAGGGGAACATTTCGTCGTAGTTGTTGAGTTAGTCGTTAGGGGGTGGGGCATTTGTCATTATTTTTTCCAAACTATGTGTCCATTAATATTATTTTTCTTATATACTTGTAGAACATCTTCACAGAATTTTATTAATTCCCTATCATTGTTTACCTTTGCAAGTTCATAAAGTTGTATAAACATTCTTTTTCCTGTTTCAGTTTGTTTATAATATTTCTTTTGAAAATTATGTTGTGCACATAAAGTTTGTCCATTTGAAATTTCTGCTTTTCCACCCAATTCCTTTGGTTTAATGTGGTCTGCTTGGATTTCAATGCCATCTGCTTTTCCTCTACCGTTTGATTATGCTCTAGCGCTTAAAGAGACACAAAGATCTATTGGTCAATATAACGCAGCTGCTGAAAATTTGATGAAACAGAGAAAATCTCTTGCTGAAGCAGAAGCAAATGCAGAAGGTAAATTATGTGAAGGATATGAATCCAGAATTGGTCAAATGCAGACTGAGATAAATAGACTAAGAGCAGAACTAACCTCAGAAAGAAGCGCCCCTTGGTACAAAAAAATATTTAGGAAATAATATTAGAATGTAGATTAGAAAATTAAAATTATTTCTTAGAAGCCTTTTTTGCTGTTTTTTTCTTGCTAATTTTATTTTTGCTAGTTTTTTTCTCAACTTTCTTTTTACTCATACCGTTAAGGATATGATTTTTCAGCTTCTCGTTGCCACTCCAATCAAGAGCTTCCTTAAGCACTTCCTCAATGGTGTTAACAGGGATAATCTGAACTTTTTTCAGCTTCTCTTTATCTATGACAATATCTTGTAGATTGCTATGGGGAACGATTATTGTTTTTATCCCAGCATCGATAGCTGCTTCTACTTTCGCGGAAACACCACCAACAGGAAGAACTTCTCCTCTAACAGAAAGTGAACCGGTCATGGCTACTTCCTGTTTTACAGGGATGTTTTTTAAGGCAGAGATGATGGAAGTAGCGACGGCGATGGAGGCAGAATCTCCTTCCACACCTTCATAAGTTTGCAGGAACTGCACGAAGATATCCCTTGTTTCCTTGATATCTTCACCGAAATATTTCATGATAATGGCAGAGACGTTTTTCACGGCTTCCTTAGCGATCTCTCCCAGTTTTCCGGTTGCAATGATGTCAGAATTTTTGCCACCGACAGTAACTTCTGATTCAATCGGTAATAAGATGCCGGAATGAGCAGAACCGGAACCGATGACGGCTAAACCATTAACTCTACCAACTCTTTTACCAGTAGTCATAATAACTTCATATTCTTTCTTCCTTTCAATATATTTGTCGGCGATCTGCTGTTCCAGCGAACGGGCTATTGTCATTGCTTTGCGAACATGCTCGCCGGTAACGACTTCTGATTTTTCTTCCTTAGCTAAATCGCCAGCAGCTCTTACCAAGCCTCCTAAACCTCTCAGATGTAAGGTCAAATGTCCTTTGCGGTTAGCTCTTTTACGAGCTTCATTCACTATAATTTTTACTCCGCTGAGATCAAAATGAGGTATCTTGTTATTTTCCCGTTTAACCTCCTGAGCGATGAAGCGGACAATCTTTTTCCGGTTCTCTTTAGTGTCAGGCATGGTATCGTTCATGTAAACTTCATAGCCATAACCACGGATCCTTGATCTTAAGGCTGGATGCATATTCTTGATGGTATCTAAGTTCCCAGCTGCCACTAAGACAAAATCGCAAGGAACGGGATCAGTTCTTACCATTGCTCCAGCAGATCGTTCAGACTGGCCGGTGATAGGAAATTTTTTTTCCTGGATGGCGGAAAGCAATTCCTGTTGTGTGCGTGGATGAAGAGTAGCAATTTCATCAATAAATAATACTCCCAAGTGAGCTTTATGGATCATGCCGGCAACAACTCTTTGGTTAGCTGGTGTACCTAAGCCGCCAGACTGGAAGGGATCATGCAGGACGTCTCCAAGCAAAGCTCCGGCTTGTGTACCGGTAGCATCAAAAAATGGCGCCTGCTGCTTGTCAAAATTGTCTACGATAATTTTTGGGGTGATGGTTTTGCTGCCCTTAAACATTTTAGGACCCATGTTCATCATAAGAGCGAAAGCTGCCAAAAATAGCATCCCTCCTAAAAAGAAAGCAGTAAACATCAAATCTGATTTGTAGTATGAACGAACCCACCAAGGAGCGATCAAAGTGAAGATAGCAACAATAAAAAGCAAGAAGTTGTAATTCTTAGTTGCTTGTTTGACATCAATAGCTGCCAGATTAGCTTCTTCCCTTCCTTTACCGGCAGGAACAGTCTTAATCAAGGGATTATTTTCATCGTGATGATTGGGTAAAGCAACAATGTCCACCAGTTCTGATTTAGGCAATAGTTCCGCTAAGGCCAACCCTAGCATGGATTTACCGGTTCCTGGGTCACCAATCAAGAGAACGTGTCTTCTTTGCTGGGCCGCTTTCTTGATAATCCTGACTGCTTCTTCCTGACCGATAACCTGATCGGCTATAGTCGGAGGTACCTTGACATTTTTTGTTGTTTTTTCCATCTATGATAATCTATCCAGAAACATCTCTTTATTTTAGCTACTATTTTAGCTATTTAAAGGAGGTTCTTTAAAAATGTTATCCTAAATAATTCTCTAAGAAGACTTAAGCTTGCTTTTAGTTAATTTCACATAAATTTCATCAAAAGGCTGCTTTTGCTCCATGTTGATCTTCTGCTGGTTCTCTAGATGCAACAAAGGCACGAAAGTGTAGACTTTGTCCTCCTTGCCAGCGCGTGGTGGCAGCAGTTTAGTGAAAGTAATATCCTTATTTTCTTTTTTGGAATAATAAACTACCTTGTGGTAAACATCCCTGATGACTTCCATAATATCAGCTGAACGTTTAGGCATGGTAAATTTGACTGGTCGGATTTTCTCTAAAGCTTTTTTCTTAGTAGCTAAAGCATGCTGCAAGGCATTAACTAGATCATTGATAGAGACTTTCCTATTTCTTGGTTGTGGGTTTCTAGGGATCAGAGTGAAAGTCTGCTTTTCTTTGACAACCTGCACTCCCTGGGCTAAGGCTGAGAGGAAGCCATCTTCATCGTCCCAGAATTCTTCGTTCTCGGTCTCACTGAGGATGGCATCAAATTTAACGATATCATTATCCACAAGGTGGGACGATTTTATTTTTAGCAGAACTGCTGCTGCCAGAAGAATCTTACCGGAGACTCTTAAATCATATTCTTGCATTTCCTTGACAACTTCAATATATCGTTGGGTGAGTCTGGTAATGTCGATGTCCCAAGGATCCATCTTCTCGCTTTTAACTAAGTCATAAAGGATAGTTCGCCAGCTGACTTCTTCCTCCTTAAGGAGCATATCAAAGATTTCTTCCTGCATATTTAGGTAAAATGCGTTTTGCTTTAAAAAGAATGTGGTTTTTATGGTTATGTCAAAATAGCTTTATTAAAATTGTAAGAGCTTTCTGCCAATCCTTCTCTCATTTTTCTAGCAAGATCATCTCTGCCGATGGCCTGATATAGCTCTTCTAATAAATTTGCCGACATTGTGAAGATAATTTTTTCATCTTGTCCGGATTCGCAACGCGCCTTTGCTTCATCATAAGAGGCTTCAAGAAAAATTTTGGCAAGGTCAATCTGATCATCCTTAAGATAAGAATGACCAAGATTGATTCTATTGAGTAAGGTAGGGCATTTAAAGAAAGCAGATTCGTGTTGTGCTACTGCATCTGCAGTTTTTTCTTGGTCTAGATAAAGATCTCCCAAAGCGCTATGGGGGTCTGCTTCGTGGCTTTCAGCATATTTTACGGAAGCTAAAAGTAAAGTTTCAATAATCTCTTCTTTAACATTTTCATCAGTCTTATAGCTATCGGCTAGTCTTAAGTAAGCAAGTGAGTTTTCCGGCTCTATCTTTATAATCTGTTCTAAAATTGTTCTCTGACCATCTTCATCACTCTGGAAAAAATAGTAGTCTGCCAGTTCATGCAGATATTCTGTATTTAAGGGATCGTCTTGCAATTTAGCTATAAGTTCAATAAAATCAATTCCTAACATTTCGTCAATACTTCTCATAGCTAAATCTCCCAGAACCAACCTCTTAATGAATAGGAGTGGGCCCAGCCGGAAATTCGTAAGCTTGCGCACGGATTAACGAACGCAGTGACTTTCTCGAACCGGCGATCAACGCCTAACTTATCCTTGCGGATTGTAAGGGCGCTGTCATAGCCACTAGACCATGAGCCCAATTTAAGCTTAGGATTAATACTCATTTAAAAATCTTTCTTGTTTAAAAAAAGCTTAGTTTAAAATAAAAAATTAAATGCATCTACCTGCATCACAACCGTTGGGACATTCTACCGCTGCAATGTCAATTAGCTGGTTATCTTGACAACCATATTGTCTTACCAAATTACCATCACAAAAATCAGGTTGAGTCTGTCCATTTTCATCATAGACAATTCCTGCTACATTGGGATTATTGCTTTCATCATAATCTACACATTGCTTAACACAGGAGAAAGTAATGCTTCCATCTTCAGCAGGTGTTTCTACACATTTCTCGTTAGGATTGCAGGGTTTAGTTTGAGTAGCATCTTCTTTGTTAGCCGTGCAGTAATTATCGATGATAGTCTCTAAACCATTCTCATTAATGGAGCAGGAATCTTCATAAACATTAACTTCCCCACCAAGTTTTGTTACGGTAACTGTTCCTTTGGTGTCGAAGGAGAAACCATCTGTGTCAATACATTGTCCTGCTTGTTGTGAAGGAATACAGGAAAAAGTTCCACTAATTACATCCTTGACACAGACTTGACCAGTTGGGCAAGATTGAGCGGAAGATTGAACTATAGCAAACCCATCTACTTCACTGCAGAAATAATCAATAATGTTGGAACTTATTCCGTTGGGGTCAAAACCACATGCATCGTTTGCAGTATAAAAGTCTCCACTAATATCTGTACCATAAACATAGCCGACTTGCTCATAATTATCTTTCCCATCAAAGTCATTACAGGTAGGAGTGAAGGGCGATGTTACACATTCTAATTTTTGGGTTCCACCAACTATATTTTTTTGACAAATCTCTCCCGGAGCACAATTCAGAGTATGCAATGAATAATCGCCATTAGCAGCGCAAGTAAAATCAAGTCTTCTACCAAATGGATTGCTGGTTCCACCAGATTCACAACGGTCGTTCGCAACAATTAAATTACCATTGGATAATACTTGGGTATAACTTTTCAAGTCAAAATTTTTACCGTCCTGGTCGTAGCAGACAGCACAAGTAGCATCGAAACAAGGCATGCCCAGATTACATTGAGTAATATCAGAATTTACTGCTCCTTGAGAACCACAGAAGACATTCATCACATTTGGTTGTCCTTCTGCCGTGCAGAAGCGATACACTGTCAAACCTTGATGAGAGCCAACCTGTACGTTTTCCGGCGGGTTATTGGGATCAAACTGGGCGCAAACCTGCTCGGGGGTAAAACATGATTCAGTTGTGCCATCATTATCATTATCATAAGGAAATTGTGACTGGATGCCAGCTACAGTTGGACAAAGGTCAACTTGTGTACAGGATTCTGGTGTGCCGTCTCCATTGTTATCGTAAGGATATTCTTCTTGTGCTCCAGCTAAATCGGCGCATAAGTCTCTTTTCTCACAAGTCTCTTTACCATCATAATTATACACCGGTTTGCAAGATCCATCGCCACAACCACATTGACAGAGTGTCCTGCCGGAATCAACATATTTGCTAGGGCTTTCACCAGCGCAATATTGCTCTATAAGAAAATCTTCTTTACAATAATCTGACCATGAGTTTGAACATTCCTTACTCCCCTTATCACGGAAATAGACAGTCCCTGCTTGTTCATAATTGATACCATTACCATTGATTTCATCAGTATCATAACAACCGTTTTTGATACATAATGTTTGGCTGAGATTAAGGCTAGACTGTTGATTTATTCTACTGTTTTCTAATGGCGTAGTAGCTTTAGTCTTCTTGCCAATCGAAAATGCTTCACCAACACTACAACCACTGATTATAAGGAGAGAGATGATAAGCAAAGTGGAGAGAATAATTATTTTTTTCACGATTAAACACCTCTTTTTGAAACTAATTTTATTGAGGAGATTTCATTAGTTATATAACTTTCTAAATAAAGCTGTTTTATTTAGGGCAAACTATATAAACCAAAAATATTTCTCTGGTATACATTAGTAAAGAAAAAAAGAGAAAAAAGAGGAAAGATGAAATTCCATGTTAAAGATATGGATATTGCTACTGGCGGTATCATGATTGTCATCCTGAACGAGAAGGATGCCCATCAATTGGATCTACACTCGGGGGATAGGATCCTTCTCAAGAGGAATAGCCACGAAATCACTTGTGTTTTAGATATTTCTGAAAGTAGCAGGGCAGTACCTCGTGGTAAGATCGGTTTATTCGAGGAAGTTCTAAAAAAGCTGAAAGTAAGAGAAGGGATGATCGTTGATGTCAAGTTTACCGGAAAACCAGAGTCGGTGAAACATATTAGAGATAAGTTGTACGGAAAAAAATTGGAATATAGGGATCTATTTCACATTGTTGATGATATCAGCAAAGATAAGCTTACAGATATTGAAAAAACATATTTTGTCGCTGCCGGATTCGCCAATGGGTGGAGTGTTGATGAGATAGTTAACCTTACCAAGGCGATGGTGAAGACTGGAGAAAAAATAAAATTCAAGGGATTAACTTTAGACAAGCATTGTATCGGCGGAGTTCCTGGGAATCGGACGACGATGGTGGTGATACCGATAGTTGCTGCTGCCGGGTTTAATATCCCTAAAACCAGTTCTCGCGCGATAACTTCTCCCGCTGGAACTGCTGACACCATGGAATGTCTGGCAAATGTGAGCCTGTCAAGAAAGAAGATCCAGTCGGTAATCAAGAAAACTAAAGCCTGTATTGTCCATGGTGGTTCAATGAATCTGGCGCCAGCTGATGATAAAATAATCGATGTTGAAAATCCCTTATCCATAGATGCGGAAGGACAATTACTTGCTTCTGTCATGGCCAAGAAGCATTCAGTCTCGGCCAATCATGTCTTGATTGATGTGCCGATGGGCAAGAGTACAAAAGCCAGCAACAAGAAAGATGCCAAACATCTGAAAAAGATGTTTGAACTTATCGGCAGAAAGTTAGGGATGCATGTCAAAGTTATAGTTACTGATGGTTCTAAACCAATCGGCAGGGGAATCGGACCGTTATTAGAAGCGGAAGATGTGATGGCCGTGTTAAGGAATGATCCTTTAGCGCCGGAAGATCTGCGTAAGAAAGGTTTAATGATGGCAGGCGCCCTGTTAGAGATGACGGGTAAATTCCGCAAAGGCAAAGGCCTAAAAGAGGCTAAAGAAATTTTGGAAAGTGGTAAGGCCCTGAAAAAGATGAATGAGATCATCAAGGCGCAAGGAAAACAAAAAAGGATGAAATTAGGTGAATATCGTTATCCAGTAAGAGCCAAACATAGCGGTAAAATAAAAGGAGTAGATAATTTGATCATCGCTAAGATTGCCAGGATATCCGGCGCTCCCGATGATAAAGGGTCAGGGTTATATCTTTCTAAAAATGCAGGAGAAAAAGTGAAGAAAGGCGAATTACTTTATACAGTTTATGCTGAAAGTAAATTCAAGCTTGATCTGGCTGTAGATTATCTCAAGAAAAATAATGGTTTTTTATTCTAGTTATTTACTCTAGTTATTTTGTCAAATAATTTTAACAAAGTTTAACCTTATTTTTTGCCAAATAATTTTTTGTTGGTACTTTTCTTTTCAACTTCATCAACGCCGACAGCTAACTCTAAGGCCTTGATAGCCATCTCTTTAGAATCTGATTTTTTCATCAGCTGGGACAATTTACGATCTTTGAAAGTATCTTTTACCCATAAACATAGCTCTTTATTGTATATAGTGTATTCTTTATCAGATATTTGCCATAAAGCTTTGTAGAGGTCAACTTTGCTTTTAAGCATTAAACCTTTGTCAGTAACAAAGGAATTGTCATTACGGATGTGGGGTCTTTGAAGAATTTTCTTGTTGCCAAAACTGTTAAACAGGCGAGAGTAAGACAATTTTTGGGCAACAAAAACGAGAGTAATAGCAACAACTAAGTAGACTAATAAGGCAAATATCCCTCCTTTCAAGGCAGATATGTTTACGTTGAAAAGCATGGACTGCTTGAGCAACTCTGAGCTAAGCATATAAGGATTGGCCCCTATAATTTTCTTGATAATGGGAGGATAACTTTCCACTGGCAGGACAACATTAGACAGGAAGAGGAATAAACTGCCGATGGAAACAGAAGCGATGGTCGTTCCTTCCTGTTTTCTAAAAACATGACCGATGAAAGATCCAAGGAAAAGGAAGAATGAAACGCTTAAGAAAAGTATCAACAAAGTTGTAAAAATATTTTCCCGGAAGGGGATGTCAAGATAATTAACTGCTACAAGCAATATTATCAGTAATTGCCCAGCGACAATAACCAAGTTGGTAATATAACGACCGATGATGTAAAAAGTGGTATTGGTAGGCGTCATAAATGTTCTGAAAGCGGCTTTAGATTTTTTTTCCATAACCACTAAAGTGGAAGCGAGCATGATGCCGACGAAAAGCACCACCAGCATCAGGAAGTAAGGGAACATAAAAGTAGAGCGGTTAGAATTGGAGGAGATGGGATTTATCGCGATGCTGAACGGTGAAACGATGCTGTTAGCAGAGGTAATTTCTAAAGAATTGATCTTATCTTGAGCTGACTCAACGCTTGCAGCAATAATCTCAGCTTGAGTTTGCACCTCTGAAATATCGTCGTTAACTTCTGCAACGCGGTCATTAATCACAGATAGATCTTCACTTGCCGCACTAACTGCTGTTTGGGCATTGTTGAGAATATCTTTGACTTTTTGGCTGTTATTTTTGATGCTAGTGGTCTCTTCAGCTGTAAGGGTATCAAGATTATCATAACCATCTTGGACTTTGTTGACTTTACTGCTGCTCTGGTAGTCTGGATCGTTATCGAGAGTGTTAAGAAGAATCTTTAGATCATTAAGCAAATCATCTGTCCCGTTATTGATAGAATCAGTTGAAAGATCAATGTTATCAAGAGCGGTATCAGCTTCACTAAATTTATTAGCGGTGCCGGAGAGATCGCTGTTTTTGGCGCGATCTTCTATAGTTTGGGAGTTATCTTCAATAGTAATAGTTTTTTCTTTTATACTTTCAATAGCAACTTTTTCTTTAGTCAATTCTTCGTGGGCATGATTGATAGAATCAAGAAGTTTTTGAGTTAAAGATAGCGCAATCTCATCAGATTGACCACCGAGAGTGTTGGAGACTGAGGAAACAACTGTCTCCACGATGTTTACTCTGGACTGATCCACATAAAATTTGATGTTATTAGTTTTACCATCCTCAACTTTGAAATTTTCAGGTAAGCCCACACAGATATTAGTGGTTTGCGTCTTCACATTCTGGACACAGGTATCCATGTTATCATAATCAATTACTGAATATCCTGCTTCTTTTAATTCAGAGATAAATTGGTCGCTCAGATCGCCACCGTGGCTGATAACACCGATAGTTAAACTGTAATCCTGAGTGTTGGAGAGAGCTAGGGAAATTAGTCCGATAATCAATAGTGGACCAACTATAACCACAAAAGCTGAAGCTTTGGAACGCATCAGGATCTTAAAGTTTTTAGCAATAATTTTGAACAATTTCATTTTCTATGTCTCTTTTTATGGTTATGATGTTTTTTCTTATGCTCTTTTTTTTCCTCACTGACTGTCGTATTCCCTTTAGTGATCTCCGCGAAAACGTGGCTTAAGTTTGGTTTGATAAATTCCACGTTGAGCAACTTTTCATTCTGCGCCTTGATGATTTCAAGCAGTGAAGGCATGATTTCTTCCGGATTTTTGGTATGGATATAAAAGCCATCAGTAGTAATTTGGGTAGCGATAATCTTCTGCGTAATATTTTTACCCAATTTTTTTAATTCTGAAGAGATGGTCTTATAGTTACCAGGCGCTAACTTAAGAAAGATTTTTTGTGATACAGTTTTAGCCTTAAGTTCGCTGGGCTTGCCGATAGCAGCGAGCTTACCTTCCTTGATGATGGCAACTCTATCACAAATATTTTCCAATTCTTCCAAGTCGTGGCTGGCAATGATGACAGTAGTACCTTGCTGGTTGATAACCCTGATAAGATTCCAGATCTTGTTGCTCAAAACAGGGTCTAGATCAGATGTAGGCTCATCTAGGATCAGGATTTTTGGGTCATGGATCAAAGCGCAGGCGATATCCAACCTTCTTTGCATGCCTCCCGAAAGTTGTTTTGCTAACTTGTGCTGAGCCTGAGTTAAATCTACCAATTCTAAGATGCTCTCGGCATTAGCCTTGGCTGAATCATTAGAAATATTGTATAATGAGGCAAAATAAAGAAGATTTTCCTTAACAGTAAGATTGGAATAGAAACCAGGATTTTGCGTAGCAAAACCGTACATGGGTTTAAGCTGGTCCCTTCGTTTATAGATGGAAATAAACGCTTCAGCTTTGTCTGAATCAAGAAGATGAATATTTTGAAAGAGAATTTTACCTTTATCAGGCTTAAGGAAGCCAACGAGCAAATTAAGGAAAGTAGTCTTGCCGGAACCACTGCCGCCGATCAAGCCGAATATTTCTCCTTCATAGATAGAAAAGCTAACATCATTGAACACATAGCGGTCAGCAAAAACTTTAGACATACCCTCAATCCGAAAAAGTTCCCGTTTAGCTTTCCCCATAATGAGTAAATATGTATTATTTGGTATTTTTAAACTAATTGGAGTACTTAAAAGTGGTGGTGTATTAACTTGGTTATTATTTTAATCCCGTGCTGCCGAAACCGTCGGCACCGCGCGAAGTATCATTGAGATCTTCAACTTCGACAACTTCACGCTGTTCTACTGGTTGGATCAGCATCTGCGCAATCTTATTTCCTTTTTCAACAAGGTAAGGCTTATTGGATAAATTGTGCAGAAGAATCTTGATCTCACCACGGTAACTGGCATCAATCACCCCTGCCATGGTCTTTAAGCCGTGGTTAGAAGCAAGCCCCGATTTATCCCAAAACAAGCCGACGTAACCTTGAGGGATAGCCATGGCAATCCCAGTAGAGATAATTTTTCTTTCATTTGGTGAGATTGTAACAGTTTCATTAGCGTAGAAATCCATACCAGCATCTCCAGGATGAGCGTAGTTAGGGAGAGTTGCTGTCGCTTCAAGTTTTTTTATTTTAATTGTCATTTTTTGATTACCAGTTTAATATCTCCTACAAAAAGTTAAAAATCCAGTATGGCCCAGCATCTGAAATTCCGGACGCATGATTTTCCCTTCAATCTTCCATTGTCGTTCCAGCAGCTCCAAAGTCTCAATCACTTGAATCTTGGTTTTTCGGGTAGAATCGATGAACTGCTTTACTTGGTGCAAGTTAGGTAAATAGACAACAAGATGACCTCCTTGCTTTAAGGCAGCAGCAGCATGTTCGGTAACCAACCACGGTTCAGGCAGATCTAAGGTAAGCAGATCAAGATTATCTTCATCAATGCCGTTATAGATGTTTTGCTGTTTTAAATGGATATTCTTAAAACCAAAAAGACTGATGTTCCTCTGCACAATATCATAGTGTTCCGGATTAGTCTCATAAACAGTAATCTCCTGGCAAACATTAGCTAAAGAGAGGCACAAGGAACCAGTTCCACCTCCAGCATCTACGATTTTAAAGTTTTTGTTGCAGCCACTCTTAGCAAGGATCATGCCGATGTCTTTCCTTTGCACCAATTGCGGCCCCTTGGTCATGGTTTCCCATAAATCTGAGAACAATGGTGGTAAGATGGAAAATTCTTCGTCCTTAGAACTAATGGCAATTTCCTTGCTGAGATCTTGCTTAGCGATGACGCCGAATTCAGTGTGGAAATTATCTAAATCCTTAACATAGAATTTTTTCCCGCTTCTCTTATGGATCAGAATTTTCTGGATATTTCTCATTTTGCTATTTTTATGAAGAAGATTTAAAAATATTTCTAAGACAACGGGGAATAATGTATTTTGACAATGATAAAAATACTTTTCTTGCCAAGGTTGACAGAAGCAAGAAAAGCAGTATCGATGAGAGATTCCTCAGTCTTAGGGTAAGTTGAGTTATAACTGAAGGCTTGATTTGGTTGAGATTTGAACCGTTTATCCTGCATGTTGCTTGTCGTGATATGGGGACTGCTGAAACCATCTGTAAATAAAGTTTCACTAGCGCTAACTGAAGTCGCTACAACGAGTAGCATAGTTATTAGTATCAATAGTTGTTTCAATTTCATTTTTTCACCCTCTACGTTTGTTATAAATTGGTTATAATAAGTAGTGTAACACAATTTGAACGGTTTATTTAAATATCTTTTGGTCAGAATTGGTTATTTTTGTTATCAAAAAGTAATAAAAAAATAAAAATTTAATCTAGTGTTTCTTCACGACTAAGACCGACAACGCTAAAATCAAAGCGATGAAAATCAGCACAGTCAAAGCTCCCAGCAAGTACACATAATTTGAACTTTCACGGAAGGAGTTGTCTGTTACTGTTTTAACTTGGTTACCTTGATTCAACTGTTCTTGCAATTGCGCCTGTAGTTGCGCTTCCAAATCTTTATCGGAAGTAACTGCTCCGGTAGGAGTGGTTGCTCCACACTCAGCAATGCGTAATTGAACAGTCTTGGTTTCTTCCAGATCGTTATCACGAAGGACGGTTACTTGGATGTTGTAAGTTCCTGCCTTAGCGTCTTCCAATAACAGCTCAAAGGAAGTTTTGTAATCGTTGTCGGAGTCCAGAACGTTATCTAATTCTATATCAGTCCTTTTCATATCGATGTTTAATTCTTTGTTGAAAACCCTGATTTCTACATCGTCTTCGTCTTCCTTACCAATATTTTCTATGTCTACTTCAAGAGTAGTAAGGGCTGAACACTGCAAAGTTGCTGAGCTTAGCTCTGCCTTCCTGATAACCACTTTATGGTTCTCAAGATCAACATCTACAGTTTTAGTTTCCTGAACTTCGTATCTAGTGTTATCTTCGTCTTCACCGCTAATTTCAACTAAAATAGTGTAGGATTCCTCATCGATCTCTTCCTTACTTAGGTCGAAGGTAAGGGTGACAGTTTTACTTTTACCATCTTTCAGGTCAAAACTATCTGATTCTTCTTCTAAGTCATCGCCATCTACATCTTCGATTGTTACCACGACTTCAATGTCTTCCATATCTAATTCACAAACATTCTTAACTTCAACTTCTATCTCGTTATCTTCCTCGATAGAAAGATCTCCTGAAGATTTGCCGTTGATATCAATGTTGATGATCTCAAGACAGGAAATTAATTCTAACTGGATATCTTGGTTAGCGGATAAATTGTTATCAGCAGTGATGCTAAGATTACCAATGGAGTGTTTACCAAAATTTTCGTTGCTTGGTGGAGTAAGTTTTAAGGTGATTGTTTTCTCCACTCCAGGCGCTAGGGAAGTAGGTAAAGTTCCCACAAAACCAGCATTGTATTTACTATCTAGGTTTAGATTGAATACCAATCCAGTTATTTCATCACTGGAACCAGTGTTCTTAACCTTAAATTGAACAGTAGTTTCTTCACTTTGCTTAACATTGCTAAAGAAAATCTCTGAAACTGTTAAAGCCGCAGGAATCTTCTCCAAAATATTGATATTAAACGTAACGGGTGCTGAATCTGCAGCGCCATCGTTCGCTTTAACCGTTACAGAAACAGTACCTACAGCGGTTGGTGTGCCGACTAGTTTAAGTTTATCTGTACTGTCTACGGTTAGCCAAGCTGGTCCGGAGACTTTAACCAGTGATAAGTCTGCTTGATTAGAATCAATATCATTAACAGTTACGCTCAAGGAAAAATCTGCTCCTTCTCTTGTTTCTTTAGCAGAGATTGTTGGTAAGGTTGGAGCGTCATTCACAGCAGTAACGTCAATGGTCATGGTGGATTCAGCAGAATCTAACTGGCCATCATTAACAGTGAATTTAAATGATGTATAACTATCCCCATTCTCGTTCTCTGCTGGTGTGAAAGATAGTTTTCTAAGGTCAAAATCTGCTGTGCTGACTTCCTGGTTAAGGGAAATAGCATTGCCATCATATTTCAATGTTCCTTTGCTGGGCAAGGAAGTGATAGTGACATGATCTAAAGGGTCACCTTCTGCATCACTATAAGGGAAACCCTCTACATCATCAACAACAAAAAGAGTTGTGGTGTCTTCAACCGTTGTAACTGTGTTACTGGCAGTTGTCGGTGCTGTATTGACATCGCCCAGTGCTGCTTGAGCTGTAATTAACAGAGCAAGCAGGACAAGTACAACGCTTAGTATCTTGTATTTTTTCATTTTTTATAACCTCGGTTATTTTTTCTTAACAAGTATGAATGTGAACATACCAATTATCGCTAATGTCATGATGATTCCGACTACCATGATGCTGACAAGGTAATCATCATCAGTGTAAGGGTCTTCAATCGAACTGATTATCTTTGAGGAACCAATTTTTTCAGATTGATCTTTAGCCGATTCTGATTGGTCAATATTATTGTCTAATGGTTGATCATCCTCTGTTTTTCCTTCGTTCTCTTCCGGAGAATTTTCATCTTCCTTATTTACCTCGTCGCTTGAGGTTTGACAGGAGTTAACAGTAAAGTCTAGCCGTTCAATATCTATCGCCTTGTTGTTATCAATGTAGGCTGTTATGTCTAGCGAATAAGTTTTAGCCGCTAATTTTAAGCTGCCAAAATTTAAGGATTGTGACCAGGTGTCATCGTAACTGTTTTCTTCAAGAGCAATGTTTCTGACATCCTGGTTTAGGCCTAACTCTTGGTTGTATATCTTAACTGCTACATAATCCTGATCGTAAGAACCAAAATTTCTTAGAGTTAGATCCAAGATTAAAGAACTGTCGCAGGTATCAACGGGGTAAATTTCTGCCTTGGTTATCCTGACATCGTGTTTGAGCAGATCAATATTTAATTCTAACTCTTTGGAAATTTCATAATTATAGCCCCTCTCATCCTGTGCTTCTACCGTGAATTCCAAAGTATAAGTCGTGGAATCAGCGTCAGGGTTTAAGATAAATTTAACAGTCTCAACAATCTTACCCTCAGCTTTGATATTACCAAGAGAATAATCTTCCTTGAAATCATCAGGGAGGAGATCATTATCATCCGCTTCAATATGCAATTCAACGTCTTCTAACATCAAATCGTCGTAATCATTATCAAATAGATTCCTTAACTCAAATTCTAAGGTTATTTCGGTATTTGGCCTGACGTCATCTTCAAGAACGTATTGTTCGTCAGCACCATTAAATCTATCCTTTTTATTTTTTTCATCGGTGTTCACATAAGAGACGCTCAATCTGTTAAATTCCAGCATCGACTTGGTCTCTTGCTTAAGGCTAACAGAATTAAGAACATTATCGGAAGAATCAGTAACTTTTATTTGTCCAATGTTTTTAATGCCTCCATCTTGCCTATGAGGTACTTGAATAACTAAGGAAACAGATTTTTCTTCACCTGCCGCAAGGGTTATATCTTTTTCTTCTAGTCCATAATTGCTGGGTAAATCCGCACTAAGCGTAACTGTGATAGCTTCGTCGCTGCTTAAAGTAAATTGTTCTGTCGTAACAGCAATTGTGTCTTGATCACCATCGGTAAAATCGCTGTAATCAACTTTAAGTGTAACTGCTGATTCTTCAATAGAAACTGTTGCGGAGGCAAAGCTAAGTAAAAGTACCAATATTGCTACATAAACTATTAATTTCACTTTAACCAACCCACCCGAAACTATTTTCTATTCCAAAGTGGTAAATACTTTTTAAATGTTTTTGTTCTAAAGGCTATATTTGAGAACATTAAGATAATTCCAGGAGAAAAAGTGAAAAAAATAAGCAAATAAGCTTATTTGTTGCCCATGTAGAAGAACTTTTCAATAGAAACATCATTTTCCACATAATTGCCGGAACGAGGGTGGTTTCTGGTAGGATCAACTGGTTTAGCTGGAGAAGGCTGCGGCGGCGCTTGCTTAGGTTTTATTTCTAATTCATCTGCCTGCTCAACACCTTTAGCCATCAAATCATTAACTGTGGGCATATCCTGGATTCTACTGGTTCTCTTAGCCAATTCAGCAATAATTCTCTCTAGGGAAGCTATCTTTTCATTGAATTCCTTGAGCCTGCCTACGATGTACTGGGTATTTTTTTCCAGAATCTGTTTAATTTCGTTTTGACTCAAATCAGGAGAATAATTGTCCCTTTTTGGTTCACGGTCAGCCTGAACTTCCTGTAAAGTTTCCCGCATATTGTGGTATTGCTGTGTGCTCTTATCGTGCCTAAAAACCTGCTCAGCTTGGGCGATAGCCGATTCTCTGTCAGGCGCCAAGCCCTGTTTCATTAATTGTAAAGCAAGATTGTTAATTTTTTGTACTTGTTCAACATCCATAATACCACCTTTTATATTTGACTATCTAAGAAAATGTGGCAGTTACGATTATAACGTTTTCTATTCTGCCAGATATATAATGTAATCAGTTAGATAATATGGTTACCCAACCAGTTAAGTAACTATTGCAACTATTTTGCCACAGGAACTGGACAAACTGGGATCTTGAAAGGTAAAACTCCGACTGTGCCTAAGTATACAACTGCAAAACCAACAATGAAACCGACCAGTAGACCAATAAAGAAATATTTTGCTTCAATTGCTCCCAATTGCGCTTTTTTGTTCATAAAGAAGCTGCCACAAACGACAGGAATCTGGAAAGGAAGGATTTTTTTGGTACCTAAGAAAACCAGTAAGATGCCGCCAACAACTCCAACTAAAAGTCCTAAAAATAAATATTTGAATTCAATGATCCCTAATTGCCCTCTTTTTTCCATAGATATAAGTAAATAAAATGGATATATAAAGCTTTCTTTTTACCTCCATTTTCAATTTTCAGCTTAAAAAAGCGAAAAGTTTATAAATTAGCGAACTGATAAGTATATAAAATTAACGCTTGATAGGTGTTCTAGGAGGATTAAAATGATCCGGAAAACAATAAAAGAATGCTCTGAATGTGGGAGCAAAAACATCTTTAGGGATGTAGAAAAAGGAGAAACAATCTGCAGAGACTGCGGTTTAGTCATTGAAGATCGGATGGTCGATTTTTCACAGGAATGGCGTGATTTCGATGATGATTCCGGTAGCAAGAGAAGAACTGGAGCTCCTTCAAGCCAGACACAATTTGATCAAGGATTAGGTACAGAAGTAGGTATGACTTCCGATTTTTATAAATTAGGTTCAGATAAGGAAAGAGACAGGTTCTTTAGGTTAAGAAAATGGAATATCCGAATCAGTACAGCTATTGAAAGAAACTTAAAAGTAGCCTTAGCTGAATTGAAAAGGGTAAGTTCTTTCTTAAAATTACCTAGATCAGTAGAAGAAGAAGCAGCAAGGATCTACAGGTTAGCCGTACAGAAAGGATTAGTAAGGGGTAGATCGATGGAATCAGTAATTGCCGGCGCTCTTTATGCGGCTTGTAGAAGACACGAGATCCCTAGGACCTTAGATGAGATGGGTGAGGCTTCTGGTATTGAGAAGAAAGAAATCGGCAGGACTTATCGTTTTGTAACCAGAGAATTGGGTATCAGTATCAAACCCAGCAATCCGGCAGATTATATCCCCAGATTCGCTTCCGCTCTGAAATTAACAGCAGAGACACAATCGAAGGCAGTAGAGATTTTAGAGATGGCTAGGGATATTGAATTAACTTCCGGCAGAGGGCCGACAGGAATCGCGGCAGCGGCACTTTATGTTAGTTCCTTGATCCATGGCGAGAAAAGGACACAGAGAGAAGTTGCTGATGTGGCTGGTGTAACTGAAGTTACAATCAGGAACCGGTATAAGGAACTGATCAAAAAACTGAAGCTAACCAAGGATGTCGAGAAAAGCAAGAAAAAATAGATTTATGTTATCATTTATTTTTTAATTTGGTTTTTAATTTAGTTTGGAGGTTTATGATGTTCTATAGAAAATGAATCTAAAATATTATACCACAATGGATTATTCTAAACCAGTTGAGTTAGAGGTAGGAGGAATCCCTGCTGTTATAACGGATGACCATAATGAAGTTCTTCCCTATTGGCTAGGACAAAGAGATGCAGTTTTGTTTCATATTGATGCGCATCCTGACACGTCTGAAGGCGCATACTATCACGGGGAATTAACTAAAGAAAATTCGGCTAAGTTTGGCATTGCCGGTTTCATTTGTCCAGCAGTTCATCACGGCTTGATTTCTTCAATTTATTGGTTAAATCCTCTTTCAGGAAGGAATGGTAGGTTAATCGATCTGGGAACCAATAAACCTTCGTTTGGGAGAAGAGAACTTGGTACTAAAGTGGTGGTGGGTAGATATTATTGGGAAAATATGTCTGCTTCTGGTAAACCAGAATTTGGATTAAGATTAAATGGTGGGTACGGTCGAGAAATAAACCGTAGAAAAATAGAGATCGATGGGCCATTAATTTTGGACATAGACTTAGACGGTTTTAGTTGTGATCGCCCTGAGAGTTTTTACTTTAAAGACATGTATAATAAAGATACTATGTTTAATTACGCAAAAAGGATTGAAAGGACTGGAAAATTATTAAAAAAATTATCTCGACCCGAAGTAATAACCATCACCAGATCACAAGGGCATGGAATAAAGAGAAACCGTTATGTTCCTCTATCTACAATTGATGATGTGCAATCAAAAACTTTAGAGATGCTGGTTGGAGTTTACACAAAATGAACCTGACTCCAGAGATGAAAACGCAGTTAGCGGAACAAAAGAAACAATGTGTTTTCTGTAAATTGATTTCTGGAGAAATGCCGGCGAAAAAGGTTTTTGTCGATAAGATAACAGTAGCGATGCTGGATATCTATCCTGCCTTGAAAGGACATACGCTATTCATGCTGAAAGAACATTATCCTATCATGCCTTATATCCCAGCCGAAGAATTTAAACATTATTTCGGGATATTACCGCAGTTATGCCAAGCCGTGAAGAAAGGGATGGTGAGCACAGCAATCAATGTTTTCATTGCTAACGGCGGTGTAGCCGGACAGCAGTCGCCGCATTTCTTGGCACACGTTTTTCCGAGAGAACAGGGGGATGGTTTTTTTAACTTCTTATTCAAGCAGGGAGGAAGTTTAGAAGAAGCACAGGTCAAGATGTTAAGTAACAATTTTAACTTGATGATGCAGAATCATTTCTCAAGGAATCCTGCAGTTTGGCATCAAGGGGAAGGTGCTACTCCCGATTTTCTAGAAAAGATAAAAACTGATGATGTCACTATTTATGAAGATGAGAAAGTATTAGCAGTCATTCCGGAAAAAAGCGCAGCTAAAGGACACATTGTGATCTATTCTAAAGATGAAAAAAGATATATTGAAAAATTAGCTACTCCAGATGCCGAGCATCTTTTCTTTGCCGCTTCTTTTGCCGCAACAGCAGTCTTTGAAGGCTTGGGTGCGCAGGGCACAAACATTATTTTAAAATCAGGGATAACTGATGATAATCCAGAAGGAAGATTAGTACTGCATATCTTACCAAGGATGCCTGGGGATCATCTGCAAAGCTTGTTATGGCAACCAAAACAGCCTAGCTATAATGTAGATAGCGTGATGAGCAAGATCAAAGATAACACTTGGTCGATAAAGTCTGAAGCAAAGGAAGAAGAAAAGTCTGAAGCAAAGGGAGAGGTAAAGATTGAAGCGGTGGTTAAGAAAAAAGTTATCATCAATAATTACGACCTTAAAGGCAAGAAACTTTCCCCAGAAGAAGAGATCAGAAGAGCGATAGAAGGAATGCAACGATGAAATGTTCAATAATTGAAGTAACTGATAGGATAAATTTAGAACTAGTAAATCATAGAGTATCTTTATCTCAAGAAGATACTGCTGTTGTTGAAAGTGTTTGGCAAGAAGCAGTCAATGAAGGAAAGTTTAATGGGACAATTCTTGGTTATCTTGGTCATACTGTTTCTAGTGAAGGCCTAATTACAATAACCAGCTATGTTGAAGAATATAAATATTTTCTCGCTCAGGTAAGACATCCTGAACTGGGTTTTTTAGTACAACCAATAGGTGTTAGTGCTGCGACAGTAGATGCTTCGGGAACATATCTGATTGGAAGACGTGGCAAACATGTTACTCAATATCCTAACAATTTAGAATTTGTTCCTTCAGGTGGCATCTCACCAAATAACACTGGCGGGAAAGATTTACATCTTAGGGAAATAATCAAAGAATTTGAAGAAGAGACAAGATTCGCTTCAAGAGAAATCAACTCAGTTGATACATTTGGTCTTGTTTATAATCCAGAACATGGTGTCTATGATATAGAATTCAGAATCTTGCTCGGCCGAGATTTAAGAAAAGAAAGAAATCTAAGGAAAGAACACCAGAGCGAAGAAAAAGTGAAAAGAGAAGATTTAGGGAACTTCATTAGCAACAACATTGTAATACCAAGTATGCATACAATATATCAACTTTTAAAAGAACACGGGAAGATATAAAGCAAAGGCAAAATTAATCAATTTCATTTAAAGTTTCTTTGATAAAACATTTCAGGTAATCAACTCCTTTACATTCTACAATCTTAGCAGCTAATAATGAACCTAACTTAGCGGATTTTTCTAGATCCCAATTTTGACAATAACCATAAAGAAAACCGGCAGCGAACGTATCACCAGCACCAGTTGTGTCTATGGCAGTAGCAGGATAAGCAGGGATTACAATTGTTTTATGGTTAGACCTAATCAATGAGCCTTTAGTACCTAACTTGACTACTGCTATTTTAGCATGTTTAGATAATTCTAGCAAAGCTTCCTCTTCTTCCTTGCCGGTAAACTCTTTAGCTTCCTGCTCGTTAGCGAAAATGATGTCAACATAATTTTCTACAATCTCCTTAAATAATTTTGTATTTCTTCTGATCAAAGCGGGATCAGCTAAATCAAGAGAAACTAGAGTTTCATGTTTTTTTGCTAACTTCAAAGCATGGAGAGCAGCCGATTTAGTTTGTCCTTCTAACTGATAAGCTTCCAGATGCAGTATCTTGCTTAAGGCGATGTCTTCTTCAACAAGATCTTCCGGCGTAATCTCCATCGCCGCTCCTAAATGGACAGAGAAAGTTCTTTCCGCATCGGAAGTGATAAGAGCTACGCAATGACCTGTTGGTCTGTGGTGAAGATTTATTTTCTGTATGACGTGATGCTTGCTCAATTCTTCCAGAAAAAATTTACCGTGTTGATCATCACCTATCTTCCCGTAAAGGATAACTTTGCTGCCGAGGAGTCCTAAGGCGCGGATCGTGTTGGCAGCAGAACCACCGGGAGCAAGCTGCGGCTGTAAGGAAGATATTTTTGCTAAGATCTGTTTAGCCTGCTCTTCCTCTACCAAATGCATCTCTCCTTTTTTTAAGTTCAGCTGTGGCAGCGCTTCTTCATCAACGTTCACTAGAAGGTCTACTAAAATTGAACCGATGGCAATGACATCATTTGATTTCTGCATTTTAGAGGGTAATTTCAGACTCTTTAAAAATCTTTATGGCGATTGAATGGTTTTTTTTGTGACATAATTATCTATCGTTGAATAAAATTCAATAGGGATTGGTTGAGGTGTCGGAGTCGGCGTTTTTACCACACTTTTCGCTTTTTCGTACCAATTTTTTAAAAAAGATTTTACTCTGTTAGGATTTTTATCTAATAATTTTGGGTCTTGATCTTTAAGGTACATGGATGAAGCTGCGCTTAAAAAACCAAATCCTCCCACTGCCAGATGATAATTTTCATTCTCAAAAGGTTCACCGTTGATAAAAAAATTAGCCGTATCATAAACAACTTTACCTACCAATCCCATTCCTGCTAAAAATAATGGTAATCTTGTTATTCTTGTCATCTGCATTGGTTTTTCTTTCGCGTCGTCAATAATCTTATTTCCATTGGAGTGATAATCAGAGGTATTGCCATTCATCAAACCATAGATATCTAATACTAAATTAGGCGCTAACATTACTCCATAAGGGACAGTCAAAACTAGCGGCAATACAAAAGAACCTAAATTTCCTAAGAATCCTAAGGCCATAGTAACATTATACAAATTTTTTTCAGGAATCTTACGACCTAACTTAGTGTATTGTTTCAGTACTTTCTGATCAGTCCATTTAACTGGCTTCAATAATGATTCTAATGACATGTTTATTTAGAAAAATGTTTCTTTTAAAAATGTTTCATCAGTAAAATGAATAAAAGGATAAAAATTATTTCAATACCGGTAATGTTCAGCTTTGTAAGGTCCTTCTTTAGGGATTCCCAGATATTTAGCCTGCTTATCAGTTAGGGTATCAATCTCCACGCCGATTTTTTGGAGATGCAACCTAGCAACTTCTTCATCTAATTTTTTAGGCAGGACGTAAACTTTTATTTCATGCGTTTTTTGCCATAACTCCAGCTGGGCCAAAACTTGATTAGTAAAAGAAGCGCTCATGACGAAACTAGGATGACCGGTAGCGCAGCCTAGATTGACTAATCTTCCTTTAGCCAAAACATAAATCTCTTTGCTATCGGGGAAAGTGTATTTATCATATTGCGGTTTAATCTCTTCCATGACCGCTCCTGATTTTTTATCTAGCCAATTCATGTCAATCTCGTTATCGAAATGGCCGATGTTGCAGACGATGGCTTGATCTTTCATCGCTTTAAAATGTTTTTCAACAATGATATCAGTATTACCGGTTGTCGTTACGAAAATGTCTCCTTCCTTAGCGGCATCATCCATCTTCTTGACTTCAAGACCTTCCATCGCAGCCTGTAAAGCATTGATGGGGTCAATCTCGGTAACGATAATACGGCAACCAAATCCTCTTAATGATTGCACACTGCCTTTACCGACATCACCGTAACCGGCAACTACTGCTACTTTACCGGCCAGCATTACATCCGTGGCTCTTTTAATGCCATCCACTAAAGATTCACGGCAGCCATAGAGATTATCAAATTTTGATTTAGTGACAGAATCGTTGACGTTGATAACAGGGAACAATAATTCACCTTTCTCTAACATTTGGTAAAGACGATGCACACCAGTGGTGGTTTCTTCCGAGACACCTTTAACATCAGCAACTACTTTAGTCCAGCAGTCTTGTTTTTTAGCATAAAGATATTTTAAAGCTTTTATCAATTCCCGGAAATCTTCACCTTCATCACTGTAATCTTTTTCCAACAAGGAAGGACCCTTTTCTACCTCTACTCCCTTGTGAATCATTAAGGTGGCGTCGCCACCGTCATCGACAATCAAGTTAGGGCCTTGCCAACCGCCAAAATCAAGAGCTTTCATCGTGCACCACCAGTATTCCTGCAATGATTCACCTTTCCAGGCGAAAACTGGAACACCTGCTTTAGCGATAGCAGCGGCAGCATGATCTTGTGTGGAGAAAATGTTACAGGAAGCCCATCTGACTTGCGCTCCTAAGGCTACTAAGGTTTCAATCAAGACAGCAGTCTGGATCGTCATGTGTAAAGAACCGGTAATCCTTGCGCCAGCTAACGGTTTTTGCCCTTGATACTTCTCTCTCAGAGCCATCAAGCCTGGCATCTCTTTCTCGGCGATCTTGATCTCTTTCCGGCCCCATTCTGCTAATGAGATGTTTTTTACTTTGTAATCGTTATTTTCCATTTGCATCACCTTTATGATAATTTATTTCTGGTTTTGTTTCTTCTTTATATAATTTGTTTAGTTGTAGTTGTTGTTTTGTATCTGTTGTTTTTAATTTTTGAGGGGTTCTTTCAAACGGCTCTGTAGAAAAAGTCCTACTCCACTTACCATAACCGCTCGCTTTCGCAAGCGAACATGGTAAGTTACGTCTGGTCCAGTCAAGTTTGACGATGTCAAACATTGACAAACTCGACTCAGACGGACTTTTTCTACAGAGCCCTTTCAAACAAAATCTATAAATAGTAAAACCAATTTTAAGAAAATATGCCCGAAGATAAGAAAGCTAAGATTTTGAACCTTCATTCTCAAGGAGATAAAGTCAAAGTTGAAACTAAAAAAGGAACAGAAGAAGGGATTATGATGCCTAGCCATGATAAAGAAGTGATCATGCTAAAATTAGATAATGGTTACAACATGGGCTTTAAGAAGAAAGATGTTAACAAGATAACTGTTTTAGAAAAAGCTAAATCTCCAAAGAAAACTTCTGAGAAGCTGAGTAAGAATAAGAATTTACCAACTGTTGCTATCCTGCATACCGGGGGAACTATCGCTTCCAAGGTTGATTATCGCACAGGAGGGGTGGTCTCTTCGTTTGAGCCGGCGGAATTGGTTTCCTTATTCCCGGAATTAGGGAAGATTGCCAACATCGAATCAGAATTGATCTCACAGATGTGGTCAGATGATCTAAGATTTATCCACTGCACATTGATAGCTAAGGCAGTTGAGAAACAGGTTAAGAAAGGCGTGAAGGGAGTAATCATAGGTATGGGCACGGATAATCTGGCTGTCGCTGCTGCTGCTTTATCATTCATGTTTGAGAAATGTCCGCTTCCCATAATTTTTGTTGGCTCACAAAGAAGTTCAGATAGAGGAAGTTCTGATGCGGGAATGAACTTGATCTGCGCTGCTAATTTCATCGCGGAAACTGATTTTGCTGGTGTAGGGATCTGCATGCACGAGAGGGCAGATGATAAAAGTTGTGTTATCTTATCAGGAACGAAAACTTACAAACTACATTCTTCCAGAAGAGATGCTTTCAAAGCAGTTAACACTGAACCGTTAGCCAGAGTTGATTACAAGACAGGCAAGGTGGAATTCCTGCAGAAAAATTATCCTAATCATAATTATCCTAATTATCCCAATTCTAATGCAGAGTTAGTTGTAAAATCTAAGATGGAAGAGAAATTAGGTCTGCTAAAAATTCATATTAATATGTTTCCTGAACAATTTGAATTTTTCAAGGGGTTTAAGGGTTTGATCTTGGAAGGAACAGGTCTGGGACATACTCCCGGTCAAGTTCCTAACAAGGAAAGCGAAATCCATAAAAAAATCTATCCTGCTCTGAAGAAAGTTATCGATTCCGGATGTATTGTGGTGATGACGACGCAGTGTTTATTTGGCAGAGTGAACATGAACGTCTATGACAAAGGGAGAGATCTGTTGGATTTAGGTATCATCTCTGGCAAAGATATGTTAGCCAACACTGCTTTGGTTAAATTATCCTGGTTACTGGGGAATTATAAAAAAGTTGAAGCGGAGAAAATGATTGGTGAAAATTTGCGTGGGGAAATCAACGATAAGTTAAAATTTGAAGAGGAGTTTATCTGATTTTTAAGAAAGTTATATTAAGGAATTGGTTTTACTTGTTATTTGAAAAGAGGTTGTCAGGTTGAAGAAATTATTTTTTCCCCCAGCGATGTTAACGGTAATATTAATTACATCTTTATTATTTTTAGCTTCATGCAGTTCTAATCTTAATGATAATCTTAATGATGTCCCTTTAGAAAAACAATGTAAGGTAGATGCGGATTGCGTAAAAGATGTTTGTTGTCATGCCAGTGATGCAGTAAATAAGGATTATGCTCCCAACTGTGGTGGGTTATTATGTACGCAGGAATGTCAACCTAATACTTTAGACTGTGGACAAGGAAAAATATCTTGTGATGAAGGACAATGTGTTGCAACAATCGACAATCCTTTACCTAACGGACTGCTATCGTCATGATAAATTAATTATTTGAAAATGAGGAATCTGAAAGAATTGATGCGGGATTTTATCTTCGGTATGGAAGATGGATTGGTTTCAAACTTAGGTTTAGTTTTAGGAGTGTATATCGGTGGTGGTGGGCAGTTTGCGATTATTTTAGCTGGTTTAGCTAGCATGCTGGCGGGAGCTTTCTCCATGTCAGCGGGAAGTTATCTTTCAGCCAAATCACAACGGGAAGTTTATGAGCAAGAAATCAAGGCAGTTGAAGAGGAAGTACAAAAAAATCCGCGCAAATGTCTTAGCGAGATGAAGAAGATCTTTCAGGAAGAAGGGGTAAGCTCTAAAGAGTCTGAGCTGTTAGTTAAAAAATTTTCCCAAAAACATCACCCCAAATTTATCTGCAATTATCTTGTGCAGAAAAAAGTTGGTATTTCACGAAATAAATTTGATCTGCCGTTATGGAATGCTTTGATGATGTTTTTCTCATTTCTTGTCGGTTCTTCTTTCCCTATTTTTCCCTTTATAATTTTCACGGGAGATAAAGCGGCTTATATTGCAGTCACGGCTACAATCATAGCCTTATTTACCATGGGCAGCCTGAAAACATATTATACCAAAAGGAATTGGCTGAAGTCAGGTATGGAAATAGTTTTAATCGGTTTGGGTGCTGGTTTCATGGGCTATCTGGTGGGTTTAGTTTTGAGCCATTTTAGCTGAATTGAAATTTTTGTAAATAACATTTAAGAATATGTTTTGTTTTTCTATCATCATGACAACTTTGGAGCGGTTAATAGATTCTGAAGCGGAAGTTTTGAAGATAATTAGGCTTCCTGATGATTTACCTTGGGTGCCTTATCAACGCGAAATTAAAGAAGCTCCTAGACCTTATGCTCCTTCTCCCCTGCCTCCAGGTTATTTCCCCCCAGATTGTGAACCAAGAGTGCCTTATGAAAAAAAAGAAGAAAAACCTAGTGTGATAATTATTGATATCTGATTTATAACGGATTAGCGTTAGGTATTGAAATTAAGGTATTGGAATGAAGGTATTTAGGGATTATTTTGTGGTGTATAAGTTTTGTACCAGTCCCGTGTGGTGATAAAAAAAGACAAAGACTTAGAATGGTGTTTCTTCATTTCCGGTCATCAATATGTCAGCAAGGCCAAGTTTAATAAATAAGCTGATTATTTTATGCTTGTTTGCGGGGGTGGGAGAGTGGTCAAATCCGCTAGGTTGAGGAGAACTTCTCAAACGCCTAGTGCCTTAGTGGCTGCGCGAGTTCAAACCTCGTCCCCCGCACTTTTCTTTAGTTTCTGAGTTTTTTGGTTTCTGAGTTTTTGAGCCATAATTTTTATAAATGGATGTTTTAATTTCGTCAATTAGGTAATTAAGATGACAATAGAAATCTATGTAGGGATGAATGTTCATGATCAAAGAAGATATGATACAGTTGTGGTTGATAAAAGCAAACCTCTACCTAAAAGATCTTACGGTTGGAATGCGGAAGCTAATTTAACTGCCCGGCAGGAATATCAAACACATTATCATGACGGGATAAATTTTGCAGTCTTAGTGGATTTGGTTGCTGAAAAAGCAAATTCAGAAGTTGTCTGCCTGAATAATTCTATCCCTCAACGATATTCCAGAAGGGAAAAAGATCGATTAAGCGAGGCTGACTTTAATGAGTTACGTTTTGTTCTTAATTTAGATGATACAATGAAGTATTAACTTTCCACTAACTTTTTACTAACTTTTTATTTTATCCAAAGTTATTTAAATGATGAGAATTTCTTTAAGTCGTGGAAAATAAATGGCAAGTAACGCAAGAGGCAAGAACTATTCCTAAACTTAACAAGCCGCTTTTTATCGAAGGTTTACCGGGTATAGCTAACGTCGGGAAAATTGCCGTAGATTTTTTGATTGAAGAATTGAAAGCAAAAAAGTTATGCTCATTTTTTTCTTACAAGTTTCCGCACTCCGTCTTTGTCGGAGAAGATAATTTGATTGAAATGCCGAAGATTGAAGTTTATTATAAAAAATGGAACAGCAAGGGTAAAAATAAACGTGACCTGTTATTGTTGACAGGAGATATCCAGCCGATAGATGAAGTGAGCTGTTTTACTTTCTGTGAAGAGGTCTTGCGGATGGTGAAAGATTATGGTTGCACGGAAATGATCACTACCGGGGGTATCGGTTTACAAGATATCCCGGAGAAGTCAAGAGTGTTTTGTACAAGCAACGATCTGGAGATGCTGAAAACTTATCTAAAAAAAGGCATGCCAGTGGAGAAAGATATCTTCGGCATTGTCGGTCCAATCGTCGGAGTTTCAGGAGTATTGCTGGGATTAGGCCAAAAACAGAATATTAAAGGTGTAGCCTTGTTAGCGGAAACTTTTGGTCATCCCATGTATCTGGGAATCAAAGGAGCTAAAGAAATTCTGAGGGTCTTCGAGAAAAAATTTCATTTTGGTTTGGATATCAAGAAGATGAGCAAGGAAATTGTAGAAGTGGAGAAAGAGTTGATGTCAAAAACCAAGGAATGGGCTACTGAATTGGTTACGCACCAACAAGCTGGAGCCAAATTCAAGAATAAAGAAGCTAGCTACATCGGTTAAATGCAATCATTTATTGTTTCTGTCCTCTATTTTGCAGACAAATCTAACATAAGTTTTATAAATAAAAATAATATACTATAATTAATGCCAAAAAAGAGGAATGGGTTAGATGTAGATAGATTTAGTTCTGACTTCCTGCAAGATAAAAAAGGGCAGATTACCATTTTTATCATTATTGGCATAGTCCTGCTTTTGGCGGTCATGTTGATTATTTTCTTAAGCAAAGAATTGGCTAGGGTACCCAGCGAAGTGGTCCCGTTAGAAAATGTGGCTGTGGATTCTTTGATTTCAACCTGTCTGGAAAGAACTGGTGAAGATGCCTTGGATCTTTTGGGTCTGCAAGGTGGCTACATTGAGGTTCCGGAGGAAATCTCTGGTAATGGTTATGTTCATTTAAGATTATCACCTGCCCACGTATTACCTTACTGGGCTTATGGTGAATCACTTAACATCCAATCTTTAACAGTGATCAAAGAAAGAATTGACCGCTACATTGAAGATAATCTGCGTAACTGCGTTTTTGGCGCTGGCGCCTTCTCACAAGCTTATGATCTGATTGAGCGTTCAGGGATAACCGCAGATACCAAAATTGTCGATGCCGGCGTCTTGTTCAATGTTAACTGGGATATTGAGATAAGAGATAAGGGGGGAGAAAAAGTTGCTGAAGCAGTTAATCATGCTGCGGAATCGCCAGTAAAATTGAAAGATTTACAAGAAACGGCGGTCGCAATCGTCACGGCAGAAATGCGTGACCTGAAAATGGAAGACTTGGTGCAGGATCTGCTATCTCTAGACCATCCTAATGTGCCGTTAGTCGGACTAGATTTCAGCTGCTCAGCAAAAAAGTGGAAAATTAGTGAAGTTGAACAGACAATCAAAAAGATGATCAGGTTAAACTTAGGTGAATTAAAAATTAAAGGGACTGATTTTGTTAACTTCCCTGATTCACAACCGTATTATCAGAACCATTACATCTGGAATGTAGATAATGATCTTAAACAAGAGCAGGTTGCAACCTTATTCAGTTTCCAAGAAAACTATCCTTTCTCCTTTAATGTGGCACCAAGAAGCGGGGCGTATCTGCAAAGCACTTCATTAGGAACAAAAAATCAATTGTTAAACTTTTTCTGTATGCAAAACTGGAAATTTGCTTACACTTTGGATTTTCCGGTGAAAGTTGAGATCAAAGATGAGACGACTGGTTATAATTTCAACATCGCTTTCACGGTGCACCTGAAAAACAATATTCCTGATCGTAGTTCCGCCTATAATGGCGTGCCACCAACATTTTTTGATTCTTTCAATGATGAGGATTATTGCCAAGCAGCTAAGATTCCGATGACCGTGAAAACTTTTGAGTTAGTGGAGAATAATCAGACAGGAGTTTATGATCGCCAACCGTTGGATGGTGTGGATATTAGTTTATCCTGCTTGAATTATCAATGCGCCATGGGCAAATCTGAATATAACTTTTTAGGCATGGGCGATATCTCTGCTTACCGCACTAATTTTCCTTATTGTGTGGGGGGAATTGTCAGGGGTGAAAAGTTAAGCTATAAAGATGGCTGGCAAAGAGTGCTTACTGAGAATAACGCGGAAGTAGAATTAGAGCTGGTGCCAACTTATGATTTTCCTGCTGAGAAGATAAAAGTTGTCAAACATGAATATGATGGTCCTGGAGACATTGGTGCTGGGGAAGAATTAAACGAAAATGAGATTGCTTTAGTGAAAATCGGGTTTGGTCATAATGTTGCGGAAACACAAAGTAGGTTCCATGAAGCTAACCTCATTTATTTTCAACAAGTTGATCCAAATCAAGTTGCGCAAGACAGCTTGAATTTTCTGGCGAAGGCTGATTTTGCTTACAACTTAGAAATCATCCTGCTGGATGGTGAGACATTTATTGGGGGTTATAAAGGGTTATGGGATGTGCCTTGGGCAGAGTTAAGCAGCGCGCAAGAGCTGGTCTTCCATGTTCTTACTAAGTCAGGAGCTAGTGAAGACCAGAGTGTGGAATTATTGTTAGGTTTACAAAATTTTAGTGCAGAAATTCCTGCACCAGAGATAAGATGAAAGTACTGCTAAAAAAAATGATAGTGATCCTGGTGATTTTACTATTTGTAAATATGCCCGTGGTCTTAGCGGCAGAGATAAACAATACAAATAATTCTGCCACTGCCGCTTCAAGTGAAGATACGCTGATTACAGGAACGCTTAACATTAAAGCAGATCTGCCGAAAATAATTAAGGGTGATAAGCTAGATATAACTGGGGAAACTGAAGCAGGAAGTTTGGTTACCATGAGGCTGGATGGCCAGTTTTCTCGGGTGGTTACGGCGGGTAGCGAGGGTAAGTTTAGTTTTCCTCAAGTGATTCTAAAAGATGATGAGGTCACCAAGATAACTATCGAAGCAAAGAAAGATAATAGATTGGGAACTGTGGAAGCTGAAGTATTCGCTGACAATACTCCCCCCAACGTGCAGTTTGGAGAATTACCAGAATTGGCTGAGGAAAAAACAATAGAATTGAATGGCAAAATCTCTGAACAGGCAGATTATGAAATATTGGTCAATGGCAAATCATTGAAAAAAGGCAATGGCGTGGAGTTTACGGAAAAAATTTCTTTAGAGGAAGGAAGCAATGAAGTTATTGTCAAGTTGACTGATGAAGCAGGCTGGGAAACAGAAAAAAAGATTACCTTAGCTTCTGACACGCAGGCTCCACAAGTAACGGCTAGCATTGCTAAAGGCAATGAGTATTATGAAACAAGGGCTTCTTCGGACATTAGTGGTGTAACTGAAGCTGGAGCGCAAGTTTACCTTTATGTTTATCGTCCTCTCGGCTATGAATTCAAACCGGATTTCAAGAAAGCCCGGGAAAAAGTTACAGCCGATCTTAATGGAAGTTTCATTTTTAAGGATGTAAATATGGAATCTTCTTTGGCTGATATCTCACTGGAAGATCTGGCACCACGGGTAGTTCCTTCAGAACTGCTTAATGTGCAAATTCCTAAACAGATTGAGGGGGGTAGTTCAACCACCTTTTACCTTTATATCATCGCTGAAGATAAGACCGGAAAAGTAAGCAGTGCCTGGCAGCAGACAGTGACAGTAAGGAGTTGTTTTGCTGGAGATCTGGCTTTTACAGTTTCCTCAGTAGAGCAGTTCCAGACACCAACCCATCTCAACCCTGAACAGCTGGATGCCGGCAAGCAAGAAATTCAAGCAGTATTCCAGTTAGAATATAATGGTGATGGTATCGCTAACGCTAATACGGGTGAACCAGGGTTTAAGATAAATACTATTGATATTCAGAAAGCCTGTACGCAAGGAATGTTGGATGATCCGTTCATCGGCGCAGCCTGTAAATTGATGCTGGGTAGTCCCAAGACTATAACCAATCATGATCGCACCGCAATCTATGCCACTTGGAGTTTAGGGAAAGCAGATAACTTGTTGAAAAAAGAGGATAATTTTTGGGATGATTTGAAAAAAAGAGAATTAGTTTTTCCCTTGAAGATTCAAATCAGTTATCAGGAAAGACAGATCAATAATGACGGCACGGAAACGTTAAGCAGTCCTAAAACCCAAACTAGTTGTACTGATTTAGGTTATATGGTGGATATTCCCCTGGAATCAAAAGAGTTATTACCTGATTGGCTGGCGGAGGATTCATTAAGCGTGTTAAACGATACGTTAAGCGTCTTACAAGATGTGGTTCCGATCATTGAAAAAGTTTACCTCATTACGGGTATTACCAGCATGGTTTCTTTACTCTTAAAGACGGTAGCACGGTGGTATAGGTTGTTTGTGGAATCTTCTGAGCCGATTTGGACCAAGATTGAAGAAAGTGTAAGTAGTTTAAGTGATAGCGGAGAGAAGAAAGTAGCATGTCCGCCTAAAGTGCAGCAAAATAAGTTATACCTTGACTCTACTTTGGAAAATTGGCAGGAATTACTTGATTCGCAGGTAATTGATGTAGAAACGCAAAATGTCATCAACAATTTCCCACAGTTAGTATTGGAAGCATTACAGGCAGGTTTAGGCACGGAAGCTTGGAACAAGGTTTCTTTGGATTATCAATGTCCTTCCACGGCTAGTGCCTGGAGTTTTGAAAATACGATGCAGGATGCTTATCGTTGGACTTTCGACCGGGCATTCTGTCGGGAAGTGCCGGCTGGCTGGACTGAAGCGGCCAAACTAGGTGATATCGGCGCAGCAATCTTGAAACAAGATCAATGTGTGGTGGGTGGTAAAGGAATTCCACTTACCAGAAGAGAAGATTGTCAGAGTTTGGTTGAAGTTAATAAAGCAGCGGTGAAAAATGAAGGTATCAGCAAGGAAGGGGGTAATGTTTGTTGGCAGGACCAAAAAGGAGTGGTCTATTACCGATCTTCCGATGATCAAAAAAATCTGATCAATGAAGCTAAACCAGAGTTAGGCAGCATTTTCACTTTAACCCCGGCCTTACAACTATTCAGCGGCGCAACTTATTCTGCGAGTAAATTAAAAGTTTACCAGCCTTATGGTTCAGCTGATTTTATCGCTGGTAGAGATGTAATTTGTAAAGCTGCTTGCGCGCAAGTAGGTGGTAGTATCAGCTATAAACCTTATCAAGATGGCGGAAGTAATTCTGGCTGTTATTTAGAAGGTGTAGTTGATGGTCAGGAAGTGTTGCTAGATTCATCTGGTAATACTCTTAAATCAGCAGATGGTTCCAAGTTGTATAAAGCTGGTTACACTCAGGACTGTTTCATCAATGATGCTCAACAGTTATCACAATGTGTCTGTGCAGCGCAAGGGAAAACTCAGACTACAGAAAAAAAAAGCAATGAAAATTATCTTCGGACAGCCACGGCCAGCCCGGAAGAAGCTAAGGCAAGAGAAGAATATTCTTACCGTCAAGATATCATCTATAAAGAGACTAAAGGATTAATCGGAACTTATTATTATGATGAAAGATATTATTCCGGAAGAGATCTTTCAGGAGCCTTCGGGGCTGATTATATCATTGACTACCTGAAATCTGAACCGGAAGCACCAACGGTGGATCCACATTCTAGTTTTGTGGATTCATTACAAAGTGTCTGTCTCTCAGGGATCTTGAAAAATCTGAAAATGATCGAGCAATTTTTGGTGGGGACCAGCAACTGCATCACGGAAGCGAAATTTACAGGATTGCAGGACGCAGGGATGTGCAAGACCTGGTTTTCGCAGCAAGTCTGTGGTTTAGCTTATCAATCGATAGCTTATCTGAATAATGATTGCCGTCCGACATCTACTGATGATGTTAATGATGATGGTCCTTTCGGTGATTTTGGAGAGTATAGCAGCAATTTCTTCACTTCCATGAGCGGCGCTTTGCAAAGTAGTATCGATGAGACGATGAAAGATTACGGAAACCCCGTGTTATCACAATACTTTAAGGGAGGCGCAGCAGGGTTTGCGCAGTCGATGTGTATGGGTTTCTTCGGGTTTGATGTGCCGTTGTTAAGTCAGGATTTCCTTTTGGATGCCGCTTATGCTTTTCCGATGGAAAGCAGTATGATAGTGGCGCCAGCCTGGAGGGAGTTTGAGACTTACAATCCTGCTTCAGACACCGCTGTTTATAATTATAAAATTGCTGCCGGGTTATTTCCGGGATGTAAAATCAGGACTTACAATCTTAAACTGAAATGTATCGGCGGAGAAGATGTGGGCGGTTTAGGAGTAGATACTACTTGCAATGGAGAAGGCTGTGATTGTCTTAACTCTGGTGATACGGGCGTGTTCAGGGGTGAGAAGAGTTATCTTCTTAAAAGCGGTTCCAATCTGCCTAATTCACAATTGATAGATATTCCTCTAGAATCACCAATAAGGTTAGATAAACATTACAGGTATGATCATGTAGTCTTGGAATTGTTTCTTGATTCAGCAGAGCAAGGTAATGCTGATAAATGCTTCGATGAGGAAGCGATCCAGGGTAACAAAGCAGTGTATTATTTTCCACTTACTGATGTAAGCGCTTCTCAACCGGAATGTAAGGTTGATACGGTTACCGGACAATTTAGTTGCAGCGGCATCAGCACCTTGTTTGGTTTTGGTGGAGCTTATTTTACTTCACCATTCATGACCTGTTGGAATAAAAATACGCAATCATGGGTTGATTGCAAGTCTGAAAACCTATTTGTTAACGGTGATGAGATTAAAGTAAGAGTGCATCTGAACAATGATGATCAAGGAAAATGTTTAAAGAAAGAAGTAGTTAATGTGGCGGGAATCCAGCAAGATCAAGGATTGATCAAACTTCCTCAAAATAGTCCTGGACCGATTTACCCCGAATTTGTCTTAGGCGTGGTCAATGATAATCTGTTTGGTGGCAGCAGCGGAATTTTTATCAAGGATGCGGCTAACAGTAATAGTGCCTGCAATTTTGTTACTTTGGGAACAATCCCCCAGAATTTGATCAGCCAAAATTATAAGTTTAGGTTTGTAGCTGATGCAGATAAAGTCAAAGTTTATATTGATAATCCCAACGTGCAGATTGCCAATTCTGTAGCAGATAATGATGGTTTTATCATCGGCAGTGAGGGACAGCAGCAACGTATCCTGCAGAAAGGAACACAAACTTCTTTCACTAGGGAAGAGATCAATAAAGTTGTTTTTACCTTCCAAGGGGTCCAAATCTATAATATCCTGGGCAATGTTAATACTGCTGATGCTAACAGCTTCTGCACTTACAACACTGTCGCACCTAGTTCCTCGACCACTACACCAGGAGAAAGAAATATCAATGTCAGGTTTACCCTATATGAAAGAGATGCTGGTGGTTCATGTAATGTGCCGACTCAGCAAGTAAGATCAACTGGTGGTCAAACAGACTTCACCTTACCCGTGCATATTCAGAAGACAACTAAGGCTTTACAGGAAACTGGCGGGTTGTATAGCTTGTTCAAAAGTGAAAATTACAATGGTGTGATCAATCTGGCTGACCGCACCTTAAATCAGGAAGGAGCTGACCTAAGCAATGCTTTGGCAGCTTATTATGAAGCAGCTGCTTATGTTATGACGGGGAGCAAAGAAGGAAATGTTAATGCCTACAAAGACCCGATCACAAAGATGTTGAATCTTTTCTTCAAGCGTGACTGGGTAGGATTCCAGTTAGAACCTTATCCTGCTCAATTGCAAAATAGCGGTGAATACAAAAAAGTAAGAGGATATATGTGCGAGTTAGCGGTAAATTATGATTATATCTTACCTGCCGATGCCAATTGCCCATTTATATCATGAAAGCAAAAAAGGGAAATTTAACAGTACAAATCTTAGTGTTGTTGATAGTGATAGTTTTCACCAGCGCAACGATGCTGCTATTGTTGAAATTAGGTGTGATCAGTCCCAGTGGTAGTGAAGCAGAGTTGTTAAATACAGAGTTTATCCCTGTAGCTAGGGAAGGGAAGTTAGAGGTCAATGATTTCCAGTTCTGCGCTTTCATTGACGAGAACAAGAATTGTATCAGTCCTAGAGAGAGGTTTGAGGTAGGAAGTACAGTTTATTTCAGGTTTGTGGCAAAATCCAGTCCGGCAAATGGCGTGTTAAACCTAGTGGAAAATTATCGCTTGGAAAGAGGAGACGGCCTGATGGTGCTGGAAGCGCAAGATAAAGATAACTTTTATTATAGTTTGGATAGTGATAAAGAGGAAGAAGAGATAATATTTACTGACTATTTTACTGTTGGGGAAGATGTGCCTGATGGTGAATATATTTTACATTTGATCTTGAGCAATCCGGTAGCTGGGAGACAGGTTACGGAAAATTATCCTTTAATGTTAGAGGTGAGAGGAGATGCGGAATAAAAGTTTATTAGTGGTTCTGTTGCTGGTTTTTCTAGTTCCGCTTGTTTCTGCTGCTAATTATTATACTGATATTAAAGAGTATTTACCCAGCAATTATGCTACTTATTGTCCTAAGGGAACTGTAGGGGTTGTCGGCGCTTCCAATACTGTTTCACTACCTGCTGCGAGAAGTTATGTCGATGTGCTAAAGGAAATATGTCCCTCTACTAATTTTGTCATTGGTGCTGTTGCTGGTTGGGGACCTAAATATCAATACCAGGGGTATTCTGGAAATAAAGGAACAGTTGGAGATTCTGTATTTGTTCCAGTTCTTAATCAGAACCTGGAGATTTTAATCTTATCTCCTTCGGGCAATCTTGTTTCTGATTCTAGTTCTCATAGGGATTATGTGGTTAAAATGGCAGATGATGCTAAAACAAATAATCCAGATATGAAAGTTGTGGTTTTAGATGTTAGTCCGAGGAAAGTTAATATTGATTTTGTGAAAGATTTCAACCTAAATCTGCTATCAATAAAATTAGGTAGTGATAATATTGATCAAGCTGTAGATATTTATTCTGTTCTTAATGATCCTAATGATGATGGGACTTGCGCTTTTTGCAGTTCTGATGGTCTGCATTGGACTAAAGTAGGTGATGAAAGAGTTGCTTTAAAGATTTTTTATGATGTTTTTATTGGACAAAGCGGGGATTTAAATTTGCCTACTGGTGATGGTAAATCTAATAATGTAATTTCTAAAGGTAGTCCTAGTACAGCTTCTAGTTCAACTACTACCACCGGAACTACAACTACAAAAAGAGTAGACAAGATTGTTGCCGATTGTCAAAGTACACAAACCTGCAAAGAGATCGATGAAGTTTGGAGCACAAGAGTCAGTTTAGCTCTAGGTGGTAATGGCAAGGTCTGGGATACCACTTTGAATAATTGGAACTTATTTGATAATGTTTATTATGAAATCGTGCAGGTGACAACTGGAGGGACGGTTGTTCCTGGTGGGGTGGGTACTACTGGTGGTATTACTGGCGTTGCTGCACAAAATTTTATGTGTCTAAATGCAGATTTAGACAAGTTAGACCAATCTATATTTGCAGGATGTGATCGTTTTAGGAGCAGTTATGAGAAATACATGGCAGAAAATGGTTTGAGTGGTAATGATATGTTGTTAAGGTTGTATGCAATCTCTTATCAGGAAAGCAGATGCCGTACAGGATCTGAAATGGTATCCGATGGGATTTCACAATCCAGAGCGAATAGAGGTATAATGCAGGTTGATTCTTGTGATAATGATGGAACTAAATGTTATGATGATACTGATTATGCAATCAAAAAAGGAATTCAAAATATTAAATCTGTTCTTGATAGTGTTGGAACATCGTTAAGCGCTGGAGATGCCTTTAAATTAGTTGCTTTTGGTTACAATAGGGGTTCTGGAACAATGAATAAAGCTACTACTTATGTTAATAATGGTGAATCTTTAAGTGACGCGATGTTAAAAGCCTGTAAGGATGTCTATCCGTTATCTTCAGTAAGTGGAGTTTGTGGGCCTGGTGGTGATACAGATAGATGTTGTGAAATAGGGGTTGAATATGGAGATTTGGTTGAAACTCATTTTAACAATGCTTGTTCACAAATTTCTCCCTCAGTAAGTGCAATATTTCCTCTGGAACAAGGAAGTCTTGACTTGATCAAATATGATTGGGGAAATTCTAGGGATGGTGGAGGTAGATGTCATGCAGGGATCGATATTGAAACGAAAAGTCCGGGGAGGGTAGTTGCTGTAGCAGATGGTGAAGTTGTGGCAGTTATGCCTGCTGGGACAACTTGTAGCAAAGGTTGGGCAATAACTTCAGGGAATACTGAAAATGTCTATGCAGTTCTAGTTTATCATCCCAGTCTAGGAGCAACAATTAATTATGGTGAAATTGATAATGGTCATTTGGGTTCAAATATAAAAGTTGGAAATCAGATTAAACAAGGGGAATATATTGGTAGAGCTGGTTATTGCGATCTGATGCACTTTGAACTTTATTCAGGCAAAGTTACTGTGACCGAACAATGGAAACCTCCTATTGGTGAAACTAGTAGCGGGATTCTCAACAAATGTGCAAGTCAATTCTTAAACACAAAACCAAGTTCTCTTCTTGATCCAACTTCATTTCTACAACAGCTGGAAAATAAGTATACCACCACTACCTCGTCATCAGCTTCAACTTCTTCAGCTACTAGTACAAGCGCAGGAACAAAATTAATTGAATATGTGTCTTCCTGTTCTCTTGCTTCCACATCTACAGCTGATAAGAATAATTTAATTGTAATCCCCACTTCTGCTCTAGTAAATTCCAACGTTTATTTCTATTTCAGAGGATTAAGACCTTCAACGGCGGATCAATCCTTAACGGATTATGTCCAGAGTTCAACTAATAACTTTCTTTCAGCGGTAGAAGGCTCTAATCAAAATTCGGTATTTGTCTTGTTTAAGGAACCACAAAATCATTATAATGGAGGAGGAAATCCTGCTTGGATTGGTGATAATTTTGACTGTTTTGTTAATGAAGCTTTAGAGAAATTATCAGATCAAGGAATTGCTTCTGTTGATACATTGAACTTAGCTGCGCATAGTGGTGGTGGGAAAGCTGTATCTGAAGTACTCAGTAAGAATAGCGGATTTTCATTTAGCAATATCCTTCTCTTTGATGCTTGTTATAGTGATTGGTGTAAAGTGAGTGCTAATAAGTTAAGTTCGGGAAATGTGATGAGTGTCTATTTTAATGAATTGAATAGTGCCGATTTTGACAACGCAGATGCTGGTAAAAATGAAGATAAAAATTCAATGATACTTAGAACTGATCTTCAAAATGACCCCAAATTAAAATTCATTGATGTAAAAAAAACAGCTCATAATAGCATGGTTGGTTCGTGTTTATTTTATCATCAAGGTATAGAAGGAACTTGCATAACCAACTAATTTACCCTAAACCTTCTTATGTCTTTGGATAAGGCTTTCGATCAATTCAAGAATTTTGTGGGGATTTTTTATATTTTTTATCTCAAAGTTATTATGTTCACTGCCTTTAATTGAGATGGTGCCGATTTTAAGCATTCTTTGAATTGTTCCCTGGTGGACGTTAATATCCGGGACAAATCCCAAGGGATGGTAATAAACATGTTTTTTAGCCTGTCGAATCAGGCCGTGAGTAATGACTAATTTAGTTTCACCGATATGATAGCGTAAAATAGCTCGAGAAAATTCAACCATCCCTAAGAACAAGATACCTGTTCCCCCAGCCAAATAAGTGGTCCATTGTGGAAAGTTAGTGTTAAAAATGGTTTCAATGCTTAAGATCAATAATAAAAAACCACAGAAATATTCCACCAGGAAAGCTTTGCGGCTTTGCCTTAAGGTTTTAAGGATTTTCTCCATGAACTTGTTTAGGTGCTAAAGGTTTAAATATTTTGTGGGGATATTGTTTCAAGTAAAATGCCAGAATTACCAGAAGTGGAGACTGTAGTAAGACAATTACAGAAATTGGTAGGTCGAACCATCAAAAAAGTGGAGATCTTTGATAACAAGGTTATGGATCAGCGTTTGCATAAGATCGTAAACAGCAAGATTATAGGAGTAAGAAGAAGGGCGAAATCGATCATTTTTGAGTTAAACAATGATAATTACTTATTAGCGCATCTAAGGATGACCGGTCATTTTCATCATACTACTAAAGGCGATGATTCTTATCAGAAATATCTAGCGGGAATCTTTCATCTGGATGATAAAACCCTATTTACCTATAACACTATTAGAAGATTTGGCAGTGTCAATGTAATGACAAAGAAAGAGCTGGAAGGACATCTCAACAAGTATGGACCAGAACCGTTGGAAATAAGTCCGCAGCAATTTGCCAAGTTATGCGAGAAGTCACCGCAGTCTGTGATCAAGAGCAAATTGCTGGATCAAAGTTTTATTGTGGGTATCGGCAACATCTATGCGCAGGAAGGATTGTATCATGCGGGGATTTTACCCACAAGGAAGATTGGTGAAGTTTCCAGAGAGAAATTAATTTTACTCCATCAGGAAATGCAAAGGATCTTGAAGATTGCTATCAAAAATAATGGTACGACCGTGGATAATTATACTCATCTGGACGGTAAAGGGAGTTTTCAGAATATGTTAGCCGTATATAACCAAGAGAAATGCCCACAGAAACATGAATTGCAAAAGATTAATATAGGTGGAAGAGGTACCTCTTATTGTAAGATTTGTCAAAGGTGAATGATGTTAAAGAGATTGTTGAACAAGCTCAAAAAAAAGAAGGAAGAAAAGTATCCCAATCGTTTTCTGAAATTTTATCATCAAAATAAAAAAAGGTTAAATAACGAAAGAAGATCCAGCTATTCTGAAAAAAAAGAACAAGGTCTGTGTGTCAGATGCAAGAAGAAAGCGTTAGCAGGATTAGTCTTCTGTTCTTACCATAAACAGAAACAGAAGGTTTACAACAAGGAAGCCCGGGAGAAGTAAGTAATAAGTAATTAAAAAGTAAGTAATAATTAAGTAATAATTAAGTAAAAATGAGGTGAGTAAAAAACAAGATATAATGCCAGAAAATCACCTAATTCTATCTTAAATTCTTGATCTTACCAAAGTTGAAAATATCTCCTTCATCGATGATGTAAACATTGAAGTCATCTACATCTTTGAGGAAAGGACTGAGAAAATTTCCTTCCAAGACATCGGTGCCTGCCAAGAGCGGATTGAAGCTGGGAACAACGATGAGATTTTTATCCTGCCATCTTCCTTTCAGGAAACATTTGAATTTTTCCACTTTCCCGCCTTCTTTTAAGGTGATAGCTGGATGTTCGTGGCCGATGATGATGGTTTTTGCCTTTGTCTCAACAAGTTCGTCGCCATGGGCAATCAAGATGTCTTCAACTTTGTATTCCGGCAAGATCTTGACCCCACGTTTCAAGGCGATAGGACCTAAGACGGGGTCATGATTACCTTGGATGATAATGACCTCTTCAGTATGCTGGAGCAAGAAATCTAAAAATTGCAGAACTTCTTTCCATTCTCTCTCCAGTATCTTACCAAATTCATGTTTTAAATCGCCATTAATAATCACTTTTTTGGGATGGAAAACCTGGAGAATTTTCTCCAATTTAGTGATGACCATCTTTAATTGTTGGCGCGGCACAAGAATGCCCTTAAGGTGCAGAACCTGCTCATAACCAAGATGAAGGTCATTAAGTACAAGGATTTCTGGCTGCGATAAATAGAGGGCTGCACCAGCAATCTGGATATCTGGAGTAATTTGCATCATCAAATTAGGCAAGTTCAAAGAATCGATTAAGGTAAGCGATTAAAAATAAAAATTTATTCTTCCTGCTTTTTCAGTCTGGTCATGTAGCCAGCGATAACATTTCTTAGCTTCTTACTGACAACTATAGCATATTTGGAAGTAATCACTTTATTTTGGGTGAAATCTGTAGTGAAAGATTCTCCGTGCTCCTTAAGCAATTCCTTAGTCTTACTCTTGATAAATGTGGTTTTAATTCTTCCCATTTTTAGCTTATTGTGGGGGTTTATTTATAAAGATTATGGTTAGATCGGCTTAGCGTTAGTAATAGAAGTTTTCAGTATACTAATTAGTAATATTTATATATTTGGGTAGATTATAGGTTTCATGGTAATTTTGTTCGATCAATTTAATCTGCCGGAAGACATTTATAAAATAATTTTTGCTACTGAACAGCAAGAAGTAGTAGGAAAGATGCTGGTCAATTACATGTGGCAAAACGGTGGCGAGATCGGTAAGACGGAAATGAGTTTGTTTGCTACCAAATTACATGATGGCGAAGCGGTGATAAAACCTAAAGGAAAATCGCCATTAGATAAGGAGATGAGAATATCCTATAACAAACGACAATTCTATGATCGGATCTTAACTCCGATGCGAGGGATGGGCTTGATCGATTATGACTTGTATAAGAAAACTTACAAGATTTCTGATAAATTCAACAAGATGATGATCAGGATTGGATTATTATGGCTAAGAGAATTAGAAAGAAATAAAAACTAAATATTAAATAAACTTATTCAATTGAAACCACTTGTTACTGTTGCTTCTTGTTGCAATATTTCTGCCTTATCGGTTCTCTCCCAGGTGAAATCAGGATCATCTCGACCGAAATGACCATAGGCAGCAGTTTTCTTGTAGATAGGTCGTCTTAAGTCTAGTTGCTCGATGATTGATTTTGGCTTGAAATCAAAATGTTTTCTTACCAATTCTTCAATCTTTTCTTCAGGAACTTTTCCGGTGTCGAAGGTGTTGATGAGGATACTTACCGGATCAGCGACACCGATAGCGTAAGCTACCTGCACTTCACATTTATCAGCCAGACCAGCAGCGATGATGTTCTTGGCGACATAGCGGGCATAGTAAGCACCACTTCTATCTACTTTACTGGGATCTTTGCCGGAAAAAGCGCCGCCACCATGACTGCCGTGGCCACCGTAAGTGTCGACGATAATTTTCCTGCCGGTAACACCGGCATCTCCTACCGGACCACCAATGACAAATTTACCGGTAGGATTGATGAAATATTTGGTATTTTCATCTACGTAACCAGCACAAACAGGTTTGACTATCTTCTCGATCATGTCACGACGGATAGTACTTAAATCAACGTCAGGATGATGCTGTGTGGAAATAACCACGGTATCTACTCTTTTGGGTTTGCCATCTTCATATTCGACAGTTACTTGTGATTTGCCATCAGGACGGAGGTACCATATTTCTCCCCGTTTTCGGGCTGAAGATAGCCTCTTGGTAAGTTTGTGCGCTAAGACAATAGGCAGGGGCATATATTCCGGAGTTTCATTGGTGGCATAACCAAACATTAACCCCTGATCACCTGCTCCTTGTTCCTGATGCAAGCCGGCATCCTCATCAACGCCCTGAGCTATATCGGGGGATTGGCCGGATAAAGCTACTAAAACACCACAAGTTGATCCTTCAAACCCATATTCTGGTTTATCATAGCCAATTTCTAACACGGTATCACGGACTATTTGCTGTACATCAACATAAGTGTTGGTGGTAACTTCACCAGCTACAACAACAAATCCCGTTTTTGTTAGGCATTCAATAGCGACACGAGCCTGCGGGTCTTTTTCATAGATGGCATCGAGGATAGCATCACTCATCTGATCGCACATCTTGTCGGGATGGCCGGCAGTAACGGATTCACTGGTAAATAAATAGTTCTTCTGTTTCATTTTTGTCAACCTCTAAGATTAATTTAGTTTATCCTAAGGTGATTATTTATAAACAATCCTGTTAAAATTATTCCGATTGGAATATTTTGGCGAAAGTTTTATTAAATGGGATCCATTTTTATAATTTATGTCCACAGATTTGGAACGGATCAAGAATATAAGAAAAAAGTATGGCTTAACGCAGAAGGAGTTAGCGGATAGAGCGGAAGTTTCACAGAGCTTGATTGCTAAGATTGAAGCTGGAACCTTGGATCCTACTTACACCAATGCTCAGAAAATATTCTCTGCCTTAGAAGGATTAAGAGAGAAAAAAGAAGTTAAAGCGAAAGAAGTGATGCATAAGAAAGTTGATTTTGCTGAAAGAAGAGATACTGTTAGGGAGATAATTAAATTGATGAAGAAGAAAGGAATATCACAGTTGCCAGTTTTAGATAAAGGTAAAGTTTGTGGTATGATTTCCGAGAGAGTCATATTAAAAAGTGTTGTGGACAATCCCGAGAAAGTTGCTCATCTTAAAGTAGAGGAAGTGATGGAAGATGCGCCACCGATTGTCTCACTAAAAACAGGTTTGACAACCCTGCTTAACTTGATGCAGGAATACTCAGTAATATTGGTAGCTGATAAAGGAGAGATCAAAGGTATAATCTCTAAGAGTGACCTGTTGGGGAAGATTTGAATTGGTGAAATATTTTTGTCTTATCAGGATGACAAACTAGATTAGCGCTGATCAAAGAGATTTTTTGGATTTTAAGTTGACCGAGATTTATCTTTTTCATCTTTGTAACCAGTTGTTTTAATTCATCATTTGGTTGAGAATAAAAGCGGCAAATTGTAACATTGCCAATTATTACTTCATCTGAGAAATAACTTTTATCATCGGGAACGTTAATCTCTTTTAGTTTATCTCTTAAATTCAAAACGAAATCATTAGTTGTAAAGTTAGGATAAGCCTTGATAGCAATTCCATTAGACATGATGAATAGACCATTTAACAAAAACTCTAATTTAATCCCTTTGAAATAAGATTCTAAATATTTTAACTTGGTTATGTCATCAGATTTAAAATTTGGTGGGTTGGAAATTATTTTTATATTGTTGATAGTGATATGCAAAGATTCTGGAGGGTAGTAATATTGGTTTTTATCTGCTTTTTGTAAGGGGATAATTATTCTTTCATAAATTTCTTTTCTTAATCCTTCAGGAAGAAAGTAAATCAAAGTCAAACAGATTCTATCATCATTTACATAATCCTGGATTTCTTTCCTCTTGGCAAAATCAGGGACATTTCCATAACTACTAAATTTTTCTAGACTGGCAAAAATTTCTTCCTGTCTTTTGATCAAATCATGCATAATATTTTTTGGTCTTTCTTTTTATTAAGATTTATAGAACCATATTTTAGAACTAATAATTAATCTAATCTTTCAAAGCTTGGAAGGCTAAGATATCTTCGGTGCTCAGTTTCTTGCCTTTCTTCATCTTTTCTTTGACATCTTCAGTTCTTTCTTTGAATTTAGCATTGAAAGTTTTCTTGTCTTCCTTATCAAAGACCCTGTTTAGCATGCCAACCCTTTGTGTCAGATCGTCTAACTGTTTCTTGATCTCTTCAAATCTTTTCTTTGATTCCAGATATTTTTCCAAGAAGGGTTTTTCAGATTCCCGCAGTTTTTTAATCTCTTCAAACATCTTGTTCATCGTTTCGTGTTTTTCCTGAGATTGTTTGGCTTTACTTTGGATCTTGTGGTGCATGTCCTGGGCTTCTCTCCTGCTCTGGGAAAATTCAGTCATGACAGTCTTAACTTCCTTCCAGACATCATTGACAGCTTCCAGTTTCTGGAGCTGACTTTTTAGTTCCTTGATCTTTTTTCTTATTTCCTGCTCTTTTTTGAAAGGAATGACTTCAATCTCAATATTTTTCTCCATCCTTTCAATCTGATCTTTAATCTTAACCGGATCTTCCTTGAAGTTTCTGCTCTCGATAACTTCGGCCTTATTCTTTTCAACTTCCTTCTTAACCGAAGCCTTGTCTTTCACAGCTTGGTTTAATTTTTCACGGTCTTTCTTAAAATCCTTAACTTCCTTGGTAAGAGAATCTCTTTCTACCTTGATGGTCTTGATGTCATTATTGATTTTAGAAATTTTTTCCCTGATTGAACGTAATTCTTGGAAGGCATCTTCTTTTTCCTTGCCTACAGAAGTTAATTCAGAGCGAAGCTTGGATATTTCTGATTTCTTCTGTTGAAATTCATCCTTCAATTCTTGCTCTGAGTTTTCAGTCATGATAATCACTTTATTTTTTTAAACAAAAATTAAATAAAATAAAAAGAAGAAAATATTCAGCTAAATTCTTAGCCAAATAAAGCGCCTAGACCGGCAGCAGCTGATTCTTCTGCTTTTTTGTCGTCTTCAGGTTTCTTTTCTTCTTTCTTCTCTTCTGCTTTAGCTTCCCCAGCAGCTGCAGGAGCAGCGGCGACAGGAGCGGCCATAGCAGCTTTAGCGATAGCTTCTTCGATGTTCACTCCTTGCAGAGCAGCAACCAAAGCTTTCACTCGAGCTTCATCAACTGCAACACCAGCAGCAGTTAATACTGCTTTAACAGCGTCTTCAGTGATTTCTTTACCTGCTTTATGAAGCAACATTGCGGCGTAAATGTATTCCATTTTTTCTCTCCTCCTATAATATTATTAGCAAAAAAGCTTTCCGCTTTTTTTAATCCTAAAAATTCAGTGTTTTGCAAAACGTCATTACGTTTTTACTGAATTTTTATGATAATTTTGCTTCTTGTTTTACTGAAAGAGCTTCTCTTTCAGATTTAGCCAAGACTTCTTCTGTTGTTCCCTCAGTTAAGTAAGCACTCTCAATAGCAACTGCTTTCGCTTCCCTGAAAGCTTTCTGGATGATGACTTCAGTAGTTTCTTTGGTGAAGATGCCACATTCCACGGCCAGATTCATTGCCCACTGAGCTGCTTTAACTATGTTCTGAGCGTATTCTTTCTCATCAACATGCAGTTGCTTAGCAGCAAAGACTAAGCCGTCTTCCCAAACAGCTGTCAAATTCAAACCAATTTCCATCGGCTTGATATCCAAACGTTTAAGGGTTTCAGCCAGTTTGGGAGAGATGATATCTCCCTCTTTAGCTACTGTTGCATCATTGATGATTGTTAGTTTACCGTTTTCGACCTTTGTTTTAATGCCGACTGCGGCTAATTCTGAAATGATCGGTCCTGGAGCAAATCCAGTTGGTCCGGCAGGAACGACAATATCTTTCGGCGCTTCCTGACCAGCTTTAGCTGGAGCAGCGGATTTGTTCTTTTGAATGATTGAATATAATGTAAAAGGGTTGTCTTTAGTAAATAATAAGGCAGGCATCCCTTTAACTTTTTCAGCTAATTGTTCGATGTTAGCTAATTTAGAATCCACTAAAGCTAATTTTAAGAGCTTTTTTCTGGCCATAATCAGCTTGACGCCTTTCTTTCTCAACATCTCACGCATCTTCTGCGATTGCTGAGCAGGCAAACTCTGCATGTTAACTACACCAACAATAGGGTATTCTTTAGCGTCTTTAATCAGTTCCTGTACCAGTTTTTTCTTTTCTTGGCTGACCATCTTAGACCCTCACCGGTGTACCCATAGTTTTTTTGAGTGTGACATTTTTGACGTTTTGTACTTCGCTGGGCAATTGTTTAATGGCAGCATTATAAACTGCCAGGGCATTTTCTACTACTTCTTGATCTGGTTGTTCTTCCTTGCCAATAACGCATTGCAGATTAGTCGCTTTCTTAGCGGAAAGCTTTACCGTCAATCCTAATTTCTTGACTAAAGGAGCTAAAACAGCATTGGGGGGAACGACACAGCCTAGTTTTGGATTAGGCATCTTGCCGCGGATACCCAAAGACTTACCAAAAGCAGCGGCAATCTTTGCCATCAAAGTTGCCTGAGCGATAAAATAATCATAATTTTTAGCTAGCATCTTAGCTTTTTTAGGATCTTTAACGTATTCTTCAAAATCTTTTTCCCTAATTACGAAATCACAGTTCTTTTCAGCTTCCTCAGCTAATTGCTGGTCACAGAAACAAGCTATCTTTGGAGTTTTTCCTTTGGGGAAAGGTAACGTGACGAAGAAATCAACCGGGTTAGTCTTGATGACCAAGTTCTTTAAGTTGATAATAAGATCATATGATTGGTTGAACTTTTTTTTGGGTTGTTTCTTAAGTTCTGCCAATGCTTGTTGAATTTGCTCTTTATCCATTATTGACCTCCTACAATAGTGTAGTTTTAACGGTTTACAGCTTAGGAAGAGGGGTTATTTATAAAGATTACGGTTGAATGGTTGCGGTAAAGTATTGGCTGTTAAGTGACGGATGGTAAATTGAAGCTGAATTAAATTAAATCTTCCTCAAGTATTTTTAAGACTTCTGGAGCAACATAAATCTTATTTCGTTTATGTTTAGTATATAATTTAATAATTCTACATTCTATAAGGTAATTCATTCCCCGTTTAGTTTTTGGGTAATCGGCTTTACCTAATTGTTCTTGTATCAAACTAATAAAAGAATAAGGTCTTTCAAAAAATTTGTCCAATATTTCTAATGAAATTGGTGTTGCCCCTGCTTTTCTAAGTCTTTCTTTATAATCATTATATAATTCTATAAGTCTCTTTACTTTTTTAGACAAATTTACAGAAATTTCAATAATTCCATCTAAATAAAAGTGTAGCCAATTAGAATAATTTCCGGTTTCTCTTACTTCCATTAATAATGAATAATAAGTATCTTTATGCTTTTTAAAATAAGGACTTAGATATATAATGGGTTCTTCTAGTATTCCCTTTTGAATAAGATATAATAATATTAAAGTCCTTCCTACTCTTCCATTTCCATCTTCATAAGGGTGTATAGTCTCAAAATAATAATGAAGTAATCCTGCCTTAATTAATCTCATATAACCTTCATTTTCATTCATATAACTAAAGAGATAATTCATTAATTCCTCTACTTTTTCTTCAGAAGGAGGAACATATACTGCATCTAAGATATTCCGAGAACTATTACTTCTTACCCAATTTTGTTGTTGCCTATATCCACCAACTAAGTGGTCTTGTCCCCTAACTCCGCTCAGTAAGACATTATGCATATTATTCAAAAGTTTTTTACTTAATTTATTACCATTCTTTAATTCAGAAAGAGCATAGTTTATTGCATTTACAAAATTAATTACTTCCTTTATATTTGGGTTTACAAAAGAAGGTTTTTTACTTCCAGCTTCACTCAAAAAAACATCAGTTAAAGAAACTACTGTTCCTTCTATTTCTGAACTATCTACTGCTTCTTTTCTAATATAGGGTTCAACAAATAGATCTAAATTACCTATATTTTTGGTTAAACCTTGTAATTCCCCGACTGCCCTATTTGCTTCATTAGATTTTTCCATTAAAGATATATCAGAACATAATTCTTGCATACTAGGTAATTCATTTGGTAAAAAATAACTAAACATAATTTCTTCTCTACCTATTTTTGCACTTCTTTGAATAATTTTTCCAGCTTTGCCGTTAAATCTAGGTAACATAAATAAGTAAACCCCCCACCCATATTTATATTTTTCCTTTTTTTCGATAGTATAGAGATTTTAATTAACTAAAAAAAGGCAAAACGTTAATAAAACATTAATTATATAACGTTAGTATTAGGTATTTAATTCCATATTAACATTTTTTGGTGAAAACGTTAATAAGAATCGGAAGATTTAAATAGGGGTAGTTATTCTTGTTAACATAAAATCAAAAAAACGTTAATAAGGAGAAAAATGCAAACTGAAAAATATACTTTAAGAAAGCAACGTAGTGAAGAAATGCTGAATATGGGCTTAGAGCCAATAGTTACCAGCCGAGATTTAACAGCTAAGGATTAACCAGAACCAGGTTGAATGGGGATTTACCTTGGCTCGTAAATCTTGGTTTGGGGTTTATATACCCTAATGTTGTTTTACTGTTCTGTAATAAATATTTGGGCATTTTTTTTGTAATATTTAGACTTGCTGTATATTTAGCTTAAACCCTTTTTAAGGTTTTAATAAACTTTTTTTAAGTCTACTATAAATCTATATTTTAGAAAAACTTATAAATACAATTATTATCATTTAGGCTGTACATGTACTTTGTAGATCGAATTTTAGAACAGGGAACAAGGCAGAGGAAGATACCTGTGCCCAAAAAATTCTGGAAAGATTTTCCTTTAGGCAGTATAGTAAAAATTCAACTGATTGAAGAAGAGGAAGGATTATTTTATGTAGATAAGGTTCAGGCGCAAGGGAAAATTCAGAGGAGGATTCCTCTGCCCAAGAAATTTTGGTCAGAATTCCCCTTGGGAAAAATGGTGCAAATTGAAGTTATCAAAAAAGGAAATAGAGGGGTTGTCGATAGGAAGAAATGATGCTGAAAAGGAGGAAGGTGTTAGGACTTCAAAAGATCAAACTAAATGATCTCTCTTCGATCTTGATTGTATTAATTGCAGTACTATTATTTACCCTAACCCTATTTTTATCCTTGAATGGTCATGGCCTTGACTTGAATTCTGCTGTCGTTGCTTCTGTCAACACCACCCCCGTGTCAGAAGATGGTCAAGGCTTTTTTTCTCCCAGAGAAAATTTTTGGGACAGTATCTCTGTAAATGAGGTTTCTCATGGCAAACTACAGGCGGAATTATCTCCTAACAAAGTTGTTCCTGGGGATATCATGCGGATATCGATTTATGATAACAATATTTCTTATGTTAATGCTTCTGCGCAAATTTTTCATGAAAATGGCAGCGATATTGTACGATTAAATAAGTCGAAGACGGATAACAGCTGGTCTTTTTACTGGCAAGTTCATGATGCTGTAGAGAAAGGAGAATATCAAGTTCTAGTTACTGCTTTTGATGTTCAAGGTGAGAGGTACAGTAAGACTTTAGAATGGTTTGATCCACCAAAACAATGTACTCTCGATGGTTCAGCAAGTAGCAGTGGGGTTTCTTGTGCGGCAGGTACCTGTTTTAAGAATGAAGATACTACTGATGCTACGATAGATAGTTGTGTTGATAGTACTATCACGACCTATATGAGTGTGCATGACATCTATCTTGATGCTTCTGGGCTAAATCCCGGCGATACACTAAATGTTGATTGTGAAACCTGGTGTTATTCTTCCTCAACTAGGGTGGCTATCGCTTACAACAATGGGACTGGGTGGCGACAGATCCAAAGCGGAAGTTGTGTGATTGCTGGTACTGGTGCTTCAACTTGTACTGGTACATCGCGGTTGTACAATTACAGCGCAAGTATAACTGTAGATAATATCATCGGTGAACATACTGTAAGGTGTATGGAACAATGGAGTACTTTATTTACAAGTACCCAAACATGCATCACTGCCAATTATGGTGACAATGATGATATTAATTTTACAGTATCGGCAGCGGCGGCAAACAACTTACCAAATGTAACCTCTATCTATCTTAATGCTACTGATTTTCCTGATAATACTACTAACGCTAATTTGACTTTAAATTTAACTGTCAGCGATAGTGATGGTGATCCTGTCAAGAATATCACTAATTGGTATGTTAATGGAACTTCCTGGACTTTATTGAACATGCCGTTTGAGAAAATCAATGGCACAACAACAGATAACGCTTGGGATTATTCTGGGTATGGGAATAGCGGGACTGTAACCGGCGCGACATGGAGTTCAACAAGTGGCTTTGATGGCAAAGGAGCATATAGTTTTGATGGCACTGATTATATTGCTTTCAATCCTGTTAATTTTGGCAATAATTTTACTATTGAGCTGTGGGCTAATCCATCTGATTTACCAAATCAAATCTTAACACTGGTAGCTAACAGTCCCAGTGGAAGTAACACTGATGGTTTCAGGTTTGAGATTAACACTTATAAAACGGGAGATGGTAAAATAATTTTTGAGACGGGTAATGGCGCGGCTGGTTCAGTCGCTTCAACGAACACTGGAGTTACTTCCTTTGGTCAATGGAATCATATTGCTGTGGTTGTAAAAAGAGCTGAAGGAAAAGCAACCATCTATCTTAATGGAGCGGACGTTACTGTTGCAGATTCAACCCAGACTGATTTTATGATAGATAGTGATTTTGATATTGGACAGATGGAAAATAATCTTTACCGCTATTATGGGGTCCTTGACGAAGTCCATATCTATAATCGCTCCTTATCAGGAGAACAGATTTTAGCCTTATACAACAATAGGACTGATTTTATTGTTAATAATGAAACAAGGGTTGATGACATTTGGCAAGCCTGTGTAACGCCTAACGATGGTACAGAAGACGGCAACCAAACGTGCTCAAACAATTTAACTATTAATTGGGCTGCTGAACCTGTAACCTGCGGCACTATTACCTCTAATACTTCTTTGACCAATAACATCACTGTAACACAAGGGACTTGTTTTATCATCAATGGCTCATCCCATGTCTTTTTAGATGGGGCTGGTTATTCCTTAATAGGAACACCGGAAGCAAATGGGACAGCTATTTTTATCAATAATTCAAATTATATCGAGATTAAAAACTTTTTTGGTATCGATAACTTTAGTAGGGGTGTAAGCGCTGAGAATTTAACTTATAGTAACATCACAAATAATACTTTCTCAACCATCAACACCACTGCGGGGTTTGCCGGTATTGCCTTTACACTAAATTCTAATAATAACTTGATCAGAGATAATGTTATAACGGCTGAAAATAATTCCAAAGGGATTTATTTCGTCGAAAATAATCTTAACAATATTATTTCAAACAACAATATAACGGCTGAAGCTCTTTTTAGCGTGAACATTCTTTTAGATGATTATTACAACAACAATACCAACATATCTCATAATCTTATTACTATTTCAACCGGACCAAATGCCTTGACCATACAATCTCCTTATACTTATATCTACAACAATACTTTAATTAGTAACGGCGTAAGTTCCTTGATCAGTTTAGAAAACGGCGGTGGCTATAATACGATTGACAAAAACAATTTTACCTTAAATGTTGGGGGTAATGATTATGTGGCTGAGGCTACACAAGGTATTTTGGTGCAGACCAGTAATAATAACATAACTAGAAACAATTTTACCACTTCGGCTCATTTCTCGCAGGGTTTGACCATATTTAACAGTATGTTAAATCTGGTGGAAAACAACCATTTCCTGATCAGCGGTGATGATAGTTATGGTATCGGAATAATTGATAGTTCAGCGAATAACACCGTGAATGCTAACAACATCACTGTTTCTGGCACTGGGGCTAGTCATGCTTTCTATGAAGAATTTGTCGGATTTGCTGGCGCTTTAGATTGGAATCTATTACAAAATAACAATTTTAGTTCACTCCTCAACTATTCCATCTATGATAATGAACCCAGCAATACATCACTAATTTTTAACAACAGTTATGGATTTATCAATTGGACTAAAGCTAACTTGACAACCAATGTAAGTCTAGTCATCGGAGATACTATCTTACTGCAGAATAATAGTGTGGGGTTATTAAGCAATGTTTTGAACTTTGAGCTGAACAGTTCTGCTTACATTGAGCTAAAAGGATTGACTTGGTCATCAACACCGCAATTATTATTAGATGGAACAAGATGTGACGATACTAATCTTTGTAATATAAGTTATGATGTTGAGGCCGGTATACTTTCTGCTAATGTAAGTTATATCGGCAATTTTAGCACGGGGGCCTCTGCTATGTCCTGTGGTTCAATCTCAGAAAATACCACTTTAACTAACAATATTACCTCTACTGGAACCTGCGTAACTTTCGGCGCTTCTAACCTAGAATTAGATTGCGCCGGTTATCAGATTGAGTATGGAACGGGAACAAATGGGTACGGTGTGTTCATAACCCAATTAGACAATTCTTTTGTTAAAAATTGTCTCATAAAAAAAGGCGGCGGGGGTTTGGACAAAAATTACGGGATATACTTGAATGATACTCTCAACACCAACATTACAAATAATACCGTAATAACTAATGGTACTTCAGCAAATTATGCGCTTTATATGTTGAATGCCAATAATACTCTTGTTTCCAGAAACAATTTCTCCGCTGACGGTTCTTCATATACTAATATTGCAAGCAGTAGTTTGTATTCGAAAGATAATATTTTTGAATACAATCACTTTAATTCAAATGGTCAATCGACAAGTAATATCGGTGTTTACATTACTCTTTCTACCAATTTTTCTATAAAACATGATACCATCACAACTAACGGCACCGATAGTGATATAGGCATATATCTGTCTCTTGCTGCTGCTGATGTAATTAACATAATTAATAATACTATCACCACTAACGGTACAACATCAGGTAATACCGGCATTAGTACAAATGGTAATGAGGGGAATATTATCAACAACACGATTAGGACTGGTGGTACCAGCAGTAACTATGGAATTGGTATATCTGGTGATAATAACATCATCGAGAACAACGTTGTTGTAGCTGGGGGAACGGAAGGAAATAATTATGCTTTTCATATCTCTACCACTTCCAATGATAACAATCTTATCAATAACAATTTAACTTCTGTAAATAACATCTCCATTTATGATATCAGTACGGCGGCTAATTATTTGGTCTACAATAATTCATTTGGCGAGGTAAGATGGACAAATACTTCGGCTGGTGGGTTCCTCAATAACTTGAGCACAATTTTAAACAATGATCAGGGATTCGGTATCGGGAAAAATTTGTTTATCTATAATGGAACTGTTAATCTGAACACCAGCGCTTTTTTATCTCCCATGATAAATTCTAGTGCCAACCTAACTTTGGAGGGATTATCTTTTACAGATCCCGTCTTGTTGAAGGATAGTTTTAGATGTGATGACACCCCCGATTGTCTTATTGTTAGTTATTCTGATAATAGGCTAATCGCTAACGTTAGCTACCTAGGCAATTTCACCGCCAGAGAGAAGATCACTTCCCCTGTTTTGATATATCCTGTGAGTGGATCAACAACTACAAATAGAACTCTGGCTTTCGTCTGGAACAATTCTCTGGACCAGTATAGTAGCAATCTTAATTATAATCTTACTATTGATACTGCTACTGATTTCAGCAGTCCTATCTTCAGCTGGACAAACATAACAAATATTTCTGATGTAAACATCACTTTTGAATTCCCAGAAGTTTTAGATGTTGATAGTACTTACTTCTGGAAAGTTACTGCTAACGACAGCACAGGTTATGGCGGAAATTCCAGCGTTTTCAACTTTACATTACAATCTTACTTGGCAATCTCCATCATCAATGATTCAGTTGACTTTGGTCATCAAGCACCTGGAGCCATAGTTGATACCAGCAATAATACTTACCAACCGTTCTATACTGAGAACGTAGGCAACATTGAATTTAATGTAACCCTCAATGCTTCGCAATATTTCAATGCTGTACCTTTCCCTTCTAATTATTATCAATTCAAGATGAGGGAGAAAGAAGCAGGAGCTTTCAATACTGGGCTGTCTCAATTAGTTTATACTAACATGACTCCAGTATTAGGCGCAACTCCTCATCTGGTTTCCCTTAATTGGAGCGATCAATATGATGACTTTTATACTGATATATTAGTGAATGTGCCGACGAATGAAAGCCCAGGAGCAAAAAGCTCCCTTGTAACATTTAACATAGAAGGTTAAATTAGAAAATGAAGAAGAAAAAAATAGCTTGGACCATTGTAATCTTGCTAACCCTACTAACCCTACAGCTGGTCTGGGGATTAGGTGTGATACCCGCAAAGACTAATGTTGATCTTTCTGACAGTAATACCTATGAAGGAAAAATTACTATTGTTAATAATGATCATTTAAAGATGGAAATAAAATTATCTGCGGAGGATAATCTTCAAGGTTATTTTTCCTTCAGTGAGGACAGTTTCAAAATGCAAAAAAATGATGAAGAAAAATCAATAGATTTTTTAGTAAATTTGCCTCCCGGCTTAACCCCTGAAGGGATGATCTCTAGTATCATCATCACGCAAGAAATTAAAAATAACAAAAAAATTGAGGCAGCAGTATCCTTAAAACATAAACTGCTACTGAAAGGACCAATCCCTGAAAAGTATGTGAAGACAAGGGTCTATTCTCAGATCAACGGTGATAAATTAGGTTTGGTTTCGGAATTGAGCAATTTAGGGAAGGTCGATCTAGAGAAGGTCAAGACTACTTTTTATGTAACCAGTAATATTGGTCAAGAATTAAATGCTGAAACAGATGAAACCTCGTTATCCGTAGGTGAGACTAAAAATTTAGATGCGCAGATCTCATTGGTGGAATTAGGTGAAGGTGAATTTGATATTCTTGCCGTAACCCAGTTTGCTGGTGAAGAAACGAAAACCCAACAAAAAATAAATTTGGGAGAAAAAAATTTAGTTGTAGTAGATTTAAATAGAATTTTCCAAGCCCACGATTTCAATGAGTTTAACCTGAAACTAAGAAACACTTGGAATAAAGAAGCTAAAGCTGTTGCAGCTAACCTCGAATTGTCTAAGGATGGTAAAGTGTTAACTTCTTTCAAGACCGCTTCGGTAGATATTCCTGCTCTCGGTGAAAAAGTAGTACAACAATATTTTGATGCCCAGGAAATTGATGAAGGCGATTATCTTCTAAAGATAATAAAATATGAAGGGTTGGAAAAACTAAGTGAAGAAGAATTTTCCGTGAAATTTGTCAATGATGAAGAATATCAACGATCAACTGCTGATTTAATCACTGGTGGGATTTCCAGTTCTCCAGAAAAAACAACTCCCATTTCAGCTCTCCTCGTACCTTCATTGTTGTTAATAATATTAGTCCTGATGTTAATCCATCGGAAGATTGATCGGCGGAATAAAGAAAAAAGAGATGAATTTGGTTTAGATGATTGAGATTGATTCAATTAATTGATAAAATCAACCAAAAAATTTCTTGAAAAAACTGCTGCTGGGTTTTTCCTCATTTAGTTGCTTGATCAAGTCCAATTGTTTTTTCTTTAGTTTTTTGGGAACTTCAATCGTAACCTTCACCAATTGGTCTCCCTTTTCACCCTGGTGTACAGATGGTAAACCTTTACCGCGCATCCGGAAAGTTGTACCAGAATCTGTACCAGCAGGAATCTTTAGGTCAGCTTTGCCATTGATAGTCGGGACCTCAATTTCATCACCTAGAACAGCTTGACTGAAAGAAATGGGGATAGTAAGCCGAATGTCTTGCTTATCCCGCTGGAAAATATTATGTTGATTAACATGAACTTCGACGTAAAGATCACCGTTAGGACCGCTATTCTCTCCTACTTCACCTTCACCGCTAACCCTCAGTCGCATTCCTGTATCAATACCAGCAGGGATCGCAACTTCCAGTTCTTTCTTCTTCCGGATCAATCCTTCGCCGTTACATTCTTCACAGGAATCCTGTGCTAATTCTCCTTGGCCATGACAGTAGGGACAAGGACTGGTCTGTTGGAATAAACCAAAAGCGGTACGTTGGGTTCTTTTCACGTAACCGGAACCCTGGCAATGGCGACAGTTCTCTAAATGCAAAGCTCCTTTGCCGTGACATTTAGCGCATCTTTCCAGCTTGTTAAGTTTGATGCTTTTCTTGACGCCTTGCGCTGCGTCTTCTAAAGTTATCTCTGTTTCGTATAATAAGTCGGAACCTCTTCTTCTTTGAGGATGTCTTGTCCCTTGACTTCCGGAAAATAGATGGTCAAAAATATCACCAAAATCACCAAAATTTCCTGAACGGAACTGTGACATGATATCTGAAAAATCATATCCTTGGAAACCATTACTGCTTCCACCCTGGAAAGAAGCGCTGCCAAATTGATCATATTGCTGCCGCTTTTTCTCGTCTCCTAAAACGGAAGCTGCTTCATTAATTTCCTTGAACTTTTCTTCATATTCCGCTTTATGTTCTTCCGGTGCTCGGTCAGGGTGATATTTCAAAGCTAGTTTCTTGTACGCTTTTTTGATTTCTTCCTTAGTAGAGTTTTTTTCTACACCAAGAAGTTTGTAATAATTTTTATCAGCCATCTTGTCCCTCGCTTTCTTTTATTTTTACAGATAATTCTTCAGGCGAGAAATTTAGTTTAACAAAAATTTCTTTTTCGTATTCCTTGATTTTTTTAGCTTCATTGAAATAAAACATTTTTTTCTCAGGGTAGGCTTGCAAGAGGTAACTTAAACGTTCTTTTAATGTTACAATTTCATCTCGTAAGGTGATCCAGTCACAGTAGTTGCTTAAGGCCTGCTCAGGTGTATAGCCTTGTTCTTCATGAACAAACAAGGCGGACAACTCAGGATAATCAACTTTTAATATTTCCTTGATGACCTGAGTTTCGCTCATGTTAGGATAAGCTGCGCGAAGTTTTTTCCACATCGCATATTCTTCGCTGTTTAATTTATAAGTGTGAAAACGGTTGCTTCCACCAGTTTCATTATCATAATTGATCGCTACAGCCTTGAACATATCATGAAAAATCGCTAAGCAACTGACTAAAGGCACTTCAATCTTTACACCTTGCTCGTTTAATTTTTGGGCTAGGAAAACTGCAGATCTCTGCACAGCCAGGCAATGCGCTTTGATGTTGCCGGGAACTTTGTAGTAATCAAAGTAATCCCTGCATTCTTCTGGGGAAGGAAGCTTGATGGTTTCCATGGAAAAGAAAAAAAACAGATTAGTTATAAAACTAATCTTTTTTCTCAGCTTTCTCCTGGAATTCAGCATCGACAACCTTGTCATCATTCTGCTCAGTTTTATCTTTAGCAGATGATTGTTGTTCTGCCTGCTGCTGAGCAGCTGCCTCCTGATACATCTTGGTGCCGATTTCCTGCACTGTCTTGTTGAGTTCAGCAATTTTTTTATTGATGACTTCAGGATCTCCGCCTTTCCTGGCTTCTTCTACTTCCTTGATACTGGCTTCGATTTTTTCCTTGGTATTCTCATCAATCTTATCCTTAAACTCTTCCAGCATCTTCTGGCTTTGGTAGACTACAGCTTCAGCGTTGTTATCCGCTTCAATCTTCGCTTTCTTCTTCTCGTCTTCAGCAGCATTGGCTTCCGCTTCCTGCCGCATCTTCTCGATCTCGTCCTTGTTCAGGTTACCGGCACCAGTAATTTGGATTTTATGCTCTTTACCTGTTCCATTATCCTTGGCGGAAACATGAACTATGCCATTAGCGTCGATATCAAAGGTAACTTCAATCTGTGGCACACCGCGAGGAGCGGGAGGAATCCCTACCAGATCGAATTGACCGAGCAGCTTGTTATCAGCGAACATCGGTCTTTCACCTTGACCTACCCGAATGGTAACTGCTGGCTGGTTGTCAGCAGCAGTTGAGAAGGTCTGGGATTTCTTGGTAGGGATAGTCGTGTTACGTTCAATAAGTTGCGTGAACACGCCGCCCAATGTTTCAATGCCTAAACTCAGAGGTGTGACATCTAACAATAGTACATCCTTGATATCTCCGGCGATAACTCCCGCCTGGATGGCAGCGCCGATCGCTACCGCTTCATCAGGGTTGACTGACTTGTCTCCTTCCTTACCGGTAAGCCTTTTGACCAGTTCTTGCACAGCAGGAATCCTAGTTGAACCGCCGACAAAGATCACTTTATCCAATTTATCATTAGATATATCAGCATCTTTTAGCGCATTCTTTACTGGTATTTCTAATCTTCTTAAGATAGAGGAAATCAGTTCTTCGAATTTAGCTCGTGTTAGGTCTTCCTTGATATGCTTTGGTCCGTTTTGATCGGCAGTAACGAAAGGGAGGCTGATTTCTACTTTTGTTTTTGAAGATAATTCAATCTTAGCTTTTTCGGCAGCTTCTTTCAGTCTTTGCACGGCAGTCGGGTCTTTGTTAAGGTCGATACCAGTTGATTTCTTGAAGTTACCAATTAGGTAATCCATAATAACCTGGTCAACGTCATCTCCTCCCAGATGGTTATCACCACTAGTGGATTTAACTTCAAAGACTCCATCACCTAATTCCAAGACGGAAACGTCAAAAGTACCACCACCAAAGTCAAAGACCAAGACAGTATGTTCCTTATCCTGCTTGTCTAAGCCGTAAGCTAAGGCAGCAGCAGTTGGTTCGTTGATGATCCTCAAGACCTTCAGGCCTGCGATTTCACCAGCATTCTTAGTAGCCTGTCTTTCAGAATCGTTGAAATAAGCTGGAACGGTAATAACTGCATTTTTAACTGATTGCCCTAGATAAGATTCAGCATCTTTTTTTAGTTTCTGTAAAATCATGGCAGAGATCTGTTCAGGACTGTATTCCTTGCCATCTATCTCTACTTTTTCATTAGAACCCATCTTTCTCTTGATGGAACGGATGGTATGAGTAGGATCTACGATGGCTTGGTTTCGGGCTATCTGGCCGACAATCACTTCACCATCCCTAATGTGCACAACACTGGGGGTAGTTCTTGTTCCTTCAGCATTAGAGATAATTGTTGATTTTCCTCCTTCCAGTACCGCCATGGCTGAGAAGGTTGTTCCTAAATCGATGCCAATTGTGGCACCGGCTACTTTTTGTTTTTCGTCTGTCATTTTATCTTCCTCCATTAATTGTTATCCTTGTTGTCATTGTTTTCTTTTTTTTCTGTCTCTTTTACTTCTACTTCTTCAGTCTCTTTAGTATCCTCGTTGTCTTCAGTCTTTTCGGTATAAATTCCTGCGCTGATCTTGACACGGGCGTGACGGATAACTTTACCGTCTAACATATAGCCATCCTGAAATACTTCCATGATTGTGCCCTCTGCTTCAGGTGAAGCAACTTTCAGCAAAGCTTCATGGAAATGAGGGTCAAATTTTTTATTTAATGATTCAACTTTATGGACATGATGATTTACTAATAAGTTATTTAATTGGGAATAGATCAATTCTATCCCTTGGATGAATTCCTGGTTTTTTTCCTTAAACTCTGTTGATTTTTCCGAGCTGATACTTTTGAAGGCCAAGGCGAAATGATCGACGATAGGCAATAACTCCACAATCATGCTGCGCGCGGCGCTGCTTCTGATTTCTTCAATTCTTTTCTCTGATTGCTTGCGGTAGTTCTCAAAATTAGCTTGTGTCCTTTGCAGCAAGTCTTTCAATTCAGCTAATCCTGCTGCTTCATCATTAGTTGACAGGGCAGATTCTGTTTTTGTTTCTTGCTCTGTTTTTGCTTTTTCTTCTGTTTTTGTTTCTTGTTTTGTTTCTTTCATTTAAACACCTATTAATGTTTGTTGACCTTAGGTCAACACAAATAACCTTAAACGCACCTAATATATAAATGTTTTGGAAAAAATTTATAAATCCCTTTGCTATTAAGGTAAATATGGCCCATCGTATCACTTTGGTGAGAATCCGTCGTCCAGCTTATCTGGACATTAATCAGGAACTGCAATGGTTAGGTAATTCTTTAGGACTTTTTGGGATTAGAGATCGTGATAGCAGTTGTTTCCGGGTTTTTATCACTCTAGTAAAACGTTCTAAGAGTAACCAGATAACTTCTTCTGATGAAATAGCCGAAAAACTAGGGCTTACTAGAGGAACAGTGGTGCATCATTTGAGCAGATTGATGGATTCAGGAATTGTTATCAGAGAAAAGGGAGGTTATATCTTAAGAGAAGCTGATCTGCAAAGATTAGTAAAAAATCTGACTAGTGATGTAGAAAATATGCTCACCGAATTGCAGGACGTGGCGAGAGAGATCGACCAAAAAATTGGTTAGTTATTTATATCTCTAAATATTCATCTTCTTCTGATGGACTTAAAAAAGAGTGTGGTTTTGTTGTTTGCAGCAGTCTTAACCTTATTATTGTTAAATCAGATGTTTATAATTTTTAGCTTGACGGGAGGAGCTTCCACAGTTTCCGGTCAGGCCTTCTTAATGATTGTTTCTTCTTCTATCAGTTGTGGCATGACATTAACTAATGATGCTGTTTTGTCTGAGAATATTATCAGTTCTGGTGATTGTATTACCATTGGAGCTGATAATATTGTTTTGGATGGGAGAGGATTTAACCTTACTGGTGATGGTACTGGTGTAGGGATAACTATAAACGGTTACAATAATGTTACTCTGAAAAATTTTGGGATGGTTGATAATTTTAGTACGGGAGTCTATTTTAATAATGCTACTAATTCCACTTTTTATAATTTCTCCATCAATTCTGATTATGAGGATGCTAAAGGGATGACCCTTGAGGGCAATGTCTTTAACAACAATTTTAGTGACGTTGATATCACTTTATCTGGAGATAACAGTAGGGGTTTAGACCTTATCAGTTCTGCTAACAATAGTTTTTCTTCCGTTAGTATAAATTCTGCAGCGGGGGTGGAGGTCTGGTCCACAAATAATTCTTTTAACAATTCTTTCACTAATCTATTATTGGAAGATGGACCAAATATTGCCTTCAGCCAGATGTATGCGTTAACGATTGAAGTGAACAATACGCCTCCAGCTGCTCCTGCTAGCCTCAGCGCTTTGCCTTATTATTTGACTTTCAATAACCTCTCTGCTACCAGTTTCATTGATTTTAACATAACTTATACCAATGAAGATATTGCCAATCTCGTTTATGAATCAATCTTCGCTTATCATTACAACGATTCTGCTGAAAGTTGGACTATTTTAGGAAATTCAGAATTGTTTATTTATGATAACGTCATCTCAACCGGCTTGATAAATTCTTTTTCCACATTTGGTTTCTTTGGTGTGCCCTCAACGACAACAACACCGGCCATAAATCACGGGGGGGTAGCACGGCGTTTCTGGTATGCCCACTTGTTTAAATTGCCAGAGGAAGCTAAAGTACCCGGATTTAACTTTACAACAAGTTTAGAAAAAGAGATCATTCCTGAAGATATTCCTGGTTGTCCTGAGAATATTTGTGAAAAAACTGAAGAAAAAGAGAAAACAACCGCAAAACCTGCAGGTATCGGTACGGGTTTGGCCTTTGCTCAAGGTCTTAACAATACAGGAAGCATTATTGTTCTGTTAATGATCATTATCTTAGCTTCCTATCTGATCTATATGGTCCGTTATATTATCAAGAAAAAGATTAGAAAAGTGAACTAGTTTTTTTATCTTGTTTATTTATTTTTTTTGTTTTGCGAGCTCTTTTTTTTGAACTATTCTTTAAAATTTCTTTCAAGGATGAAAACGATAAAGAAACCAAGCAAAGCAAGAATAATGACGCGAAGATTGATCCCACCATTATTTAAGATTGCTTTGGCAGGAATACCTAAGGATCCAAGCATGATGCCGATGAGGAAAGTAAAAGTTAGGGACTTGAAATTCTTGATGAGATAATCGAGAAGCTTGGAGAAAGCCAGCAAACCGAGAATTGCTCCAGCAATGAAGCTTAGGATCACGGGAAAGTTCCAAGATTGCAAAGAGTCTAGTAAAAATTCATACTGATTGATCAATAATAAGATAAATGCACCAGAGATGCCAGGAAGGATCATGGCACAGATAGCGATGGCTCCTGCTAAGAAAATTAAGGGTAAGGAATGATCAATATTAGCAGCAGAAGTGTTACTGATTAGATATGCAGTAACAACTCCAACTATTAAAATAACAACTCTGCCCAGACTTAAACCATCAACCCTGCGGTAAATTAATACCGCTGAAGCCAGGATCAAGCCGAAGAAAAGAGCGAACGTGGGAGCGGGGTAATTTAACAGGGTAAAACTGATGACCTTGGAGAAAACGATGATGGCCGTAACAATTCCCAACAGTAAAGGGATAAACAAGGCAAAATCAATCTTTCTGAAGACTTGATAAGCTTGCTGTGGGTTTCCCTTAAAAATTAATTTCAGGAAGGAAAAGTCAATAGTACTTATTGAATGGACTAAACGGCTATAAATTCCTGTGATGAAGGCGATGGTTCCACCAGATACACCAGGGATGGTGTCAGCGATGCCCATCAGCAAACCACGCAGAAAGATGAGAATCAATTCTTTTTTCAACATCTTTGATTGTAGTGATAATCGATTTAAATATTTATCTTGTTTCTACAGTAATGGCAGAAGACACTTTTAAGGCCGTGAAAATCCAAGCTGACAAATTTTGCTTGACAACTGGAGCAATTAAAATTCTTTTTTTCGATTTTTCTAAACCTCTAATTTTATCAACTATTAATTAGCTAAATAGTTTAAATAGGTTATGAAAGTGGGGGCTCTGTAGAAAAAGTCTGTCTGAGTCGAGTTTGTCAATGTTTGACATCGTCAAACTTGACTGGACCAGACGTAACTTACCATGTTCGCTTGCGAAAGCGAGCGGTTATGGTAAGTGAAGTAGGACTTTTTCTACAGAGCCGAAAGTGGGAAAAGAAATTAAACATAAATAAAAAAATTGTTTTAATCAGAAGCCATTTTCCAAACAGTTTTCAAACCTAAAATAATAGCTCCTGGCACAACAAAGACAACAATGTTGCTAAGCATCGATCTTAGATACAAACCTATACCTGGTATCAAGCCAAGGTTGACTATTCCAGCTAGCATCAAAGCGATAGCTGCAATAAGAAATGGTAAAGTCTCTTTAGCTGTTAGGTTAAATATACCTACCAGAAAACCTAAAATCACCAAGGTGGTCAATAAAATCTGAGGGTTGATAAGATTCCTGAAAAGACCTGCCACAATCGCGATAATCAGACCAGCAAAGAAAGCGTAATGAGCTAACCGATGCAATTCCAAATCAGTAAACTTGGCAGCATTTTTTCCGACGACAGCTTTGCTCTTAGCAGTTCTCCTTTTTTTTGACATGTGAATATCACCTCTTAATGATGTTAAGAAAATCATTTTTAGTATATAAATTGTTCGGTAGATAGGTTCTAATGTTGACAAAAGCCTTATATAGTTTAAATCACACTATTAGGACAAAAAAGAACAAAAAAGATGGTTGAAGTTGGCGAAGATAAGTACTGAGATAAAAGATCTTAAACGGTTGGAAAAGATTCTGCTGGTCCTTTTTGAAGAAGGTTTAGGATATTATCTTACTCAAGCGAAACTTCATGTTCATCTGCCTTTCCACAAAAGGATAAAACCTAAGTTTTCGGTAAATAGCAGGAAGCAACAAGCGATTAGGTTGCGAAGATCATTTGAAAAATTAGGCGGAACTTTTGTCAAACTTGGTCAGCTGCTTTCTTTAAGGCCGGATCTTGTGCCGCAAGAATATGTTGAAGAATTTGAAAAATTGCAGGATCAGGTGGAACCATTTAATTTTTCTCAGGTCAAAAAGATAATAGAAACAGATCTGGGCAGACCGTTGAAGTCTATCTTCCGCGAGTTTACTGCAAAACCGTTTGCCTCAGCTTCAGTAGCTCAAGTGCATAAAGCTGTATTAAAGAATGGTCAAGCAGTAGCCGTCAAGGTGCAAAGGCCAGAAATCAAAGAAAATCTGGATGCGGATCTAGACATCCTATTTTATATTGCTGAGAAATTAGAAATTTATTCTCCGAAGATAAAAAGTTACCACCCAAGTAAAATTGTCCGGGAGTTCGCTCTTTGGAGCCGTAAAGAATTAGACTTTAAACTGGAAGCATTGAATGCTTTACATCTAAAAGAAACGTCAAAGAAAAATCACTGGGTTAAGATCCCTTTAATCTATCAAGACTACAGTTCGCAGAAAGTTATCACGATGGAGATAATCAAGGGGATAAAATTGGATGACCTTCAGGGGATAAAAAAATATCACCTCAAAACAAAAACTATTTTGCAGCGTTATTTCAATGCCATCCTGGAGCAGGCCTTATTGCACGGTTTTTTTCATGCTGACCCGCATCCTGCTAACACTTTTGTCCTGAAAAATGGGCAGATTTCTTTTCTGGATTTCGGCATAATCGGTCAGCTTAAGGATCATGACCGTCGGACAGTTATCAACTTCATCAAATCCATACCAGAAAAAAATTCGGAAAAAAGTATTAGTATCTTCCTTTCACTAGCTAGAAAAATTCCTTTGGAAAATCTGGATGGATTCAAAGAAAGAACCAAGGAGATTCTTGAAGATGTCTATCAACATGATGTTTCAGAAAGGAGTATCGGTAATGCTTTGTATGAAATCATCTCCTTGGGGGGAAGGTACAATATCGAATTTGATCCCAATCATGTTTTGATGGCCAAGGCATTGTACCAGGCTGAAGGTCTTGTCTTTAAACTAGATCCTGAATTCAAGATTGCGGAGGCTTTAGAAAAATTCAGAAAGAACTATCTTAATGAAAATATCTCCCCAAAACACCTTATCAGCAAAGCAAAAAGCGCCTGGTCTGAGAATAAGGATTTAATCTTGGATTTTCCTGAGCATTTACAAAATATCATCAGGAATCTGGAGAAACCGCAGCAGGAAGTGCAGATATCTCCTGACCAGTGGCAGGAACTGGAAGATAAAGTAGAAGCGAGCAATAGACATCGGAGCACGGGCTTGATGGTAGTAGTGTTGTTTGTTGCGACAATGTTCTTTTTTTACGCCGAGGGGAGGAATAGTTTTTTGGGTATCCCCTTTAGTGATCTATTATTGATGCTCACTTTGATAATGATAGTTTATCTGTTGGTAAAAAAATTTAGGAGGAATAAGAATGGAAGAGATAGTTAAAAAATTATTAAAAACTGGTTATGGTCTGGGACTACTAACTTTGGATGAAGCGCGCAAGATAGCGGGGAAAATGAAGAAAGAGATGCATCTTAACGATGATGAGAGCAGAAATCTGGCGCAGGAGTTGATGGCCAGTTCTCGAAGAGCCGCTGAAGATGTGTTCAGCGCAACCAAAAAAAATGTGGAAAAAGTCTTGGTCAATTCCAAGATAGTGAAGAAGAAAGAGTTGAGTAATCTTAAGAAGATGGTGAAAAGGCATCTGCAGGAGTGCCGCAATCTCGGTTTACGTAAGGAAATGAAACATCATCTGCAGAAGATGAAAGAATCAATCATGCCTAGGAAAAAAGCTGCGGCTAAAAAGAGTGGTGGTGTGAAGGCAGCCAAGAAGAAAACGTTTTTGAAACGACGAAAAAGATAAGGCAAAAAATAGGGTTTGGGTAAACAATAAATCCGTCTTTAGGATTTATCGTTTATTTTTTTTTAGGATTCTTTAAGAACATCTTTAATAATTCCCCAGCTCGGTTAAAACTGTTACTGACTTTAGTATAGAACATTGTTTTTCTGAGAATGATAGCAGAGACGATTAAACTTAAGCCGATTAGCAGACCAGCAAAAGTAAAATCTATGTTCAGGTAAGTGATAACTTGCGTGATCTTATTGGTGTATTGAGGAAAGTTATGGCAGAGATGATCAGCAGCGCAGAACATGCCTTCTGGGCAGGCTTTTTTTAAGGTGCATTCTCCTGCTTCTAAAAGATTGTTAAACCCTAACCAGATGATCAGGCTGATAAATGTGCCGATAAAAAAGAATTTTCTGGACAAGGAGTTTTTCATCTTGGAACCTTTGTAGAGCACGTAAAAACCTCCGACAATCAAGAGTGGCCAACGAACATAAACGGTGTATTCCGGCACGGCAATCCTCATAAAAAAATAGATAATACCACCTAACATCAAAATGAACTGAAAGTAAGCTCTTAGCGGATCATCGTTCATTTTTCTTCCTCCGCAGAATCAGATATGCTACCACTAAAGAAATGAGGACAAACCAGACTCCTGCGGCAATCTTATAGCTCTTGATGGTTTCCTTCTGTAAGGTTATTTTTTCCAAGTTAGGAAAATCATGACACTTAAAATCGACGCTACAGTATTGGTTCTCAGCGCAGGAAGGATTTAATCCTGAACATTCTTCAACCGCTGAAAGCTGGTAATAGATCCAGAATAAACCGAAAAAAGCGATGATGGTCCCTAGGCTATAGAGGATCCAGGCAATCTGTCCTTTTTTACTGCGCATTCTTTCTCTTCACCTTGATAGAATCGTTTCTTTTGTACCAGATTGCCAGGGTGATAATCCCTAAGCTGATCAGGGCAGGAACAACGATGGTTGATTTAGCTTGGGTCGTTGTCTTTTGTTCAATGACATCTTGATAAGGAAATTTGTGGCAGGTATTGTCAATCCCACAATAGCTCTCAGCGTCACAATTAGGCTTAAGAAAATTACATTCCCCGCCAATAGTTTGAGGGATGGCGATAAAATAAGCTACGCCAATCAGGATTAGGATATCGATGATCCATTTAATCTTAATTGATTCGCTGATAAAGCCCATGTTCTTGGTTAATCTTGTTAAGTATAAAAGTGTTATCATGGTGATAGCTCTGCTTGAGTAGGTTCTGTAGAAAAAGTCCTACTTCACTGGCATGAAATGTGAAAGATATCACATTTCAGTCCTAAAAATCAATCGCTGTTGATTTTTATGGACCATAACCGCTCGCTTTCGCAAGCGAACATGGTAAGTTACGTTTGGTCCAGTCAAGTTTGACGATGTCAAACATTGACAAACTCGACTCAGACGGACTTTTTCTACAGAGCCGCTTGAGTATAAACTTTTATAAAGAACCTACTTTTCTAAAGCCAATATGGTGGCAAAGAAGAAAGCTGAAAAAACTGAAGCTAAAAAGGCTGTCCAGCCGGAGCTGAACATTGCTTTAGTCGGTCATGTAGATCATGGCAAGACTACTTTAACTGAAAGGCTCTCGGGAAAATGGACAGACACCCATTCTGAAGAACTCAAGCGAGGGATAACCATTAGACTAGGCTATGCTGATTTTTCTATTTATCATGATGAAGAAAATGATTTTTACACTACTAAAGAAAAAAGTATCAAATCCAACAAAGAGACTAAATTATTAAGAAAAATATCTTTGGTTGATGCGCCTGGTCACGAATCTTTGATGGCTACGATGTTATCTGGTGCGGCCATCGTGGATGGGGCGATCTTGCTAGTAGCCGCTAATGAAAAGTGTCCGCAGCCCCAGACGAAAGAACATCTGATGGCCTTGCAGATCAGTGGTATCAAGAAGATCATTGTCGTGCAAAACAAGATTGACTTGGTAAGCCATGAGGAAGCTTTGAAAAATTATCAACAGATCAAAGAATTTCTCGCTGATACAGATTATGAAGATGCACCGATAATCCCTATTTCAGCTAGAGCTAATGTGAATATCGATATGTTGCTTAAAGCGATTCAAGAATATCTTCCTACACCAAAAAGAGGCAGTAGCAAAGATCCTTTGATGTTGGTGGCAAGATCTTTCGATATAAACAAACCTGGTGTTAAGCCAAATGTCTTATTAGGTGGAGTGTTAGGAGGCACAGTAAAACAAGGGGAATTTAAAGAAGGAGATGAGATAGAAATCATCCCTGGTTACATGGTGGAAGAAAAAAATCGTAAGATTTGGAAACCTCTGAAAACAAAAATTGTAAAAATTTTTTCCGGTGGTGTGCCTGTGAACAAAATTGGTCCTGGGGGTAGCATGGCCTTGTCAACTACCTTAGATCCGACCATTGTCAAATCTGATACCTTAACCGGCTCATTAGTTGGTGTCTCTGGAAAATTGCCGCCAGTCCATACACAGATTACCATTGAAACCTTCCTGCTGGAAAGAGTAGTGGGAACTAAAGAAGAGATGGAAGTAAAACCTCTAGCCAAGAATGAAGTTCTGATGCTTAATGTTAATGCTGCCGCTACGGTGGGAGTGGTGCTTGATCCATCCAAGAAAAAAACGACTTGTGTCTTGAAAAAGCCGATTGCCGCTAATGTTGGTGATAGAATCACTATCTCCAGAAGAGTTGGTGATAGGTTTAGGTTGATTGGTTACGGAATTTTGAAATGAGGTTTTTGAACTGAAATTTCTGATTATTTTATTATAGGTTGAATTCAGCTCTGTATATTTTTTTTAAATATCTAAACAAAGTCTTAAAATCAACAATTATATAAATGTACTAATATTACTTCTGGCTATGGTTAAGTTAATCTCTTACAACATCGAATATTGTGAAGGGATGGAAGGAATCTGGTATCAATACCTAAAATTTTGGAAAACCTTTTTCCCACCTAAACATCTGGATCAAAAAATTGTTGATGCCTTGAAAAAATTGAAGCCAGATATCTTAACGTTGATCGAGGTTGATATAGGGTCTTTTAGAGCTAGGGGAAAAGATGAAGTAAGATTTATTGAGAAAGAGTTAGGTTTATCTAACTTTGTCGAAAGGGTAAAGTATCCTTTACATGGTTGGTTAAAATTATTTCATCACGTGCCAATCTTGGACAAGCAAGCTAATGCAATCATCTCTAAATACAAACTTGAAAAAGTAAAATATCACGTGTTACATGAAGGAACAAAGAGGGTAGTGATTGAAGCAACTGTAAAATTACCACAAAAAGTAACCCTACTCGTTGCGCATTTAGCTTTGGGTGAAAAAGTAAGAATCAGACAAATTAAAGAACTGATAAAAATTGTCAACAACATCCAAAATCCAGTTATTCTGATGGGGGATTTTAATACATTCCATGGGGAAGGAGAGATGTCGGAGTTAATGGAAAAAACTCACCTGAAAGATAAGATCGCCTTAGACAAACAATCTATCCCTTTTACTGAACCGTCTTGGCATCCTAAGAAAAGATTAGATTATATTTTAACTTCCCCACAAATCAAAGTTAAAAAATATTCAGTGTTGCATTTTGCCTTTTCTGATCATCTGCCTTTGATGATTGATTTTGAAATGAAGAAGTCGATTAAATCTCAGAGCAAGACTAAGAAGTAATTGGCGGTTTAAATTAAAAAACGTGGTCCCGCCGGGAATTTCAGGTTCTTTGGAAAGAACATTTTGAACCCGGGACCTCTGCTTTGCTTCTGGATAGGAACGTACCCATCTCCACAACACAGCCGAAACAGTATCGCTATAAGAGCAGCGCTATAACCAGGCTAAGCCACGGGACCACTACAGTCGAAAAGATAGACGGCTTCTTTAAAAGGTTTTCTCTGATGATCTGTCACAATCAATGGTCACAATAATTTTTTTCTTACCTAAAAATGAAAACAAAGTTATATATATTCACAAATGAAGTCTGTAACCAGTAAAAGAGGTAGGATTAGATGAATCTAAATCAGGTCAAGAAATTGATGGATCGACGGAAAAATTCCCATAAAGGGGAAAATGGTTCCGTCTTGCTGATCGGTGGATCAGAACAATTTGTAGGCGCCCTAGCCTTAGCTGGTTTAGCTTCCTTAAGGGCGGGGTGTGATCTGGTTACGGTAGCAGCTGAAGATAAAGTGGCTTGGACAGTAAACAAGTATGCTCCAGATCTGATTTCTTACAAAATTAAAGGTAATGCTTTCACCGTCAAGAATGCCAAAGAGATGGTGAAGTACGCTGATCGTTTTGACGCTGTGGCCTTAGGCATGGGGATGACCAAGAAAGGAGAAAAGTTTGTGAATTATTTCGTCAAAAAATCACAAAAGCCCAAGGTTGTTGATGCTGATGCCCTTAAAACCATGTCATTTAAGGATTTTCAGAATTCTGTCTTGACACCTAACGAAAATGAGCTGGAGATGCTGCTGATAAATAGCAATAAAGATTTTCTTTTACCCAAATTGCGTGAATCAAACGCTAAAGAAAAAGCGGAGATTCTGCAAGGCAATTTGAGATATTTCCTGCAAAACAATAATGTCTTGTTGATTAAAGGAGCAACTGATATCATCATTTCAAAAAATAAGATCAGCTATAACCGTACCGGTAATCAGGGGATGACTAAAGGCGGTACCGGTGATGTTTTAGCTGGGCTTGTAACGGGATTCCTTGCTAAAACCGGAGATTTGTTCAAAAGTGCCGCTGCGGGAGCTTTCATCAATGGTTTTGTCGCTGACCTTCTGTTGAAGGATAAGAAAGGTTATTGTTTCATCGCTTCTGATATCATCGAGGATTTGGAAAAAATCCAGAAAATTGAAGCAAGACTCAAGAAAAGCGGTTCGACTAAAGAAGAAAACAAATATGAACCAAAATCTGAATCTACAGTTAAAAAAAGTACACTGAAAAACACAAAAAAACGAATTAGTACTAAAAGCTCAGTTAAAAGCTCGATTAAAAATTCCTTGAAAATTCCAGCAATTAAAAAAGGAGATGCCAAAAAATCTTCAACTAAGGTTTCCAAGAGAATTCAGGGGAAAAAAAATGGTTCCAAGAAACGTTAATATTATAAATTTCTAAAATAATTATTATCTATGAAGCGCAGAAAGAAAGTGGATGGAGGGAGTACATCTGGTTCTCAAAAAAAAGATTCAAGAGAAAAAATATCTAAGAAAGAAAAGATTCAAGAAAAAAATGGTTTAAAAGATCTGCCTGGGTTATGGGGAAAGATAGAACATTTTAATTCTAAACTGATCCCTTTCGCTCTGATCCTATTATTATTAGTGATAATCTATGAATTGTTTCTGCATCAAGAGAATGATGCCTTAAATCGGATATTTTTATTAATAGATTATTTGGTAATCCTAATCTTTGTTGTTGATGTCATTTTTTTGGCTGCAAGATCAAGGAGTGTTAAGTTTTTTTTAAAACATTATTGGCTGGATATATTAGCTGTTTTTCCCTTCGGCTTTTTTTTCTCCCTGGCAGAAAAATTTTATCGCGCAGTTGCTACTTCAGAGAAAATTGTAATTGGTCAAGCTCTCTTTCATGAGACCATTGAAGTGAGAAAAGGGGTGGCGGAACTAAGTAAAGCCCAGAAGATATCCCGTTATCTAAAGATTGCTGCTAGATCATTAAGAGTAATCACTAAATCAAGATTTTTTCAAAAATTAAAATTTAATGGTAAAAAAGGTAAACAAAATAATGTAAAAAAAAATATTAATAAGAATAATAACAAAACATTAAGAACAAAAATAATAGTTAGGAAATAATATTAAAATAATACCAAACTGATATTTGATTAAATTATTTCTAGTTTCAGGCTAACTCCTCACACAAAATAGCCAGAAAGCCTCGTCTTTTAAGACGGGGATGAATGGCTCTGGCTATTTGTGTCACAAAGTGCGGGGTCAAGAAAGCGTTTCTTTTCAAGCCCCGTCATTTATGGCGTGGTGAAACGCTTTCCCGCACTTTTATGACTTTTGAAGCTTAAAGCCAGGGAATTGATGCAATATCTTTTTCCAGTTGGTTCAGGACCGTCATCAAAGATGTGCCCCAGATGACCCCCACACTTCTTGCAAATAACTTCAATCCGTTTCATGCCGTGGCCGAAGTCTTCCTTGAACTCAACTGCATTTTTTTTTGCTTCATAAAAACTCGGCCAGCCACAATGTGCTTCAAATTTGGTTTCAGAAGAAAAAAGTTCGTTACCGCAGGCGGCACAGACAAATTTTCCTTTCTGATCAAACTTAACATATTCCCCGCTAAAAGGAACCTCTGTCCCTTTCTCCCGCAAAATATGGTATTGCTGCGGTGTAAGCTTTTTCCTCCAGTTTTTATCATTTTTTTTCAGATCCATCTTTCTTCTTCTAGTGTTTAGTCATATTTTCAACCAAATGTGAAAGTATAAACCATCACACCCTTAGGTAAAGACAGTTCTATCCTGTGCTGTCCGTATTCGTTACCATCATAAAGCTGGTAGAGATCAAAGTCAAAAATCTCAATCTCATCTGTCTCTTGACCATCGATGTAAACTTTTACTTTCTGCGGACTGGCTGAACCAGCAACTAAATTTACAATCTTAGAATTGTATTCTAAGATGATTTTTCCGGAATCACTGACCAATTCCATATTGTCTTGATTATTTAACCAGCTTCCAGCAAGATAAAACTTGTTTATGGAGAAAGTTTCACTTTCTGGTAATTGATAATCAATGATATCCCCCGGGTGCCAGCCTTCACTATTGCCCATCTGGTTGCGGGAAAAGGCGTAACCAAAATAAATTTCAGGAGTGTTGATACCAGAGAAATCAGGTGTCTCAGCTTGAACTTCGGAGATATCTTTTTTGATATCTTCCTGCATGCCTAGTACTTGGTTTCTTTCCTCTAGCAATTCCTGAATCTTCTTTTCAGTTTCAGCATATGATCCCTCACCAAAATGAGTATAGACGATGAAGCCATCGATGTCGATCATATATTTAGCTGGCCAGTAGTGGTTGTTGTAAGCTCGCCAGATCTGACGATCGTTATCTTGGACGATGGGATAGTTAATATCCCATTTTTCTGCTGCCTTGACAACATTATCCCGGTCTTTTTCGAACTCAAATTCGGGAGTATGTACGCCCACGATAAGCAGACCTTTGTCTTTATATTCATCATACCATTTAGTGATGTAAGGGAAAGTTCGTTGACAGTTGATACAGCTGTAAGTCCAAAAATCAATGAGAATAACTTTTTTACCTAAATGTTCGCTAAGGGTGAGCTCATCAATATTGATAAAACCGTCTGGTCCTACTAATTCCTTTGCTCTTGGATATTGTGATGATTTCTGAGCGATACGCAGTTTATCTTCTTCGGTTAGCTGAAGGACTGGTTCGTTATAACTTTCTTCTGAAGTTGTTGTTGCACTTTGTTGATTACCATTATTGTTGTTATTACTATTATCATCAGCGATTGATTCTATCTTGAGGTCAGCATCAACTTTTTCGTTGCTCGTCTTGGGTATAGTGCTTTGCAGGTAAACGATCAAAGCTGCAATAATGATGATTACGATAACTAGGATGATATTCTTTTTCATTTTTTCACCTCAGTCTTGTCTATGTTTTCATAGTTCGTGCCTTTATTTTTATTCTCATGAGCTTGTTTCAGTGAGATTGTGGAAAGGTAGGTTAAGAATCCTGGTATTAACGGCAAGACGCAAGGGCTAAGGAAAGAAACAAGTCCGGCTAGGAAAGCAATAACAATATTGACCACACTTAAAGACATGATTCCTGCTCCACCTACGCTGGAAGTAGCTGGACCAAACAGATTGACAATAGCGGGAATGTTAGCGATCCTGCTTAGTTGGTTGACAAAGACAAGGATACCAATGAGGATTAAAATTACACCAAAAATTATCTGCACATAATTTAACCATTTGCCTGCTTTTTTAATCAATTTTTGTGCTCTGTCAGTGAATAAGCCGACTAATAGGAAAGGTAATCCTAAACCTAGTGTATAACTCATCAACAGGATAAATGCGCTGGTAGGGCTGGTAGCGGCCAAAGCAAGGATAGCACCAAGAGCTGCGGTGACGCAGGGTGTCCAGCCGACAGCGAAGGCAGCACCGAAAACAAACGAAGTTAAGTAAGATGACTTAAATCTTTTTTTAACCTGTAATTTGTGTTCAGCCTGGAGGAATTTTGGTCTGATCAATCCGGTAATAAACAGACCGAAGAAAATGATAATAATACCGCCGATCCGGCTCAACCAGGTTTGGACGGAATAACCAACATTGACTAGTGCTGTCTGTAGTAAAACTCCCAAAACTGAAAAAAATAAAGCAAATCCTAGGACAAAAAATATGCTGCATTTGAATGTTTCCCAATTAATTTTTGCCATTTTTGATAACCTCTTTATAGAGATAATCCCTCTTTTTAGATTTATTAAACTTTCGCAAGATAGATTTTTTTATCAAAAGTTTTAATAAACATGTTGAGTTTAATCTTGATGGAGAATATATTTTTTGATGCTAAAAAAAAGAGTTGGGCAAAAGTTGGATCGTTTAGTGCAATTATTGATACCTCCTTCTCTGGTGGTATTATTAGTTATGACCATTATAGAACTATTTTATGCTACTAGCGAAAAATTAATTTTATTTATCGATGCGTTTGATGCTTATATCATTCTCATCTTCGCCATCGACCTTCATTATCGCTGGAAAGAATTGCCCCATTTTTGGCCTTTTGTAAAAAAACACTTCTTGGATATTATAGCAACCATCCCTTTTAATTTTATATTTTATGGTCTGCATGGCTTAACTTTTATCAGTGCTTTAAGAGGAGTAAGGATCATCACCAGTATTACCAGGGTATCTAAATTAGCTCGGTTTATCAGATTAATAAAACTGATCCGTTTTGTTGCCCGGGTTCCGCGATTTATCAGGTTCAGAAAACATCTCAAAAAAGTGAAAATAAGGCAAATTCAACCTCATGAAAAAAAGATGAAAGGTATTTTGAGTTTTAAGGTAATTCTCTTGATTACGATCAATTCAATCATGGGTACCGGAATCTATTTTTTGACGGCGGCAGGAGCAAAACACGCCGGACCGGCGTCACTGATTTCATGGGGTATTCTTTCAGTGATTTCAATTTACATTGCCATGTGCTTCTCTGAATTGACGGCGATGTTTCCTAAAGCTGGAGGGGTTTATGAATTTGCCAAACAGGCTTATGGCAGGTTTTGGTCATTTGTTATCGGTTGGAGTACCGCCATCGCTGGTGGTGTTACCATTGCTATGCTTTTGCTTGGAGCATTGCAGTACGTTTTACCAAATCACCCCGATGATTATATTCCCGCAGCCTTCTTTTTGATCATATTGTTTAACTTTATCGCTTATAAGGGGATGAAAACTTCCATTGTGATGTTAGTGTCATTTGCTTTAATAACGCTGCTCACAATATTAGCCTTGATCGTTCCAGGGTTGTTTAGTTTTGATCCCACAAATTTTAAACCTTTTTTTGTTTTCCCTTCATTTGCCATCTTATTGACCATATTTTTTATTGCGGAAACTTTTTTTGGTTGGGAGAGCGCTGTGTTCTTATCAGCAGAAACCAAAAACCCTACCAAAGTTATGCCTAAGGCGTTGATTTGGGGCACAGTAGTCATAGCTGTTTTGTCTTTTACTTTGGCTTTAAGCTCGATGGGGGTTATCCCTTGGCAGCAATATGGAGAATCGATTGCCCCGTTAAGTGAAGTGGGAGAAGTATTGTTTGGAGTAACAGGTGGAATTTTATTTACCATTATGGTGTTCATTTCGATAATCGGTGCTGTTGCTTGCTGGGTGGTCACCGCTCCCCGGCTATTAATGAGTATAGCTGAAGATAAACTTTTTTTTGTTCAATTTGCCAAGATCCATCCTAAATATCGCAGCCCTTACGTCAGTATCGGTTTTCAGGCTTTAGTGTTATGCATTTTAGTGGTAATCGGTTCAGGGTCCTATGAAACTTTATTACACATGCTGATCCCCTTGGTACTTTTTGTTTATTCAGCTGTTTTACTGAGTGTGGTAATCTTAAGGTGGAAAAAACCAGAGTTGAAACGCCCTTACAAGGTTATTTTTGGTAAATCGGGGCCAATATTGACAATAATATTTATGTTATTTTTGCTAGTTATGTTTTTGATTGAAACAAAAGGCGCAGGGGGTATTCTAAAAATTTCTGCTTCTTTGATACTATTCGGTGTGCCAGCTTATTTTGCCATCGAGCTGTTTTATGACAATAAGTATGTCAGCATCCGAAAAAATATTGTTGCAAAGATGAGGAGTTTGGTGCATAGTTTACCTACACCTATGCCAGTCTATCGAAGGATGGTCAGATTAGTCGGTCCTTTTGATGAAAACTCCAAGATTGTGGATTATAATTCTCCTTTAGGGATAATCGGAAAAATAATCCTTAAAAAACATATTTTTAATAAATTATATATTCAAAGTCCTATCTTAGCGGAAGTGAAGAATCTTAAGGCGAAACTAATTCGTGAAGATGTTATCATCCAAAAATTAAGATTGGGACTGATCAGAGGGAAAAAAATAAGCCACTTTATCTCTTACAATAACCTGGGTTATGTAAAGGATCCAGATAAGTTTATCAGCGATATCAGAATAAGTCTAGTTAAAGGAGGAAAATTCTGTTTTTATGTAAGCCATCATTGGTTTAATCTTTCCCCTAATGCTTTGTTGATTGAGGATAAGGAAAAGATACTTAATTTGTTTAAGAAACATAAATTGGAAGTAAATTATCTTAAAAGAACTGCTGTAGCTAAAAAAGGGATCTATATCTATGGCAAAAAATAAAATAACCTATTAGATAAACTGAACTATTTTTTAGAAGGTTTCTTGTTTTTCTTTGTTTTTTTGTTCTCGCTTTCTTCAACACTTTCAACCCTGATTTCAGTAGATTTTTCTTCCTTGTTGTTCCTGTTCTTAAACCAAATAAGGTAGATTATGGGCAACAAGCCTAGAGTGTTAAGGATCAAGATCGCTACATACCAGCCCTTTTGTCCATTTCTGGCAGCGTGCCACAAAGCTAAGCCTTTCCAAACTAAGATCCAAATCGCAAGGATGATTAATCCAGTTGCCAATATTTGCGGTTGTTGATATAAAGAGTATAAGTCCATGTTGATTCACCAAATTTATCTTAGTATTTATTAGTTTTTAAATTTTGCTAATCAAAAGGCTCTGTAGAAATGCTTAATAAATAAATTAAATCACCTACAGGTCACCCCGCGGGGGGCTTCCCCCGACCTGTCAGCGTCAGCCAAAACATCAAAGATGTTGTTGGCTAAGGTGACAGCTACGGTGATTTAAATAGCATTTCTACAGAGCCTAATCAAAAGGATCCGATTATTTTGATGGAGTTAAATATATATAGTTCTTGCTGGTTTATGCGGGTTATGGATCTTAACAATCTACTTTCAGAATTTGGCAAAAAAATTTATTTTCCCCAACAGGGAATACTTAAACAATCAGCTGAAGCTAACGGCACTAAATTAAATGCTACCTTGGGGCAAGCTTTTGAGCATAGAGAACCGATGGTTCTTGATGTTTTTAATGATAGATTAAGTTTAGGTAAGGAAGCTTTCCTTTATTCTTCCAGTTATGGTCGGAAAGAATTAAGAGAATTATGGAAAAATTTAATTTTGCAGAAAAATCCTTCACTGCAAACTGAAATTTCTTTACCAGTTGTTACCAATGCCCTGACCCATGGTTGTTATCTGGTGGGGAAGATGTTTCTCAATGAGGGAGAAAAATTAATCATTACAGATAAATTCTGGGGAAATTATAAATTGATTTTCTCTCATGCTGAGATTGATACATTTGAAACTTTTGTAAATGGCAGTTTTAACGTGGCTGGTTTAAGAGATAAATTGCTGGAAGAAGGAACAAAAAAAGTTGTCTTGTTAAATTTCCCTAACAATCCAGCTGGTTATACACCAACAGTTGAGGAAGTGGAAAAGATTAGCAGTGCATTTCTCGAAGCTGCTGAGCAGGGGAAAAAAATAATAGTAATCTGCGATGATGCTTATTTTGGTCTAGTTTATGAGCAAGATGTTTACCGAGAATCGATATTTGCTAAATTGGCAGGGTTGCATGAGAATATCTTAGCAATAAAACTAGATGGGATCACGAAAGAATGTTATGCCTGGGGTTTAAGAGTTGGTTTTATTACCTATGGTAATAAAGGAACAACTGGTTATGCTGAACTGGAAGATAAGACCGCGGGAGCGATCAGAGCGACAATCTCTAACGTCAGTACGCCTTCCCAGCTGTTAGCTTATCAAGCTTTGTCTTCTTCTGAATATGCCGCTCAGGCTGAGGAAAAATATTTGGTCTTGAAAGAACGCTATGAAAAGATTAAGGAAATACTTGCCGCTGGGAAATATAAAGAATATTTTACAGCTTTGCCTTATAATTCTGGTTATTTTATGTGTCTAGAATTAAAGAAAAATTCCGCTGAGGAAGTTAGGAAGAAATTGTTGGAAAATTATTCTACTGGTGTCATTGCCATCGGCAATCTGCTGCGAATAGCTTTTTCTGCTGTTGATGTGGAAAATATAGCAGAACTTTTTGAGAATATCTATCAGGCTTGTGATTAGAATTCCTCAATCGTAACCTTGCCTTTCTGCGCCTTGATGGTGTATTCCTTAGTCTCGGAAAGTTTAGCGATCTTATTGACAAATTCCGGTAAGATGATACGCTCGCCTCTGAATAACAAGGTGGTGATGATCTCCTGAGAACTGTCAGGTTCTGCTAGAGAAATTTCTTTCATAACTTCTCTAACTTTTTCTTTTTTCTCCCTGCCTAAGGCCTTTTCAGTCTGCAGGTATAAATAATGAGCGATAGCATTAGGGATGTCAATCGGAGAGATTTTTCCTACGCCCTGCAAGCCCGGTGATAGATTAGCTTCGATAACCAAAGGACCGAAAGGACTCTCCAAAATATCAATGCCGCAGATATCCGCTTCCAAAGCTTTAGCTGTATTGACAGCGATTTTCATCATCTCATGATTGAGCTGCACCATCTCGCCAGTGCCGCCAGCGTGGATATTGGCTCTTTTTTCTTCAGTCTGCGCTTTTCTCCTGTAAGCAGCAACTACTTTATCACCGACGACTAAAGCCCGGATATCCGTGCCACCAGTGTCAATATACTCCTGAATGATAAACGGTTGGTTAAGAGCGCCTAAAGCGTCTAACAGGGAAGCCGCTGAACTTTTGGAATCAGCAAACATGACTCCTTTACCTTGTGTACCTTCGGGGAATTTCATGACAATAGGGTAATTAACTCTGTCTAAAAGAGCTTTAGCAGCCTCTACCGTTGAAGAAAGATAAGTTCGGGGCATGGGGATGTTATGTTGCTCCATGACCAGATGTGTAAGTAACTTGTTGTGTACATTAGTGAAACAGCTGGTCTTAAAAGGCATATAAGGAACTTTTCTTTCTAATAAGGCAGTGATGGAACCAAGAAGTTTAGCGTAACGGAAAGACCCTTTCACATAAACACAATCATAATTACCAAAAAGCTCGCCATCATAGAAAATGCCGCTTTCCTTGCCTAATTTTATCTCAATTTTCTTTAGTTGGATCATGTCAACAGTAGTGAAATATTTTTTCATCGCTTCCGCTGTCATGATAGAACTTTGACTACCTAAAGAGATTAGTGCTGCTTTCATTTTTTTAGCGGGTCGATAAGAAATTTACCTTTCTTTAAAATGTTTTGACCGATAAGCACAGGGTAAGTCATGTGATCACGATCGGCTAAGGTAAATTCTTCTCTTATGATGATACCATTAATCTTAACTTTCGCTTCCACCATCGGTCGTTCCTTAACACCGGAAGCTGACTTGACAATCTTTTTTCTGGTTACCGGACCGAGATTAAGGCGTTGAGCCAGATTGATATCAACTGATGAGGCGGTGGCTCCAGAGTCGATACGGGCCATGACTTCTTCCTGTTTGATTCCCAGAAGCTTGATTTTTTCTGTTAGTCCAAGTACGGGTCTTTCCATAGGGTGATTTTTGGGTTAGTTTTTTATAAGGTTTTCTATGCTTATTTAAGGAGAAAAATTTATAAAGGGAATCCTGAATTAAAGAAAAGTCCGCCCCTGTGGTGTAGATGGAATGTTTAAGTTCCAGCACTATCCGGACTATCATACTGCCCTTTCGACCTGAAAGGGAAGTAAGGCAGTGACTCGGGTTCGAATCCCGGCGGGGGCACTTTTTTCAACTATATGTTATCTTGTTACTATAAGGATTCTAGGAAGTTTTTATTCTAATTCTTATAAGTTGTTGTCCATCTCTTTTTTTTGTTTTCAGTTAAGGAGAACTAGATCGGATTATAGGAATAGTAGAGAAGGATTATTTCGCGTTTTGGTTGCTGAAAATTTATCTTTCACATTTAGCACCAGATTTATCCAAAATACAAACTGGTATCTCTTGAGTGTGATCTTTAGGTTCACAGGAATCGCATTTTATTTCTAATTTTAACATATTTCTCTCTAAAAGTATAACCTTTACTGGACAATTTTCTTTAGCGTCTCAAAAACAATAATCGGCGGCTAATTCAAAATAAGTACAATTGGTCTCTCTTGCTTTTATTTTTGGTACAAACCAATTGTTAAAATTCCCTATCCAATCATTTGCCTACTTAGCATATACAGGTTCTGTATTGGTCTGTCTAACAGTTCTAATTGATTATTAGGTATTTGAGTTTGAATAGAAAGTTTAATTGTTTGAAATTCCCCTAAAAAAATAGGCCACAATAGTAATACAGTAATTACTACCTGCATATATATGAAAAAGCTTTGACCTCTTAGAATTTTGTTTTGGTCATCATTCATAAGAAATTGTAAGCCTTTAGGCGTGATTGAGTATGAATCCTGATTATTGGGTCTATTTTTTTCAACAAGTTTGTTATTTTTTAGTGAATAATATCATTTAGAATATTCACTATCTTTATCATCTCCCAAGAGCTTTAAAAAACATTTATATAGATTGGAATTACGCTAAGTATATAACAGGTGGGATGTTGAAGATTACAATTTTCAGAAACTTTAAACAAAGGGGGGTACTGTAGTGAAAATTAAACTTATTTCTATATTCTTAGGTCTATTACTTGTCTTCTCAGTTCTTGCCAGTGTTGGTAATGAAACTGCTAATGCAGGAATACCAGAACTTAGTGAAGGTGTACCTACTGATAGCGAGACAATCGAAGAAATAGCTCTTGTTGAAGATAGTTACTGCTCAAAATAATGGACCTGATACTGCAATTGCAACTGTTTCAGCATGGTTTAATGGGCTGTCACTTGAGGCTATTGATGCTACTGGTGAAATAGGAAATGGAGAACAAAGAAACTTTACATTTAGCTTCAACCCGGATACAGCCGGAAGTAATTTAGTATTAAATGCAACTATAAGCATTGGTTAAATAAAAATGAAAATTAGATTAACTTTAATCATAATCCTAACTTTGCTAGTAAGCTTTATAGTTAACGCTTCTGAACTTCCTACAGTTTATTACTTTGATATCGAATGTTATGATGATTTTTGTAAAAATAGCACCTTACTTTTCAATAACAAAACAAATACCTGTTTTTTTGAGCCGATTTTGCTAGATTATCAATCTATGCCTTTTGGAGATAATGTAAAGAATAAGGATGAATATCTTCAGCTAGATAATAAATCTAGGGAAGTTGTAAGAAAAATTTATTGGGATTGTACTAAAGTTAATTCAACTGCTACAACCAAGTTACAAGATGAAACTTTAAGGGAAAAAAATAGTAATCTTATTAAAGTTATTTTTCGTTTGTTTATTCTACCATTGTTAATAATTTTAGTTATAATTGTAGGTGTATATTTAATTTGGAGATTTTAGCATTTTATTTTTTGATATGTGTTTTTGAGGAAATTAACAAAAAAAATGAAAATTAGATTAACTTTAATCATAATCCTAACTTTGCTAGTAAGCTTTACTATTAGTGCTAAGGTTTTTGCTGTTGATTATTTTGATAATGATTGTTATAATCATCTTTGCAGGAATATATCCTTATATGATTATCAAAAAGAGAAGTGCATTTTTGAACCAATTATTAATGAAGATGAATCTTTTTCTGGTAATGTTAAATACGATGCCGTTAATAGTGAGGAGTTATTGGGACTTAGTGAAGAAGTGCAAAATTACATCCATGATATATTCTTAGAATGTGTTAAGAGAAATCAGACTGTTGTAGTTAAATTACAAGATGAATCAGGTAAAAAAGCAATTAAAAATTTGATTAAGGGTAGTTTTTATCTATTTGTTTTACCACTTATAATAGTTGTAGCTATAGTCTTAAGTATATTTTTAATTTGGGATATCCTTTCTGACAGAAGAAAAAACAAAAATAAAAAGAAAAAAGTAGGTGGAAGATTTTTCTACTTTGGATAATTATGTTGCTTAGACATTTGTGGAAATTTAAGTTAATTCCAAATAATTCCATCTCTTTATAGATTATAGTTAAAATGTTCAAATCCAATGTTATTGAAAGTAACATTTGAAAATAGGAACATTTAAATACATAAAATAATAATTTAGTGGTAACAACTGATGGCATAGATGTATTTTATTTGAAGTTGTAAACCATAAAGTCTTTAAAGATATAATCAAAGATGAGCTAAAATGCAAGAACAAGTAAATATGAACCAAAAAACATTCCAAAAAATGGAACGTGACCTGTTAGACCAGATTATGGATGTTTCTAAATCGATGATTGAAACATTCAAGTTTAAACTTATTTATGATTCTAAAGTATCTAAACAACAGAGCGATAGTACCATTAAAGCTCTTAAAGAGTTTAGGTCTAAAAATTGGGATGATTCTTCAAGCAAGAATGAAGCTTATAAAAAATATATCAGCAGATATTAATTTCTACCTTTTTTCATTAGCTTTTTAATCTGATTTTCCTTTTCAATATCTTTTTTTGGCAAAGGGATTATATTTATGTCTAATTCTTCACAGGTTTTTAAAAATCCTTGGTCACCAGAATGAATAAAGTTAACTTTCCCTCTAAGAAAACCACCTATAATAATCGTATCTTGGATTCCAATTTTAAGTTTTTTGTTCTTTGATTTAGCAACAACTTTATTGTTGGCTTCTTCAACAATATTTTCAAAAGCTTCATCAATATTTTCATTTCGTTTAATCTCTTGAAGATTGAATTTTGATTTTAATTCTTTCATCGAATTAATTGCTTCTTCTTTAGCAAATTTATGTTCATTCATTAGAACACCAATAACTTCTGACCATGAAATTTCATGATAATAAAATAAGTCTGGTGGAAAACTAAATCCCCTTTTACTATACTCTTGAAATTCGGAATCATAAACAACAATCAAATTAATCATGGTGCTTGAATCTAAACCATTCCTAACGAATCCTTTGAGCTTAGCAGTTCCACTAATGGTATAACAATCAACATCTTTATTCTTTTTTCCCGGCATTTTTACTGTTTATCTAAGGTTAATTCTCTAGAGCGATTATCTATTTAAAACCCTTTTGTTTTTTTAGCATAGTAACCGGCACGTTACCCGGATCTTACCTAACCCCTAAGTTTTCGCCTTAGGATTTATTCTCGTTGTGGGTCCAATACCCCGTAGCTCTGCTTAGTGACGACAGCAGGGGGCAGTGGATAGCCTCGGTCAAGAATTGCCCAATTTCAACATTTTTCTCACGTAATCCTTATAAATAAGCAATAAAAATAAGCCATTTATGACAAATACAACCTATCAATTAAGATCATTACCAGGATTAGAAATAGAAATTCCCGAAGTCTACAACACCAAAGCAGAAGAAGTAGTTAATACTGCAAAAGATGGTATCGTGGGCATACTTGCGATAATCTCGTTAATGGAAAACCCTGATTATCAATTCTTTAGAAATCCGGGGATATTTACAACATATGGGGCTTTATCAGAGAATCCTAGCAATGCTGAATTAGAAGATAAACTCTATCTTAGAATTTGTATCAATCAGAATGAACAAGCCATGAGGAAAGGGTTAACAGAAGAGACAAGGAAATTGGATGGGTCTCTTATCAAAATAATTGAGGCTATCCAAATGTTTGGTTCTTTGGGTTATAATAAAAAAATAGCAAAATTTAGATTTGTAGCAGAAGAAACAGGTTTAATTACTCCTGCAAAATATTCTCCTGATTTAAGGGTTTATGATTTTGATTTGAACCAAGGTCCAATTTCAACAGTCCAAGATCCCGAGATTGTGTGGAAAGTCGTTAAATTAGCCAGAGCATACAATAAACCACAAAGCGGTGAACATATCGCCTTATTAAATCTTGTAGCGGAAAGAGAAGAGATTAATCAAGGGTTGAACCGTATTTTTTGGCACCCTAGCCATTATGTTCATGCTGATAAAAATCCCGAGAAATGGCAGTCTCTGGAAGATTTTCTAACAGAAAAAGGTTTTGCTGTTGATGAATTACGCAAATAAAAATGAACCGAAGAAGAGCAATCGAATTGGCCTCAACCATACCTTTGCTGGTTTTAGCGGGAGAAAATGTTTTACACAGAGAAGGCTATGTTTTAGATGTTAAAAAAGCTACCTTGGGCGAAGGGTTGCCGGAACTAAATCGTTTTGTTTCCTTAAGTAACGATTATGACAATTCTCTGAACCATTTAGTTTCAGCTTATTATAAGGCTTATCGTCATTCACGAACAGTCTCTAGGCCTTGTTTTGATTCTGAAGGGGATCTAGATACTTGCATTGATACCGAATATTACTGGGATGGTGATGAGAATATAGTCCCCCATGAAACAGTATTTTCTTGGCGAAAAAATCAAAATCAGCTGACAACTGCTGCTAAGTTTCTAGCAGAAAGAAATCTTGTTGATGCAAACCAGCTGGATAAGATTTCTATCACAAGGGAAGGACTTCCAGTAGGAATGGCTGTAGGATTGGTTGCCGTATATGGCGCAGAAATTTCAGGACTACTTGGTTATGAAGAGATGGCGGGATTCTATGATTCAAAAGAACAAATCAGCCGCAGGGCTTTTTTCAAATGCGCAGCTTCTTTAACGGGAGCCGCTACTGCTTACGCATTAAGACCTAGTAAAGAAGAAAGTCGTTCTCAAAAAGAAGGTGAACTAGCACAGTTAAAAGAAATTGGAAATTTAGGAGATGATGATTCATTTACAAAATATTTTGGTGTTTCAATTGGCAAGTTATGGGGAAACATTATCGATAATGCAAATACCCTGCAAACTTTTCATCCTAAAGTAGAACAAACAGCAGTTAAGAGAGCCTATGAAGAAGTTTTAGAAAAAGGGTCAGTTTTCGCAGATTTATTAGAACGTGGAGTTCCTGAAGAATTAACTGTCGCTACCAGATGCGGATTGATGACAAAAGCAATTGACAGAGTAAATAAAGATAGTTCACCTTGGTTGGAAGCTTTAGCTGTAGGCGGGGTAATGGCAGCAGTGCTTATTCCCTCTGAAATAATCAACCAAAAAAAGAGATAAAAAATTAAATAAATCTGATCCAATGCATCCTTCTTTTTTCTTTGTCTCTTAGGTAGTCTAGGTATTCCAGTTCGTATTCCTTCAGGTCATGTAAAAAGTGACCATATTCAAGATTTTTGATTGATCTGTCCATGTTAAACACCTCCAACTAGCTTGTAGCCAGAAGTTTATAAATCACCTTTGCAGGTCAATCCAAGAGCAAAACTGCGTAAGTTTTTTAAACTAAAATTTTCCTACTAAGATTATGATTAATATATTATTCAGTCCGCGTTGGTTCTATGGTAAGGATATCATGATTGATGCGGTTAGTGTCATTGTCTTGGCTTTTATATCCTATATTACCTTCCGCTACTACAAAATTAACAAGAATAAAAAGCAGCATCTTTCTTTTTCCATCGCCACTGGTCTGCTGGCACTTTCTTTCATTTTCAAGATAATCACCAATTTTACATTATATACATTTGAGCTGCACACAAAAAATTTTGGCTTGCTAACGTTTACCTATCAAACAGTGGAGGCTTCCAACACTTTGTTCTTGGTAGGCACCTTACTGTATCGCTTCCTGACCTTGATCGGTTTTTACCTGCTGTTTTCAACCTACTATAATGAGAAGCAGAAGCCGGTGTTTTTGATTATGAGTTATTTCATCTTTGTAGCTACTTACTTCGCTTCACAAGCATATTATGTCTTCCATCTTTCAGCCTTTCTCTTCTTGCTCTTCATTGTCAAGAAATACTTTGATAATTACAAGAAAACAAGAGATAAACCGGCAAAACTTATTTTTGCCAGCTTCATCATCATCCTGATAAGTCATGCGATCTTTATCTTTGTCGAATTAGAACATCTGCTGTATGTTGTTGCTGAAATCACCCAATTGCTGGGTTATACCATGTTGTTAATTTCGTTTATCACGGTGCTTCGTTATGGGAAAAAAAAGAAGTAGGATTGAGATCATCAGCGATATGCTCTCAGCAATCCAAACTAAGGGCGGGAGGATCAAGCCGACCCACCTGATGTATAAGGCGAATCTTTCTAATGAGCAGATGAAATCTTATCTGGAAGAATTGCTGGATAAAGAGTTGGTGGAAAGAATAAAATCCGAAAAAGACAACACTTATCTGATCATTACTAATCGAGGAGATAAGTTTGTGCAAAAATTAAGAGAAATGAAACAGTTTGAGAGATCATTTGGCTTTTAATGGGGAAAAAATGGAAATGGATAATGGACAGGAAAAAATAAATATCAACAACGAAAAATTTCAGGATAAGCAAGAACCTCTCAAAAATAATTATCAACGGAGAAAACCTCTCCTTCTGCTTTTGGGCCTCATCATCTTGGTCGTCGGAGGATGGTTCTTTTTTTCTCATCAGGGCAGCAGCAGCCAATTAACCGGTAATGTGATTGGCATGAGCGATGATAATCTAGCTCAAGTTAACGGAGAAACTATTTCAGATTTGGAATTGGATCGGGAATTGGCTATCTCTTTGTTTATGCAGGGAATACCGGCTAACTATCAAGTGGATGTTTCTCGGGCTGAATTATTAGATAGCGCCATAACCAAGAAACTGTTACTGCAGGAAGCAGAAAAGAAAGGATTTTTTATAGGCGTGGATGAAGTGAATGATCTGCTTTTAAGCAGTAATCTTGATCAGCAAGAACTGACTGTTGATCTGCAGGAAGCGGGGATAAATTATGATGATTTCATCTTCTATCTGCAGGCGCAGTTAGCGATCCAGAAATTCCTTAATACTTCAGTGACTGTGGGAGTTACTGTGAACAATCAGGAAATAGAAGATTACTATAAAGGGCATCCAGATGAATTTGTGGTTGGAGAAAAGATCAAAGCCAGCCATATCTTAGTAAATAGCAGTGAAGAAGCGCAAGCTTTGATCGAGAAGTTAAGACAAGGCGCGGACTTTGCGCAGCTAGCAAAAGACAATTCTATCGGACCAAGCGCCCCGCAAGGTGGTGATTTGGGTTATTTTACTAAAGGTGATATGGTACAGGAATTTGAGACTGCCGCCTTTGCTTTAAAAAACAGTGGTGATTTCACTACCACAGCGGTCCAGACGCAGTTTGGTTATCATGTGATTATGTTGACAGGCAGGGAAGAGGCTAGCCAGATGACTTTAGTTGAAGCTAGTAATCAGATCAAAGAGGGATTATTGAAGCAGAAAGAAAATTATCTCCTTAGCGATTATATTCAGAAACTGAGCAGTACGGCACAGATTAAAATTTATGATGTCATTGAGAAATAGGTTAAAGATGAAAGATTTTAAATTTATGAATTTTAAATTTTTGATGATTCTTCTCTTGCTGCTTATTGCCACACCATTAGCTTTAGCACATCTGGCAGGAGGGGTCGATGCAACAGTAGATAACCACATTGTGGATATTGGCTATGATGCTGAACAGTTAACCGCCGGAAGATCGACTGTTTTTCTGCTGAGTTTGAAGGAAGCTGAGACGGAGGAAGCAGTAACCACCAATAATCTTTGGATTAAGTTACAGGATACAGATAAGAATACTCTTTTCTCCGGGAAAATTTTTCCTGAACCAACTGGGACTTATGGTTTCACAATTCTTTTTCCAGAAGAAGGTCGATATACTCTAAGCGCAAGATTTAGCGGTGCAGAGACATTCGAAGTCGAACATAGTGAAGTTTTAACTGTGGCAAGAGATCTTAATCATAAATTGGGCATTGATTGGTTAAAATGGTTATTATTATCACTCTTGCTGTTGATAATAGTTTTAATGATTTGCAGAAATAAGAATAAATTGCGAGGTGAAAAATAATGAATAAATTAATCTTAGGGATTTTAAGCATCGCCTTGGTTGCTCTTTTCATAACTGGCTGCGGTAATAATTCAGTGGGTAACGCTGTTACTGATCTGGAATCAAGCAGTGTTGTTATCACTGAGAATCAAGGACCAGTCAAAGATATAAACATTGAAGCTTACAACTGGAATTTCAATCAAGATGATGTCGTGGTAAATAAAGGGGATCATGTGGTTTTACATATCACCAGTAAAGAAGGGACGCATGGTATCATGATTCCTGGTCTGGGCTTATCAACCGGTGAATTCTCACCTGGTGAAGAGAAGATTATCGAATTTGACGCGGATGAAGCGGGTAGTTTTGATTACTTCTGCAATGTTCCTTGCGGTTCAGGTCATAAAAGTATGCGTGGCCAGTTAGTAGTTGAAGAATGAAGGAAAAATGGATTAAATCTGCTCCGGCAATCTTACGCCTGAGCGTTTCTTTTATTTTTCTCTGGTTTGGTGTAAATCAATTAGCTAATCCGCAATGGTTCATAGGTTATTTACCTTTATGGTCTTTAAAAATAGTCAGTGCCTCGACCTTGTTAGTGATCAATGGGTTAGTGGAGATAGTTTTAGGATTGTTGCTTCTTCTGGGAATTGCTGTGAGGTTAAGCGCGTTATTGCTTTCTTTGCACCTATTATCCATAACTCTTTCCTTAGGATATAACGATGTGGCAGTAAGGGATCTCGGTTTAACGTTAGCGACTTTTTCAGTTTTCCTAGCCGGAGATGATCGATGGTGCCTAGGGAAGAGAATATTTCATAAGAAAAATTTGGTAAAATAAAAAAATAATTGTTGGTTATAAAAAGTTTTAGAAATATGATTAGAATTTCTTATGCTTTCCGTAACAATCTCTGCAGTAGACAGGTCTGTCTTTTGCCGGTTTGAATGGTACTTCGCATTCCTTACCGCAGTCAGCACAGATAGCTTTATGACTTTCCATCTGCTGACCTTGAGGCCTTTTGAAACCGCCGCGCCTATTATCCATGTTTTTCACTCTCCATATTCACGGTACGAGATTTAATTCGTACCTTTCCCCTTAATCTGGATTTAGTTTATAAATCTTTTTAATGATAATTTTAAAGGCGGCCAGGGCCGAAAGGATGGAGTTTAGCTACAAAATTGCATTCTTTACAGTACTTGCAACCATTACCCACAGTGAATTTGCCTTCTTTAGTTACAGAACAACCACAATATAGAGCGATAGAATCCATTTTTTTACCTCTTTATTATTTTCTAAGCAGCTTTCTCTGCCAATCTCTGAGACTTTTATCAGAGCCGCTAAGGACAATATCCTTAATTTGCTCCTTGCTGAGCAGCAGATGTTTTTTTATCCGATATCTGGCGGCTAAAGATTCAGCTTGCAGATTAAGCTCGTGTACTTGTTTTTTTTGTAATCCAGTCATCTTCTTGTGTTCAGCGGGTAGTATTTTAATTTCCTTTTGACTGGCTTCCCGCACAGCTTGAAAAAATTCAGCGGCGTCTTGCTTGACGAGAGGGTGGACACCATGAATCCGCTTCCAACCATCAAGAGAATCAGGCGGTTCTTGCGCTAAGGAAAGAAGTTTGCGGTTATTCATAACAAAGTAAGATGGCCGGTCGACTTTTTTGGCTAAATCTTCCCGAATCTCAAACATTGTTTTAAGGATACTTTTCTCTTTTCCCGAAAGAGCACTGGCACCGTGCAGGTCAAGAAAGTCACCTTGTTTGTAGGTGAAACCCTTTTTTTCTAAATAGGCTAACTCTTCTTTGAGCCAGGCTAATCGTTCTTTCTTCTTCAACTCTTCCGCTAATTTCTCTTTTAAGGGGATTAAATATTTAGCATCTTGGGTAGCATAGGACAGCATCTCCATCGACAACGGTCTTTGAGTCCAATCCGCTTTCTGGAACTTTCTTTCTTTCTTGATCTTGAAATATTCTTCTAGCAATGATCCTAAGCCTAACTCATTCTTCCCCAAAAACAAGGCTGCGAGTTGAGTGTCAAAAATATTATGAGGATGACAATGCCATTGATGGGCGATGACCCTTAGGTCAAAACTGAAATCATGGAAAATTTTTTCCACTTTCTTATTAGTCATGAGATTTAATAGCGGTTGAGGGTTTTCTATCTGTAAAATGTCAACGATCCAATGCTTATCTTTAGAAGAGATCTGCACTAAAGAGATGTAAACTCCGTAATGGTGAAGATTGTTTTCACATTCCAGGTCTATCCCGAGAACTTTTTCTTCTTGCCATTCGAGAGCTGCTTGCTTAAGTTCTTCATCATGAGTAATATAAAAAAAATCCACTTTTGATCACTTCTTACCGCCTTTCTGATTTGACCTGCTTTTGGGAGAAGTAAAGACAAACCAATGTTCTTGCTTGATCTCATGGAAATAGTCTGCTGCTTCTATCAACATCTTGGAAGTCGTCTTTTTCACGGCAGCTATCTCTATCCGTACACCTTCACCTTTGAGGTGGTGCACTAAGTCAATATAATCAGAATCACCAGACATGATGATGATCGTGTCGACTTTGGATGATAATTGCGTGGCTTTTATTGATAAAGGAATGTCAGCGGACTTATGACAAGGTTGCACCGATCCATAAAAATGGGCGTGCAGACGTTCAGCTAACTTGGAGGAAATATTTTTTCCTTCCCGGAAATAGATCAAACGATTTAAACCGCGCTCATTCAATAATTGTGGGATTAGCACATCAAAATTGATCATCGTGTTCGGGTTGCCAGTCTCTTCATGGATACTTCTTTCAATATTGTTGCCATCACAGAGGATAGCTACAGATTGAGTAATTTGGATATCTTTCATAATTTCACCTTTTTTACAATCTTACAGAAAAGAAATGATAGTTTATTTAACTTTGCCTTCTAATTGTTCGACAAAACTGCATTTGCCGCATTTCATCCGAATGATGGAATCTTCGTCAGAGTAAAATGGAGCAATCTCAATTAACTCAGCTTGATTATAACCACATTTTTTGCAGACATGATCATGTACTGCCAGAGGATTTAGTCCATCAGAAACCTGTAATCTTTGCCCTTGGTTGTTGTTGGTAGTCTGCAGAATTTTTTTCTCCTGGTTCAGCTCAGGTTGGGGATGTCCTTCCGGACAAGCTAACCATTTGCCGTATTCAGTCTTTTTTGGAACTAATAATTTACCGCAGGTTTTACAGAACATCTAAATGAAAAAAAATGAGCCATATAAAAATTGTTTGGTTGTTTAGGCTCTGTGGGATTGCTTTTTAAATATTTAAATAACTTGGGAAGGGCCATCAATTAAGGTTTTTTTGATGTTTTCCTCCAAATTGTTTCCCTTTTGAGAAGAATCATCTAGGTCATAAATTTCTCTTCTGCTTTTACCGTATTGATCTACCTCGATACTCAGCCTAATTTGTTGAGCAGTAGTTTTCATTACCTCTGAGATGACATATTCTGCAGAATTTCCCATTTCTTGAGGAGGATCGAGAACTATTAAATTTTTCTTTTCATACTTAATCGCATCGACGGTGCCAATCCCATTTCTGGATGAAGAGTCAAAATAAGTTACTTCCCTGCGAGGATTGATTAAATTGCCTAATTCCCCCACCATAACTGTCAGATCAGGAATCCTGTCTTCGTCTAAATTACTCTTAATTAAGCAATAAATTCTTTCACCATGTCTGACGTAATACCCTTGCTCAAAGGGTAGATGATCCATAACAAATTCTCTTACTTTTTCAGGAGTTGTCGGCATCTCGGGAACAATGAATTGAGGTGCGGAAGCACAACCTAGAGTGGTGGTGGCATATAAAGCAGCTGCTGTTAAGGCAGTTGATAATTTTTTTAACATTTTTTTCCTCCGTGAGATATTTTTTAAGAGAATTCTGGAGAAAGACGATTCTTAAAACTTGTTGACATAAATAGAATAAAGAGCCCCAGGGGGGAGTTGAACCCCCGACCTCCTGATATCTTGATGCGCTTTTTGATTAGTTGTAAACGCAGCAGATAGGGATTTACAAGTCAGGTGCTATAGCCACTAAGCCACTGAGGCAATCTAGCTCTAAGTAAAGTGACCATTTATTAAGTTTTTGGCTCTTTTACTCATTCCTTCTTGATATGCGAAGGCCAAGCATAGGAAGGATAGAAATTCTTGTGCTCTTCGTAAGGTAAGTATCTCTTTAATTTGAACCATTGTTTAAGGAAATTGTGTAATTCATAGGTTTCTCGATAAAGAGCTTTCTTTTTCATCTCTACGGTCCGGCGATATATTCTTCTGGTGAAGAGGTTGAGAAACAGATCAGTAAGCTTGTTACCAGCCAGATTTTTCTTGTAGACTTCTTCGATGTAAGGTCGGATGTAGAGTTCCATGATCCCTTTGTTCACTTTTAGTTTCTGTCCTTCAACGATGACTTCAGTGTTAGAGATGTTAACCCAATGAAAATCGAAATCAAGGTAGAAATTAAACGCAGGAGTATTATCAAAGGATTTGAACATCCGCCAACGGATAAACAATTCTTTCATACCGTTTTGCTCTGTCCGCTCAAAATAGTAGGTTTCGTAATGGTTACCCCGTTCTTCTTCATCAACCCATCCGTTCTCCTGCAACCACATCCATAAAGTTTGATAGAGCATCTTCCCATTGAAGATATCAGTATACTTGATCCTAACTTCGGGGATTTTTATCAGACGATCGCTGGGAACCTTAAACTTGGGCATAACTTCTAGAGGTAGATTATTGTATATAAATTTTTAGTTTAGAGAGGCTCTGTAGAAATGCTTAATAAATAACTTAAATTACCTACAGGTCACCCCGCGGGGGGCTTCCCCCAACCTGTCAGCGTCAGCCAAAACATCAAAGATGTTGTTGGCTAAGGTGACAGCTACGGTGATTTAAATAGCATTTCTACAGAGCCGTTTAGAGAGTTAATGAAGACTTAGAAAAAATGATGCTCCAGATCCGGCATACCAAAGTTAAAACCTCTGCTATTTGCATAATCAACACATTTTCTAGTATAATCTTTGATTGGCTCTCTTGACCTAGCGCCAGCTTTATCTAGATAAGCTAAAAGTTCAGGGGTCGCTTTCTTATGATTATGATAGAGATGAAAACGGTCATCAATAGTTGGGAAATGTTCAATAAGCGCAACTAAAGTTGAGACGTGAGCCAAGATACCTAAATCTGTGTCTTTAGTCAGCCAATGAACCAGATCGTGGGGATAGAAATAATCAAATTCTATTTCTTTGACAGGGCTTGAATGGATGGAGGAACGCATTTTGGGCATGCCCCAACCAGTGCATATATTCTCCAAGAAATAATAAAATGTTACGCCTTGTTTTAACTGATCAAATTCTGGAAGGTGGTTATCAGAATATACTTCCATCCCAAAATTATTTTTGAGTTCCAAAGGAGACATAGATTTAACGCTTCTCTGGAATTCATCAGAAGAAATTCTTTCTGTGTGGTGATCCATTTTATCAAAAAAGCTATTTTCAAACTTACATTATAAACATTTAGCTCAAAATTTGATTTTTTTACGAAACCAAAGGTAGAAGATCCATAATGTTCCAAAACCCATGTCGACGACCGCTAACTTTAAGGAATGTGACAATTCGTCTCTTGTGCCATGCAATAATCCAGTTACTGCCGGATCAATCAGCAAGATTTGCGTATACATGAAATGGTGCAAGTCCGGCCAAAACAAAGGCACACCCGGGAAATAAAACATATCCAAGACCAGATGCACGAGAATTCCTGAACCGAGCAGTAAAGGCAGAGTATTTTTTTCTTTGTGCTTAAGTAAAGTCAACACACCATAAATTATCAATGGAGCGAATATCAAGAAAATTAAGCTATGGGTGAAAGTTCGGTGCAACTCTGATGTGCCAAGAAGGTCCAACAGAAAGTCAATATCCGGCAAGATCCCGCCAATCAGCAGAAAGAACCAACCTAAGTGAGATATTTTGTTCTTGCTGAAGTGTTCTATGGTTTTACCTAAGATCCAAGCGCCGATGAGATGGCCGAAAGCAAATGACATGGCAGTTAAACCTAAGTTCTTCTTTATAAAAATAATGGATTGAAAATTCAGCGAAAATCTAATAAAGTAAATAGTTACTTGCCTCAGTATGTTAGTTGGAGTGGTAGGAAAACCTAATGTGGGGAAAAGCACCTTCTTTAAGGCAGCAACGTTAGCCGATGTAGAGATAGCTAACTATCCTTTCGCTACGATCAAGCCTAACCAAGGTGTAGGCTTCGTCAAGGTGAAATCAGCGGCAAAAGATTTCGGGAAAGAACCGAATCCTAGAGAAGGATATTATCTTGACGGCTGGCGTTTTGTGCCGATAACGATGATCGATGTTGCTGGCTTAGTGCCAGGAGCGCATGAAGGAAAAGGCATGGGCAACCAGTTCCTGGATGATCTCAGACAGGCTGATGTGCTGATCCATGTGATCGATGTTTCAGGTGGAACTAATGAGAAAGGTGAAACTGTGCAGTCTGGGAGTTATGATCCAGCGGAAGATGTCCAGTTTTTGGAAGTGGAACTAGATATGTGGTACCTGAACATCATCAAGAAAGGCTGGGAAAAATTTGCCAGAACAGTTGTTCAGGATAAACAGGATGTCCATGTAGCACTGGGTAAGCAGTTATCTGGACTGAAAGTTACCGAAAAAATGATAGAAAGCACGCTAGAGGAACTAGGAGTGAACAAGAGCAAGCCTAATGATTGGTCAGAGCGCGAGTTAATGGTTCTAGCTACAACGCTGAGGAAGAAAACCAAGCCGATGGTCATCGCCTGCAATAAGATTGATGTGCCGGGCGCAGCAGATAATTTTTCTCGTCTTCAGGAGAAATTTAAGGATTACATCTTTATCAGCTGTTCAGCAGAAGCAGAATTAGCCTTAAGAGAAGCAGCTAAGACCGGATTGATCGACTATGTTCCGGGCAACAATAAGTTTAGCTTAAGGGGAAACAGCCAACTTAATGAGAAGCAACAGCGGGCTTTAGACTTTATCCGGAAAAACATCCTTGATCAGTTTGAAAGTACAGGGGTACAAGAAGTATTAGACACTGCTGTGTTCAAATTGCTGGGTTATATGGCCATTTTTCCGGGAGGGGTAAGCAAATTAGAAGATAAAGATGGTAATGTCTTGCCGGATTGTTTCCTGATGCCGCCAGCCAGCACCGCTTTGGATTTTGCTTATAAGCTGCACACTGATTTAGGTAAAAACTTTATCCGGGCTATTGATGTGAGAACGAAAAGGACTGTGGGGAAAGAGCATTTGCTTCAGAATAGGGATGTTGTGGAAATCGTGGCGGGAAGATGAACGTTGATGGTAAATCTGAAATTAGACTATAATCTGAAATATCTAATCTTCTATATAAATAATTAAAAATGGGATTCATTGTGCACTGCTGATGAGGTGGCTCAGTAGATTAGTTCAGATGTTTAGAGGTTCTTCTAATCAATTAACTATTGTCAGCGTGGAGAATCTGGGTGAATGGCTGGATACTCAGTTTAAGGCTAAGTATAAAAGTATAAATTTGCAGGAAGAAAGCCTTAATTACATCAAGAAATTAAAAGATCACCGCTGGTACCTAGAAGCGCAGCTGGATATCTGGAAACAAAAGATTCCGCGGGAAATCAGGGAGGAGTTGCAAGATGTTTTTCGGAATACCAAACTTTTCTTAGACAATATGACTTTCAATGACCAATTTAATTTTGAGCAATTGCTGAATTTAAATAACCGCTTGTTGCAGAAAATAGAGGAGTTGATCAAGCAAGTGGAAGGGTCTAGCATGGCCAGTAATTTTTCATTCATGATCGAAGAAAAAGATAATGATCGGCTGGTAAATCCGTTATTTCAGGAACTGTTAACGCTAGCTAACCTGATCAAGAATTTTGAAAATATTCTGATTAAAAAAGGATTCCGAGTTTTAGGTTCTTTGCAAGAAAAGATAGGGAAACTTCAACAATTACGTAAGAGGATCTTCCTGCTTAACCGTCAATTGGAAGAGAGAAAGAAACGGTTAGAGCAAGCCAACAGCAAGAAAAAAGAAAAAGAATTGGAATGCACCAAGTATACTGAATTGCCAGCATATAATACTCTCCTGCAGATGGAGAAGTTAAAACAGCTGAAAGAAGAATGGCAGGATGTAGTTTATGTCTTATTGTCAAGGATAAAACCTCTCTTGCAGGAATATTTACGTGATAATGATCACGCTTTAGCGCGGTTTTATCTAGAAGATCCGGTAGAAGCTTTTTCCACTGATGAAGGATTGAATCTTTCTCATGTCATTGATTATCTTAAGGCAATGCTGAAAGCGGAGAGAAGTAATCTATCTGCTAATGAACGTAGCCAGATGTTAAGAGAATTGTCTGAGATTTCTGTAGAAAAATTGCAACACCTCCAAAAAGAGTTGATTAACCTAAATCAACAGGTAGAACAACTTGAAGAGCAGGATCTTGATTACATGGTTGCGGCAAAATTAGATGATGTCAAGTATCGACTGGATCATTACCAACAGCAAGTGATCAAATATCAGCGGGATATTACCGATATTGAACAATGGCTGGAGCAATTGGCTAATACGCTTAAGAAAGATAAAGAAATGTTTAAGAATATAGTGCAGGTTGGTCTGGGAAAAGAGATAAAATTCAGTTCTTAGGCCTAAATTTTTGGTAACTCTTTTCTAAAGCATCCAGGGCAGGTAGCTCTCCACCAGAGAGGAAAGCCAGAGCCGCTCCGCCACCAGTAGAAACATGAGTGAATTTTTCTTCCAGATTAAACTTATGGATAGCGTCATTTGTTTCTCCCCCGCCAGCTATGGTGGTAGCCGTTAATCTGCCCATGAAGCGGCCAATCTCTTTAGTAGCTAAAGAAAATTTGTGCCATTCATAATATCCTAATGGTCCGTTCCAGAAAATAGTATGCGCTTTTCTCATGTAATCCTGGAAGAGCTTGATTGTCTTTGGCCCTAGGTCAAGAGCGATGTAGTTGTTGTTGAGGTGGTTATAAGGCAAAACCTTAGATTTAGATTTTGGTGATAAAGTTTCAGCAACAGTAAAATCCAAAGGGAGGATGATTTTTTTTGCTTCTTTTTTTTGAAGAATTTTTTTTGCTAACCTAACAGCATTACTGTCAATCTTGGACATCCCTACAGAAATATTTTTTGCTTTTAGAAAAGGAAAAACCAAAGCTCCTCCGAGAAGGATATAATCAGCTTTCTTAAGAGCAGAGGTTATCAATCTTATCTTATTCAGCTTAGCTCCACCTAAGATCCAGACGGCTGGTCTTTTTGGTTTGAGAACTTTACTGAGATTTTTGATCTCTTCAACCAGCAATAATCCCGGGATGGATGGTAATTGTCGGGTAATGGCATAAAGAGAAGCATGTTTGCGATGAGAGACGGCAAAAGCATCATTGACATAGATGTCAGCTAGTGAGGCGAGGCTATGAGCAAAGAAACTGTCGTTGTTCTCTTCTTCCTTGTAAAAACGCAAGTTTTCTAACATAAATATTTTTTCCTTGCTCTGCTCAATCTTTTTTTTGATCACTCTGCCGATACAATTGTCAAGGTGAATAACTTTATGTTTTAAGACTCTACTTAACTCCTTAGCTAAGATGGCAGTACTTAAAGAGCTGACTACTTCTCCGTCTGGCCGGCCCAAATGGGTAGCAAGGATAATCTTACATTTTTTTTCCAGAAGGAACTTGATGGTAGGCAAAGAGAGCTTGATTTTCGTATTATCAAGAACCTTCCCCTCTTTCAAGGGGACATTATAATCTACACGCAAGATCACTTTTTTACCTTGCAGAGAATATTTTTTAAGATGGAAAACTGCCACCTTATTATAATTGTTTTTTAGTTTATAAAATTAGCGTTGCGGTTTTGTTTTTTTTGGAAGCTCAATGTTTTTTCACTACTTTTCTCTCTCCGTGTTTTATTATTAGGGTGATGGCTACGGTGAGTATGGTCAAGATGGCAATGGCGCTGCTAGTTGTAATGGTGGTAATAATCCACTAAAACAAATAAAGGTTATTTCTCAATTAGTAAGGTTAAATGTAATAGAACTATGTTCTGGGTGTTTGGTATAGAAAAAGATAAATTTATAAACCCATACCATTTACTGAATGTCAGTTGTATTAAAAAAGGTGATGTTTGATGAGGAAAAAAATTCAATTAGGGTTAATATCTGTTGTGATTATTACTGTTCTAGCATATTTTGCTTTTAGTTCACTGATTTTAGGACCGGAGACGTGGTATCCCGTTTCAAATAATGTAATCTCTGGAAATAGTACTTACTTAAATGCAACTCTTAACACGAATGGAACTCACCTTAATCACGTTACCACTGTCAATTTTACCTGGTCAAACGTTTCAGGAGAAATATTAAACTATAGTATCACCAATACCTCAGTAAACCAAAGTAGTTTCAATTACACCTCTTTTAATACTACTCTTTTGGCTGATGGATTTTACAACTTGAGTATTTATGTGACCAACTATACTAATAGCACAAATTCAACTTCAAATATAAGTCTTAATGTATTGGTGGATAACACTCCTCCTACAGTAACTTTTACTACCCCTTCCAATCTGGCTAATTATTCCACAGAAACTCAAGATTTTAATGTTACTGTTACTGATTACAATACCACTTCAGTGAGTACAGTGATTGTTGAGTTCAGTAATTCATCTTTTACTGCGTTTAATGTTACTGCTACAAATAATTCTGGAAATTGGAGCGCTAGTCTGAACCTGTCTAGCCTAGTTGAAGGAGCAACAACTGTAAAAGTATATTCTAATGATACTCAAAATAACAGGAATGATACTGAGACAATTACTATCAATGTTGTACGGACTGCTCCAACAATAACCATAACTTCACCACAAAATAACTCTGTGGTTAATGGAACAACAGCAATTAATGCATCCATTTTTAGTAATGTTTCTCTCCATGTAGAAACTGTAACATTCTTATTTTCAAATGGAAGTTTCCCTTTCAACCAGACGATAACCACAAATAATTCTGGAAATTGGTCTTATAGGTTAGATACTCTGAGGCTCGGTGAGGGGAATAGTACCCTGACCGTTTATGCTGATGATTTTTCGGGGAATAGGAATAGGACTGGTGTAAATATAGGTCTTACCGTTGATAATTCAGCACCAACTGGTGTTTATACTAAATTAACTAACGGAGGATACTATAATGCTTCAACTTTCCCTGGCGGAAATACTAGCGCTGGTAGCTTTAACATTACTTTAGATGGTTCTTACTGGCCAATAAACCATAGTACCATTAGTGTAAACATTAGTAACAGTAACATTGTTACGGGATTGCTACTTCTTACAAACAATTCCCAAAATGTTACTTGTACTCCTGGAAATAGCGGGGGCACTCCTAGTACGCTAGTTGAATGTCAAATCAATTTGACTAGTCTTTCAAATATCACTGATGCGCCTTCCATGTCCGTTAATGTTACTGTCAATGATACTAATAGACTTGGTGGTCTTGGGTTAATGAATTATACCGGAATTTTCCTTAATTTCACTTATGATACAGGGATTCCTAATATCACTCAGGAGTATCCGTCAAATAATAGCTGGGTAAATACCCTAACACCTTTCTTAAATTTCACTTATGCGGATGCAAGCCCAAGCGCTACTTGCGTGGTTAAAATTGCTGGTACTTCTTACTCCAGAACTGCTACCAATAACAGTGTTTATCCATTAGGTGTAGATAGTGGTGCGGGGTTAGCTAATGGTGAAACTTATTTTTGGAATGTTACTTGCACAGATCTTTCTGGGAATTCCAATGATTCCAAGACTTGGCAGATTAGAACAGATAACGTTAAACCAAGTACCACTACCGCCTTTAACAACTCTGTTGCTACTGCTGGTGTGAATTGGGTAAATACTCCTGTTAATGTAACTGTAACAGCAACAGATGGTTCTTCAGGTGTAAATTATACTGAATGGTTGAATGCTTCCGGCACTTGGAAGCAGGCAAATGAGTCTTTTAATGTTGATAAAAATCTAACTGGAAATGTGATTCAATATAGGTCTGTTGATAATGCTGGAAATGTTGAGGTTACCCGTTCAAAAACTATTTATTTTGATGGAACAGCACCAACAGATCCTACTTTCACTTTCAGTTCCATGGTAGGTAACCTAACGATTCTAGCACCAAATGAATCTTTGGGTGTAGAAGTTACAAGCACTGATCCGCTTTCTGGTTTAGCTTCAACGGCTACAGCTTACTTGCATAATGGCACCAATGATAGCATCTCTTCTACTACTTTAACGTTGAAGAATGGAAAATATGTTGGTACAATAGAAATGCCGGAAACGGAACATTTTTACAACTTTACGGTTGTTGTGAGCGATATTGTGGGTAATAGCGTTAAAGCGAATGCTACTGTTCCAATTAATGTGAGTAATGGTTATCCTACCATCACTGCTAATGTTTCCAATGGGTCTAATGTTCTAAATAATTCAGTTGTTTCAATAACTCTGGGTGGAGCAAGTGTACAGGGGTGGTATAATTTTACTGGATTTACTGGAGCTGACAATCTTAATTTTACTGGAACTAATGTGAACATTCCCTTAAATTCCACAGTTGCAGAAACCTTTGAAATTAACCTCTCGGCAAATACTTCCTATGGTAGAGTTAATTACACTCTTACTTATTTTGTTGATGTAAAAGGGCCGGAAGCAACCTTGAGTGGTGTTAGTAGTAACAATACTATCAATTCAACCCAAACTTTTAGTGCAACTGCTCCTGATGCTGGAATCGGGACGAAGAATGTTACTTGGACAATAACTAAGGTGGGTAGCAGTACTTCATTCAAGAAGTATACTGACACTGTTTCCCCTTATTCGTTCACTTTTGATACGATGTCAACAACTGATGGGAACTATAGTGTTAATGTTACTAGTTACGATTATTTCGGAAATGTAAATATCTCTAATAATCACGTTTACATAAATAACTCCAATATCAGTGTTTCATTAACTACAGATGTGTCTGGTCAAGCTGATTTTACTGGAACTCTTTTTGCTAATCTGATTGAATCAATTACTGGTTTAAATTCAAGCATAAGTGTCTATGTTAATCCGATAAGTACTAATGTTTTAACAAGAGTACCAAGTACCTCTTCACAGTTATCGGATTTAATCTACGTATTAAACATAACTGCGGATACTGAAGGCACAGCGAGAATTTATTTTAGGATTCCTACAACCACATTTGCTAATCTGGGAATGACTACTTCAACTGGTAATTTGGGTGTATATGCTGATCATGGCAACGCTATAGTTAGCATTGGTACAGCAACATTTGTGGATGTTGTTCCTGCAGCAGATGGAACGGCCTATAATAGGTATTACTTTGAAACGTCTCAATTTTCAACTTTCTTTATTGGGAAAACTCCTAGTACAACAACTACTACTACCACAACCACCACCACATCTGGAGGCGGTAGCGGTGGCGGAAGTTCTACCAGTTCGAAGGCAGGTGAATACACGCAACAGGTATGGGACTTGATTAATGCTGGGGAAAGAGTTACCATGGTAGTTGAGAACGGCGCTCTTGGTGTTTCCGAGGTTTCATTCAAGGTCAACAAAGATGTTTACGGCGGTTGGGTTAAAGCAAATATCCGTTACGACTTCCCTGCTACTGTTGGTTATTTTGCTAAAGGTGTTTACAAGAAGTTTGAGATTATTGAGGGTGCTTCATTAACTCCTGAAATTGTTGAGGATGCAAAGATAGTTTTCAAGGTAGCTAAGTCTTGGTTAGCTGAACACAATGATCTTGCTTCCAATCGGATCAAGCTTTATCGTTGGACTGAACAATGGGATGAGTTGCCGACTGAAGAATTAGGTGAAGAAGGTGATTACATCGCTTATGAAGCAAGCTCACCTGGTTTCAGCTTCTTTATCATCGGTGTAACAGATGAGGTAGTTGCTGAACCAAGCACCCCTGAAGTAGTTGAACCTGAGGTTACTGTAAGCGAACCGGAAGCTAAAGGGATGAATGCCGGTCTGCTAGTTGGTTTGATTATCGGCGGCTTAGTTGTGCTGGGTTTGATTGTTGCTTTGGTAGTCTCTGTGGTCAGAAGAAGAGCTGAACAACCTAAGCCCAGAAAAAGGTAAAATATTTAATCTTTTTTTGTTTTCTTTTCTCTTTTTTTCTCCTTTGTAGAAATTAATGGCAGAAATTAGTTGATCATCTTGCTCATTTCATCTAAGATCCTTTGCTGGAATGTTGTGCTTGTTTCTCCTTCCTTCTTTGTTGTGTTAAGGATATTTAACATCAATTTGGTGATATTAAATTCTTTCTCCTGATCGAAAGTCTTTATCTGCTGGAGGTGTTCTTTGATGATTTCTTCTTCGACAGTTTCTTGGTTTGTTTCAGCTAACTTTATTTCTTCGTATTCTTCCGAGAACAATTTTGTCGTATTCTTCATGATGAAGTAAGCGCCTTTGCCGTATAACTCCCGATAGATCTCCTGAAAACTGATGTCAGCGACTCTGCCGTTTTTTAGCGATCCCCTCAGGCGAATCGTGATGATCTGGTCTTTAAGATCCTTCTCAGTAAAGTAGTTAATAATTTCATGTTTGATATTCTCAGGATTATTGTTATTGCAGTCAAGGATTAGAGAAAGGGAAGGCATGATCCGGAGGGGGATAAATTTTATTTCTTCATTGTCAATGAGATAATATCCTCCTTGCCCATATTTTTCCATCTCTGGGAAATTTGTAGGAAATAATGACCCTGTATAAGTGAGAGGTCCGTAGCCTGCAAGGAAAATTTTAGTAGGATGATGGATGTGGCCGCCAGCGTAGTAAGAAAATCCTTTTGGTAAGAAAGAAGCAGGCTGTGATTCGATCTTGTCTAAATGTTTAGGTTTTAATTCTGATAAGGTTGTATGAAACATGAAAATTTTATATCCTGATTCTTGCTCTAATGACATTCGTTCAAGATTCTCGTAATAAGTCTTATCTAATTGCCCTTTACGCCCGAGGATCCCCGTAATTTTTGCATCGGTCTTCTGGTCGACAGTAAACTTAAGTTTGAGAAGTTTCGTAGCCGGATCAACTTCCCCTTTACAAACATTGACCAGCAATCCAGCATTTTCCAAGACATCAATCATCGTCTTGCCGCTAGGAGAGAAATCATGGGAACCGGCAATGACATAAAGGGGGATTCCTTTATCTTTTAATTCTTTGAGTTTTTTGGTGGCTGTCTTTAAGATGTCTAAGGCTGGTAAGGCAGTGTTGAAAAGGTCTCCGGCAAAAAGAACAAAGTCAACTTGTTCAGCTATACATTGATCAATAGCTGTCAGGAACGCTTTTGTGGACAGTTCCCGCATCTTAGGTTCACGCCAAGAACCAAGGTGTAGATCAGCTAAATGAGCGTATTTCATGAACTGGTTCTATCGGAGATGCTTTATATTGATTGTTGTGCTGGATTTTGCTTATCAGAAATAGTTTTTACTAGCTTAGATGCAGAAAAGACGGAAAATTTTGTTTTGCGGTGTTGTTTGCTTTAACCATGTAATTTTAGGTTTACACGTGTTAACTAAAGTTTATACAGCTTTTTGAAAAATTTATTAACAAACCTTTAAAATTAGCATAATTATTTTATAAAAATTAATCAAAACCAATTGAAACCAATGGTCACAAAAATAAAAATTGAAGAAGCTTTGTGGAAGAAGGCTGTGTTCATCGATACAAGGTCGCCCGCTGAATACGAAATAGATCATCTGCCCAATGCGATAAACTTGCCGATATTGGATAATGAAGAAAGAGCGATTGTTGGTACATTATACAAGCAGGCTTCTCGAGAAAAAGCGATCGAAAAAGGAGTAGAATATTTTTCAGCGAAACTACCACAGTTCATGAAAGAAGTGGATAAGCATAGAAATGAACTGCTTATTGTCTATTGCTGGCGTGGCGGAATGAGGTCTAGGACTGTTGTAGCTTTACTGGAATCGTTAGGCTATAACATCCTGCAGCTGGAAGGAGGACACAAGGCTTTCCGCGCTTATGTTAGAGAGAGATTAGATAATTATCCTCTGAAAGCAAAATTAGTTGTTTTCTGGGGATTAACCTGTACAGGAAAAACAAAACTGCTACAAAATTTTCCTAATTTCTTAGATTTAGAGGGGTTAGCGCAGCATCGTGGCAGCCTTTATGGCCATATTGGATTGAAACCTAATTCTCAGAAAAAATTCGAAAATCTTTTTTTGCAGAGATTAATTCTATTGAATGAAGGAGAATATATCTTTGTGGAAGGTGAATCCAGAAAGATTGGCGATGTACAGATACCAGATTTTTTTTACAAGGCCATGCTTAAAGGACAGCATGTTTTGGTGGAAAGATCCCTTGAGAAAAGAGCGGAGGAAGCAGTCAAAGAATATTTAGCGGGGAATAATCTTGAGGAAATAAAAAGAATAACATTAAGTCTTTTCAAGATTATCTCTAAGAAGAGCAAACAGCTGATTATTGATTTGATTGATAAGGGCGAACTGCAGGAAGCGGCAAAAATTCTTTTAGAAGAATATTATGATCCATTATATCTGCATACTTTGAAAAAAAGAGATTATTCATTTAAGGTCAATAATGATGATGTGGAAGAAGCGGCGCGTTTAATTCATTCATTTATTTATTCCAAACTGTTATAAAAATCTTTCATGATTGCCTTGATATCATCAATATTGTTGATACCCAGCAGATCACCTCTAAGTTTTTTCCCTCCTCTGCAACTTTTAGAAAAATTCATCGCCTGCATCCTGATATTTGCCGGTTTTATTTTATAGTCTCGGGCATATTCTAGATATTTAAAGAAATATCTTAACCTTTGTTTTTCGGAGATTTGTTCATACTTCCCAGTTTTTAGGTATTCGTTGATCTGTTTAAAGATGAAAGGATTTTTAGCGGCGCCTCTGCCGATCATCACATAATCACAACCGGTTTCTTCCATCATCCTCTTGGCATCTTCGGGAGTTTCAATGTCACCATTACCACAGACGGGGATCTTGACTAATCTCTTAAGCTCTTTGATCAAGGTCCAATCTGCCTTGCCGGAATAGCCCTGCTTAACCGTTCGTGGGTGGAGGGTGATCATGGCTAATCCTTCTTCTTCAGCAATCTTGGCAATCTCCTGCCACCTGTCGGGGTTAGTAACACCAGCCCTAATTTTTACTGTTATAGGTTTCTTGGTTGCGGAAACCATAGTCCTGAAAATTTTACGGACCAATTCCGGTTCACGTAATAAGGCAGAACAAGCCATCTGCTCAGTGATATGGGGGGCAGGACAACCCATGTTGTAATCGATAATGTCAAAGTGGGGTTCCACAATCTTAACGGCTTTTTGGAGGATTTCCAGATTAGAACCGAATAACTGCACGGAAAGGGGACGTTCTTTCTCGGAGAATTCAATAAATTCCGTAATCTCCTGCTTCTTAGCTTCAATGGCATGGACGTTGACGAATTCAGTAACCACGAGACCGGCACCTAACTCTTTGCAGACTAATCTTAAAGCGGGATCGGAGACGCCGGCCATCGGCGCCAGAAAAGCTCTGCTGCTAAAAGAAGGTAATTTTGCCATAATTAAAGAAAAAATAATACTTATTTATAAAATATCCAGTAGGAATATTTTTGGAAAGTTTTATATTTTCAAGCAGAATTATTTTATAGATGCGTTGGACTAAAAGCAGAATAAGGGTAATCTTAAGTCTTGTGGGGATAGCCCTAACCATGTTTTTGATTTCCATGACCATCGGCAAGGATCTGCTTAATGGAGCGAAATTAACCCTGGTTTCTTTTGCCGTGATAAACTTTGCCGGTTATCTTTTCATCTTGTTATTACCGGTAGAAGCTTTAATCCCCTTATACATTGCGGAAGGCTATAACGGTTGGATTCTTTTTGTTCTGGCTATGAGTACTCTTTTGCTGGCACAGGTTATCAATTATACCGTTGGCAGGCTGATGTCGGAAGATGTTATCCATGGCTTGATCGGTGAGAAAAAATTTACCAAATACAAAAATAAGATCAATGAGTATGGGCCTTGGACCGTTGTGTTTTTCAACGTATTTCCTTTGGCCTCTTCAGTGTTGTCTTTAGTGGCAGGGATTACCCGCTTTAAGATGAAAAGATTATTAGTCTACACTTTCATCGGCGCAATTATCAAATATCTGGTCTTGATCTTCTTCTCTGAAAAAATATTAGGGTTGTTTTCATGATAACTTTGTACCAGTTTACTGAATGTCCTTATTGTGAAAAAGTAAGGCAAAAATTATCTGAGATAAAGCTTGATTACCAGAAAATAAACGTCTCCTACAGCCGGGATGATGAGACCAGACGGATGTTATTTTCTAAGACGGGAGTCCATACTGTACCGGTGTTAGAGATAGATGGTAGGTTCATCGGTGATTCAGGTAAAATAATCGAATTTTTAGAAAGTTTGAATAAATAAAAATTAAAAATAATTAAAATAAAAACTTAACGTTTTCTTTTCTTAGCGGTTTTCTTCACAGCTTTTTTAGCTGGTTTCTTAGCCACTTTCTTTTTCAGGGCAGGTTTTTTCTTAGCTACCTTTTTTACTGTTTTCCTAGCCGGTTTTTTAGCTGCTTTCTTGACAGTTTTTTTAACTGTTTTTCTGACAGCCTTCTTGGTTACTTTTTTCTTGCTGCTGCCTTTCTTACGGCCACGAGCCATACTTGCTCTAGCGATGTTACCGTTTTTGTCGACAAAGTAAAGGTACCCTGATTCTTTCTTTACACCTGATTTTGCCACGACGGTAGACCTAGTCTTACCTTTCTTACGACCTGCTCTACTCATTGCTGCTCTTGCTACGTTTCCGTTCTTATCAACAAAGTATAGATATCCAGGCTCTTTTTTAACTCCAGTTTTTGCTACTACTGTTGCCATTCTTTTATCTCACCATCTTTTTATTTTTTTTAGGAAAAACAAATGTTTTTCTTAGTCGTGGATAATCTATTTGAGTATTTAAACTTTTCTTTTTTTTGCCGACGGTAATGGATTTAGTTATCGACGGGAAATGGCATTCTTCTTAAGGGGATGGCCGATAAAAATTTAAACTACCCTATCTTTTTATGATTGATGGTCTTAGCCGGTTCAAGAAGATACTGCCGATTTATCGATAAAAATTTCGCTTTAGTGTGGGTAAGCTTAGTAAGAAATATCAATCACCTCAACTTGGACAGGAAAATTGTCCAGGAAACGTTGGAGCACTCACTGGTTTTAAAGAACCTTGTGGCTAGAAAGAGTGAAGAGATTACAGGCTCTGCTGAGAAAGAAGCCTTAACTGCGTTATATGCTGATCTTGATTCATTGCATCGTCAATTGGAAGATTTTTTGACGGATATTGCCCTTGTTTCCAGCAAAGAATTTCAAGTAAGAAAAAGATGGTTTGCCAGGAGCATTAAACATATCAAGAAAAACATCTATTTTGTTGCCAAGGTATTAAAAGAATACGAAATCAATACAACTTTATCTCCTGAACAGATGTCTAGGCGAGAATTCTTAAAAAAAATTGGTCGGGGAACGAAGAAATCACTGCTAACTTTGCTGATCGGCAGCAGCGGGATGACTGCAGGGATCTATAAATCTTTATTGGATCTGGCAAAAGATTTACCATTGAAGAAAAGAAATGGGTTAGCAGTATTGATAAGTTATAATACCACAAAGTGGTGGGACACTTTACTCAAACCGGTCGGCAAATTATTTATCCCTGCTTATGTTGCAAGGATTGAAATAGCCTTTGGCCAGAAGGCTAACATAGTTCGAAGAGGTGCGACAAGTGAAAATTTGTACGAAGTAATCAAGGATTCCAACATTCAAAATGTTGTTATCTATGGTCATGGTTCCTGGTATTCTTGGCTTGCAACAGACAAAAATGTGTTATCTTTTGATCTCATGGGCATTGGGGGTTCTAGGGGGCTAGCGAGGATTAGAAAAAGCGGTTTATTATTAAGACATACATGCGGCGAAGGACGTAAATTAAGTAAAGACAAAATTATTGATTTAGACCCCCAAGACTGGATTAAGCTGCAAGATAAAGCTAAAGAAGTAAATTATTATGTTCACCCAAAATTGGATTTAAGATTGGAAAAAGATAATTTTTTTGATAAGGACAAACCACCCCATTTTATTAGCTTAGTGTTGAGCGACGTAGAGCCGATTAAGGTATCTGATTTAGGAATTAAAGGGTCTTATTCTGAGGTCTATTTAAAATTATTTGAAGAACCTAAAGATGTTCCAAAACAAGGTGATAAGTCATTAAAAAAAGTTGATGCTGCCTTAGCAAGAAATTATCCTGCCCTAAGGTCATTTTATCAATTGCTGGATATGATCAAAATGGTACTTGAAAAGGAAGCTTACATTGATGTTGAAACAATACCTCTCTTTGGTGTGCCTATTTTCAAGAGAGAAAAAATCAAGGGATGGGATAGGATAGCTAGCCCCTGGGATTTTATGATCGATGTGTTTGGTTCTAATGATCGCTCTTCTGATCAATTATATGGCCCTGAGGAAAAAAAGTCATAAAAGTGCTGAAAAGCGTTTCACCCCGCCATAAATGACTGGGCTTTCTGGCTATTTTGTGTAATCATCGATTGAGATAACTTTCTTGCGTTAGCAATTTCTCTGCTATCATAGCGTCTGTAAGATTGATCACGCCTCTCCTGAACATCTCCTGGTCATCAAAGCCTATCCGCGGGCAGGCGGTATTGACCCAGGTCTCGATGAAGGGAAAATTTTCCAGTTGGTTGAAAGATATGTTATTGTCGATAAAGTAATAAAATTTTTTATCGGGATACTTATTTTCTAAGGCTAGAGAAGGTCGGAATTGTTCCTGTCCAGGTTTGATAGTTATAACCACTCCAATATTTTTGCAGGTGAAAAATTTTACCAGACTGCCACGATATCTCTTAAGTGAACTCTTGATGTCATCGATGGTTAAAATTTTCATCTCTCCCCGTGGGTCATTACAAATGACCTCCTTAAGTCCCTTGTTATCTTTCTGTCCTAAAACTAAGGCTAGAGGATGGAAATTACCATCACCGATGTAAAGGTAGCAGTCGACATCTTCAGTATTTAAAGCATAAGTGTTACAGCCGAGTAGCTGTCCTTCATGCATCGTGCGGGGTACTTTCGTAGTGATAAGAGTAAATTCATGAAGAAGTTCTTTCACCTGAGCTAGTTGATCCATAAATTGGATGGAAGCAAATAAACCCAAGCGGAGGTAATTATTTTTTTTAAGATAATCTAAGAGACCAGGATCTAGCTGGATTTTCTTTTCGTATGGCGCTTCCAAAAATAATGTTTTCATGGCCAACCCTCCGTCTTACAAAACTTAACATGGCCCCAGCTGATCAGAAGATCTACACCAAGACGATCCAACCCTAATGGCACATCACAAGCACCAAAATTACTGCCTAGCCAGATAATTACTCTAGCGCCAGTTTCCTTCTTGATAGCTTCTTCTATCTCGTTTGCTCTTGGCTTCAGGCCATCCGGCAATTGGATACAGACAGTGTTAGCGTTAACTTCCTTGATCTTATCCAAAGCCTTCTCTAGCTCTAATTTATACATAAAGGGGATAATTATGGTGCTGTTTTATATATATTTCTGAGCAACATAAGAAACAACCAGATGCAGGATAAGAGCAGAAAGAATAATAATCCCACTAACCGCTGCGCTAGGGACATAAACTAAGAAACCGATGATCAAGGCTCCCAAGGCAAAAGAGGTTTCATCCCAGAACCACCAATGAGCTATTTTTTTCCTGATCTTAAAAAAATCTTTGATCATCTCTCCTAAGACGGTTCCTACACCTAACAATAACCCATAGGTGAGAGTAAAATCTTGATAATCAATAAGTGCCAAGGCTTGTCCTGGTGTGTAAACCATTTTTTGGATCCAGAAGACGATCGTGCCATTAACTGCCGCTGCTACTAAATTGGTCCAGGTATGCTGGCCGAATCTCTTCTGGATGGGATATTTCCAAATAGGCTTAGTCAACTTGACCGCCAGATAAGCTACAAAAACTGGCAGGAAAAAGTACAGTGATTGGAACACAATGGAGACCATCTGACTATAACTAAAAGTTTTATACTAAAAAGCTTTTTGGTTTTTTAGATAAGTTGTTTCTGTTTTTGGTGATTAATTTTTATTGGTTGTTGCAATAGATATTTTAATCAACCATATACTATTTAAACCATATATTCTTACCAAGGAAAGAACACTAAATATGTTTATTAACTCAGAATAAACACTAGATATAGTGGTTTGTTATCGTCGAAGAACAACAGGATGTTTTAATCAGGAAGGTATAGCAAACTATTATAAATGACGTTTATTTGCTGAAATACAGGGAGGGGTAAGATGCATTGTCCATACTGTTCTAACGCAGAAACTAAAGTCTTGGAATCCAGGCTTTTAGATGACTCGATGCGGCGACGCCGAGAGTGTATAAAATGCGAGAACAGGTTTACCACTTACGAACGGGCAGTTTTCAGTCTTACCGTAATCAAGAAAGATGGGCGGATGCAGTCCTTTGATCTTAACAAGGTCATCAAGAGCATACAACAAGCTTGCGGGAAAGCTGCGGCCGAGCAAGTTATTGAACTGGCGAGGAATGTGCAGCAAAAAGTGTTGCGGAAAAAGATCAATCCGGTCAAGACTACTGACATTGGAAGGTTAGTTTTGCAGGAGTTGAAAAAGTTTGACAAGATAGCTTATCTAAGGTTTGCTTCTGTCTATAAGTCGATTGACGATCCTGATCTACTGAAAAAAGAGATTGAGGGGGTGTTGTAAATGGAAAAAGAGATTGAAAGTTTGACAAAAATGGCTGGTTTGAAAGTACAAAGATATTTTACGAAAGAAGGAGTGAGTCCTTTTGAAATGTTCAACTACGAGAAGCGCAGTTCCGTCATTAGAAATCCTGATGGTAGTACAGTGTTTGAGATGAACGACGTGGAAGTTCCGGAGTCTTGGTCACAGGTCGCTACGGATATCCTGGCACAAAAATATTTTCGGAAAGCCGGTGTGCCGTTAAGGAACGAAGAAGGAGAATTACTGCTTGATGAGAACGGTAAAGTGATTACTGGGAGTGAAACCAGTATCAAGCAGGTGGCGCATAGGTTAGCGGGTTGCTGGCGACATTGGGGTGAAAAATTTGGCTACTTTGCTTCCGAAGAAGATGCGAAGAATTATTATGAGGAGATGGCTTACATGATTATCTCCCAGACGGCGGCTCCCAATAGTCCGCAATGGTTTACAACTGGCTTGAACTGGGCTTATGGTATTACCGGTCCGGCACAGGGGCATAGTTATGTTGATCCAATAACCAAAAAATTAGAATTTTCCAAGGATGCTTATACACGTTCTCAACCACATGCTTGTTTCATCCAGCATCTTTCCGATGATCTAGTGAGGGATGGGGGGATTTTTAGCCTCCTGACCAGAGAAGCAAGAATCTTTAAATATGGTTCAGGCACAGGTAGTAATTTCTCCTGTATCCGTGGCAAAGGTGAATCTCTTTCTGGTGGAGGCAGCAGTTCCGGCCTGATGAGTTTCTTAAAAATATTCGATGTGGCTGCCGGCAGTATCAAGTCTGGTGGAACTACAAGAAGGGCGGCCAAGATGGTCTGTCTTGATCTCGACCATCCGGAGATAAGCGATTTTATCTGGTGGAAAGTAAGGGAAGAAGAGAAAGTTGCCAGTTTGGTAGCAGGAAGCAAGATACTCAAAAATAGATTAACTAAATTGATAGAGTTAGCTAAAGAAAAAGAAAATCCTTTGCAGGATAAAGATGTGCAGCAAGCAATCAGGAAAGCTGCTCAGAGTCATATACCAGTCAATTATTTGCTAAGGGCAGTAAATCTTGCTAAGCAAGGTTATGATTTACCACTTAATGAATTTGATACACATTATGAATCAGAGGCTTACTTGACGGTAGCAGGACAAAATAGCAACAATTCTGTAAGGATTCCCAACTCTTTCTTTGAAGCTTTAGAACATAAGGGAATTTGGGAATTAAAAGCAAGAAAATCAAATGATGTGATTGATACTATTCCAGCTCAGGAATTGTGGGATGATATAGGTTATTGCGCCTGGGCTTCGGCAGATCCAGGCTTACAATTTGATACAACCATCAACGAATGGCATACTTGTCCGCAGGGTGGGAGGATCAATGGCAGTAATCCTTGCAGTGAATATATGTTCCTTGACGATACTGCCTGTAACCTAGCGTCAATAAATCTAGTGAAGTTATATGATGAAGATACTGACTCCTTTGACATTGTCGGTTATCAGCATGCTATCCGGTTATGGACAACAACCCTGGAGATTTCAGTGTTGATGGCGCATTTTCCCTCTGAGATGATTGCCGAAAAAAGTTTCCTTTACCGGACATTAGGGTTAGGATACGCTAACATCGGCTCCTTATTGATGTTGCAAGGGATACCATATGATAGCGATGAAGGAAGAGCGATTGCTGGAGCAATAACAGCGATCATGACCGGTACATCTTACGCAACTTCAGCTGAATTGGCTAATGTCCTTGGTCCTTTTGACCTGTATGAAGAGAACAAAAAAGAGATGCTAAGGGTTATCCGCAATCATCGCAGTGCTGCCTATAACAGCAATGATTATGATAGCTTAACTGTGAAACCAGCAGCTCTTGACCAGGATCTATGTCCAGAAAAATTGTTACGGGCAGCTCATGAATCTTGGGATAAGGCGTTAAGGAACGGTGAGAGATGGGGTTACCGTAATGCGCAAGTGACAGTGATCGCTCCAACTGGCACTATCGGGTTAGTGATGGATTGCGACACAACAGGGGTGGAACCTGATTATGCGCTAGTGAAATTTAAGAAATTAGCAGGTGGCGGGTTCTTTAAGATAGTCAACCATTCCGTCCCGAAGGCTTTGAAAAAACTAGGTTATACCGAAGCGCAGATCAAGGACATCATCGATTACTGTTTAGGACATGCTACTTTCACGGCGGCTCCGCAGTTGAATCGGATCAGTCTTAAGGATAAAGGTTTCAGCGATGAATTGCTTGATAATCTGGAGAAACACTTGAAGAATGCCATGGATGTTCGTCATGTTTTCAATAAATGGAACATCGATGATGACTTTTACAATAAGGTTATGAATGGGAAGACGGGAGAATTTCTTAATGTTCTTGGCTACACGGAGCAGCAGATTGAGCAAGCTAATGAATTTATCTGTGGTACCATGACATTGGAAGGAGCACCGCATCTTAAGACTGAACATTATACTATCTTTGATTGCGCCAATAAATGCGGCAGTAAAGGGAAGAGATATATCCATCCTTACGGACATATCAAAATGTTAGCAGCGACCCAGCCATTTATCTCTGGAGCAATCTCCAAGACGGTAAATATGCCGCAAGACTGGACAGTGGAGCAGATCAAACAGGCTTATTATGATTCCTGGAAGATGATGCTAAAGGGAGTTGCTCTCTACCGTGATGGTTGCAAGCTTTCTCAGCCGCTAAATTCGACGTTGCAGGATACACCGGAACTGAAGGATATACTGGAACAGCAAGAAGCGGAAGAAAGTAATGTCTCCACGATGATGAAAAGAGTTGCCGTCGGTTCCAGAAGCCTTCTACTGTTAGGGAAACTGAAAGATGGGGTATTATATGAGGTAAGCTTGAAGATGGAAGGGATGAGTCCAGCCCAGGAAGTAATGACGCAAGCTTTACTTAACTCCGTAAATTTTAGTTTAAGGAATAATCTAGCTCCGTCCTTGATTGCTAGAGAACTGAACATTGATGGACATCCGGTGGTGACAGAGTTAACGCAATTCCTTACTGAATTTGAAGGTTTGCCGCAAGTGATAGAAAAATCTTATAAAAAAACAGAACTTGGCGATAGTAACCAGAAAATGAGATGCAGTGGCTGTGGAGCGTCACAATTAAGACAGAACGGAACTTGTATGCTCTGCGAGATTTGTGGTCAAACAACAGGTTGCAGTTAATGATCGATAAGGTAACTAAGCGTGACGGAAGAGTAGTGGAGTTCAGTGAGGAAAAAATAGCTGGGGCTATCCTCAAGGCTGCAGAATCTGTCGGCGGGGATGATTCGGAGAAGGCAAGAGAACTAGCGGCTAAAGTGATGGTTGTCTTAGAAAAAGAATCTGCCGGTAAAATCCCCAATGTAGAAAATGTGCAGGATGCCGTCGAGAAAGTATTGATCGAAGAAGGGCACGCCAAGACCGCTAAGGCTTATATTCTTTACCGCCATAAAAAAAGTTTGGAACGAGAAAGAAGGGTAATGATTTTAGGCCATAGCAAAGCCAGCGATAATCTCAATTTTTCCAATGAGGCTTTGAAAATCTTGGAAAAAAGATATCTTCTGAAAGATAAAGATGGCGGATCGATGGAAACTCCTAAAGGGTTAGTGGAAAGGGTTTCTAACGCCGTGGCGTCCGTCGATGCTGATTACGGAGCCTCTCCGGAGCAGGTTAAGATAGTTGAACAGAAATTTTACCGACTGCTAGCTGATTTATTGTTTCTTCCTAATTCACCAACCTTAATGAATGCTGGAAAGAAGATTCAGCAATTAAACGCTTGTTTTGTCTTGCCGGTGGATGATCGGATGGAAACAATCTTTGGTACATTGAAAGATGCGGCAGTGATCCATCAAAGAGGAGGTGGAACAGGTTTTTCTTTTTCTCGCTTAAGGCCGAAAGGTGATGTAGTAAAAACCCATCTTGGTGTCGCTTCAGGGCCGGTGGCGTTCATGAAAGTTTATGATAAGGCGTTAGAAGCGATCAAGCAAGGTGGTGTAAGGCCTGGGGCGAACATGGCAGTGTTAAGAGTTGATCATCCTGACATAATTCGCTTTATTGAAACAAAAAGAGATAAAATTACGATGAAGAATTTCAATATATCTGTAGGGGTGACGGATAATTTCATGCGGGCGGTAGAAGCGGATCGAGAATATTTTGTTACTAATCCTCGCACAGAAAAATATTGCGGAAAATTAAGAGCGAGGGATGTTTTTGCCGTGATTACGCAGAATGCTTGGAAAACCGGTGATCCAGGGTTGATTTTCATCGATGAAATAAATCGAAAGCATCCGGCTAAACATCTAGGTGAAATAGAAACTACCAATCAATGCGGTGAAGCGCCGTTGTTGCCTTTTGAAGGGATAGCCTTGGGGGCGATCAACCTGAATAAGTTCATCAATAAAGAAAAGAATGATCTTAATTGGGAGAAGTTACGAGAAGTGATCTATGATTCAACTCACTTCTTAGATAACGTTATCGATCTCAATACTTATCCGGAACCTGAAATCGAAGCGATGACCAAAAAGAGCAGAAAGTTTGGTCTAGGTATCATGGGTTTTGCTGATATGCTGTTTAGGTTGGGGATCAAGTATGATTCTGAAGAAGGATTAGAGATGGGTGAAAAATTAATGTCTTTCATCAGGAATGCTGCTTACGAAAAAAGTTCAATGTTGGCGGAAGAGAGAGGAATCTGTACTGCTTGGGTTGGCAGCGATCATGAGAAAGCTGGTAGGAAGATGCGCAACATAACTTGCTTAGCTATCTCACCAACGGGAACTCGCGGTATCTTAGCTGATGCTTCTGCGGGTTGCGAACCTGTTTTTGCTTTATCTTATCAGGGGACAATTCTTGGCAGCAACCAGCTGATATATGTCAATAAGGTCTTTGAAGATGTTGCTAAAGAAAAAGGTTTTTATTCTCCTGAACTGATTAGGAAAGTAGCTCTAGGGGGTAGTATTCAACTGATTAAGGAAATTCCTAAAGCTGTGCGGGACATTTTTGTTACCGCACAGGACATTAAACCAGAATGGCATATAAGGATGCAGGCGACACTGCAGAAATATGTGGATAATTCCATCTCTAAGACAATAAATTTTCCTCGCACTGCAGCGATCAAGGATGTAGAGAATGCTTATATGCTAGCCTGGAAAGCCAGATGTAAAGGGATAACCATCTATCGTGATGGCAGCTATGAAGATCAGGTTATAAATATTGGAGAAGGATTTTGATGAAGGTTTATACAAAAATTGGTGATAAGGGGAAAACAACTTTTTTTGGCTGCGGCTTGATCAGTAAAAGTGACCCACGGATAGAAGTTTTTGGGTCATTAGACGAGTTAAATTCGGTCATCGGTGTTTCTTTATGCTTTATCGAAGATGACAAATTACAAGAGACATTAAAGAAGATTCAAAACGATCTTTTTCAAGTTGGTGCGGATCTGGGTTCCACAGCGATTCCTGGCAACAATTTTCCACGGATCGCTGAAGTGCACATTACAGAGTTAGAAAGTCATATCGACGAATTGGAAGCAGTTTTAGGCATGCCTAAGACTTTCATCTTACCTGGAGGGACGCAAGCAAGCGCTTTCTTGCATCTTTGCCGGGCAGTAACCAGAAGAGCGGAAAGGAGCATGGTCAATGTGATGGAAGTCCTGGAAATTAATCCTAATCTAATCAAGTATCTTAATCGCTTAAGCGATTATCTCTTCGTTTTGGCCCGACAAGCTAATAAAGAAGTAAACTTTAAAGAACAACAACCGATGTATAAATATTTCAATGAGGTGAAATAGATGGTTAAATTAAGTGAGATAGATAGACATTTAAAAAAGGCAATAGACTGGACGGCTGCGGAATCTGATTCTGCAAAGAGGATAAAAAGTTTTCTTGATGACATCAACGTTGCCGACCCTGAGAAAGTTGATGGTTACTTACAGAGATCCTTTAGCAATTTAGCGTATTTAGGAAAATCTGAAAGAGTAAGTGATAAAGAAATAGGACAGTTAGTTGCACTATTAAATGAACTTGTAGAACTTTTACCTCCGCTACCAAAAAATCGTTGTAAGGAATTAATCAAAAGATTGACTGTGGCAAGAAGCAAGATGGTATCTTTAGCTTCAAGATTCACAGGCGAATTAAGAGAAAGACTTAATGACTTGAAGAAGAGTGAAAATTTATTAGCTTATTATCTTAGGAAGAAAGAGGAAGGCGCGAAAATTTCAGCGATCCAAAATACATTTATGAAAACATTAAAGCAAGCTGAAGATGAGGTTCAAGGGATTATTGATTGGATTGGAACAACAGAAGCAGTATTGAAAGAGATTCAAGTTTTTGAAGGTGAATTAAAGAAATTGTCTGGTTGATTGTTTCAACTTTTACCTTACCCTTTATTTTACTCTTTAGTTTATAATAATTGATTTTTTTATCTTTTTTCTTTTTTCAACTCTGCAAATAGTATAGGTGTTACATCAATCTTGTTGCTGGGGTGAGCGATGCAATTAGTAGAAGTGATTTTGTTGACACCAGCTTTAACTAACTTGGAGACAGCATCTTCCACAAACAAGCCATGCACGCCGATAGCAGTGATGGTTCTAGCACCTAGTTTATGAGCCTGCTTAGCGGCTTCAGCGATTGTATGACCGGTAGAGATGATATCGTCGACGATGATGACACTCTTTCCTTTGATCGGTATCGGCTTGATCATCTTAACCTTGACTTTTCTTGAAGAAAAGCGGGTTTTTCTTAAGACGGTCGCTTCGACCCCAACCTGTTTAGCGATACTTTCTGCCCATTGGTATGATTCCCAGTCTGGACCGATGATAACCACATCATGAAAATTTTTCTTGATATAAGCAGCGATGAGATTATTAGCAGTAAGGTTTTTGGCAGAGATCGTGAAGATGTTTTTCAATGATTTATAGCGATGGAGGTGTGTATCAATGGTGATGATCTTATCTAGACAGCTGTTAAGGTGTTTGGCCATGATTTTTGATGATATGGCTTCACCGGGATTGAATCTTTTATCCTGACGCATGTAAGCGAGGTAAGGGGCAACCAGAATAACTTTCTTAGCTCCTAAATCTTTAGCTGTTTCAGCCGCCCAGATGATATCAAATAAGGACATGTCAGAATGGGGCTGGAATGAATGGACGATGACTACTTTCTTACCCTTGACATCAGTATTGTACTTCATGTAGATGTCGTCATCAGGAAAAGCACTGATGGTTAAAGGGGAATATTTAGCTTTTAATTTTTTAGCCAGTTTTACCGCTATCTCTTTAGAATTGCCACAGCTGGTAATGATCATCGATAAGCACCTCTTTTTTCTTTAGCAAGGAAATGATGTTTATAAATTATTCGCAATGATGTTCTCGAGAAGTTTTTCTCTTACAGCAGTTTTTTCATCTGCGAATTCTGCTAATTTTCTGTCAATGTTCCTGAGTTTGGTTTTCTTCCTTTTTCTCTGGGAAAACCAGGATTGGATCGTGCCCAGGACACCTCCAGCGATAGCCAAGGTGTAACTTGCTTCATCACTAAAAATTTCTCCCGTTAACCCGCCAAAGAAGGTGTAAGTCAAAGGTGCGGCTAAGTTATAACCACTTTTTCTGACTTCATCGTAGACCGTGATAACTGTGGTAGTTAAGGCGGTGTATAAAGATGCTTCTGAATCAGGCATGGTAAGCCCAGAAAACCAGCCCAAGGCAGAATTCTTTAAGATGCGGGAATAATTTGCAGGAGATTTTTTTAGGAGAATTTTCTGGTAAAAAGCTAATTGTTCTGAAGTTTTAATATAATCTTCAATAGATGGTTTATTTTCTTCAGAAATTTGGAAATGATTCATGACCCTTTCAGGGTTAGCTTTATAATCATTTTCCAAAGCATCTTTTACATAATTATCGATGTAATCGCAGACTAAATTAAACTCCACTTTGTTCATAACTGATTTTTATAGACCTAGTTTATAATATTTTTTGACATTTTTCAAAAAATTACAACATTCAATAAATTAAATTAACAAATTAAATTAACAGTTAGACTCAATGTTTCTTTACACTTAGTTTAGGATGAGTTTTCTTGCCGGAAACAACATCATGAACATTCCTGATCTCTAGTAGGTTAGTCTCATCCTGCATACTTTTATGAGTAGTAGCAGTAATTACAACAAGATCATTGTTTTTTAGATTCTTGGTTTTCAGACCGAGAAGACAGGCCTGTCGGATAAGAGTTTCAGTGCTTTTTGGGAAATTCATCTGGAAGGGGATAACTGCAAAATTAAGTTGTAACTGTCGGCAAACTTTTAGTGATGGCGTAAAAGCCAGTATCGGCAGCAAAGGACGCTGAGCAGCGATCTTCTTGATAGTGTAGCCAGTCAACGTGGGAACGATGATTGCAGAAGCAGACAGATCTTCACCAGCGATAACTGCTAGCTTGGAGATGGCATGCAACTCGCTAATTGAACGATGCTGTAATCTTTGTTCTTCCTCCAGTAAAGTTTCTGCTTTCATGGCGATGGAGGACATAGTTTCAACTGATTTGAAAGGAAAATTTCCTTTGGCGGTTTCTCCTGATAACATAACAGCATCAGCGCCATCAAGGATGGCATTAGCTACATCGGCAACTTCTGCCCTTGTTGGTCGAGGATTACGGATCATGGAATCCAGCATCTGCGTAGCGACGATGCAAGGTTTAGCCGCTAATTTGCATTTTTGCAGGATCTTCTTCTGGATCAAGGGAACATCTTCCTGCGGTATCTGCACACCTAAGTCACCACGAGCGACCATGATACCATCGGCGGCCTTGATAATCTCGTCCAAATGCCGTAATGCTTTCTGATGTTCAATCTTCGCTAAGACTTTAATATTGGAAGCATGATGTTTCTCTAGCAATCTTTTTATCTGCTGGATATCTTTAGCTGTCCTGACAAATGAAGCGGCGATCAAGTCTAAATCTTGGTTTATGCCGAAGACAATATCGGCGATGTCTTTCTTGGAAAAAGCAGGAAGATCAATATCTTTACCAGGAAGGTTAACATTCTTGGTGTTGCCTAAAACCCCGCCAACAATGATGATGCAGGCGATTTCCTTGCCTTTAACTGAGTTAACTTTTAATTCTAACAATCCATCTTCGATCATGATGGAATCACCTTTGCTGACGGTTTTAGGAAGCTTGCCATAATTCATGGAGATCTTCCTTTCTGTACCCAGGATATTTTCAGTGGTAACGATAATCTTGCTGCCAGTCTTAAGAAATATTTCATCATCCTTAACTTTTCCTGTCCTGATCTCTGGACCTTTGGTATCCAGCATGATCGCGACATGTGGGGCGTGTTTCCTGACTCTGGCAATTACTTCCTTGAACTGTTGATGTGAACCGTGGGAGAAATTTAAGCGGGCAACATTCATGCCGGCAGCGGCTAATTTTTCAATACCTTCCTTGTTCCAGCTGGCTGGGCCTAAAGAACAAACAATCTTAGTCTTACGTATCATCTTAACCTCTTTTAATTATTGACTGATTATCTAGGTAAAGAAATGGAGGTTTATAAAATTATTTGATTTATTAATTTATTTCAATTATTAATTTATTTCAATAAAATTTAACATAATGGGAAATTAATTCATCACCATCATAAACAAATTTGGCTGAGAAGAATTTAATACCATGCAACCAAGGCCAGAAGATCTTATCGCCAGCATGAACCTTAAGGTTAACTAGTTCGGAATCAGCAACCCAATGCAGTTTTCCTTCTATTGATTCGGTTAAATTACCGGTGAATTCATCAGCTGTAAAGACATAGACGTGACCATTGTTAAGATTTAGGTCACTGAAATTTTTTTCCGCGAAAGTTATCCTGCCTTTAAGCTTGGGGTTTGTTATCTTCAAGCCGCTTTCCTCAAAAACTTCTCGAATCACGCATTCCTCTGGGGTCTCACCATGTTCAAATTTACCACCAAGACCGTTCCAGAAAGAAGTGTGGATAGAATCTTTCTTGGTAACCTTAAGCATCAGGGTCTTGCCGTTGTTTTTAACGTAGCAGAGAGTCATTAGTTTCATGTTAACTTTGGAGCAACTATTTTTTATAAATTTGTTGTAATTAAACGGGAAATGTTTATATAATTGGCATAAATCATCATCGCTATGGCAGAAGATAACCAATCATACCATTGGACAGATGTGGCGGCAGATAATATCATCCGAGAAAAAGGGGATAAGAAAAACTATACAGTGGCAGCAGGAATAACACCTAGCGGAACGATCCATATCGGAAATTTTAGGGAGATTATCACTGTTGATCTGGTGAAGCGCGCGTTAGAAAAAAAAGGTAAGCAAGTTCGTTTTATCTATTCCTGGGATGATTATGATGTCTTCAGGAAAGTACCAAAAAATATGCCCCAGCAGGAGATGCTGCAAGGTGAATTAAGAAAATCTATCGTTGATGTTCCCGATCCTTACGGCAGGGAAGAAAGTTATGCTCGCCATAATCAGGTCCCGGTGGAAGAAGATGTAAAAAGAGTAGGTATCAAACCGGAGTTTATCTATCAATCAAAAGAATACAGTAAATGTCGTTATGCTAAAGAAATAAAACAGGCTTTGAAGAATACTGCAAAGATCAAGGAAATACTTAACCAATACCGAGAAGAACCTTTAGCAGATGATTGGCTACCGATAGCAGTTTTTTCTAAGAAATTTAAGACTGATGTAGTTAATAATATCCTTTGGGATGGCGAGTGGGGAGTTTCTTATGAATTAGAAGATGGCAGTACTGAGACAGTTGATATTCGCAAGGAGGGTAATGTTAAATTGAAATGGCGGGTAGATTGGCCGATGCGTTGGAATGTGGAGAATGTTGATTTTGAACCGGGAGGAAAAGATCATTCCACAAAGGGTGGAAGTTTTGATACTGGGAAGCAGATCATCAAAGCTTTATGGGATAAGGAAGCTCCAACTTACGTGATGTATAATTTTATCGGAGTTAAGGGAGGGATGGGCAAGATGTCCAGCTCTTCGGGAGAAGTGATCACTTTGCGTGATGTATTGGAAATTTATGAGCCGGAAATTGCGCGTTATATATTTGCCGGTACCAGACCTAATCGAGAATTTACGATAAGTTTCGATACTGATGTCTTGACGATCTATGAAGAATTTGATAAAGTAGAAAGGACTTATTTTGGCTTGCAGGAAGGGAATGAAAAAAAGGCAGCTAAAGATAAGGTAGCTTATGAGTTAAGTTATATCGGGAAAATACCAGAAGTTATCCCTTATCAGCCTTCTTTCCGCCATCTGACGATGCTTCTGCAGATTTATAACTTCGACAGGGATAAAGTTATCGGCTATCTAGAAAAAGAACTTAAGAATGAGCACGATAGGCAAAGGTTAAGGACCAGAGCAGAATGCGCCAAAAACTGGGTGCAGAAATATGCGCCGGAAGATTTCAGGTTTAGCGTGCAGGAGAAGTGTCAGGTCAAAGTAGATGAGAAAGGGAAGAAATTGCTGCATGAATTAGCAGATAAAATATTGGCCAAGGAATGGACCGATGTGGAATTGCACGAAGAGATCTATGTGCTCTGTAAGAATTATGAACTGGATACCAAAGATTTCTTCAGGTTAGCTTATAATGTTCTGGTGAACAAGGATAAGGGGCCGAGGTTGGCTTCTTTCATCCTGGAGATCGGCAGAAAAAGAGTGGCTAAATTGTTTAAGAGTGTTTGATTTTAGGGGATTTTCTTTTATTTATTTTTTTAGTGATTAAAAAATGGTGTGGACGGCAGGGCTTTCGAAATTGCGAATGTTGAGCAGTTACTCATTCTTCGCAACTTTTCGAACCTGCGTAGGCACTAAGCCAATGGGTATCTTCGAGAGAAGATCTCAGAGACGAAATCTCTCGCGCCTAAGCCCATCCCGTTTGACCGCTCCGGCACGTCCACATTAGTTAATCAGTTTTCAATTTTCCTTTTTATATCTTTCTATACTTTTTGGTCTATCCCACCATCTTCCACAAGTTTTAAAAGGAAATTTCTTAATCTTGCTGCTATGAAAAAGACAATCATTATAGGTGTTATAATCACTTTAACGGCTTTTATTTTTATTGCCGGTTGCAGTGGCGCAACGGGGAAAAATGTTGATACAGACGATAAATGTTCCAGTTTGAGTGGCGGGGCAAAAGAAAACTGTTATCTGGAAGAAAAAGAGTGTAATCAGATGCAAGCAGGTAATGCTCAGGATTCCTGTGTAGCCGAACTAGCTAAGGAGGCTAAAGATATCAAAGGCTGCGATTCCATAGTTGATGTCAAGAATAAAGCTTATTGTCAGACGGCAGTGGCTTTCGCTCTTGATGATGTCAGTATTTGCGCTAATTTGGCTGATCAAAATTGGCAGGATAATTGTAACTATCATTTTGCTCTTGAAGATAATGATGATACGTTTTGTTTGGTGGTTAGCAACGAAGGACAGCAGCAGGATTGCTACTTTAAGTTAGCTGCAGCGACGGACAACCCTCTGCTTTGCGAATATCTTGATAAAGTCAAAAAGGATAAATGCGTTTTTGATATCGCTGTGAAGACTAATGACTTGGAGTTATGTCAATATGTCAGTTCAGCAACCAATCGTGATGTGTGCAGACTTAAATTAGCAGAAAATACCGGTGATGAGAAATATTGCGATTATATTGGCAGCAAGATCATCAAGAATAATTGTTATGGAAAGATTGGCAAAACGGATCTGCAATCTTAATTTTCTTTGTCTTTTAGAACTAAGCTCTGTGCAGGGAAGAGGGGAGATTGATTCTTACAAAGTCTTAGGACTAAAATGGGTAAAAACTAAAATAAATTAAAAATAGAACCAGAGATTATTTCTTCTTATTCCAATTGTAACTTCTGGTAGTAGCGGTTGCTCCGTAACCACAGGAAGAACATTTTTTCTTTCTAACGTGGTAAGAATGACCACCACACCTTCTACAGATAATGTGGGTCTTCTTCCCACTCTTCTTACCCATAGCTGCTGTTCCGGTTCCCATTTTCTTACGCTGGTGAAATTATGGTAATGGTATCTCCGCGAATGAAGACGGTCCCTAGTTTTCTTTGGTCTTCGCTGTTCTTCTGCTCAACCGCTTCTTCCAATACCACATTAATATGAATGTCGAAAGCTTTTAGCTTACCTACATATCTGTAGCCGTTCTTTAAGTCAACCATAACTGTTTTATGTCTTGCTGCGTTTAATGTATCTAATGGTCTTGATGCTTCTTGCATTTTAATAAACCCCCAATGTGAATAACTTTAGGTTAAGGGAGTGTTATATAAATGTTTTGGAAATTTAGGGCATTTTTTTATTTTTTAGCCAGATCTCTGAAACTACGAGGAGCTTTGCTCCCTGCATGGTTGGGGTTATTTAGCGTAGAAAAGATTATAAAGGGTTATCGAGAATTAAAGGAGATGGTAAATTTTAAGAAATTGCAGCAGGAAATTAAGGGTTATGATGCTGATCGGGAAGAGCTGATCAAGAAAAGCAGAGATGTGCTGAAGCTGAGTAAACAGTTGATTTACTCTGTGCATCGTGATGAGCTTAAGGAAGCTGCTGGATTGGCCAACCAGATTGAAACTCAGAAGAATCACCTGGATAAAATAGCTTTCAAGAAGAAGAAACTGATTTTTGAAGGTAGCTATAAGGTTGCTGTGCAGGAATATGTTGAAGCAGTGCTTTATTATCATTTTGTCAAGACAGGGAAGTTGCTAGATCTGAAGGTAAGCGCAGAACATTTCGTGTTAGGTTTAGCAGATCTGCCTGGGGAGATGGTTCGGAAAGCCGTATTTTTAGCCGGCAAAGGTCAGGTGGAGAAAGTTATCAAGATTAAGGATGAAGTAGATAACATCTACGGCGAATTGCTTAAATTCGATTTCCGTGATAACGAAGTACGTCGTAAAGTTGATGCCGTGAAATATGATTTAAGGAAGTTGGAAGACTTGGTTTTGGACCTTAAGTTAAACCAACGGTAGTTTTTATTACTTTTTAGTTACAAAATAGGAAGTTTTATAAATAACTCTTAATCTGAGATAAATATGAAAATTCTGGCTTTAAGCGATGTTCATGGCGATCTTGCTTTCATCAGGGAGATGGCAGAAAAAGGCGCACAGGAGAAGGTAGACCTGGTTATCTTAGCTGGCGATTTAACTGATGAAGAAGGTAATGTCCATGGTCTAGTCGGTCCATTTAAAGCTAAGGGATTAGAAGTAGCGGTTCTGCCGGGCAATCATGAAGGATTAGCGGAAACTGGTTTTTTGGTAGAAAAGTATAAAGCGCTAGATTTGCATGGTTATACCATCAAGAAAGGCGATATTGGCATTTTTGGCTGCGGTTATGCGGATGTAGGGATGCATCAATTGACGGAAGAACAGTTTTTTAATACCCTGAAAAGGGCGCATGATTCTTTGAAGGATGTAAAAAAGAAATTAATGGTAACACATGTCCAGCCTAGCGATAGTATCATCGGCTTAGGGATATTCCCCGGCAGTACCGGTGTAAGGAAGGCTTTAGAAGAATTTAAGCCAGATATCCATATCTGCGGTCATATCCATGAGACACATGGTATCGAAGAAAAGATAGGTAATACCCGAGTTATTAATGTTGGTAAGACCGGAAGAATTATTGAGTTGTGAAATGATTACTGCGCTACCTTAATTAACTCTTGCTCTTTCAATATGTTTAAGAAATTCTCTACTCGGCTTGACTAATACAAATCCACTTTCTATACCCAAATCTGGATTATCCATAGTGTAATTAATTATATCGTAAAGAGTTCTTCTTTCATTTTCACCTAGGTGCTGCCAAGAAAATTTATTTGGTTTTACACCTTCTCTTTCCGAGATGCCCAATAAGTTGTAGATATCAATAATATCTTTTTCCCGAGGTAAATTGTCGGCTGTCATTATACCCAACTTCATCTTTAAAAGTTTGTCTCTCTTCATGATTCTGTAGGGAACACCTAGCACATCAACAACATCTGCTTTCTTGAAATCATCTCTGGTTATGGTGCTATTGGCAATTCTAATCTTTTCAGGGTTATTCTTATCGCTTGGATAATATAAATCAGCTTCACAAACATCTCCAATATCTATATCCTTAAATTTAGTGGTCTTTTTGTCGGGTAATGATGTACTACGCATATCTAGACTATTGTATTCTAAGATAAGATTTCTAACGGCTTGATTTGATTGACAAACAATGTCTAAGTCATGAGAACCGCGCCATTGAGTTGCAGCTTCTGGTCCGAGTGTTTTAATGATGTGACCAAGAACGGCATAACCGCCAATTAACATAATTTGATTCTGGTAAGATTCTCGAAAAGCATTTCCCAGTGAATCATTTGCAATAGCTAAGGCATATAAGAAAGCATGTCCGTTAGGAGTTGATCCTCTAACTCTCTTGGCATAATCTTCGAACTGTTCGTTAGTTCCATCTTCCATCTTTTTTAATAGCAGGTTAGCGTAAGACATAGTCCTTTATTTTCATTTTTTCTTTATAAATCTTTCGTAGTTAATCACACCTTAGTGGTGACAGCATAATCCATAACCTATAAGTATCTATAACATAAACCGTGTTTATGATACCACAAATAAGTTTTAGGACGAGAGACTTATTATCCAACATTGTTGGCAATTTATTTGATGAAACAAAAGCAACATTAAAAGAAGGAGCAATTGCTGCCGAGAAAGTCTTCTATGGAGTTATTGATTACCTTGCTGAGCCGAGCAAGATTAAGGAAGAAATGTATTCTGTTTTTGAGAAGTTAGAGACATACATTAAAATAAACGGCATGGGATAAATTTTTATACTCTTTTATTTTCATTCTTCTTATGCAAGATAATTGTCCGGAATGCCAGAAGCTTTTACACAAAGGTCAGCATAAATATGCCGATGGGATGTTTGAAGTTTCTTATTGCAAAGATTGTGGGTATAGAAAAGAAAAAATAATCAAAGAATAAAACTTTATTTTTCACTAGCTGCTTTAATCTGGAGTTCTAAACTTAGTATCAGCGTCCTAACAATTTCTAGTTCACTAATTATTGGTCTAAGATCTTTCATAAATCTATCACTAACGACTTCCGCTTTAGTTCGATCGATCATGACAGGAAATTCATTTTTATCTCTATTGCCGACCATTTTAATTTCACTCTGAAGAGAGACAAATTTCTGTTCTGCACGTTCTAACATTTGTCTTAATCTTCCTGTCTCTGTTATTGTATTGCTCAGAATCTTCAAGTTAATTTTTTTGTAATTTAAGTAACCAAAATTTAGTTGCGCCATCTTTTTTCACCTCAATTTTTATGATTTTATGATGTCTAATGATAATTTTCACATCCCAGGCATACGTCCTTTCATCTTCTTCATCAGCTTGTTCATGTCCTGCTCACCCTTAAACATCTTCATCATCTTTTTACTCTGACGATATTGCTTTAACATTTCACGAATCTCGGAAACAGCCAAGCCGGAACCTCTAGCAATTCTTTCTATCCTAGGGACAGCGATGATGTCAGGATTTTCTAATTCTTCTTGAGTCATGGAATCCAAGGCGAATTTCCATTTTTCTAGTTTACCTTCCTGCACATCTAAAGCTTCTTTAGGCATCTTTAGGGAACTCATGCCGGGAATCATACCCATAATCTTTTGAAAGGAACCCATCTTTTTTAATGTTTTCATCTGATCATACAGATCAACCAGATTAAATTCTCCTTTGAGGAACTTTTCTTTCATGTCTTCCGCTTTTTCTTCGGAGATAACTTCATGTGCCTTCTCGAGGAGAGATTCGATGTCACCCATACCAATCAATCTGCCGACGAATCTTTGCGGATGGAAAACTTCTAAATCATCTGCTTTCTCACCGACACCGATGAATTTGATGGGGGCTTCAGTTACAGCACAAGCAGATAAAGCTCCACCACCCTTAGCCGTTCCTTCTAATTTTGTAACAATCACACCAGTAACTTTGACCGTATCATGGAACGCTTGCGCCTGCCTTTGCGCGGCCTGTCCGATGTCAGCTGAAATAACCAGTAATCTTTCATCAGCCTTGACGGTGGTATTTAATTTGTTGAGCTCTTCAATCAGATCTTCTGATAAGGCATCCCTACCAGCTGTATCGATGAAGACGACATCATAAGTATCTAATTTCGCTTCATATTCTTTGTAGATTTTAACCGGATCTTTTTCTTTCTTGATGCCGAAGAAATCGACGCCGACATTTTTTGCCAGCTGTTCCAACTGGTCATAAGCAGCAGGACGCCAGGTGTCAGTAGAGATGACAGCGATCTTGTGACCACGTTTCTTATAGAACTTGGCTAATTTGCCGATAGTTGTGGTCTTACCAGAACCAAACAAACCGACCATCATTATTTTAGTTGGTTTTTTAGTGATTTTGATTTCCGAGGTTTCCTTGCCCAGAAAATTAGTCAGTTCTTCATAGACAATCTTGATCAATTGCTCTCGTTTAGTGATACCAGGAGGAGTCTTTTCTTTAGAACGATCCTTGATTTTCTTGCTGAGTTCAAAGACGAGCTTGACATTAGTATCAGACTGCAAGAGAGCTCTCTGGATATCTTTTACCAGCTCATTGATCAGCTTCTCATCGATGAACGCAGATTTCGTTATCTTGCTTAAAGTGTTCTTCAGTGAGTCACCTAGTTTCTCCAGTACCATAGCGAGATAGAACTGCGGTGTTTATATAAATGTTATTATAAAAAATTTAAGGAAAAAAAGTGAGCCTGCAGGGAAAATCGAGTTCCGTGTTTGCGAAAACTATTCGAACCCCGACACTGTGGTTTCATCTCATTGAACCGAAGCCACATATCCTTTTTGGCTGCTGTCTAGACTCACTAGACAAGTATCCATTAGATGACAGGCCCACAGGAGCTTAATAGCTTGATTGTTTTAAAAATATTACGCAAGTAAACGTCGCATGACCATGGTGGCATAGCTGCCTTTCGGCAAGAAAAATTTGATCAGGATCTTCTTTTTTCCAGGGTTTAGTTCGTCATCCATCATTTCACTTAAGGCCAAATCCTTGATTTCCAGGTAAGCTGGTCTCAATTCACCTTCCATGCTCAATTCAGGGATCTGCTTGATGATGAAATCAGAAAAATCAAGGTTTTCTTCTTCCAGCAGTTTTTCTACAATATCTTGAAGTTCAGCAGAGATCAAGTCTTCATCAAAACCGAGCAAGGGAATCGTTAGGTCAGTCTTGTTTTCAGCAAAGATGTATTCTCCCAAGGAATAGTTTACTATCTTTAAAACCTGTTTTTTTTCTCTCAGATATCTGGCCAAGATCTCGTTCCAGAGATAGCTCTGATAGGCGTTAACATACATTCTCAATAAACGCGGAGGAATTTTTTTCAGGGCGCCGATATAGTCATGAGAATTTTCCGTTAGTACTTCCTGGCATTCTGGATTGTCAATCAATCGGAGAGCTTCCTTAAACTGTTTTTTTACCAGATGTTTACCGATGTCTTTGTTGTTCTGGGAAAATCTTTGTTCATCAAAATAATTTTCACAATAGTCAGCTGGCTTGAGGGTAGTGTCTTCAAGATTTCTGACGACAATCTCAAAGCTATTGCCTTGCAGATCTCCTAAGGTTAAAGGTTCATTACCACAGCCGAAAAATTCCAGCTCGACATTTTCAATGGTCGCTCGTAAGATTTTATTTTTATGGTTACTTAAGACCGAGATGTATTGCTCGGTAAGAGCATGCTTATCCTTACTGCCGGCAAAGCCGATATCTTTTGTTTTGAGGTTAAGAAATTTAGCTAATTGTTTGATAACATCCATGGTGTTACGGTTCTTCTTTTTGACCTTAAAATAAAGAAACCTGCCTTTATCCTGCGGTTTTAGATCAGTTACTTCTCTGACGATGAAGTCTTCCGGCAATTGTTTTAGGATGTACATAGGAGAACTTTTTGAATGCTACTATAAAAATTTATGTTCCATAAACACAATCTTCGCTTCTTCTGGGTTATCGAAGAAAATTCTGCTCTTACAGTTGCGATAAAAATGGAAAGCCGCTCCTTCGTTCTCCCTGATCTTCTGTTCATTAACTTCTAAAGCATTGAAACCTGATTCCTGCTCCAAGGCGATGATGAAACCTTGCTCACCGAGCCAGAGATGAAATTTTTTGATTATATCATGATTAAGGGCATTAGACCCCGCTTCGTTAAGGAAATAAGCGACTTCATCCTGCTCATTGTAATGGATCCAGTTGTAGAGGTCGTGCTGAGTGTTGAACTTGCTGTTGATGCAGTTCACAATTTGCCATTTGATCTTTCCTAATTCTTCGAGACTATTGACCATAAACTCTTTATGTTTTAGGGTAGAGATGTTTTCAAGCGCTGCAGAGAGATTATGGTTAAAATTAATGCTCATGATTTATCAAAACTTTAGTAATATTTAATGTTGCTGGTAATGGAAGAAACATTTATTAAAAATGTTCAAAATTCTGCTGTGATGAGCCTACGTTATATGTTGTTTGGAACAGTAAAAACTCTTAATGATGTAGTAGATGATTTAAAAATTCGTGGTAAACTTGAAACTACGATAACCATAGATCATTCTCGGTCTAAACATTCTGGTTTTGAAGCTTATGTTGCTTTGCAGGAAGGGGAGTTTAAATTTGCCGAAGCATATTTTAAAGATAATAGGAAACAAGGAGCTTATCCCGAGGAAGACTGGGTAAAAGCGGTGCACTACTCGGCTTTGCATGAAGCAAGGGAGTTTAAAGAAAAATTAGGGGATCGAGGCATAACAGCAACAATTAAGGATAAAATCTATGGAAATCAATGATTTAAGTGCATTAGAAATGGAAAGTATGGTTAGAGGTATTCCCATCATCGGTAGTGAAAAGGGTCAATGGTTATTAGAACAAGTCAAAAGATTTCAACCTCAAAAAATTCTGGAATTAGGTACAGCCAATGGCTACAGTGGCTGCATCTTAGGCAGCGAAGGCGGGAAGTTAGTTACTCTGGAACAGGATGCCAAGATAGCTGAGGAAGCGAGAGGAAATTTTGCGAAATTTGCTGTTACCGCAGAAATTATCAGCGGTGATGGAGTCGAGAATATCAAGAAATTAGCAGGGAAATATGATCTGATTTTTATTGATTTTGCCAAGAAGAAATATTTGGCTGTTTTGGAAGACTGCTTAAGATTAACTAAGGAAGGTAGCGTAATCATTGCTGATAATATCACAATGGGTGGTTGCGCTGATTTTAAGGAAGCAGTGTTAAATAATCCAGAATTAAAAACTGAAATAATAAAAATAAAAGATGGGTTGAGTTTTTCTGTCAAAATTACAAGCTGAAAGACCAAGGCATACTGATCATCAGGAACATTAAAGTTGATCCTAGGAGAGCCAGGTTCTTCATGAAATTGACCATTTCAATCTGCTTCTGTTCTTTTGGAGCATGCCAAAACCTGTGCATGAACAAAGTTACGAAAAACAAGAACACAACAATCATAGTTATGCCGACTACTGGATAGATACCCAACAGCAGACTTAAACCTCCAAAAAAGATCAGCAAACCTGAAACGATCACCGCTAACATTGGAAGCGGCACATTCTTTGATTTAGCATAACCAACTAGCATTTTGCTTTTAGTAAAGTGGTTAAAACCATTCATGATGTAGTAACCACCTACCAAAATCCTGCCAATCAAAAATAATACTTCATAAGCCATTTTATCACCTCATAGCAAAAGAATATTGTTAGCTATATAAAGTTTCTGTTTATAAAAAATGGCGGCCCCGGCCAGACTTTCAAATCCTTAGGGGATTTGTAGTCTCCCTAGGGGATATTTGAACTGGCGACCCTTCGGTTTCTTCAACAGCTACGCCGTCGTATTCCTTCAGCGCGCTGAAGTAACAGCCGAATGCTCTAACCGCTAAGCCACGGAGCCACTTCGAACGTGATTAAATTTTAATTTATTTATAAATTATTCGCTACTCTAATCAAGGCTTATACCTTTCCATGGTTCTAGGGAAAGGGATAGCGTCTTTTATCGAGTCTAAACCGCAGATCCATTTGATAACTCTCTCTACACCCAGACCAAACCCCCCATGCGGTACGGAACCATAACGACGAGTGTCCAGATAAAATTCATATTGTGCCGGATCTTCACCATCTTCAATCAGTCTTTCCTTGACTTTCTCCAGATCAGGTTCACGATGTGAACCACCGATGATTTCGCCATGTCCTTCGGGTGCAAGGAAATCACAACCCTGAACTACTCGGGGATCTTCTGGGTCTTCCGTCATATAGAAGGCTTTTACCTTTTTTGGATAATGGGTTACAATGAGTGGCACATCATATAGTTGAGTCAGTTTCTCCTCTTCAATTGTCCTTAAGTCCTTACCCCAAGGAACATCCATGCTGCATTTTTCTTTTAAGATCTTTAATGCTTCTGTGTAAGTCATCCTGATGAAAGGTTTCTCTAAGGTTGGTTGTAATAGTTTATGATCTCTTTCTAAAATAGCTAACTCTTTCAGATGCTTTTCAAGAACTGCTTTGATGATATATTTCAACAAGGCTTCTCCGTAATCCTGGATCTGCTTAAAGTCAGCCCAGGCAAATTCCATCTCAGCATGCCAGTATTCGGTTAGATGACGGGAAGTCTTGGATTTCTCAGCTCTAAAGGAGGGGGAAATGGTATAAACTTTTTCCAAGGCAAAAATGGCCGGTTCAGCATAAAGCTGCCAAGTCTGACCGAGGAAGACATCTTTCCGACCGAAGTAATCTACCGTAAAAAGATCAGAACCTCCTTCACATTGCACTGCTTGGAAAATAGGTGAATGGTATTCGTAGAAACCTTCTTTCTTGAAATATCCATCAATGGCCTGAAAGACGGTACTTCTGATCTTTAAGATAGCGATCATTCTTTGGCTTCTTAACCAGAGATGCCGATTATCAGCCAGAAATTCTAATGATTGATCTTTTGTGATGGGGTATTTGTCAGAAGTGCCGATGACTTTATAACCTTGCACTCTTAATTCGTAACCACCAGGTGCTCTTTTATCTTCGTGCAATTCTCCTGTCAGTTCGATAGAAGTTTCCACCTGCAGATGATCGATTTCTTCCCAGAAATCAGGAAAATCTTCACTTAGGAAAACACATTGGATGATATCGCTGGAATCTCTTAAGACGATGAATTTAACCTTAGAACTACCTCGCTCTCGATGGACCCAGCCTCTAATTGAGACTTTGCCTGCGCCTTTTTCCAAAGCTTGCTGGATGGGGATGAATTCTGTCATGATAGGTTAGATTTTAGATTTATATAAAAGGTTTTTGGAGTTACTTGGATTTTCTCCAAAATGTGGTCTTGTAAACTTTTTCTGGAAATTGTTGCTTAAGGATGGCGAAGATTTCACCATAAGGTAATTGCAGGGATGTTTTTCTAGCTTCTTCTCCTCTACCGCCGACAGAAATATCAACAACCTTGTCATCTAAAGCAGGAACATCGTTGATGAAGACAGCCTGAATTCCAGGATAGCCTCTAAGTTTGGAAAAATCTTGTTCTTTAGGGAAAGGTGTGCACGTACCGTATTCCATCCATTCAGGAATCCATTCCTCGCGTAGTTCTTGGTAAGTATGTTTAGGGCTGACCAAGGGAGTATAATTAGAAGCTGATAGATTGCTCTTTTCGAATAATCTTAGCACCAGCTGGTCGTCGATAATTCCTGGTTCAACTAATTTACCATGCTTACGTAAGATTCGTCTGGAACGGCGGGAACGACCACTAATGTTGCGTTTTTTAGATCCATTCCGCAGTTTAAGTTCGGGGGTGACAAACAGATAAGGTTTCTCATCTACTAAAGCATAGATAGCTTTTACAATACGATCATCAGACCATCCCTCCTGTGGGAAAGCTTCCCTTAAAAGATCTGCTTTTTCATAGCAGGTTCTGGTTGTCTTATCGTAAGTCCTGAGAACATTTTCTATCCCCTCTTGTTGAAGATGGTCTTTAACATATTGTGGTAACATTCTAGTTGCAAAATTTGAATTCTTTATAAGTTTATTCTGTCTAAAAAAGTAGGGATGTGTCATAAACAGTAAGTTTTATATATTATCTGGAACATTTGTTCCATTATGTCTGAGAAAATTGATAAAAAAGACCGCCAAATACTGGAAATATTGCAGGTTAATGCTGATTATTCTACAAGGAAGATTGCTAAGAAGACATTATTACCAATAACCACAGTGCACAATCGGATAAGGAAGCTCAAGAAAGAAGGGGTAATCAAGAATTTTACTGTTGAGCTAGATCATGATAAACTGGGAAAAGGATTTATGGCTTATATCTTGATTGCTGTGGATCTTACATTATTGAAAAGCCTAAAAAAGACGCAGTATGGCATCGCTAAAAAATTAAAGAGTTTTTATTTTGTAGAAAGAGTGGATATTGTTTCTGGAGGTGCAGATATCGTAGCGATGATTCGGGTTAAGGATGTTAAGGAGTTTGATGAAGTTCTACTGGGTAAATTACAGCAGGTTGAAGGCATTGAAAACACAAAATCGTTGATTGTTATCCACGAGAATTAAGATTTTTGAACTTTAATTTTTACCAAAAGTTTTATAGATAGCGCTAAAACTGAAGCTATTTGTGGAATTTAGGATAACCGCCAAGGATGGCAAAGCCCGTGCTGGTGAATTGTTCACCGAACATGGGATGATCGAAACACCTAATTTTATTCCTGTAGCGACCAAAGGAACGATCAAATCGTTGAGTCAGGATATACTAGATAAGATGGAGATACAGGCTTTGTTGTGCAACACTTACCATCTTTTTTTACGACCGGGGGAGAAGTTGATCGCTCGACAGGGAGGATTACATAAATTCATGAGCTGGAGCAAGCCGTTGTTCACTGATTCTGGGGGATTTCAGGTTTTCAGCCTTAATGACAACCTTAAGATTGATGATGAGAAAGTTATCTTTAGATCCTGCATCGATAATTCGCAGCACATCTTCACACCGGAAAGAGCGATCCAGATCCAGCATGATCTGGGAGCAGACATCATCTTTGCTTTTGATGAATGCCTGCATTTTGATAGCGATTATGAGACTGTGCAAAAATCATTGCAAAGAACACACGCTTGGGCAGAGAGATGTTTAGCTGAGCATACAATATTAGGCGGTAAGCAGACTCTTTATGGCGTAGTGCAAGGCGGGCAATATGAAGATCTACGGAGAGAAAGTGCAAAGTTCATAGCTGATTTAGGTTTTTTAGGTTTTGGTCTGGGCAGTATTTTCGGCAAACCAAAACAGAAAGTTTATGATATCATCAACTGGATGATGGAAGAATTGCCGGAAGAAAAACCTAAACATCTATTGGGCATTGGAGCGGTGGAAGATATCTTCAATGGTGTGGAGTTAGGCGTGGATACTTTTGACTGCGTCTTACCGACAAGATTAGCCAGGATGGCTTATGTTTTCACCTCTGAAGGAAATGAGATTACTAAATGGCGTTATAGAGTAACTAACAATAAATATCGGGAAGACTTAGGACCTTTAGATGAAAATTGTGAATGTAGCGTCTGTAAAAGATTTACTCGTTCGTACATCCATAATCTCTTTAGGAATCAAGAATTGCTGGCTTACAGTTTAGTTACTGAACATAATCTTAGTTTCTTTAATCAGCTGATGAAAACAATTCGGGAAGCGATAAGAGTAGGGAAGTTTAAAGAAATAAAAGAAAAGTGGACTGGTTGATTATTCATCTAATTTGTAGAATTGGACTGCACCCGTAAAATTTCCTTTTTCTTCATAACCTAATAATTTGTTTCTAGCTGCGGCCAAATCAATAGTCCCATTTAGAACATAAGCATCCGGTTGAAATTGGTTGTAGATGCGACTAGCTATAGTTTGATTGCTACGTGCCAACGCAGATGCATAATCAGGGTCTAGGTTAGCGAGATTAGTTCTTACCATATTTAAAGCATCTTCTAAAGCTTCAACCCTTTCTGATTGATTACCATAAGTGAATACAATTATTTCTGGAGGTCCAACCGCTTTAGCATACATCACGTCTCTAGTTTTATTGTCATAAGTAGTTCCCAGATGATCAATACCTAATTCCAGCATTTTTTCAATTGTTGTGGTTGTCATGTTTTTTACTGAGTAAATCGGGTATATAAGCTTTATGACAAATCTCCCGCAAATTATAAAAATGGACTTAGGTTTTTGCTGAATTAAGGAACCGTAGTTTAGACTGGATAGAACGACAGCCTCCTATACCGATGAAGAACCCATGGAGTAGTGCCTTATGGCATAACTTTGTAATCGACTGAGGTGCGAGAGAGCTGTAGGTCGGGGGTTCAAATCCTCCCGGTTCCGCTTTATCCTAATGGTGTTAAGGCTTCATAATCTCTAAGAAACCAATCAAGGTCGGGATATTTTTTGTATTGCATCATTTCCAGCCATCTTTCGTAGAAAGGTAAATCTTGTAAGACTGGTGTCCATTCTGATCGGCTAACTAGCCCATAAGCAGTTTTGTGTGGTTCAGAACAAAATTCTTCATCAACCACCAATCTTTCAAATAGTATCGCTGCGACTTCTCCCATCTTTTCGTCGTAGTCAAGATAATCAAAAGGCAGTTTACGTTTATTACAGGCTATGCTATGAAACTCGTGACCCCATTCGTGGTATAATGTCCTTTCAAATTGATTTATATCTTCTATCTTGATATGCGCTCCATAGGGAAACCTGGGAGATATATCTTCTCCGGCAAAGTGCAGACCAAAATTATCATGATCCTCCTTAAATCTTCTTCTGTACGCTCTGGGCATGGTTGGATAAGTTTTATCAACAAGCAGGTTACCAACTACTCTTAAAGTTTCATCCAGAAATATTGGTTGGACATGATCAGCAATGTGATTAGCAGAATCTTCTATGTTTTTTGCAATTAAATTTTGATAGTGAGGTTTTAGAGGAAGTGATTTGTCTCCCTTTGAAACAACTAAATCTACAGAAAATGGTTTTTTAGGATCTCCAGTTTCAACTACATGAGCTAATGGCCTGTGTACTATTCTTTCCCTGTTATAATAAGTAAGATCAATAGTTCCTAACTCGATCATAAGTGCTGCAAAAATAAGCCTATTTTTAAATATTACTATCTTAACTACTTAAAAGTAATACCTAGTGGTCTTCTCAATATTTTGATATATTCAGCTAACTGGCGATGATCGGTGAAAGGCAAGAGTTCCCGCCACTTTTGAGAGAATTGTTGAGAATTGAAAAGATTGATTTTCTCTAGTTTACGTATAAGACTACGAGCTTTACGGTGTGGATTAGTATCGTATAAACTTCTCTTAAATTGCCGACCGGTAAGGATGGCAAAAACCTCATGCATGACTTCGTCATAATCTCGATAATTATTTCTTGTTAAGTCATGTTCACAACTTCTATAAAGGAATTCGTGTCCGTATTCATGCAGAATAGTTAAAGTAAATTCTTTTTGGGAACCACTGTTTTTGATATGTGAGCCGGCAGAAGATGATTTTCTGGGTTTATTGTTGAAATAACCAGCAACCGAATATGTTCCTCTGCCATAAGTTTCTCTAAAAGATTTGCGATCTTCAATGAAGGTTCGTTTACAAAATACTTCTTTTAAAATATCATCAAGATCAGTAAAAAGAGGTGAGTAATTGTTAATCAGATGAGGAACAATTTTTTCTAATGAAGAGGCAAGAGTGATGGCATTTTTCTCCACTCTTTGACCTTTCAACTGCTGGAAGGAGAATGGTGGCAGCGATTGAGAATTATAATAAACATTAACGGCTGGTTCTCGGCAGATATCTCCTTCCTGTAAAGATGAATAATAAATTTCGCCGATACGGTCTTCCAGCCGATAGTTCATTTGAATAATTGGTGGATAACACTATTCAAAACTTCTTTACACAAAATAGCCAGAAAGTGGCTCTGTAGAAAAAGTCCGTCTGAGTCGAGTTTGTCAATGTTTGACATCGTCAAACTTGACTGGACCAGACGCAACTGACCATGTTCGCTTGCGAAAGTGAGCGGTTATGGTCAGTGGAGTAGGACTTTTTCTACAGAGCCCCAGAAAGCCCCGTCTTTTAAGACACTGATTTAAATGTCGCACTTTGTTAAGGAAGATTTAATTCTGGCGAAAACATGATAATTAATAATGTATCAAATGTCACAAAGTTACTTCTCTGCGGGAAGGCAGTTTGGTGGATATGGCGGCTTGGAGCGGATGACGCAAAATTATAGCCCCGGCATAGCTTATGCTGCAGCCGCTAGTATTCCACAAATTGTCTATGATCCAATAAATCTTGTAACTCCTTCCTCTCACTCTAATAAGATTTATAACACCCAACCAGAAGAAATAACTTATCAACAGAAAAATATTGTCTATCAATTGTTTCCTACCAAACCAGAATATGATTTTATTCCCAATACTTTTCTTAAGCCGGGCAAACACGGTAGTTTTGTCGGTAAAGCAGAAGAAATAAGAGAATATGTTGAAGATGTTTTCCAAAAGATGTTGAACAAGGAATTCCCTGCTGACATCAAGATAAGTGTGCTTGAGGAAGCGGCTTTCCACAAGATCGCTCCTTCCCCTGAAGTGATCGGACTTTCCATCAATAGAACTAAACAAGGTTTGTTGTCAGAAATCTTTGTTAAGAATGATTACTTAGCCAGAATCATGCTAACTGTCGGTCATGAGCTGGGGCATGTCTTAACACCTACCTTAGATAATGCGCAGGATGAGGAAGCGAAAGCTTATGCTTTTTCTTTAGCTTGGATGAAAGTTATCAAGGAACATGATATTGCCGGTCTGGGCGATGCTATCATCTTTGAAAATCCAGCTAATAATGGTCTGCATGATGTGGCTTACAACTTCGTGTTGAAGATGATGAGAGATGGACAAGATTGCTGGAAAGTCTATCTTGATCTGATTATGAAGAATTTAATGGTGCAAGCAGTAGCTTAGTTTTTTCCTGCATTAAAGGGTAACTAGCCTCAGAAAGAATAACTATTTGTCCATACAAATTTTCTAATTTTTGGTGTAATGCAACTGTTTCTTCTAATCCTTCTTGAGGAGTGTATTCTCTTAATATTTTACCACCTACTTTAACAGCCTCGCTGACTACCCCATACCTTGAACGTATTGTGCATGCTACTTTTAGTTCATTTTCAAGATATTCAACGTAACCCATATTCCTTTTTGCCCTCATTAAAGCGTCTGTTCTCAAGGCCTCCAGTTTTGACCTCCTTGAAGGATTAGCCGATTCATTTTTTAAATCATCAATTTCCGTGGTTAGAAAATTATAATTCCATCGTAAGTTTCTGTTTTGGTAATCACAGATATTGATGGTTTTTGTCAATTCACTTTTGAAATGCTCTAATTTTTGATTATAACATAAATGCGCTTCTTCTCTCTTAAGGATGATTTTCCCCCTTTTTTTAGGAGAATTTTCAACGATTTTTTGCTCAAAACCGATGGTTAAATTACCATCTACAATTTCAACTAAAGTTGGCCGGTTAATTATTTCGGTATTTTCTTGATATAGGCCTTTATAGCCTCTAGACGATAATAATTTAACCATACCTACCCCGCAAATTGGCAGCGCTAAAGGGGACCCAGCTACTCCTAGTGCCAGAGCTATAAGACCAAATGTTAAAGTACTGATAGTTGTTCTTTTATCCATCTCTTTTAGTCTTTGGTCTAGAATATCCTGAACATTCTTGACTAAATTATCATGGTTTCTTATAGCGTAATGGATATTTTCCATAATCCCCCAAACGAGGGCTTTTTTATAATACTTATTTACAAAATACATTTAAAGTTCGAAAGATTATAGAAAGATATGTTACAGAAACTGAGAAGGATTTTTGGTTCGATGAGCAAAGCACAGGAAATTCTAGTACTATTGAAAGGTGCTAAGACAGTAGTCAGGCAGGGATTCTATGATGAAGAATTGCCGATGGTGGAAAAATTCTGCAAGGATAACAATCTTTTTTTGGTTAAATCAAGATTTAAGGTTCTCTTAGCTGATGATACAGCTTATTCCAATAAGGGTATAAGGATTCCCGCGGATGATAAACGTTCTGGGATGTATTTTGTCTACATTTCTAAAGATGAAGAAAAGTCTTGGTTAGCTAGCTATTATGAGATGATGAATAATCAAAAAGATTTAGGATTGGTCTTAGGATATCCTTCTTGTTGTGTTGATTATTTCTGCAACAATTTCAGCGCGGAAAACCCCAACCCGGAATTAGCGGCAAAAAATCCCTGGACTAACATCAGCAAGAGAGAACAGGACTTAGTGTTAATCTCCCATTTTCCTTGCGCTGCGGATTGTCAGGAAAGTATAGGATTAGCCCAGAAATATTATGACGTCATAGTTAAAGAGGATCATAATCGAGCAGAGGAATTACTTCTGGCGTTGGAATAGTTTTTTATTTCTCTTAAGAAATTTCCTAATCATTCGATCTAAAATAGCAGAACTTCCTCCTTTAACGTAGAAATAACCTATTACGGCGATGATCAAAGCCCCAACAACATCAACGATCAAATCCCACATCGTGTCACCTAGACTACCTCTCTGCATAAAGAAACCGAAGATGCTATCCATGAGGAATTCATAAATTTCCCAAAGGACGCTAATCGTTACAGAGAAAGCAAAAGCAAATAGAGCAACAAAGCTGGGGATAAGCTTAACATTGACTTTTCTTTCTTCGTTAAGGATATAGATAAAAAGGAAGCCAAGAATACCAAAAAGAAAACCACTACTGGTATGCAAGATGATGTCCCACCACCAGAATTTTGTGTAGTAAGAATGAATCTCTCCTAGATATAGTGAGATAAAAATAAAGAGAATGGTGATGAATTCAAATTCTGCAGGCAAACTTATTTTCAACCTCTTTCTCAAAATTGAAGGAAGCAAGGTCAAGATAAAAATTCCTGCGCTTAGAAATAAGGTCAGCCAGTTGTTTTTTATTGCTGAAAGAACAACCGTGGAAAGGATGATCAACTGGAGGAAATAAGAGATAAAAACTTGAATCTTTTCAGCTTTGTCCAGTCGCTTCTCCTCGATCAGAAAGTGCATGCTAAGAATAAATTTTTAGAGTTAATAAATGTTTAGGGCGGTTTCCTCTACAAAAAATCTAAGGAGGACGTTTTAGAATTTCAACTCAATGCTTACCGGGCAATGATCGGAGCCGGTAATAGAGGGGTGGATGGATGCCTTGGTTAGTCTGGGACGAAGGGGCTGGGAGGTTAAGAAATAATCAATCCGCCAGCCAACATTTTTCGCTCGGGCATTGAAGCGGTAGCTCCAGTAAGAATATTGTTTTTCTTCCTTATTGAATTCACGGAAAGTATCGATGAAACCTGATTTAAGAAAATTCTCGAAACCGTCAATCTCAATCTGGGTATAACCAGCAGTCTTGTTATAGTTGCTTTTAGGATTAGCCAAATCAATGTTTGTATGTGCCACATTTAAGTCGCCACAGACAACAACCGCTTTCTTTTTTTCTAATCCTTTTAAATACTGCAGAAACGACTTGTCCCAGGTTTTACGGTAAGATAATCTTTTCAGTTCGACACCGGAATTAGGGACATAAACATTTACTAGATAGAACTTTTCATATTCAGCAGTGATAACTCTACCTTCTTTGTCGTGCTCTTCTATACCAATGTCGTAGGAGACAGAAAGTGGTTTTATCTTGCTGAAGATAGCCGTGCCAGAATAGCCTTTTTTCTCGGCGGTGTTCCAGTAATGATGCTCGTAATCATGCATCAGTTTATCTACTTGATCGGGATGAGCTTTTGTTTCTTGGATACAGAATATTTCGGGATTCTCCTTGATGATAGGTTTAAGGCAATCTTTCTGCAAACAAGCCCTGATGCCGTTGACATTCCAAGAAATGATTTTCATGAAGATTATTGATTGTTTATGATATATAAAATTTTGGGAAAGTCAGGTCTAGTCTTCTATTTCTTCTACTTCTTCCATCTCCAGATGTTCTGGACAGGAAAAACATCTGCCTTTAGGAGTAAGATAAGATTGACAACAAGACAACTTGAATTGTCTTATTTTTATTTCCTCAAGATCTTCCATCTTATTCACCAGAACTTAACAAATCTACTGGAGTACATTCTTCATCGTATTCTTCCAGCTGTTCCAGTATTTCATCAAGGGGATTATTTTTTTTCTTTTTCATGTTTAATTTTTCAAAATACTTAGTTAAAATAGAAATGACTTATAAATTTTTTTAACTAATTCTCACATCTTCTCGGGTCTGATATTCCACCTTTTGATTAAATGTGAAAGCATAAAGGGCACGACAAATTTAAACAAGATGGTTGTGCCGACAAGTACAGAGTAAAGTGATAAAGGGATTAACTCATTTTCAAATAATAATTTGATGATAACAATGCTGGTGCTAAATTTTACAGTCAAGCTTATACCCAAGATAATCGAGTTGTGTTTTCCTAACTCCTTTTTTCCCATAACATAACTGGTGGCTATTTTTGTGATATTTGTTAAAGCCATGACTGCAATCACTAATAAAGGGAACTTAATCAAGTAAGCAATGTCGGTGTCAACTCCAACCCAAAGAAAAAATAATGGTGCGAAGAAGCCATAAGTCATCGTCCTAATTTGCGAGTCAATAGCTCTTATCCTGCTGGAAGGTATAACATTTTTGATGGACATTCCAGCTAGCAGAGCACCTAATGCTGCCGCTTCAGCCAATAATCCAATACCAATAAAAGCAAAAATGAAAAAAGCGACAAAAATGAAAAAAGCAGCTGTGCCATCAAATTGAATTTTTTTACTGAACTCTTTTAGTTTTGGTAATAAGTAAGCGAAGGCAAACAAACCGATAAGGATGCTGATGGTGACATAAATCTTAGTTTCTGTGTGTCCGCTGCTTGCTCCGAGCAAAATAGTCATGATGATCACTGTAGTTACTTCAATCACATCGTCAAGGACACCTATCCCTAAGATAGTCTGTCCTAATCTTGTTTTTGTAAGCTTGAACTCATCAAGGATAGGGAGTAATACTGCTTCGCCAACAGTGGCAAAGGATAAAGATACTAGAATTGAGATAAACCATGACACCTGAAAAACGTAATGAACAAAAAAGGTGCCAAATAGGGCTTCAGTAATGATAATCACAAATGTTGTCTTAAAAATAAACTTTTTTTTTCTAGCAATTTCTTTAAGATTGATCTCAAAACCGATGATAAATAAAAGGAAATACATCCCTAACCTAGCTAGAAAAGTAAATGTTTCTGAATCGGTAATTGCTTTGAATGGGTTGTAGGCAGCCAACCCTAGGCCAATCAGCAACGCTGAAAATACCCAGGGGATATGTAGTTTTTCTAAAATTTTTCCAAGCAAAAAAGTTAATAAAAATACTCCTGCTAAAAATAAGATTATGTTCATCTAAGCCGTGCCTCTGTTTAGAAGGAGTTCTTTTATTATTATAAATCTTTTTGTTGATATGGTTATGAGAAAAAATATGTTTAATTTAAAATGGTAATTTAAGTTCATTCCATGAACTTTCTCATGGCAGGATGCATATCCATCATGTGTTCTTTAGCGATCTCTTCATACAATTTGTAAACAATCATAACTGCTAAGAGAATACCTGTTCCGTTTGATAATGTGCCAGTAAGATCAGCTACAGCTGCTAAAAGACCAATAGCTGCTCCACCAACAATCGTTAAAGGCCAGATGTAACGTTTTAATATTTTTTCCAGAACTCTTTCGTCTCTTCGGAAACCAGGAATCTGTAATCCTGACGATAAAATTTGTCTGGCCTGGCTCCTAGCATCCATATTGGCAGTTTGCATCCAAAAAATGCTAAATATTACGGAGCCGATCATCATTACTGAAATGTAAATTAAAGATTGCCCTATTTGGGTTATGGTAAATGCCCCTTGCAAAACACTGCTTAGTAAGTTTGGTGCTTGGATCCAGTAAACAAGCCCGCTGATGGGAGTACTCCCTGAGAAATGTCCTAAAATGGGAAACCCCCATTGCTGGAATAAAGTCCCAAATAGATTTATGTTTGCTACTAAAGCAGCTACTAAGATAACAGGGATGTTTGAGGTATAAAAAAAATTTAATGGCCAACGCATGCCATAACCTCTTACTCGACCGAAGGATAGTGGTATTTCAACTTTCATCGCTTGCCCGTAAACACAAATGGCAAAAATCAAGAGGGTGGAAATAACTGTAGACAATTGTAATAATGCAGTTGTTAAATCTCCTCTTGTTAAGGATTGGAATAAAGCGGGAATGGCGCCGGCCGCGATATCGGGATTAGTAGGTGAGGGTAAAAAGTTAAAAGCTCGGATAAAAATCTGTTGTGCCACACCAGCAGCGATAAATAGGCTGATTCCTGAACCAAACCCCCACTTGCTTACCACTTCATCCATAAACATGATCAGCAAACCTCCCAAGATCATCTGGACAATCAGGATAATCTGTAATTGGCTATAAACCGCTGTGCCGGCTAAGGAAGCGGAAGGGGCTAATCCACCCATTAGGACATAGATAGAGGCTTCCAAAATAACAAAAAATATCCCGGTTATCTTCTGCAAACCTTGATATTTCTTCCTGCCTTCAGTAGAGCTTAAATCCATTTTCAGGATACCTGTACCGGATAACAACTGTAAGACAATGGAGGAGGTAACTAAAGGACCTATCCCTAAGGAGACAAGGCTGCCAAAAGAAGCTCCTAGAATGATCGATAGAAATTCAAATTGTTGTAAAGAGTTTTCACCCAAACCAAATAAAGGGATGAGACCAAGAAGGAAGAAGAGAACTAATACTACCAGTGTCCATTTTAGTTTTTCTTTAAACGGTAATCTTCTCTGTTTTGGACCCCGAACTTCTGGTAAAAAATTAGTAAGCGTTTCAATAAAACCCATTAGGGGGAGAATAAGCTGTTCTTTTTAAAGACTTGTGAAGAATGAACACTCAAGTATGAAACATTTAAACAATACTACAAGCCGATAGATCTTTCAAACTTTTTGATTTCCTGTAGTTTGTGAGCAAATTTTTCTCCTCTTTCGGTAAGAATGATGTAGATGTTGCTTTCTTCGTTAATTTTTTTGATAAACCCCTTAGCGATAATGTCTTCCAGATAAGGTTTCAGCTGGGCATGAGAAAGGTTAGCTTTATACATCAGATGAGTTTGCTTGATGCGGCCTTTTTTTTCTTGAATAGCATCTAAAAGGTCTTCAATTATATCAGTTCTTGTCCTTAAGTGTCTTTTTGGCATTGAGTAAGGAAAAGATTAGAAATTATATAAATTGTTTTGTTTGAGAGGACAATGCATTGGAAAGTGGGGGACTTAAACTAAATAAGAATTAATTTTATCTCTTACATCACGTAAATTTAAAAGTAGGTTTTCATTTCTATAAACTCTGTGGTTGATTCCTTCGATTGCATCCAGATACATCAAGACTTCTTCCCTTTTGTTAGGATCATTTTTCATTTGTTTAGCTCTAACATCAACAAATCCAGAAACTTTAACAAGGTTACCTTCCAATTCTGTTAATGAAGGTGGCGTGATCTCGTCGAGATTTATTACTCTTCTGGTTTGACTGGAATCTAATTGGAAAGTGTTAGGTCCACTTCTACCTTGAGGCTGGATACCCAGTTTTCTGTATGATTGCGAAGAATCAAATAATGATTCTTCTCTAAAACCGAAAGCGGTGGCAATATCTTGAATTTCTCTCTCACCAATCCCTATCTTTTTCAGCTCTAGAACTTCAGCTGAATAAATTGTCGCAGCTAGGTGATAAAGTAATTCTTTACCCCGGTTAGCTTTAATCCATTCTTCTGGACTAGACCAATTAATATTGCCACCTTCTATTGTGTCTACAAATAAGGCTTGTTCTCCTTCTCTGGTTTCTACAACATAATTTCTAGTATATGTTTTAGGGATTTTACTATGGTCAATGGAGCCGTCTATCTCTCCTATTAATTGCACACAGGCGCCGAGATCTGTATCCCTTTGCAACCAGCGAGCTTTGTTAACAACATAAGGTTCACTGTCTCGCGGATCGCTAATCCAACATAGCTTTACTTTTCCTAAATCACTTTTTAATTTATCGTGCGGTTCACTTGGTTGTACAATTCTTATCCCATATGTATGGTCTATTTCCTGACTAAATAAAGGTGATAGAGTTGGATGTTCGCTTAACGTTCTTGCGGTGTCTAATAATCTTTTAATTCTACTTCTTTTATCTTTAGTTAATCTATCAGATTTGCTTGTTACTACTTCCCCCATTTCTTTTAAAGCCATGGAATAATTCATAGCATACATAGTCCCAGCAATCCTTTCTAAATCACTTCTTGGTATAACAGTTGGTGCATCAATTATTGCTTGTCTATACCTTGCGCACTCTTCCTCTGCTTTAATTGGTAATGCCTCAGGTTCAGAATTCAAATCTAATCCTGTATCAAATTTAGAAAAATAAGGAATATTACTATCAAGCAAACTTTTCGGTTTTTTTGGAGCTAAATGTTTATTATGATTGGATTCTAATCCATGGTAAAATGGTTTGAATGGCTCGATAGATGAAATATCATTTGATTCAGCGATGATTGTGTTAATTTTTTTTGAATTGAGTTCTAACTTTTCAAATATATTTTGAAGATAGTAGGTATTTTGAAGAGGGTAGGTATATAGCTTAGGATCAAAATCTAGATATTTTCCCAACATTTCTTCAACTGCTGCATCAACCTTTGTACCAAAATAGTTTTGAACCATAATCATTAATTTTAACTATTAGTTTATAAATGTTTTGGGTGTAACCACTCAAAAGTGACACCAAAAACAACACTCTATCACTCTGTTAAATTGATACAATAGAAAAAAAAGCGCCGTGACCCGGACACTCAAACCTTGAGGGTTTGTGGTCCCTCTGAAGGTATTTGAACCGGGATATCCCGAAGGAAACAAGCTTTCCAGGCTTGCGCAGTACCGAGTTGTGCCATCACGGCGTCGCTTTAATTTTTTGTATCCCGAAGGAAACAAGCTTTCAATTACGCAATTTCCAGGCTTGCGTAGTACCGAGTTGTGCCATCACGGCATGAAGTTGTTTTATGCATTTCAAAAGTTTCTATTTAAATATTTCTATTCAAGAATTTCTTCATGGCCACAGTCAAGACAGGCAATCATCTTTTCTCCATCATAATTGTAGATATCAACATGGGAAGAACCGCAGCTAGAACATTCATACTTGTCTTCTGGTAAAGCTGTGTGCACCATGATAAAAATGGTGGCGATGGCGTGATTTGAACACGCGGCCTCCACGTAGCCCAATAAAGCGATTAATCATCGGCTTGTGCCTCATCGCTCATCATATATGAGCGTGGCGCTATAATTTCCCAACGGGAAGCTCAGAGATCTCTGATTTCCTGTTGCCAGGCTTAGCTACATCGCCGCCATAAAGCAAAAAATAAAGATGTTCATATATAAACTTTACTCTAAAAGCTGGGCGACTTCTTCTATGCTTAACTCACCAGGGTTAGAAATGATTGAATGCATACTGCCCCCTCCATCTCCATTATAACGAGGCATGACATGGATGTGCAGATGCGGCACAACCTGTCCAGCAGCTGTGCTATGGTTCCAGCCAACATTGAAACCGTCGGGGTTTAGTTTATCTTGAAGAATCTCCATGGTTTTTTTAACTGCGAAGATTAATCTGTTGAGAGTCTCCCAATCATAATCAAAAATGGTAACTCCTTTTTTCTTGGGAATTACGATGGTATGTCCTTTAGCGTGTGGTTTGTTGTCGAGGAAAGCTAAATTACGTTCATCCTCGTAAACCTTGTGGCAAGGGATTTCTCCGCTGATTAATTTGTCAAAGATGGAACCTGTCATGTTATATTCAGGTCAGGAAAACTATTTAAGTTTTTAGTTGTTTTTGGCTATTTTTAGATTATTTTGCCATAAAATTTATATTTATGTTTCATTGACTATTCCTTATGAATGATGATGAGAAGTGGATTCCCGGTAGAAGTATTTTGTCCCCTAGACTGCAAAGATTCAGAGTCCCTTATGATGAAATGTCCTTAGATTGTAAGACTGCAGAATTATATCATAATGCCGACAACCTATTTATAGGCAAACCCAGTGTGGCTGCTAAACCTGAAAATAGGGAAAAAATGGATTTTCTTTATGATTTAGAACGAGAGGGTCGTATAATTTATAGCAATTTACTGATTGATCTCAGAAAACCGATTAAATTTGAACAGGGGGTAAGATGTGGATCGGATTCTCAAGTAGGTAACAAGTTAGAAGGCTTCTGCAAAGCAATTAGTTGGGAATGGGGGTTAGATTTGCCGATCGGCACTCAAATTAACAGGTATTGCAAGGAAGGTGGGGTTTTGAGATATATGGGAAACAGAAGAGATGTTGAGGGGTTCGCCCATCTTTCACCGATGATTAGTCCACGAGTAATATTAACTTTGTTTCCTCTAGAAGGCGATAGGACAGTTGCTGCTTACCAGAAGTTCAAGATGAGCGACCGTGAAATAATAGAAGTTGGCTACATTTTTCGAAATGATCAGGGGATGAGAACGTATCAAATAAAAATGTGATTATTATTAGCATAAAGTTTTTAATTTAGGAGGATAATTTATTTAACATGGAAGACATTTTCGCTAGCTTGCGGAGATATATGAAGGATTATTGGGGGCAATCATTAGCTGAAAAAAATGCTGAGCTGATAGGAAGGTTAAAAGGATTGCCCGGTGAAGTGAGATATAGGACTTCTTCTCCCAGACTAGATTTGGATTATATCGTTAACAAGAACGGATTTAATTTTAGCATCAATGCTTTTATCTATTATAGTGATGGTGAAAAAGTTCATCGCGAAAGAAGTTCAATAGTTTCTAAGCAAGTCGGGGCTGTGCGAGATTTTCTCAGTGATAAGCTATCCCATACATTCTCTCGTGAAAAAACTGTCTTCTTGATCAATGCTGAGCTATATTCTGATGAGATTGAAGATCAATTTCCGATAGGAGATCTCGGCTTATTTGAATTTGTAGTAAGAGGCGGTCGGGATTTTGAAGTTATCGTTCTTCCAGGAAGAGAGAAGGGATATTATCAAGTAATTGAGAACTATAGATTTGTTTCCAGTGGAGTTCTTCTGGAAAAAAATGATAGCAGAGTATACGTTGTACATGAATTAAAACCATTTCCTTACACCACTAGAAATATTTAAATACCAATCTGTATCTATCTTTCTGATGTTAACAGTAAGGACGCAAATAAAAGAGATTATGAAAGAGCAAGGACTGGAAAATATGTCTGGTGATTTCATGGATCGCTTAGATGAAAAAGTTCAGCAGCTGATTCTGGAAGCAATCAAGAGAGCCAAAGAAAATGGTAGAAGGACCCTGATGGGCAAGGATGTTTGATGATGGTTAAGCTCAACTTTATGAAAACATACTTCATTTCAAAACATCTTGAGCTAGTGTAAGATTAAATCATAATTTTTATAAATCATCAAAGTTAATATAGATTATTGATTATGATTAAGTATAATACCATAAATACATTATCTATTTAGGAGGGAATGAAAATGGAAACCGAAATATATGTTGCATTGATAAAACAACAAGGGGAGATGTATTCTATGTGAAAGAAAGTGATGCCATTCCTGGTCAATTATCTGAAAGTAGAAGGTTAGAATTTAGTGATGGTCAAAAGGTTGGAGTGCAATGGCCTAATGGCAATAGAACTGATGAGACGGTTAGGATGAAGTCTTATTTTGAATCCATCCCAGATATGGGGCATAGTTATGATTCTGTGGATGTGAGACCGAATCTATCTATTGAAGTTAATGGTCTTGAAGTTTTGATAGATAATTTTAAACAATTGAAATTCAAAGAATCAGACTTGAGATTAAAGCAAGGGGACTATAAACTTTAGATTTTTAATATTAATTTTTGACTTCTATCTTTGGTGGTGGAGGCAAAGGTAAGTCCTGCTCCAATAATTTCTCATAAGCCGTTTTCATCTGGAGCGGTTCTTTATCAAAAGCTAAATCAAAAGCTAAAGTGTGCTTAACTTCTGCCGGTTTATCTTCTAAAGTGGAAGGAATATTTTCTGTAGGCGTAAGATTAAGATAAGACCTTAACTTATCCTCGATAATCTTTATCTTTTCCTGGAGGATCTTGACATTTTCAGGTTGAATCTCTTCCATCTCTTTCATAATCGCTAATTCTTGTTTTAAGGCATTGACGCGATGCAGCAAAGTTTGTAGGTAGTTTAACTGATAAGAGCCGAATACCCCCCCAGATTTCTTGCTGGAAGTTTCCATTCTTCTTAGATGAACATCTTTAGTTACATCTTTCTTAGCCAGATTGTCGCCCAATAGATGATTCAACTTGTTGATTTTCTTATGCAGATCTTTGTCTTGTGAAGCAGACAGTTTTTTCTTCAGCAGGGTATTTTGTCGTTTTAAAGCAGCAATTTTTATCGATTCAGTTTTTTTCTGCTCAGCCAGTTTTTTTTCTAAGGCAAACATTGATTCCATCGATTCTTCCAGATGCTCAATCTTCTTCTGTAAAGTGAACTTATCAAGTTTTTTCTGCTTGCTTAAGTATTTGACCTGATTCATCTGTTTAAGAATCTCTTTGTGTGAAGAAGATTCCTGCTGATTCCGATACAATTTAGCAACCCTAAAAAGAAACTGCCGATCTTTTAAGGTTACCATACTTAAGAAAAGATTCCTCCTCGCTTTTTAGCCATCCCCGGGGGTGGCGGAGGGAAATCGTTATCGATACCAAAACTCATGCCCGGCATCTGTGGCATCGGCGCGACTTTACCTGGTCCACTAGTGGGAGGCATGCCTATCGTATGACGTACGCCAGTATAAGCTTGCTGGTGCGCAGCTGGCGGTAGAGAAGCCGAAACTGGACGAGGCATGGTTGTGGGCATTATGGTTGCTTTATTTCGACCCATGAAATCTTCTAATTTATCAGAAATAGCTATCATTCCTCTAGCGATAGTCTCATTTTGTGAAACAACACTTTTTAAGAGTTTACCGAGATCTTCTTCACCACTTTGCTCAAGAGCCTTGTTAAACACGGCAGTCAACTCGTGCAAGGAATCTTTGAGGCTTTCAATTTCCAACAATAGTTCTTGGATTTTATTATCCGGCTGACTTAATTTATTTTTTAGAGCTTCGACGTCATATTTCAAGTCTTCAAGCAGTTTGTGAGGGAGAATTTCGTAGTCATCATCCATGGTTAAACACCTTCTTTTTTCATATGCCTATTGCTAAGCTTAATTATTGCTATTTATATAATGGGAAATTGTTTATAAATATTACGGTGAAGTTGGCCTTTTTTGTGGTAAACAAGTTTTATAAATCAATTAATTTAATTGATTCGTAATGGTGAGCAATAGGGAACACACTATGGAAACTATGTTGAGTAGGGGATTAGTTGCCGCGGCGAAATCTGGTTCAAAAGAAACTTTGTATTTTATTCTAGATGTTCCCCAACAAGTAAAATTGGATTCAGATTATATCCTCCAGATGGTAGATAAATTAAGAGCAGGATTAGATCAAGCTTATGAAAAACCTAATATCACCACCATAGATGCTTTGGTAACTTCTGCTAGCGGATTGATTGAATCTGAGCCAAGCTTGAGGTCATTAGGTCAATATCTGAAAGACAAATTGATGTGACATTGATTATTTTTAAAATTTGAGTCAGATTGAATGTTTTTTTGTTTTCTACATATTCGAAAACTTTTCGGAATAACTGCAATAATGCTTATTAAACCTGTTTTTCCCGAATTTTTTAGAATTTCAGTGGAGGAAATTAAAATGGAAAAACCGTTGTATGTAACCCTTGATCCAGGGAGAACTAAAGCAGATCGTCTGGTCAAGAGATTAGATGAGTTCTATAAAGAGATGACGTTTGAATATGTGGTTGAAAAAATGCTGGATCCGGAAGCGGACGAGTTGAATGAAGCTTATAACCCTACAGAGAAGGAAGTAGCCGGCAGGATTGCGCAGTTTTATGACCAGCGTTCCAATAATCCCAATGCCGCCCAGCTTTCAGCGTTTAAGAATGATGAAAGCGGCCAAAGATTATCGTTGCATCTTGATGACACAGTAGCTGATCATCTGGAAAAGATTCTTAGCCTCAAGACGGAACAAGATGATAAAGGCCAAGTCTATACTTACCAAGCTATTCATCTGCTAATAAATGCTGGTGTTTCCGGAGGTTACAGGTAATGGATTATTCTTTCCTCTCGGCTAATTTTTTGTCTTCTTTAGCCACGACGGTAGAACCGTTCGCTATTTTGGATAAGCGTTTGTTCACGTTGCGAGAAGTCAAGGAGAGGCCAGAGCAGAATAGTCTTGACTATGGTGGTCTGCTTTATGAATTACGCGAGTCGGAGAAAATAATCAACCTGGAGAAAGAATTTTTTCAAGAGAAAAAAGCTGAACTGGAAAAATTAATCGCGGGGAAAATACTGCGAAGCTCTGTCGGCAAGGCTTACCATTTAGAGCAGGAAATAGCTTCATTAGAAGCTAATCAGCAGTTTTTCCAGGAGACTTACTTCGAGAAATTTATTTTAGTAGACGTGTTTAATGCTTACTTTAATCGCGAGGGTAAAAAATATGAACCAAAAAATGTAGCAGAGCAGGTACCGATGATGAGGGATTTTGTGGAAATGTTATCTGCTGGTGAAGATTCGTTAAGCAGATCGATTCCGCAAAAATTGTTGCTGCTGAAAGGGCAAGGTTATGAACTTTATCCAGCCAGCAAAGGTTCAGGGCAATTAAGATTTCGTGGCAAGGAATATGATCCGAGAAGATCATTGTCTCTGCAGGAATTGGCAGCAAATTATGAACAAAGCTTAAAACAAAAAATCGAAAAAAATTTAGCCAGTCATTCTCAAGAATTTAAATCTAAAATAAATAATCTGCTGCAACAAAAAAAAGAACTGGAAAAACTGCTGAAACTAGGCAGCATTAAGCGGCATAGCACTAAGCAGAAATCTGCTCAGGAAGGAAATATCAGTTTCTCTAAACAGGGTACTGATTATTTGATAAGATTAACCGTTCCTCCATTCTTCATCAAGAGAGAGGAGGAATATTACCCTTTTCCAGAAGCAGTGCTGGGTTTAGAGTTAGGTACAAGAGATCATCAGGTCAGGATAAAAGGCATACCTAACATCTATAATCGACCGTATAAACATCCTTTTGTTTGGGATAATTTTGCTTCAGGGATCTGTTTTGGCGAATTTAGTTTTGTCGACCATTTTGCTCTTGATTTTCAACGTTACCTGCCTTGTCATGAAGAGACTGCCTCATTGATTGCCAACATTCTGCGGCAAGGTGAAAGAATTCTTACTTCTGCTTACATCAATGATGATTTGTCTCCAGTGAAATCTATTGAAAGGTGCAGCGCTTCCGTAGGAAAAAATGAGAATGATGTCCGAAGGTATGCTCAAACCAGGAATATTGCAGTGAGGATTTTTGACAATGACAGATCATGATCTTGCTGTCTTGGTGGAAAAAGAATTTGCCCCCTTAAAAATTACTGTCTCCGCTTGGGAGAAAGCTCATTATCTTAGTAGGAGGGTCTGTGAACTAGGAGAACAGCCCTTAGAATTAAGTTTTTTTCTTTTAGGGCAGTCAGATTTAGTTATTAGGGATATCTATCTTGGGCATGATCAGCGCGTCACTTCTACATTTTGTAAAATTCCTCTTTCCGGTGTAATCGCCTCAGCCTTGGATGTTCAAACCAATTATGATTTGCAGATAATCGGCTGGGGACATTCGCATGGTTGTTGGGATAATTTTTATTCACCTACTGATGAAACAACGTTGGCTGAGCGAGAGAAATTATGGGGCGTGTTCAAGAATCTTGATTTTCAGAATAACAAACCTAAAGAAAGTGAACTAGCGGCTGGTCAAGATTATTACAATCTGCCTCTATCTCAAGGTACTTTATCCCTTATAAATGCTGAGGAAAAGCAGAGACACAAAGCGAAGTTCGTGAAAGGGCAAATGAGCCAGATTTTGTTAGGTGTATTTTATGGTATGACATTTAATGCTAAGGGTGATGACCCTTATTGTGTCATCGCTTATTCCCATAGCGGTCAGGAAACATGCTTGCTAAAAAAACAGAAGTACGTTATCGTTGCCGAGAATAAACCTTGTCGTTGGGATAAAGATGATCTAGATGCTCAGCTGATTAAGAGAGTAAACAATCTAAACTTTCTAAACCACCTAAACTATCTGGAGAGTGATTAAAATTTCTGAGATAGATCAAAGAAATATTCAAACCTGGAATCAGGAGAATCAGGACAAATTAAGTTCATGGAAAGTATTGGTCATCGGTTCGGATCGTCTGGCACAGCTAGTCTTAGGTTCTTTGGCTGGTCTAGGAGTTGGTTATCGCCCAAATGGCGGTTTTATTTTAGGTCTGGATGATGCTCGTATCAAAAGAAATGATTTTTCTTTTCTGGCGCCTTATGATGAGTATAAGATCGGTAAAGAAAGAGTTAAGGAATTTAAAAAAGTTATCTCTTTGATCAAGGAAGATTGTCATTATCTACCGTTGTTTGCTGATTTTAATGTGGCTAGAGTTTATCATCATCAACCTAACATTGTCATTGAAGCCAGCAACGATCCCCTCTCTAAAGAAAGGGCATTAAACTATGCTTTAAGTTATCATATCCCTTTTCTTTCTCTTTCTTGTAACCGAGAAAAAGGGGCTTTGTGTTGTTACTGGCCGAAAAATGATGTCAATAAAAAAAAGAATAATCTTAATTTAGTGAAAGAAAATCCTGATCTGGAAAATTTAGTTTTAGCGGAATTTGCAGGGTCTTCTCAGGAAACTTTCACCGCTGCAGTTGTAGCTGGTCTGGCCTTGGAGGAGATAAGAAAATATACTTTTCGTTATGTTGATAAAAACGGGAAAGAACTCTCTTTTGATCAACAGGGCGTAAGCAACAAAAAATATTTTTATAATCCTTATTCCTTCAGCAGATCAGGAAAAGAATCAGATGCAAAACCAAAACTGATAAATTATTTCCGCAACAGGAAAGTGTTATTGGTCGGCGCCGGAGCCTTGGGAAACTTTTTAGCTCTTGGTCTGGCAGATCTGGGAATAAAACAACTGGATATTCTTGATCTGGATACAATTGAAGCCAGTAATCTTAATCGGCAGCTGCTTCTTTATGGCAGGATTGGGGAGAAGAAAGCACCGGTTCTTGCTGAACGTTGCCAAGAACTGGATCATTCGCTTGTCATCAGAAGCATCTATGGAAAAATTGGTCGTGTGGACTTGCGGGAAGATAGGGTGTGGTTGGAACAACTTTATGCTGCTGAAAAAAAGCAATGGGAAAGTAAACCTTTGACCTTGAGAGAAAATAGTTTTCCCACGGATCTGCGAAGTTTTGCTGAAAAATATTATTCACTTACTACTGAGGAGAGATTAGACGGTGTTAAACTGGTTGCAAGAGAAGAGTTGGCGCAGCAGGATTACGATTTGCTTCTGGGCGGGGTCGATAACAAGTTTGCTCGTCTTTGGCTCAACGAGTTTTCACGCAAGAATAAGGTTCCTTACATTGATGGAGGCACCAGTCCGCAAAGTGGGCAGTTAGCAGTTTATCTTCCTGGTAAGACGCAGTGCGTAGAATGCCAGGTTAACTTGCAGCAGCTGCCTTCTCGTAATAGTTGCATCGAAGGGCCGCAAGCCAGTGTTGTGATGTCGAACATGATAATTGGGGGAATGATGTTAGGCGAAGCAGTGAAGGTTTGGCAAAATGATCTTGATCCTGGCAGAAAAAACCTTACTGTAAAGTATGACATTTTTGATAAAAACAGAATTTATCTGCAGCCGGAAATGGTGGCGGAAGGAGGACATTGTTAAAATGGATGAAATAAACAAGATAATTGATTTGAATAGTTTCTATATTTTTGATTTAGCTAATTTAAAATATGTTTTTTTTGAAGATGATAATCATAATTACCGAAATCTTTTCAATCTTTATGAGGCTAGCAAGGGAGAAAAAGATTCCGGAGAAAGGGTGCACTTCACTTATCGTGATTTGGAAGGGCGATTAAGATATGAAGAACCAATGAATGAAGTTTTGGTAGAGAAAAATGAAGAGAAAGAGGAGCTAGCAAAACCAAGTGTTACCAACCCAAGTGTTACTAAATCAAGCGCAGCTGAATCAAGCTTTACTGGGGGAGATCCAATCAGTAAGCTGATTAAAGATAGGTACAGGTCTGAAGGAAGATCAAAGGAATTTTTAGGAGATAAAAATGAGGAAAAAGAAGGACTCTCAAAACCAAGTGTTGCCCGATCAAGTGTTGCTAAATCAAGTGTTACTGGTGGAGATCCGATCAGGAAGCTGATTAAAGAGAGGTATAGGTCTGAAGGAAGATCAAATAAAGATATCACCTCTCGTATTGATAGTTCCAGTATCGATAACTCCGTTCAGAAGCAGAAGCTGTATCAGACCAATCCTGCAGGTAACATTGTTGCTGATAATTTTATTGCTGATAAATTTGCTGCTGCTTATCAAGGTACGATGCGTGATTACTCTGTTCAACAGCAGCAACAGGGGGATAATTTAACTGCTGTCATCACAAAAATTTTAGCTGGTGATTATCGCGGAAAGATAGAAAACCAGCAGCAGAGTGATTTGAAGGAAGATGCACAGCAAGGTTATATCTGGTTATGGAAAGATCGGGTTGATGCTGTCAAGGTAATTATCAAATCTCAGATGAAAGAATACCTGGGGATGAGCAGAGAGAAGAAAAACCTAGTGCAGGCTATTTTAAGTGAACAACCTTATCTGAGAAAGAAAAGGGATAAAGAGTACCAGGAATTAAAAAACTTGTTTGCCTAAATTTTGTGGTGTACCTAAGTTGGGTGGTGCGTGTAAACAAGTTTTATATCCTTTAAGCAAACCATTTTAGTGATGATTGAAATCGAAGCGAATCGGCAACGCTACAGAGATATTGTCAAAGGGAAAGTCCGTGAAAATCTTTATCGTTATATCAATCAGATTGATATCACTGGGAAGCAAGGCAATGATTTAGTTAAGATCCCCTTGCCAAGGATAGAGATCCCTCGTTTCCAATATGGATTGAGAGATAGAGGTGGAACGGGACAGGGTGATGGCGAACCGGGAGATGTTTTAGGCAGAGATGGTCAAGAACAGGGTAATGAGCAGGCAGGTAATCAACATGCTGAGCATCAATATGAAATAACCATCGATGAATTTGTGGAAATAATCAGTGATGAGTTAGGGTTACCAGATCTTAAGCCGAAAGATTCGGCGCAAATAAATAATCCTGAATACCACATTAAAGGTATTAGAAGGACTGGTCCTAGGGGGCTTATTGTTAAGAAGCGTAGTCTCTTAGAAGGATTAAAAAGAGGATTAGCAGCTGGAAGCTATATTCCTGGGGTTATAGTCCCTGAAAAGAGCGATTTTCGTTATCGTGATTTTAAACTTGTAGAAAACCCTAATCTTAATGCTGTAGTTATTTTTATGAGGGATGTTTCTGGTTCAATGAACGAGCAAAAAAAAAAAATTGCCCGAACTTTGGCGTCTTATTCTCATGCCTACCTCAGAAAGCAGTATAAAGGTCTTGAGGAATGTTTTATTGCCTATGATGGTAAACCCTGGGAAATCGATAATGCAGAAGATTTTTTTAACATCACTTCCCGTGGTGGCACCCATATATCGAATGCTTATAAATTCGTCAATGAAACAATTGATGATAGATTTCCTTCTAAAAATTGGAATGTTTATGTGATGCATCTTACAGATGGAGAAAGCTTATCCAGAGATGATGATAACAGAAGCATTAATTTTATCAAGGGCATATTGCCCAAGGTGAATGCACTATTCTACGCGCAAATTATGCAAGATAAAGGGTTTTATGGCAGACTAAAAGATGAATTCCCTCTCCGTAGCGATGATTGCCCTATTAGAGCGTATATCCTCAATAACAACGGACAAATCTTGCCGGCCATGAAAACATTTTTTGCACCTGGAAGATAAAATTCTAAACATTTTTAAACCAGCTGAGTTTATTTATGTCTATGTCAATCAAAGATCTGGGCTTGAAATGCGGTATCGAGATCCATCAGCAGTTAGAAGGAAAAAAACTTTTCTGTAATTGTCCCACTTTACTGAGAGATGATAAAGCTGATTTTATCATCAGCAGAAAATTGAGAGCTAGCGCTGGTGAATCCGGAAAAATAGATGTCGCAGCCTTGCAGGAGCAGCTAAGGGGCAAGAATTTTGTGTATCAAGGTTATCATGATACAACCTGTTTAGTCGAGACTGATTCGGAACCGCCGCATGAAGTCAATCCTGACTCACTTTACACTTCTTTGCAGTTCAGCAAACTGGTTAAAGCTTCTATCTCTCCAGTCGTGCAGTTTATGAGAAAAACAGTTGTGGATGGCAGTAACACTTCCGGATTCCAGCGCACAGGGTTGATTGCCAGAAAAGGTGAGATTGAAACCAGTGTAGGAAAAGTAAGGATTTCTAACATCACACTAGAAGAAGATTCCTGCAAAATAATCAAAGAAACAGCCGAAGAAAAAACTTACAGCTTGGATCGCTTGGGAATTCCCTTGATTGAAATAGGCACCGAACCAGATATTAAAAGTCCAAAGCAATGTCAGGAAACAGCGAAGAAGATTGGTATGTTATTACGTTCTTTGACTGGAGTAAAACGTGGTTTAGGTACTATCCGTCAGGACGTCAATGTTTCAATCAAAGGTGGTACAAGAGTCGAGATAAAAGGGGCGCAGGATCTGAGGATGCTGCCATTATTGGTAGAACTGGAAGCGAAAAGGCAGGAAGAACTGCTGAAACTAAAGACGGAATTGAAAAATAATCAACTCAATAAATTTTTAATTAAAGATCTAACAAAATTACTGGAAAAATCGGAGTCTAAAATAGTAAAAACAACCCTGCAGAAAAAAGGGACAATTCTAGGGATGAAACTAAACGGTTTTTCTGGTTTAATCGGCAGGGAATTACAACCTAACTATCGTCTGGGTACCGAATTTTCCGGCAGAGCGAAGATTAAAGCAGGTGTGGGGGGAATTTTTCATTCTGACGAATTGCCTAATTATGGTCTCACTGAACAAGATGTAATCAAAATTTTTGCGGAGTTAAAGTGTGCCAAGAAAGATGCTTTCATCCTGGTCTGTGCTGAAGAATGGCGGGGTAAAACGGCGCTGGAAGCAGTTCATGAGAGAGTTCAAGAGTTGTTTCAAGGTGTGCCATCAGAAGTAAGGAAAGCTAATGGTGATGGCACTACTTCTTACCTTCGTCCGATGCCTGGTGCAGCAAGGATGTATCCAGAGACGGATGTGCCATTGATCATCCCTGACACTAAGAAAATTGAATTGCCAGAATTATTGGAAAATAAAATATCTCGGTTTCAGAAAGATTTTGGCCTAAGCAAAGACTTGGCAAGCTTCATAGTAAGATCCGACAAGTTATTGTTATTTGAAGAATTAACCGCAAAATATCCTGGATTAAAAGCGGCGTTTATCGCGGAGACATTGACCTCAACTTTACTGGAACTGAAACGTAAATACGAAGTCAATCCGGAAAAATTAACCACTGAAGATATAAAGAATGTCTTTCAATATTTGCAGGAAAATAAGATCCATAAAGATATTATTCTTGATGTGCTGATCGATATGATCAAAGGAAATTTTGACCTTAACAAATATGCTTCTCTAGGAACAGAAGAGATACATAAAGTGATCAAAGAGATCATCAAGAAAAATCATCAAGCTCCTTTTTCAGCGTTGATGGGGATGTGCATGAAGGAATTAGCTGGCAAAGCTTCAGGGAAATTTATCGCTGAGGAACTGAAAAGATTGATGGGCAACTGATTTTGATTTTTGCCATGCTGATTTTTGTCATGCCACAAAGTTTTATAAATTGTTTTTTGATCTCAATCTTTCGGTGAAATTAGAAAAAATAATTAAGGGCTTATTTTTAGGTTTAATGGTGAGTGCTAGTTTTTTATATACTTCATCTAGTTCTGGTTATCAGGCTAAAAAACGAGAAAAAATCCTGATTGTCGGTTCTTCATCATTAGAAGGATTTTCTACCGGGAATTATCCCAGTTACTTAGACATCGCCGAGCAAAAACTTCCCACCAAGGAGTTCGTAAACAAGGCTGAAACAGGAGCCAAATCAGCAGAAATTTATTGGCGTTATAACTGGGCTTTAAGAAACGACAATTATGATAGTGTTTTGGTAAATATGTGCGTCAATGATATCGCGGAAGGTTTACCTGTAAAAGATTGTAAAAGGAGGATTAAAAAAATAGCCAAAATGGCTCGACAGGATGGTATGAAAGTTTATGTTCTGAACAATCAACCTTGGAGCGGTTATCCCAGCTGGCAGCGTGGTGATCTCAAGAAAGTCAAGGAGTTCAATGATTACTTGGAAACTTTAGAAGATCAGGGGTTGGTCGATAAAGTTATTGATTTCTATTCAGCAGTCAGGGATCCCCATCCTCGTCTTCCCCATCGTATTGCTCAGGAATACACTACTGATCACCTGCACGCTAATACAAAACTGGGTCAGGAAAAATTGGCGGAAATTGTTGTCAAGGCTTTGCAAGATTGATAATTAAATAAGATTATTGATAAATACAGGGATGGTCGTGTAGGGCTCTGTAGAAAAAGTCCTACTCCACTTACCATAACCGCTCGCTTTCGCAAGCGAACATGGTAAGTTACGTCTGGTCCAGTCAAGTTTGACGATGTCAAACATTGACAAACTCGACTCAGACGGACTTTTTCTACAGAGCCGTCGTGTAGAATTTCTTTTTAAATAGCAATTCTACAAAGCCTGTAGGGATAGTTTATAAAAAATGGTCTGAAATTTGTTTTATGTCTATCGCTGATAACTATTTAGGAGGATTAGTTGATCAACACCAAGATCTACCTCTGTTAGAAATTCGTGCAGCTCTACCAGCAGATAAGTATGGGTTAGGTGACATATTTAGGAATAAAATTTCTAAGAACAGAGATAGATTTTTTTTAGATTTGTTGCCTAACAATTCACAAAATTGGGATTGTTATTTAGGCGCGTACATGACGCAGGAGATATTATCAAGAAAAGGAATCGAGAGCAAAATAGTTACAGGTCGAGATTATTTAAAAGTTTTCAGGACACATTTTTGGATAGAATTAGGTGACGGGAGAACTATTGATCCAACACCAATCTATAATCTTGTTGAAGCTGATCCTGCTAAGAAGCATCTTAGGAATGAAGAGATAAGATTCAAGCAGCTTGTTAAGCCAAGAATCCCGCTTGATTCATTATTGCCGTTAAGGATAGCTTTTATTGATGATAAGTTCTTGCTTTCCTATCTCGGGATTTCAAGAGTAATAATCCCTAACAATGTGGGAATAGAATTTGGAGTTAAAAGTAAAGCATTACCAGAAGCTGGCGCTGTAAAATCATCATTATTTAGTCAATATCTTCTGGTAAATACTAAGACATTGGTAAGAGGAGCAGAAAAATTAAGTGAAATGATATATAGGAGTACAGAGCAGTTTGATCTTTGTGATGGCCACGATTATTTATTGGATCGAGACTTGATCGAAACTTTTATCAGGAACGTTGCTAAAGCTGATAAATTAAATTTTATAAGTTAAAGCCGATAGATATTTAACTTTAAAGAAGATTTAAGCAACGTGAAAATAGAAAAAAGTTGTATGAAAGTTGAAAAATTGATTATGGTAATATTCTGTATCATTCTTCCACTAGCGTTGTTATTGCTTTCTTTTAATTTGGTAATATCTTTTTATCATTTCACAGCAGACCAGCAGGACGGTGTTGATTTTTTATTGGGAAAAACTACCTTGCGAGAAGGTTACACAATGGAAGAGATTGCTCATATGCAGGATGTCAAGGAAGTTATCCAAATTGCTAATCTGTTTTTTTTGGGGATTTTAGTTGTGCTGGTGTTTATTTTAACTTATTATCAACGCAATAAGATGCAGCTCAAGAGATTATTTAGGTATGGAGGCATAACTACTCTTAGTTTTGTGGGATTGATTCTGCTGTTCATCTTAACTATCTGGAATTTTATTTTTACAATTTTTCATAAGATATTTTTTCCACAAGGCAACTGGCAGTTTCCCGCCGATTCTCTACTGATTACAACCTACCCTGGCTCTTTGTTTGTCAAGCTGAGTTTGCTTATTTTTATCGGCAGCTTATTTTTTGGAAGCATTTTTATATTATTAAGTAAATCTAAGCGTTTATGAAATTTAATGCTAATGAAAAATCTCAGCTAATCATGATTTTAGCTTTTATCTTTATCATCATACTGGTCGTCTTTATCTTTAAGGTAATCTTGGCTTTGATCCCAGTAATAATTGTCTTAATCATCTTATGGTATATTTTTAAAAACCTCGATAAGATAAAGAAAGCAAAATGAAATTAAAATGAAATTAAAATTAATCCCCAATTAATTCAAAATGAAACCTTTAATCTTGATAAATTTTAAGCTTTACCCAGAAGCTGTCGGTGATAAAGGGGTAGCTTTAGCCGCTAAACTGGCTAAGGTTAAATCAAATAGATATAAGATCGCTGTTGCGCCAAGCTTGTTAACTACAAAAGAAATTGCTCAGAAAACGAACTTACCGGTTTTTGCGCAGCATTGCAGCCATTTTTCTCTGGGTGCGCATACGGGAAGCATTGCAGCTAAAGAGCTGAAAGATTGCGGAGTTAAAGGAGTTATTTTAAATCATTCTGAGCGGAAGATTCCTCTTAAATTTCTACCAGAAATTGTAAGAGAATGCAAGAAGAATAAATTGGAAGTGCTGGTTTGCGCTTCTTCATTAGCTGAAGTTAAAAAAATAGCTGGGTTGAATCCGCATTATCTGGCTTACGAGCCCAAGGAGTTGATCGGCGGTAATGTTTCTGTTACGGAAGCTAAACCAGAAATTATCGTGAGGGCAGTTGAATTGGTTAAAAAGTTGAGTAAAGATACTTTGGTGTTAGCTGGTGCTGGTGTGCATTCAGCTAAGGATTTAGCTCACGCCTTGATGTTAGGGACAAAGGGAGTGCTGATCGGTCATGCTGCGCCGCAAGCTAAGGATCCTCAGAAATTTCTGAAAAAGTTGTTGTTGTGAAATTTAATTTTAAAGATTTAGTTTAAAACAATCAATTTAAAACAATCTTAAAGTTTTGGACGTTACCATATTGTGATTCAAAAGTACATGGTTGGGTTCTGCAGACCTTGACACTGAGAATATATTGACCTAAGGCAGCATCTTTAGGGGCGACGATGGAAATTGCTTCTTTCAAACTTTCATCAAGTTCAAGGCTGAAACCGGCGTTATTGTATAAGATCCAGGATTTTGTATCAGTGTTTTCGACAGTTAAATCACCGTCACTGCTGACGTATTTTCCAGAAGGAATTTCCAAGTAGAGAGTTTGTTGATCCTCGATGTTTAGTATCCCTATTCCGATAACCCGTTGTTCACCTCTTCTCATGCTAACTGTGTTAGTGGATAAAGCAACAGTTCTACCTTGATTGATAAGACCCTCTAATTGCAGTTCGGTTTGCTGGTCGAGAGTGCTTTTAATATTTTGCGCCCCGCCGATGAATTGGTATAACAAGCCGATACCCAAACCAAGAATGACAATGCCAATAATCACTACGACAAGAATATTTACTGATAAACCGATGGCAGCTTTTTTTGTTTTCATATTTTTTTAGTTAGGCAATAAAATAAAGAAGAAAGAAAAAATCTATTTAATTATTTCGTATTCTTTGGTTATGATAATCACGAAGATAAGCAATAATACTGCTCCAGCAATCATGTACCATAACCCAGCCGTGACAGAGGCTTGAGATAACGATTGATACATGCCCCAGCCCATGACGATGAAACCAAGCCAAAGAAATTTGTCTAAAACTAATTTCATGACCTGAAATTCTTGGTCTTCAGTCATTTGTCTTTTTCCGTTTTTTGCTTTTTTTCTAGCCATTTTCATACCTCTAGATTATGTTGACAAAGAATGATTTCTCTGCGTATGGTTTGTTAGGGTCAAGTGGATTACCATCAGAATCTGTTTCTAAGATCTTCAAGCTTATCAGGTAAGTTCCTTTGTCACCTGAACCAGTAATCTTGATGTTGTAAGCTTCTGCTTCCGTTACTTTCAAAGTGAATGGTCCTTCAAGGTAAAAGAATTCCACTTGATTAGAAACATCTGTCCCATCAGGAGCTCCTTGTCGTTTCAAAGTTTCCATGGCTATCTTAAAGTTTAATTCACCAGCAGATAAAGTATTTTTCACACCGATAGCGATATCTTGCGCTTCTCCCTTGTTGACGTTTAAGCTAGTAGCGGGAAAACTTAGTTTTTTATTTCCAGTACGTAGGTCTTCCAGAATCTGTTGTCGGATCTGTTCCTGGACACCGGTAGTGGTTTCACCGATTGATTTAAACTGACCTCTTACAAAGCCTAACCCTAATCCCAGAACAACAAAGGCAATAACTACCACTACAATAACCTCTATGGATAAATTTAATGAAGCTTTTCGATTCATCATCACACCTCTTTTTAAAACATTTTTTAAAAAGATGGTTAAGAAACCACAAGTTTCTCGCCACCTCTTTTAAATAGTATAGGTTGTAACAATTATTTAGAGTATAAAAAGGTTTCTAAAATCAAATCATCCCCATCAACAAGACTGAAAAATCTTTGATGAACAGAATTGTCAGGTAAGCAAAGAGAAAGCTCGGCACGAAAGGAATACCTTCCTTGATCAAGACAGTATTGATCTTACCTTGCCGATGCAGGGCTCTTAAAGTTTTCAGGTCTTGGTAGTCTAAAGTTTTCTTGGGCATGACACTTTTTTTTTTAATCACTACATCTTCCGCTAACCAATCACCTTCCGTCAGATCTTTTGGTTTGGTCTGTCTTAAGAAGCAGCTGTCTTCTACAGTGTTGACAAAGATGATCAGATAGAAGATTACTGCCGGAAAAATTCCCAAGAAAGCGAAGTGGTACCAAAAACCGATAATGGTCAAGACAAAAGTGAAGGCTAAGAGGAACCACTGCACATTCTTATATTCACCCAAAGTTTCTTTTAGTTTAGGCCAGAAAACACTTCTTCTCTTCAAGGCTAAATAAAACATCCAGAAGATACCATAGATTGCTCCTAAGAATAGCATTGCTAAAAAAAACCACAATACAGTAAAACTACCGTTGTTGAAAGGAAACTGGATCCCGATGACTGCGCCCATGGCCATCAGCAGTTTGCTATCGCCGCCCCCCCATTGATGAGTATAGTAAAGGAGGTAGGCTAAACCCATGCAGACAGCCAAACCTAGCAATCCGCTGATGAAAATATCAGTAGAATAATTTATAGCAAAGATAGAACGGATACCTAAAGCAGCAAAGATCAGACCGTAACTTAACCAATCGGGAACCTCCCTCACCTTGAGATCAGTATAAGAAGCTATCAATAACGCTATTATCGTTACAGAAATGAGTATAGCATCTAAGACCATGCTGAAATTAAATCACTTTTTGTATATTAAGTTATTGTTTTGGTGGGAAGTATTATAAACTGTTTTAGCCTTAAGATTCCTATGGAAATAGAAGATTATGCTCAGACAACTTTTGAGACTTGCCTAGCAGTCTGTTTATGGCAATTTACTGGTGAGAAAATAGACCCGAAAAAAGAAATGGAAGTTATGGATTATGCTTTGCAATTCTCACGTGATCATTTTTCGATTAACCATCTGGATTATTTTGCTAAAAAGTTTGGGTTAAAATTTGAACTGATTTTAGATAATCAGACTTTTCTTAATTATACCAACCAAGGAGATTTTTCTGATAAGATTAAACTTGTGCAAAACAGAATAAATCAAGAATTAATCGACAAAATAATTTCAGAGAAACCAGTTATCCTTTATATAGATAGTTTTGTGTTCTGGGAAATAACACATTATCCGCATTTTATTATAATTATGGAGAAGATTGGAAATAACTATAGGATTTATGATCCTTGGGAAGGAAAAGTAACGTTGAAGCCGATAACTAAAATTATTAAAGCTGTAAACAGTTTACGCGACCATCTTCTTTTTTGTCCGCAGTTAATCAAAATTTTTTGACTTCAGTATCAATGATTTTTAATAATCCTGATTCGCCGCAAAAAAAATAAGTGTTGTTAACTTCCGGCAGGAGTTTACAGATTTTCTGCAACTGTTTTTTAGCTTTAGTGATGCGATGGCTGCATTTAACTTCATAGACATCTATTCTTCTGCCTTTTCTGGCGAGGATATCAATCTCGGCTAAAACTACCGGTTTACGGGTCTTAGAGAACAAGCGAACATTGGTCAGCAAATGGTCATAACGGTGTTGAAGAAGGCCGCAAAGCTCTTCCACGTAAAGATCGTGTTTAAGTTTTTTTGCCAACTGGATTTAGTAAAGGTAATTTGTTATATAAAAGTTTTTTACCTTTTTTAAAGTATTAAATAAAGTATCACCGGCAGTATCAGACAGCCCATCAGATGATTCTTGCCGACGTTCCAGGAGGAAGCGACCAAACCTAAGGCAGTTGCCGTGCTAAGGATGAGCAAGCCCAGATAACCATCAAAGTAGATTGTCAGTAAAGTGATGAAGATCAAAATGGTCCAAATAATCAGGTTGTATTTTACCTTGACGATGTAATGGGAAAAAACCTTGGAGATTTTTATCGCTAAGATGGAAGCGATGCCGCCGACTAGCAAGGAGACTGCTAAAAAGATCAACACGGTTTTTAAGTCTATCTTCCCCAAAAGTTTGTTTATCGTCAAGATAGCGCCGTTGCGGGACTTCTCAAGAATATAAGCAGTAGCGATACTGATCAGCATGTTGGCCGTGTTTATTCCTCCTACTAAAGTGAGAAAACCTTCATCGCCGATATCACCCACAATGTTGGTAGCAACAATGGCCGCTTGTGAAGAACCGAAACCAGGCAAGAAAGCAGCGATAAAACCTACTCCAGAAGCTGCGGGAACAGCCTTGAGCATATTTTTTTTGCTGAGAGAGAGAGGTTGAGAGAAATCTTGGGGTGGTATAGTTGATTTTTCCAGTAAGGACAGCAAAAGGATGGAGAAACCAAAGAGGCCGGAAAGTAAGGGAAATAATGGTTGGTTAAGGTTAGGCAAGCTGAAGATGATTATCCCTAACGATCCAGCAAGGAGAAATATTGTCAATGACTTAAGACGTTTATCCTTGTCCTTGAAGATCATGTAAACCATGATGACGATGAGGATATAGCCGATGTAATCCTTCACCAAGGGATATATTTTGGCCATACTGAAAATAAAAACAGGAAACAAGACGATCCCCACGATTAAGCTGCCTAAGGAACCGATGACAGTGTAAACAACAGCGTTGTGTCCTTTTCCCTGCAATAATAAACGATGACCTGGTAAAACATTTAATTCTGTGCCAGCATCAGGAGCACCGAGATAGATCCCGGGTAAGGAATCCAGAAAAGTATGGGTTAACGCTAAGCTGATGATGTAGATAGCTAGAGTTAAGGGGTCAGTAATCTTTAGAAGCAATGGTGAGAACGAAAGTACCAACAAAGAGATGAGGTTGACATGGATGCCTGGAATCAAGCCGGTGATGATGCCGGAAAATATTCCCAGGATGATAGTAATCAGAATTGTGCTAAACATGATAACTTTGTTTATTTTTGTTTAATAAGCATGTTGCTGGGAAAACTTAATTATTTCCGAAAAGGATAAAAGAGATGTCAATATGTTATAGTTATGGATTTAGCAAAGTGGATCAAAGAGGGGAAGTTAAAAGTGAAGGTCATCCCTAACGCTTCTCGTCAAGGGTTAATTGAAGAAAATGGAACTCTGAAACTTTATCTGCAAGCCGTGCCGGATAAAAACAAAGCTAATCTGGAATTAGTGAAATTTTTCAAAAAAGAATATGGGTTAAAGGTAGAGATTGTTTCCGGATTGAAGAGTAGGGAGAAAGTTTTAATAATTATTAGTTAGGTCATTTGCCGATGGTTGAGAAAAAGGTTGCTCCGCAGATAATCTCATTTAAGACTCAAAAAGAGTTTGAGAAGTGGTTGGATAAGAATTATTGTTTGCAGGAAGGGATTTGGTTAAGATATTTCAAGAAAGCTTCTCGGGTAAAGACTGTAACTTACGCTGAAGCTTTGGAGGTTGCTCTTTGTTACGGTTGGATTGATGGACAGGCAAAAAAGTATGATGAAGATTCCTGGCTGCAAAAATTCACACCGCGCCGTCAGCGAAGTATCTGGTCTAAAAGGAATATTGAACATGTCGAACGATTGATCAAGGAAGGGCAGATGAAATCGGCTGGCAGGAAGGAGATGGAGCGAGCTAAGGAAGATGGGAGATGGGACAATGCTTATGATTCTCCCAGCAAGATGGAAATTCCTGCGGATTTCTTGCAGGAATTGAAAAAAGACAAGAAAGCAGAAACATTTTTCTCCACTTTAAACAGATCAAATAAGTATGCAATAGTTTGGCGTTTGCAAACAGCGAAGAAACCGGAAACCAGAGAAAGAAGGTTGCAGAAGATCCTGAAAATGCTGAAGGATGATCAGAAATTTCATTAAAACATAATTTTGCTCAGCGGAAAAGTATATAAATAGTGAGGTATTAACCTGCTATTGTAAAAAGAGGATGGCGCACACAAAGAATTTGATGGCATTATGGGTAGCCCTGATAGTTTTAGTGGGGGTAGTCCTAGTAGTTCCTTTGTTTACTAGTAACTTTCTTGGCGGCAAGACGTTGGTTGGGCAGGCTGGAGCTCAAACTTTAATATCTGATATTGGAGACCCTTGTGGTCTTTCTGAACCTGATGGATCTACTTACGAATGTTTACCGGGGTTAATTTGTAATTCTGTATCCAATACTTGTCAGAGATTAAGATATGGTTCAGGCATTTTCACTCCGCTTTTAGTTGAGGGTGCAGTTAATCTTCCTCCTTTTGACATCAGCTGTGATAGTGGAACTTTGTCGGAAGATAAAAAGTTATATTGTTATTCGGATGCTTGGGTTACATGCGGTGGTTTGGAAGCTAAAAAAGGAACAGTAACTCCTAATAGTGATTATTGGTGTGATGGGAACATTTGGTCAAATAGTTTTCCGATGGGAGGAGATGATTTTTATGAAGTTGAAATCAGTAAACAAGGTGGCGAAAAAAGTATCCCCCTAACAAGATACGAGGATCTTGGTTTTTGCGCTGATGATATACCATTAGAATTTCAGGCAAGTTTGTGTTATGGTAACACAAAAACTGCACCTATCTATTCAGTTTATCAGATGAACAAAGAAAATCTTAATCCTGTGGTTGAAGAGTTGGGAGGAAATGGACCAAACGCTGACTTAAATGGTGTCTTGTTTCTTTATGAAGATGAATCTATTGAGGGCAAAAATGTAAGCCTGGTCTTAAATTGGGATGTTGCAACTATTACTGGTACTTCGTTGAATCTAGGAAATTTTGTATCTAACTTACAGCAAGGACAAAGGTTATCATTAAACCTTGACGGTGAGACTTATGTCATCTGGAAAGATCAAGCAATCTCTCAATTCTTCTCCTCTTTAAGAGCTACCCATCTTCCTAACGGTGAAGTATTCAGCTTACAAGATTTGCCTAGTAACAAATATCAGTTTGCGGTTCTAGCAGATAAAGCGATAGTATTGGGTATTAATCTGGATGGAGGAAGTTTTAAAATTTCAGCAGAAAAACCCGCTGAAGCTTTAGCGGTTTCTCCTGCTGTAGCGTCCTTGGAAGCAAACTTTGAAATTCCTTTCACTAGAGATGCCCCAGCGGAATTACAGGATTTAGGAGTTACCATAACCCCTTGCGCCGATGATTCAGCAGCAGAATTAGATGTGATGCGAGTTTGCTTAGATGATCAGGAAATAACCACCCTGAATCGCGCCGAGTTAACTAATTATAAATCGACAGATTTGGGTGGAAAGACAATATCTTTATTGTATCTGTATGAAAACGGTAAGAAGAATGGTTACGTTTTATGGAATCAGCAAGTTAACAAGGTTAATTCGGATATTGATCATACCCGTTTTGTAGAAAACATGGCGCTAGGAAGAAGGTTAGCCCTAACTTTTGCTGAGGAAACATATTTACTTAGTCACCCGGTTTCTAGTTTCAGTTTAACCAATTTAGCCCTGAAGAAATATCTCGGTGTTAATGATGGGGGACAGGAGGATATTATTTCTCAAACCAGATCGGGCAGCTGGAAAGCTATCGAGTTTAATATTGATGAAGGAAAAATCTACTTAAAAAGAGAAGAAGCTACTCCTCCTCCGCCATTTAAGATTTCAGGAAGGACTACCTTGGATTTGACTACGGAATTATTTGATCTGGAAAAAAATCTATTTACTACTGTCTCTACCACCAATCCTGTGAATCTGGAAAATTATGGTTTGGTGCAGGTTAGTGCTAACGATGTTAATTTAGATGCTTCGTTTATCTTATCTCGTGGAACTGAACTATCTGAACTTAATCTAAAACTTAAACTCCCTTACGCTGATTTAACAAATAACCTGCTGTTTTATTACACTGAGGCGCAGGAAGTGGGGAATGTTGTAAAGAAAACCGCTGAAATCTATTACTTATACGATATAAGTCAAAATAAAAAAACACGTCCTTTCACTAATAATTTTATCCAAACTTTAACTAGTGGTAAAGAGCTGGCTTTAAAAGATGGTGATGCTTATTATGTGCTATGGTATCAAGGAGCAACTACCTCGGGAACAGGTTTGTTTAAGTTGGATGAATTAAGATTGCGGTCTTTAGATGGAACTTATCAAGCACCCGCAACCGTAAATAATGCTGATCTTTCAGTAACCTTTAACACTCCTAGTGGTGATGTGCTGGTCGAGATTGCTACTGGTCCACCCGCTACCATTTCATTCAGCAAGGATCAAGTTTCTTTAAGCGCTAAAGCTTTCAATAACGAGATGTCATTATTACTTTCTGAAATGCCCTTCGAGATTGATAATCATGACTATTACATCGCTGATCCAGCTTCTAATCAACAGAATCCTAACAGTGTGAGGATATTTAATGGAGCAAGTTTTCAATTACTGACTATAAACCAACCGCAACTGATCAATGACTTATTATTTTGGTATGAAGGTCTGGTTGATAACAAGAAAAGAGTTTCCGCGCATGTTTACCAGCAGTTAGTTGATGGTAATCCAACTTTTACTGAGGGCAGAGATTGGGCGCAGTTTACGAAAAAAATTAGTGAAGGCAAATCTGTCGTCTATCATTGGGCTGATAAAAATTTCATCTTGACTTCTAATAACCTGGAACAGATCACTCCGGTAAACTTAGTCTTGAAAACTGTGCCAGAAGGGATAGCTTACAATGTAGCAAATTATAAGTTATCATCAGAGGGGTTATATAACCTTACTTTCGCTTACAAAAATAACCTATTAGAACTAAGGCAGACCTGGGATCAAGATTTTGCTAACGTCTTGGTCAATCTTTATCCTCTGCAAGAAAAGTTGGTAACTGTTGAAGGATTAAATTTCACTGACGGTGGTTTATTCAGGTCAAAAATAGAGGGAAATAATTATCAGCTGAAAATCCAAGACTCAGGTTTGACTGCTAATCAAGTTGCAGCACAGCCGTTGTACAATCTCCCACTAAACCTGGTCAATCTTGAACGAGATGGTCAAGCGGTGGCTAGTTTCTATCTGCCTGAAAAACAAAGTAGATCATTACTATTACCAGAAGGAGATATCATCAATATCAAACTGATCAATGCTACTTCACATAAAATAACTTTAACAAAATGAAAAAATTGAAACCAGAGGAACAGAACAATAAAACACGGTTGATAGTTAGCGGTGTCATCTTAGTGATAGTTTTAGCTATCTTGTTGTTCTTAAGAGTTGGTTCTGTTGGGAAAGCCATTGATGCCCCATCACTACAAGCAATAGACTTAGATAAGCAGGAATGGGAAGAGTTCAATATTGGTAATTTTCAGGAATGGAAAATCAGCATGACCCCTTCTGGCGCTTTAGAGGCACAGATCTATAATTTTGTCATCAGCAAGGACGGCGGTATTTATACTTACAAATTAAGTGATAGCAGTGATAAACTTTTAGCGCAAGGCTTATTCTCTTCGTCTTTTAGTGAAACTGGCGACCTATATTTAGATAATGATGGTAAAGCTGATCTAAGAGCTAGTTTTGACGGGACTTACCTGAAAGTCATCAATAAAAATTTTATTGCGGCTAAACCTGCTTTGATCAATGTAACTGATGATGATGATGAATTAGTGGAAGGAAATATTTTACCGGCAACTAAGGGTGCAGAAGTAATTTATCATTTCAATGTCTCTGCAGTCAAGAATATTGATCATTTAAGCATAAAATTAGACGGCGAAATGCAAGTTGAGGAAGATGTACTAGGGTCAACTTCTTACCTTTACGATTTGGAATTTACACCTGCCGAAGAAAAACCTTATCTCCTGGAGTTTAATGTTACTGCTGGTGGTTTGACTTCTGTCGAAAAATATATCTTAGGCGTTAACGGAATATTTTATGCTTTGGTAGAAGAAAATTATCCTAATTTGGTGTTGAAGAATAATCCTTCCGGCAGCTGGGAGGTCAAGTTTAGTTTCACGGCAAGTGATAAACCGCAGCCGTTCTCTTTACCTTGCGGTACTTATAACCCCTCCAATTTTGCTGCTGGGACAGTAAAGATAGTTTATGCTTATGATAATGGCGTGCAGCAATGGATTAAAGACACTCCTTCGGAAATTTCCTCATTGATAGCAGGTAAAGGTTACTTCTTATTAACGGGCAATAGTCCGGTCACGCTAACTTATACTTGTGAAGTGGATGTCTTGCCACCAGAAGCTATTCCTAATTTAAAGTCAGGTTGGAATTTTATCGGTGTTAAAGGAAAAGAAACCAAGAATATTGCTGATTTTGCGGCTCATGTTCCAGCAGGAAAGGTTATCACTAAAAGAATCGGGATTTCTAATGAAGCCTATCTTGATAATGTGGAACAGTTTGAACCAGGTAAAGCCTATTGGTTAAAAGTGGAATAAGATGAAAACATGGTTAATCTTGATCATTGTATTACTGTCTATTTTTTTAGTTCAAGCAGCTGAGGATACTCCGCCTAAATTGGAAAATCATCAATTCTATGGTACTATCTACTGGGATAAAAACATAACTGGTTATCCTGAACATGTTAACGCTGTTTTGGGTGATAACAGTTTTTCTTCGGCAGTTGAAGCCTTTAGCTGTGAAGACAATTTCTGCTCTGCCAAATTTGGGTATGCTGATATTTTAAGAGTGCAAGGGGCAGGAAGTGTCGTTGCCTTGTATGTAGACAGTGTGTTATATAACCAATATGCTTATACTCCCAGCACAGCCACTGAAGTGATCATGGATTTCCGGACAGGACCATGCAAACCAAAAGAAGACTGCAGCGAATGGAGTTCTTGTGTGAATGGTAAACAAACATCTTATTGTGAAGATCTTAATCAATGTGATGAAGATAAATTAAATTACACTCAAACCAGATCTTGTGGGGGTACAAGCTCAACAACAAAAAGCACCAATACTTCTTCTACCAGTTCTACCACCTGCAGTTATCAATGGGATTGCACTCCTTGGACTTCTTGCACAAATAATCAGAAAACCAGGACTTGTGTAAGGATCGATGACTGTGATGCTAGATTAGCCAGCGGTGAAGTTGAAGCGGTGCTAAATTTACCTAAACCGGTCATCAGCGCTTTTTGTAGCACACAAACCGCGCCAGAAATTTTATCTGCTGATTTATTGGGTCTGCAAGATACGACGGCAGCAAGTTGTTTTGATGGCATCCTTAATCAGGGTGAAGAAAAATTAGATTGCGGTGGTCCTTGTTCTCCTTGTTCTAAAAATAATACTTTAAAATATGTTTTGATTACCCTGGGGGTGTTGTTAGTCTTGACTGCTTTAGGCGTAGGCATCTACTTTTACGTTTCAAATAAAAAAATGATGGCTCCCGCTACTGATAACGTGGGCCTAACTTTACAAAAAGCTTACGCCAAAGGAAAAGAAAAAGGGATGAGCAAGCAGGAAGTCAATCAGAAATTGATGGAGAAAGGTTGGGATCCTGAAGTTCTTAAAAAATATTGAATTGCATTTAACCACTAGTGGTTCATTTTTAGACTTAGAAAACAGCAAAGTATATAAATCAAAAAGAATTATGATTCTCTATCATTAGATGGTGTAAGATGAAAAAGGTGTTGTCAAATAGTTGTAAGAAAATATCTCTACTAATTTTGTGTTTAATTTTTATTGCTGCTGTGCAAGCTGCCACTCTCCCTACTGTTGATATAACCAATAATGCGGTAACTGTTAATGGTGTTAACAAAGGGGACAATTTTAATGTTAAGCTTGGGCTTCCTCAATATAATCTGGTGTATCAGGATTTTGTTTACGCCACTAGGACTTACACTTTCACTTTAGTGGGTAGCCAAATATTAGTCTCAGCTGGCAATTATGCGTCTTGGTCTATCAATGGAAAAACTATCACTATCCATCCTTCTTATGTTGATTTTAATGGGAAAGTAAATTTAATTTTAAGCCAGCCTGAAACGGCTTTCGCTCAATGTACAGACAACCTTGACAACGATCTTGATGGGTTAACAGACTGCGCTGATTCTGGCTGTAATAATGTTGGCAATATCGGAGAAAAATGCCAGTATAGCCAAGAATTAACTTGCAATGATGGTTTTGATAATGATGGTGATGGCAATGTTGATTGCGCAGATAGTGATTGTGGGGGAACAGAGGTATGTTTACCTCAAAATCCTGCTGCTGATGCCGACAATGATGGTGTTGCAGATGGTGAGGATAATTGCCCTGCCGTAAGCAATCCCGGACAGGAAGATCTAGATGATGATGGTATAGGTAATCTCTGTGATACTGATATTGATGGGGATGGAATCTCTAACGTCAATGAATTGAATAATCCTGCTGTAGGTTTTGGAGAAACTGCTAATGTTGATGTTGACAATGACGGATTTAATAATGATTACGACCTTGACTCTGATGGTGATGGGTATAGTGATTATCAAGAAACTTTTGAAGTACCAAATTCCAACCCTTATGGTGCTTTAAGTATTCCTGGGGATTATGATGGTGACGAGGTGGCAGATGCATCTGATAATTGTTTCAGCACAGCTAACAGTAATCAATTAAACACTGATGGTGATACGCAAGGAGATGCTTGTGATAATGATGATGACAATGACGGTGTTTTAGATGCAGTTGATAACTGTCCTTTAACAGCTAATCCAGATCAAACTGATAATAATGGTGATGGTCAAGGAGATGCTTGCACCAACAATGATTTTGATGAAGATGGTATTAACGATGACCTTGATCAATGTAGAGAAACTCCTTTAGGAGCAATAGTTTTAGGGGATGGTTGTTTTTTTGGTGATCTGAACCAAGATAATTGTTTTAGCTCCAGTGACTTAAATTTATTAACTTATTATTTAGCATCATCATTCAATAAATGTTCATCAGATTTTACCAATCAAGATGGCGATTACAATGGTGACAAGTGTGTAAATATATTTGATTTGCCACCTCTGATTAACAGTTTAAAAATTGCGCAGCAGTACGCTTGTGTACAATAAGATGAAACGAAAACAACTTCAGAAGAAAGAACAAGAAAACAGGCATGTGATTATTACAGTAATTACTATTTCAATTATTGTCTTGTTTGTTTTGTTCTTGTTGTTAGGAAAACAATTTGTGGGGAAAGCGATTTATGCAGAAACAGCTCCGGTATTAGCAGCAGGTCAAGTTGGTTTAAACCCTTACCTTGCTGATTTTGATCCAGCAACCGGTGATACTTTCACTTTAAATGTTGAAGCTAATCTTGGTCAAGAACAATTAGGGCATTATGAGGTAGTTATAATTTATCCTATAGACAGGGTAGTGATCGTTCAGGATGGAGTTAAGATAACGACTCCATTTAGTGATACTGGTTTTGCTGACTTATTCCCGATGATTAGTGATGACTCAAATACCAATGGTCTTTTGAGAGTAACTGATTCTGCGATGCTTTCTGATGAATATCTTACGGGTGTTAGTCAAAGTTTATTTTCCATAAAATTTGCTGTCATAGATTCAACCGCTACTTCTCCCATCGATATAACTATCCAAGAAGCGACTTTGCTTGATGAAAGTGGCAATAAATTAAATAATGATAATTTTGTGAATTCGGTTATTAGCATTGTTGTTCCTCCAGCTGAAATATGCGCTAATGGCGTGGATGATGATAACAACGATCTAGTTGATTGTGCAGATACAGCTTGCAATGGACAAGCAGGTTGTTATGGTGCATACTGTCAAACTGATAGTTCTTGTGCTGATGGATATTATTGCAAGGTTAGTTCAACTTCAATGGGTCAAAAAGTCGGGGTAACTGGTCTTTGTGTAAACAAACTTGCAGAAGGTCAATCTTGTCTTTCTGATAATCAATGTGCAAGTAGCAGTTGCACTACTGCAAATCAAGGCGCTTCGTTTTGTTGTCCAGCAGATCAATGTTATTCTTC